>ERZ808252.1489-NODE-1489-length-16912-cov-10.194578_pt1 | contig 16912 bp, 13 predicted proteins | sample MGYA00521242_ERZ808252 | MGnify/ENA primary metagenome ERZ808252 (study PRJEB31516, sample SAMN03275581) | gut metagenome | biome: mammalia-associated habitat; material: feces | host: Papio cynocephalus | place: Kenya | collected 2012-08-07 ...
AAGAAGCAAAAGCTATCGAGGAAATTCCTTGTCAAGATAATCCTCTAACCTTCCATCTTCTATCAGACGCAATGAATCAGCTTGTCTTAGATTATGTTTCTCGATTTTAATCTCATCTGAGAAGCCCAGAATATAATTCTTTGCAATATTATAGATGATTTCTGTTGGAGCTAATCCAAATACTTGCTTTACAAATATGTGTCTCAATCTATCATCTTTACTTGGATAAAGAGACTTCATCCTTTCGCTTCTGAATAGTCTTTTAATGATTTCAGCAATGTAAAGCCCTGATTTCATATATAGATCTATAAAAGTCCTATCAGGATTATCGAAACATCCTGGATTTTCTTCCTCTAACAAATCTACCATTTGCCTAACAATCTTTTTCGGAGTGAATATTTGATTGGTTTTTTGTGGTGGGATATAGTCAAAAATATCTTTCTCTTGGCTGTCTTCAAAATAATTGGCAAGTTCTTTTTTGAGCCTGATAAACTCCTTGACAGCATCATCAAAAGTGACAGGGTTGAATAGGTTTCCAGAGAACACCTTTTCCTCTCCAGTTTCTTCATCTATATATTTCCCGCCATCACGCAAATATCTAAACTCATCAAGAGAAATGCCTGTGACTTCCTTAAATACTCGATCGGAAACGATAGTATCGAAGGATTTTAGTGTTGTATTCTCATCTCCATAAGCCATGAGAAAAGCAGGGATTGTTCGCGAGAATCCTTTTAGTCTGTCTTTTATTTCTGCCTCTTTCTCAGCCTTTGCATCTTCTCTTTTCTGTGTCTCTATGCTTCTTATTATTTCTTCCGCAGCTTTTTTCGCAACTTCATCCCTTAGGCCGATTATGCTATCTTTGAACTCTTTCTTTGCATGCTCCTCCTTTGCAGTCAAAAATCTTTCTGCAGCATCAATATCTTCTTCGGAGTGTGCATCTTTAATCATATTGTCATATTCTGCTTTTGCTTCTTTTCCCCTGATATCATAGTCTCCAATAATCTTATTGACAGATGCATCGCTTTGCTCATAGAGCTTATTCCTAAGCTTTGTTTTGTAATATGGCTTTAGATCTTTTCCATACTCTTTGCTAGCAATATCAATCAAAGGATCAATTGTTTTTTCTTTGAGATTTTCCTTCAGGCTTTTATATGGATCTTTTGAATGATTTGTTTTTTCATCATCTATTACATCATCAAATAGATCATCTTGATTGCTATCTCCATATATTGCATTACCAAAGATCGATTTAGCTTTATTTTCCACGAATTTGTCTGGGACAACGACATTGCCACTATTGTCTATATCCAAATCCTTTGCTGTGGTTTCATCCAAATCCATTTTTTTCTTTGGCTCTTTCACGGGTTCTAATTTCTTGATTATATCGATAATGGCATTTGCACGAAAAACATTACTGATATTCTGAAAGAGGAAATTAGACATAAAGCCCATTTGTACTACTTCTTTAGCATGAATCTTTCTAGGAATCGAAAGAACCTTCTCTGCATCAAGAAAGATCATCCTTCCGTCCTCATCCTCACCGATTACTGGGAAAAAGTTCAAAAGCTCTCGTACATTCTCTTTTCGAGTAGACATATCACCTCTTCCATCTGAAGTCTCGGAAGACAAATCATTGGCAAACTCTTCGAAGATTGTAAGAGTTCTAGCTGGATCAAAGTCAAATACATATGCATTTTCCTTGCGATAGTATTTACCGTCTACGATATATTTCCATGGATTCTGAGCTCTAAAGGCTGCTTGCATATACAAAGCAGGGCTTTTCATATTCGAAAGCATCAATACAGCAGACCACTCAGGGATAGTTACGCCAGTAGTTAACTGCCCAACAGACAAAGTGATTGTTTTATCATAAGCCTTAATAGCATTCCTTACTTTATTAAGAGACTTCTCTGCCTCTTCATCATTATCAAGTTTTCCATCGCCTGCAGCCAAAACAATCTCATAATTCTCGAAAACTGGATGAGCTTTAAGTTTTTTTGCTAATGCCTTTGCTGAATCAACACGATTGAGAATCCAGAAAGTGTGCTTAAGCTCATTTCTAAGCTCCGGTGTTGAAAATGGATATTTTTCATTTTTTGTCAAAGAATCGAGAAACTTGTCAACGGCTTCCGGGTGCTTGAATGTTCCCTTCCCATCAGTTTCAAAAAACAGATTCAAATCAAAGGTGTATTCTTCTTTCTCTCCATTAATTTCTATACCTTCTTTTATCTTGTCTTGTATAATCTCTGACATTTGATATGTGTACATATTGAGTTGCGGAAGAGATTCATATGGATTGAAATCCTCTTCAGACCAATCTCGCTTCTTTCGTTGCTCATCGGCATATGTCCAGTTATAAATACATTCTTCCTTGAATTTATCATTGGCTAAAGCCTTGAAAGGAGTTCCCGAAAGATGCAACGTGAATTTCCTGTCAATATGGTCAAAAGCTATATCAGTTTTGGAAGTATCAACACCTTCATGAGCTTCATCAATAACCAGAATATCCCACTTTATATCCTTGATCTCTGGAAGTTTGTTGTACTTACCTCCAAAATGGATAGAACCTTTCAAATCTTGCAAACTCAAAAAATAAATCAGTTTCGCATCAAACTTTTTGTTTTTATCTTGGAGATATGTCTTATAATCCCTGACAAGTTTCTTGTCTTTGATTGATTCAGTTGTGCTAACAAAATAGTATCCGCTGATAGTACCCAAAAACTTATTGTAGTCGTCATACCAGCTATTTGCGATTGCAGGGCGATTTGTGACAATCAAGACATTTTTAGCATTTACACTCTTTACAAAATCGTAAGTTGATAGCGTCTTTCCAAACCGAGGCTTGCAATTCCATAAAACTTCTCCATTTTCATCATTTGTATAGTGCTCTGTGGCCATCTTTACAGCTTCAGACTGTTCATCTCTCAAAACATACGTATCTACTGAGGAAGATTCGATTTTCGAAGAACCATACATTCTGAACTTGTTAAACAAACAAAGAGATGCCACTGGCGTAGTCTTGAACCACTCTGTCCCTGGCGCTCTCTCTATCTCATTTTTCCTAAGGTATGCATGAAAATCATGATCAGTAAAACTTTTTCCCGAACCATCATCAAAAAAAGCATTTCCACGCCATTCTTCTTGTGCTCGAACTCTAGCAGTATGAGTCTGTTGCTTTATCCTATCTTCTACTGTCTGTGTTTCCGTATATCCAATCTTAATCCATCCATCATTGCTAGAAACATCAGGAGTAGTATATGCATAACACATTGGATGAATATTCTTTGTTGTGTTGATTTGAGGAGTGTTCATTATTTCATCTCCTTTAGTTCAAAGAATTAATGAGTCCAATTTCTGATTCAGAGAAATTGAACATCTGATACAACTGGCAATCGATATAATCTAGATTGCTTTTCCAATCAATCTCGTCATAAATTCCATCGAAGTCCGGTAAGTAATACAAGAATTTGAAAGGCGTCATCAAAACAACAAGTTTAACGAACTTTGTTGACAAGAACTTTCGAAAGTTATTTGCTTTGTCAAAGCTATCAGAATCATAAATGGCTAACTTGGAGCGTCCAAACATCTCATCTTTATTGATAATTTCTATATTATTTTGATTTTTAAAGGCCTCATTTGGATACGCCGAGCTTGTTATTACTTTATATCTTTCAGGTTGCAATCTATCGAGTTTACCCGCTTTTATATAGTACCACTTAGCCTTTCCACCAGAGCCTGCTTTATCATTTGTCAAAACTTTGACATACCCTTCTGGAACTGGTTCTTTCCTATCTTTAATTTCTCCTAGAACAGCATCGGAATTATATTGGACAAAAGTAGATTCACAGACCTTTGTGATGTTGCTAAATTTAAAAGAGTCTGCGTATTTGGCAAGTTTAAAAGCAATACCAATTAAGTCCTTTCTTACAGGCAAAATTTTATCTGTCCTTTCTAGTTCCATATCCTGATAATTGATTTTCTTTGAGGTTCTTTCCGTATCCCAATAGAAAACTCCAACATCACCCGGAATACGCCTTACACTATTGCCAAAAACAGATTCCTCCCCAGGAATACTTTTCTCAGCATCTTTATCACTTCCGTTATAGATTCTTAATCTACGCAAATGATTATCCATCAAATTCTTTTTTCCACGTTGATAATCTTTGGCTGGATAGATTAAACAATTGGCCTTACTAATCTTTAAAGCTGCGTCTTGAAAGAATTGGAAAACATCTATCGTATTTTTGTTATTCCCTTCTGACGCCTCTCTTATAGTCTCTTGATATGGCGGATTACCAATTGCAAAATCAAATTTCATATTTCGTTCCTCTCCCCTATGAATCTGAATTTCAGAGAGCGATTGACTCCTCTCCAGTCGTATATCAGACAATCGTTGTCTTCTTGTTGGTCAAAATCGAATAGATTAAGTTGTTCATCTGTGGCTTTGCTGAATGGCACAGCATTAGTGAAAGCATCCATTTGCCAAATATTCCAAGCTATGATGTTTGCAATGTTTTTTAATTCCTGAGTTGATGGTTCTCTTCCCCATCTCTCTTTTGTGTATTCGACAAAAGTCATTAATAAATTAGCGCGAGCAATAAGAAGGTTGTCGCCTTGGAACTCGTAGCCATATACAGATTGGTAGGCTCTTGTCGCCCAAAGTAGCCAATCAGTTTCGTTTGTTGTATTTTCATTAATTACGCGAAGCTTTCTGTCGAGGATTCCGATACGATTTTCCAGTGGGATCTTCACACCACTTGCTGCATCATATCGAGATACTAAGAAGGGAGCTTCTCCACAAGTTATTTCAAGCCTTCTTGAATAAACATATTCACTCCATGGCCTTTCTTCTGAGAAATGAATCGGCACTTTCTTAGTAATCCAAGTTTGACCATTCTCCACATTGAAGACATCCTTGCGTCCAAACCAAGCTTCATCCGCATAGTTATTCATTTGATTGCAAATCCAAGAAGGAGTGAAAACCTCTGCAAAATTCTTGGTTCTATTATTTTGATCTTCTGTAGCTTTTTGGATGCGAGGCTCTATGTTGTCTTCTTTAATCTGTTCAACAAACATCTGAGAATCAGCAGGATACTTATAAAAATCAGTCGCCCAAAGAATGTTCTTTTTTGTAGTCTTGTCTTTAAGCAAAAGAGCAATCACTTTTTGAATATTTGGATCAGCAAAATCGACTAAATCAGTTTTTGCCATAGTTAAGACCCAAAGATTCTCTAGCAAAGAAAGCAATATCTCTTGTTTTATTTAAGCTGTTCTCTGTTTTTGCAAACAACACTATTCAACACTTCCTCCCCCAGTACAAAAGCAAGGATTCTTGCATCAAGCTCGTTTGAGTTTTGTTGCAAGAATGTATGTTTTGTTGCACTTTGTGTTGATGTGCAAAAACAGATAAAAACTGTGTTAATTTTTAGTGGCTCTAATCATGAAAAATCGACTCATTGAAAAATGAATTGAAAAAGAGCCTATTAATCTATTACAATAACATATAGGTTATTGCATACTATTTTTTGAATTAATTTTGTCAGTATTGACTGCTTTCATTCCAAAAGAATAATGTCATTTTGATAGTTAAAACACGCAAATATATCATAAGATTCTCCATTCAATGCTTAGATAGTAGTTTCCTCTAATTTGCTATGTAAGATGTTACAAGCAAACAAAATTACTTGAAGATTTTCATGTGTATTAGCATTGAAATGCGAGAATTGTCATTTATTTTTCAACATTTTCTATTTTGGAATTTAAAGTGGTATTTTGAGTTGAATCTTGGAGCCGAGCGGACTCGAACCGCCTACCTCGACAATGCGAATGTCGCGCTCTACCAGGTGAGCTACGACCCCAGACATGTTGATTATAGCGAAGCTAGATTGCATAGTAAACATGAATATATCTTCAATTTGCGAATATTAGCGAATATTTTTAATGTTAATTATATGCAAAATTAGAAATATTCTTAAAAACAATTGGTTCTCATATTGCAAAATGATATGTGTAAGAATACACTTGAGACAATTCGATTTTATTAGGGAGTTTAGTTATGAGTGGAATAGCAATCCTTCTCATTGGCCTTGTGGCTTTGGCTCTTGGCTATGTCTTCTACGGAAGATGGCTTGCAAAGCGCTGGGGAGTCGATAATAGCAGAAAGACCCCGGCAGTTGAAATGAATGATGGAGTCGACTATGTGCCAACAAAAGCACAGGTCGTATTTGGACACCAATTCGCATCCATCGCTGGCGCAGGTCCTATCAACGGACCAATACAGGCAGCAATATTTGGATGGGTACCTGTTCTTCTATGGTGTGTAATCGGAGGTATTTTCTTTGGAGCTGTCCAGGATTTCTCTTCGATGTTTGCATCTGTAAGAAACAAGGGAAGATCTATCGGCGTCATTATTGAGAACTATGTTGGAAAGACAGGAAAGAGACTTTTCTTGATTTTCGTATACCTATTTTGTCTTCTTGTCATTGCAGCTTTTGCTGATATCGTCGCAAAGTCCTTTGGAACACTTGCTGACGCAACAGAATCAATCAACAAGTCACATGGACAGGTTGCAACAACATCAGCCTTGTTTATCTTGGTTGCTGTTTTGTTTGGCCTCTTTTTGAAGTATGGTGATATCTACGGAAAGCTTGGACAGAAAGGTGGAACAGTTCTAAATACTTGCATCTCGATTTTACTTCTTGTTGGATGTATTACATTCGGACTTTTCTTCCCAATGCAACTATCTGTTACTACTTGGTCATATCTCGTATTTGCATACATTCTAGTTGCATGTGTCGCTCCTGTTTGGATTCTATTGCAACCAAGAGATTATTTGAACTCATATCTCTTGATCGCGATGATCCTTGCTGCAGTAGTTGGAATCTTTGCATACAATCCTTCTGTTGAGCTCAATGCGTTCAATGGCTTTGTAGTAAATGGAACATCAATCTTCCCATTCTTGTTTGTAACAATCGCTTGCGGTGCTGTATCAGGATTCCATTCACTAGTTTCATCAGACACAGCTTCAAAGCAAGTTGAGAAAGAATCAGACATGCTACCTATTTCATATGGTGCAATGCTTGTTGAGTCTCTTCTCGGAATCATCGCTCTTGTTGCTGTCGCATCTGTTGCAAAGGGTGGCGTAATTCCATCAGGAACACCTCAAGATATCTTTGCATCAGCTGTCTCAAGTTTCTTGACAAGTCTCAATGTTCCTGCAGATCTTGCTTTTACTCTCATCTCTCTTTCAGTTTCTGCTTTCGCTCTCACGTCTCTTGACTCTGTAGCAAGAGTTGGACGTCTTACATGGCAAGAGCTATTTTTGGATGCTGAAGATGACAAAGAAGGCGCTGTATTACCAACTTGGAAGAAGATCCTTACAAACAGCTGGGTTGCAACAATAATCGTTCTTATCCCATCATATGCACTGATGAAGATTGGATATGCAAAGATTTGGCCTCTCTTCGGATCAGCTAACCAGCTCTTGGCTGTTCTTGCTCTTTCTGCAGTTGCTGTATTCTTGAAGAAGACAGATAAAGACAACAAGATGATGTATTTCCCAATGTTCTTCATGCTTGCTGTAACATTCTGTGCACTTGTGCAAATCATCTTCAAGCAAGGAAAGAACCTCTTTGCAGGAGTATCTGTTTCAGCAGCTGTACTTCAACTTATATTTGCAATACTTCTTTTGGTTCTATCAGTAATTGTTGTTATACAATGTTGCCAAAAGCTTTTCTCGAAAGATGAGAAATCAAAAGCAAAAGCTTAAGTCTGAAAATAGCAACTATTGGCTCTGGTCATAAAACCCAGGGCCTTTTTCTATCACTTTTACCATTAGATTGCGATATTGATTTCAGATACAAAATGCAGCATAGAGAGGAACGATTTTTTTGTTATCCTCAAAGCCAAAGTTCTTGGCAGATATCTTAATCGCATAGGCAGGCTTGTATGTGTCCATATAGACCTTTAGGCTCTTGGCTTTGGTGTTGTCGGCAGATTTGACCTCAATGGGGATGAGCTGACCGTCACGCTGAATAATAAAATCAATTTCAGCTCCACGCTCGGACTCCCAATAGTAGGTGCGGTAGCCGTTAATGGAAAGTTGCACATTGACATAGTTCTCTGCCATACCGCCCTTGAAGTCGTTGATTTCTTCAACCATATATAGAATATCATTGGCAGCTAAATTTTTTTTGGCGCAAAGCAGTCCTAAGTCGGATACATAAATCTTGAACGCATCAATATCACGGTAGTTTTCAAGTGGCTTTTTGATTTGCTCGACCTTATAGACCTTTGACACTATACCAGACAAGCAAAGCCATTCTATTGCATTTTCAAATTCGGAAGCCCTTCCGCCTTTCTTAATCAGTTTATATTGAAAACGTGTATTCTTCTTGGAAAGTTGAACGGTAATGTTATCATAGACAAGTCTGGTTTTCTTGATTTCATTCAAGTTGTTATACTTGCTCATATCATTGAGATAGCTTGCAAGTATCGTATCCTGCGTATGACGAACAAGTATATAATTCTTTGTTTCAGCGAATTGCATCACGCACTCTGGCATACCACCGACCACAAGGTACTGACGGTAAAGTTGCATTGCATCATCGTGCAAAGCTGACGGCAGCGGTGTATCATTTTGAAAGCACTTTTTAATCTGCTCTACCAAATCGTCCTCGCCGAGCGCCAACATAAACTCCTCCATATCCATAGGATAAAGCGTTTTCATATCGACCTTTCCTACGGGAAAAGAAAATTTTGCCCTGTTGACCGCAACACCGAGCAAGCTGCCAGCGACAATGATATGGTAATCTGGAGCGTTCTCGCAAAAGTATTTGAGCGAAGTCAATGCCCTTTCGCAGAGTTGCACCTCATCGAATACTATCAGCGTTTTTTCCTTTACGATACTCTGTCCTGCGATATGGGACAAAATCGGTATCAGATAATCGGGACTGATGTTTTCCTCAAAGGTTTCATTCAGCTTTGGATTGGTTTCAAAGTTGAAGTATGCCACATTTTCGTAATGGGTACGTCCGAACTCCAGGATGGAATAGGTTTTCCCCACCTGTCTTGCGCCCTGCAAAATAAGGGGCTTGCGGTATTTGCTTTCTTTCCATGCTTCCAAGAAACCCATAATCTTTCTATACATAAGCAGATCTCCTCAAGGGTACCACTTGTAGTATACCAGATATTCGTGTAAAAAACAGTGGATTTTTATCAAATTATCGCATTAATAAACATTAATATTTTAGTCAACCCTTCACTATACTCCGCGAACAGCGCAATTTCTGTATTTTACACATCCATAACTTAGCTTATAAAGCTCGGCATTATAGGGCAAGCGTATTGACAAACGGCACAAGAGAGCTGTCGACTTTGAGAAGCCTCTGAACGCATCGTCTTAACAAGTGGCGAACATCATCCTCTGATCACTGGTTGTACGGTCACCAAGGAACTTTTTGCTTTTTTTTGATGCTGTTCCAAGCCATACGGTAAAATTGTTGTTCTTGTTTTTCCTTCTCTGCCAATATATCCAGATGATAGTCTTACTACAGACCGGGCGTGAAAGAAAGCTTCCATTACAGATCTAGGCAAGACAGATGAAGCAATAATGGCGACAATAGAGGAATGCTTGAAGAATAACATCCTAGTTGACTTCATAAAAGAGCATGAATAAATCTTACGAGCTTCATAATAGTAAAGCACTCTTTGATATATACCCGACACGAGACTCGAACTCGCAATCTGTTGCCAGAACTTGGACCTGAACCAAGCGTGTCTACCAATTCCACCAATCGGGCTTTCAACTTAGGAAAGAATACTTTCATTTAGGATAAGCTGTCAACATTATAATTGTTCATAAAGGGATTATCAGCTAAACTCAAAACATGATTCGAATACTTTTTCTTGGAGAGATTGTCGGAAGACCTGGAATCGCTTCAATCAAGAAAGCACTTGTGGGTTTGAAGGAAAAATACTCCATAGACTATACAATTGCAAATGGAGAAGGAACAACCAATGGCTTTGGGCTGGGTGTTGCTCATGCGATACAGTTATCAAAACTTGGAGTTGACTTAATCACTGGAGGAGAAAAGATTTTCTTCAAGGTAGACATGGTTGATTTCATTGCAAAGACGGGCTTTATACTAAGACCTCTGAACTACCCTCCCGCATCTCCTGGGCGGGGAATAAAGAATATAAACATAAAAGGCAAAGATATCATTGTTATAAATTTGATTGGCCAATCAGGGCTTTCACGCTTATCTGTCAACAATCCATTTGTAACAATAGAGAATTTCTTGAAAAAAACAACAGGCTCCCCTATTGTCCTGATCCAATTCCATGCATCAACAACAGCAGAAAAGACTACAATGCTCCACTTTCTCGATGGTAAAGCAAGTGCAATAATCGGCACCCACACAAAAGCATTGACATCGGATGCAACTGTGACAGAAAAAGGGACAGCTTACATAACAGACAACGGGAGAGTTGGATCTCTTATGAGCGTTGGAGGGCTTGATCCAGAGAGTGAAATAAAGAAACACAAAAGCCAAATCCCAGAGCGAAGCAAAGAGTGCTGGTCAGATCCTGTAATCCAAGCTGTGATTGTCGATATCGACGAAGAAAGCGGAAAAGCTTTGTCAATAGAAACAATAAACGAGCATATCGAAGTCGATAGACCAAAGGAAGCTTGACATGAAGCAAAACGCTACAATTATGGAGACAAAGGATAGTAAGATAATAGCAGGTTGTGACAAGAGCCTATGCGGAGAGTGTCACGCATCATTGTTTTGCAAAAGCAAAGACAGTTCATTCGAAGTCTTGAATCCTGAAAAGCTCAACATAGAAAAAGGCGATAAAGTCGAGATAGACATGCCAAGCAAAAAAACATTGACATCTATATTTCTGAGTCTTGGACTTCCTTTAGTTCTTTTCATTCCAGGATACTTCATTGGCAAGATATTCACACAAAACGAGCTCTTGCTTCTTTTATGGGGAATCGGATTTATGGCAATAGGTTTTCTATTTGCATCTCTCTTCTTCAAGAAAAAGAAGAATGAATATACGCCATCTATAACAAGAGTGCTAGAAAAAAGGAAATAAAATTGAAGAAGATATTGCTTCTCCTGATTATTCCACTGCTTTTTTCATGCACATTCTCAGATGAGAATTCAACACAGCATGAAAAAGAAAGCCATCCTACGCTTATATTGCAAAACGCAAAGTGTGTAATCGGACAAAACGGTGAAAATCCTATTGAAGTCGAAGGCACTAAAATCGAATTCTATTCCGATGACAATATCGCAATGATTTCAAAGCTGTCTTTCAAACAAAAGGATGAAAATGGAAATGTGAGCATTGAAGGCAAGGCAGATTATTGCAAAATGAACACATATTCAAAAACAATGAACCTTGACGGAAATGTGAGCTTGGTGCAAAGTGCACAGAACATGGAAATAAAAGCCGATTCAATCTATTTTGATTTAAATGGAGAAGAGATCAGCGCAGATGGCTTTGTCATAGTAAAATCCGAAAAAGGCGATTTCAGTGGACACGGTTTTCATGGAGACTTGAAGGAAGAGACCTACTCTTTCGAATCAATAGAAGAAGGGACTATAAAATTGTGAAAAAAATAATATTTCTTTTGTTTTTCTTGATATATTCATTTAGCTTGATAGGAGCAAACCTCTCCTTCTCTGGCGGCAAAAGCTCATTGTCGCTAAAAGAGGGAAAAGAAGAAGTAACTCTCTCTGATGGCGCTACAGTAAAGCTTGATGATTTGGAGATAACAGCTGATAAGATTGTTCTTTCTGGTTCCGATTGGCGCTACGTAAAGTGCGAAGGGAGTGCTTTGATTAAAGACGAATCAAGAGGCCTTGAGATAAGAGCGCTAGACATATTCTTCGACAGAACAGAACAAACTTTATCGATAGCATCATGGTTTGAGATCAATGACATAGAGCAAGAAATCACAGCAATGGGTGGGTCTATGTATTTTGACATGGATAAGGAAATCATAGAGCTCAGCCAACAAGCGAAGCTATTTAAAATCACAGAACGAGGGATAATGAGATGCTCATCTGAGTCAATGATCTTCGACAGAAGTAAGAATACACTAGCATTGATGTCGAATTCCCTCATAGAATGGGATAAAGACGAATACAGAGCTGAAGTAATATCCGTAGATCTAGATAGTAACAAAATAAAGCTCGAAGGAAGAATAGAAGGTACTATTAATGGCTGATATCCTGTCTGTTGAACACCTTTCAAAATGGTATGGCAAGAAACATGTAGTGAAAGATATCTCGTTTTCGATGACATCATCCGACATTACAGGACTTCTAGGACCAAATGGAGCTGGAAAAACTACTTCCTTTTACATGATTGTTGGCTTCATAAAAGCAAATGGGGGAAGGATTCTTCTCAACGGAAAAGACATTTCTCAACTTGCAATGCATAAAAGGTCAAAGCTTGGGCTTGCTTATCTTCCACAAGAGCCATCGATTTTCAGAAAGCTGAGTGTGGAGAACAATATAAAACTTGTCTTGGATGTCCAGAGAAACCTAACAAAAGAAGAGAAGAAAGAGAAGCTTGAAATGCTTTTGTCAGACTTCGGAATCGACAGAGTCAGAAAACAATATGGCTATACACTCTCTGGAGGAGAAAGACGAAGAACAGAAATCGCAAGAGCTCTTGCAACAAGTCCAAAGTTCTTGCTTCTGGATGAGCCGTTTGCAGGAATCGATCCAAAGGCTGTCTATGAGATAAAGATGATAATCAAATCACTTGCAAGCCAAGGAATTGGCATATTGCTTACTGATCATAATGTGCGTGACACTCTGGAAATCACAACGATGGCACACATAATATCGGACGGTTCTATTCTTGTCTCAGGCACAAGAGATGAAGTGCTCAACAACCAAATGGCAAGAGAGATCTATTTCGGTTCGGATTTTGCCAAGGAATATGAAAAATGAACAGCATCAACCTTGGCCTTTCCTTAAGGCAAGAGCAAAAACTAAACACACAACTTTTGCAAACAATGGACACAATAGCTCTGTCAACAGAAGAGCTCAAGGAAAAGATCAAGAAAGAAGAAGAGAAAAACCCTACACTCATTGTCAAAGATCGAACAGAATCATTTGACGCCCTTTCCTCTTCTGGCTCCTCTAAAGATGATGATGAGAAAGCAAATTGGATTGAGAGAGCAATGAGTGAAAAAGAAAGCCTTTCCGAGCATCTTCTGAAACAATTAGGGTGCATAGATTTGGATGAAAAGACAAGATCGGTTGCTGAAACTATAATATCGAGCCTAGACCAAAATGGTTTTACTGGAGAGAATCCAGAGAATCTTGTCTCGGAAAAAGACAGACCATATTTTGCAAAAGCATTGAGCGTAGTGCAAAGCCTCGATCCTTCTGGAGTTGGTGCAAAAGACTGGAAAGACAGTCTATTGTTGCAAATAAAAGAGGAAGGCGCAGATGATGATGAATTAAACCTCTTCAAGCATCTTATATACAAGGAACTTGACAACATAAAAAGCGGCAAGATAGAGACAATAGCAAAAGAGCTTAAAACAGACAAAGAGGATGTTGAGGCAATGCTTGATTTGATAAAGTCGCTTACACCATTTCCAGGCCTTGCATATAGCTCTGAATATGATGGCTACATTATCCCTGAGCTTTCAATAAAGAAGAAAGATGGAAAGCTTGTCCTCTCGCTAAATAGATTTGCTCTACCGATTGTTGAGGTCGATCCCAGTTACATAGAGATGGAAAAAGAGCTTAAAGGAGAAAAGACAGAGGAAAACAAAATTGCATTGAAATATCTAAAAGAGAACATTTCAAATGCAAACTCTTTGATAAGCCAGATTGCAGCGCGCGAATCGACACTAGAGAGAACTGGCACAGTATTGATGGAAAAGCAGAAGGATTTCTTCCTTTATGGACCTTTATATCTCAAAGGACTTACGATGAAGGAAGTTGCAGACGAAGTTGGAGTGCATGAAGCAACGATATCACGAGTTGCATCTTCAAAATACATAGACACAGACTTTGGCATATTTCCTATAAGATACCTTTTTTCTGCAAAACCCCAAAAAGAGAGTGGAAATGATCTTTCGAAGAATGCAATCAAGGAAACAATAAGAAAAATAATAGAGGAAAACAAAGATACAAAAGCTTTGTCTGACCAAAAGATTTGCAACATCCTATCAGAGAGGGGAATAACAATCGCAAGAAGGACTGTTTCAAAATACAGGAAAGAACTCAATATTGACTCGAGTTTCGACCGATAAATACATATACAAAACAAAAAATCTTAACAACAAAACAGTTTCAAATGGTATCTTTAGTATATAGGAGGTGCCTATGAATATAAACTTCAGAGGTATAGGATTCAACGTAACCGATGATGACAGGGCTTTTCTTGAGAAGAAACTCAAAAAACTCTCTTTTGCAGAAGACTATTTGCAAGATCTGGATATCACTGCAAGAAAAGAGAGCAAAGGCATTGGATTCCATCTAGATGCTGTCCTCCACTTTGCATGGAAGAAAGAGAAGGCTGTCAGCCAAGATAGCTACGAGCTTTATGAAGCAATAGAGCATCTTGCTGATAAAATCCAATCAACAGCAAAGAAAGAAAAAGAAAAGACAATGGGAATTTAAAACTGAGCAATGCGGGAGAGTCGATTCTCCCGTTTTTTATACTCATAGAGCCCAATTTTAAAAAAAAACCAATAATGTGATACGACAAAATTCTGTAGTATAGTAAAAGCTATTGGTGGAATTAATGGATTGGGAATCTTTTTGCATTATCGATAACAAGGAAAACAAAGATATTACAGAAGATGTTATCAACATCGACAAAGATGATGCCGCATCAAGATATAAAATCAGGTTCTACAACAATGAGGCAACTTTATTTTCCTATTCACTGAATCGTATTACATATCTCAAAGATCCTGTAGCAAAAGACATTGGCGACCAAATTGTTTTTGTGAATGGAAAGATTCAAAGCAATATCAAAGCCATCATCCAATTCGATTCTTGGTGCAAGTTACTCTACTGCGATGGCCAAAAACGCACAGTGCCATATTCTTCAATCAATTTCATAAAAAACATTCGAAATGAGCAAAAGATATCAAATATAATGGACTACTTAATCGAGATTGCACAGCTTGACGAATGCGAATCTGACAAAGAGGATGAAGAGGGTTTCCTTGTCTCCCAACTTAAAAGCATACCTATAAGAGAAGATTCTGTTCTTAGCATGATATTAAAAAATGAAATTCCAGAATCAAGAGAGCATAACCATCCCATTATCGCGCCATTTACAGCTAATTCATCTCAACTAAAAGCAATCAAGAATGCATTTGAATCTCGGATCTCTATTATACAAGGACCTCCTGGAACTGGAAAAACACAGACAATTCTCAATATAATCTCCAATCTTCTTGTAGAAGGAAAGACTATTGCTGTTGTTTCGGGCAACAATGAAGCAACAAGAAATGTTTATGAGAAACTTGATAAAGAAAATCTCGGATCGATTTGTGCCTTCCTAGGCAACAAGGCAAATATTGAGCAATTTTTCTCATCCTTGCCTACCAAAGCCAAACTCTTGCAATTGGATTTAAAATCTGAAAAACCTCCGACAGAACAAGAGCTAAGGAGCATTGAATCAATGGTAAGTAAAATCTATAGCTCAATTGCTGAAAAAGCCAAACGAAAAAACCTTATCAATGAACTCCTGATTGAGCAAAAGGCAAATGCCTTTCAACCAAAAATAAAAAACAAAAAGATAGCAAAGAAATTAGATAGAAATAAAAAATCCATCTCATACCTCCAATCTGCTGCATATATAGAGGCATTGTATTCAAACCCAAACCATACTGTACTGGGGAAGTTAAGGATGCTGTTTCATTTTGGGTTCTGGCCAAACGCAGGATTCTCTCCGTCAGAAGCGATAGACTTTTTACAAAACCGATATTATCAGAAGAAAATCGACGAATTGCAATCTGAAATAGATATGCTCGAGGAAACATTGTCTGATCAGACAAATTTGAAGGCACTTGCAGATTATCAAAGAAAATCCTTTGATTTTCTTTTGCATAGCCTGAAGAAGAAATTTGGAAATATAAAGGAGAAAACTTACAATGCAAAGGGATATAGAAGAGATCCAAGTTTCCTCACTCAATATCCTATAGTACTTAGCACTACACATTCATTGCATTTTTGTACCCCAATTGATACTCTCTTCGATTACATAATCATTGATGAATCAAGCCAAGTTAATCTAACAAGCGCATCAATTGCTCTTTCTTGTGCAAAAAATGCTGTAATAGTTGGAGATTCGAAACAACTTCCCCATATCATACCAAGCAAATTGAAAGAACCATTCGATGCAATTAGAAGTAAGTATTCTCTTCCTTCTTTCATTGATTACAGAAGATTCAATATCCTCGAGTGTATTATCAAGGCTTTTGGAGACAAGATACCAAATACACTTTTGAATGAACATTACCGTTGCGATCCAGAAATCATTGGGTTTTGCAATAAAATGTTCTATGACAGCAAGTTGATAGTGCAAACACAACATCAAGAAAAGTGCGGCATAAGGATCATTGAAACTCCTACTCATACATGTTTTGGGAGAACAAACCCAAGACAGACAGAAATCATTTGCTCAGAGATTCTTCCATCAGGAGAATGTATTGGAGATATTGGCATTGTTGCTCCATATAGAGATCAAGTTACTTTTATCAAAAATAGGCTAAACAGAGATGATATCATCGTTGACACAGTGCATAAATTCCAAGGAAAGGAACGAGAGACTATGATTTTGTCCACGACTTCCGACAGAACTGTTATCCATGAAGATCCTGAGCAAATTGACTTTCTCAATAATCCAAATC
>ERZ808252.1500-NODE-1500-length-16777-cov-36.770123_pt1 | contig 16777 bp, 18 predicted proteins | sample MGYA00521242_ERZ808252 | MGnify/ENA primary metagenome ERZ808252 (study PRJEB31516, sample SAMN03275581) | gut metagenome | biome: mammalia-associated habitat; material: feces | host: Papio cynocephalus | place: Kenya | collected 2012-08-07 ...
AAGCAGATTGTCGGTGCTATAAACGAGGTGAATGCTCTTGCCAAGGGCGTGAAGGCACTCGGGGCGATAGAGCTGAAGGCGGACGACAAGGCGGCTAACAAGACCGCCCTCGCGGCTTTCCTCAAAGTCCTCACGGACGCGGGAATAGACACCTCCAACGGCTACTCCACACCGATACGCATCACGGGCAACTCGCAGGAGTATTTCGGCACTCTCAACATAGGCACGGGGACGCTTCTTTCGGGCGTGGTCACTGACATAAACGAAAGCCATCACTATCCGTGCAACGTGAACATTTCCGACGGGGAACTCACTTTCAGCGAAACTAACTACTTTCTCGAAAAGACCTCAAACGAGGTCGTGGAGATGCTTGACGCAATCAAGTATTCCCATACCCCCGTGCCTTTCACGGAGACGACCCTCTCGAACAAGGCGCAGCTTGAGGTGTTCCTCTCAAAAGTTCCGGACGCGCAGGTGATGCACTGCACCTACAAGGGCGTCTATGCCGGAACGCTCCACAAGATTAACGGGGACTGGTACGGAATGCTCGTCAAGAACACCAACGACTATGCCGACAACCTCAACGTCAAGTTGCAGGCGGACGGCACTCTCATCGAGGGCACGACATCGGTTCAGTCAATCAACGCGCAGCTTGACGCTATAAACGGGGAGGTGAAGTGACATGGGAACGACTGAAGACAAGCTCAACGCGATAGCATCCTCGAAGGCGGCTATCAAGGCGGCTATACAGGCAAAGGGCGTGGCCTGCAATGACGTGCTCTCCACCTATGCCAACTGCATAGCCGCGATTGCCACGACCCTGCAAGTGCCCAACGCGATGCACTTTGCCGGTGACATACCCCTCGGCACGTTCAACAAGCTGGACTTTTCGGCAATCACCAACGCGAACGACCTCTTCGCGGCCTGCAACCTCACGTCCGAAGGGGCGTATTCGCTGAACCTCCCGAAGGTCACGACCTCGAAGCGCACCTTCAGCAAGGCGAGCGCACAGACACTCAACGTGACTTTGCCAGCCGACTACGACAACGGCTATACGCTCATGTTCGGGGAGTTCAACGGACAGACCCTCAACGTGACCCTGACGAAGAACACGAACCCGCAGGACTTGATTAGCACGTTCGAGAACTGCACGTGCGTGGAGATAAGTCTGACCTGCACGGGCAACAAGATACAGAAGTTCACGGATACGTTCAAGGGGTGCACGGTACTCACGGCGCTTCACCTCGAAACGGAGATTGTGGCAGATTTGAACTTGTCTACCTGCACGCGGCTGACGCAGGCGAGCCTCGTGGGCGTGATTGCGAAGCTTGTGAGCGGGGCGGGAAAGACGCTGACCCTCGGGGAGACGAACCTCGCGAAGCTCACGGACGAGCAGAAGGCGGTGGCGACCGCGAAGGGCTGGACTTTGGCATAGGAGGGACGGCTATGGACTGGATACGGGGTATATGTACTGAAGACAATTGCCGCATCGTGGACTCCTGCAAAGTCCCAAAGGCGTGGTTCGCGGAATGTCTTGAGCGTTTCCGCATCAAGAACACGCGGTGCAAGCCCCTGTGGTTGAGGTCGTCGGAAAGTCTTGAAGCGGAGTGGGGGGTGCACAACGTGCTGTACCGGCTCGGCATCTTCAGGAGCCGCACGAAGGACGTCGACCTCAACTTCCCGCAGAAATGGGGCTGGGTGTACCGGATGGTATGGGCGTTGACAAAATGGATTGCGAAATGAGAAAGGTTGACATAAGGGGCGGGCAGATGACGTTCGGGCAACGGATAGAGCTCGGTCGCATACTGACGGACACAACCACCACGGAGGCGGCAAAGATGATAGCCGTGATGCGGTGCCTCGACCCGAAATGGAAGACGGTCGAGATGCCGCGGAGCATCGACTATTTCGCGGAGGTGATAGAGGGGCTGACGTACTGGGTGAAGCGCGAGGCGTCCGAGCTGAAGTACGAGCCCACGGAGGAAGAACGTTCGGCTGGCATCGGGCAGCTGTCAAAGCTGACGGGCGAAATGGGCACAATCATGGCGCTCGCAAAGGATTACGGCAAAGACCCCGACGAGGTGCTCGGGTGGAAATACGGAAAGGTGTTCAACATCCTTTACACGAACCTGCAAAGCCATCTGTTTCAGGAGCGGCTGATGAAGGTTCGTGAAAGGCGGGCGCGTGAAAAGTCCGGCAAGCCATGGGGGGCAAGGTGATGGCGACGATGGCACAACTGCAACAGACGATAGGGGACGGGCTTCTGAAGATGCGCGAGGAAATAATCCGCAGGTCGCAGGACGCGGGGCAGCAGGCATCGGGCGAGACGTACCGGAACATAACCGTAAAGGTTGACGGCAACGACTTGTCTATAGAAGGCTCCATCACCGCCCCCGTCTATTTCCATACGCTCTTGAGGGGACGCGGCCCCGGAAAGATACCCGCCAACCTCCCTACGATATTGATGGAATGGGCGCGCGTGAAGGGCATAACGTTCGAAGACCCGAAAGACCTTGTGAGATTCGCGAACGCAACGGCATGGAAGATTAGGAAGGAGGGCTCGGAACTTTTCCGGAATCACGGATACGTTGACCTTACAAGCGAGGCGCAGGCGGACTTCGAACAGGCGCTTGAAAAGGAACTTGACAACTTCATGACTGCACAGATAGACGAAAACTTTTTACCCGATTATTTAAAATAACAAGATATGGCAATAACAACATACCCAGCGAGCGTTGTTTCTCCGTATGCTCCGGTGATACTGGTGCAGGACACGGGGACGTTTACTTTGACCCCGTACTTGTCCGGCGATTTTGCGGAGATAACCCTGCAAAGGGAAGTCAAGGACGGAAAGGCAACGTTTGACCTTTCGGCAATCCTCAGAACCACGTTCCGAAACGTTCAGACACCTGCAAGCATCACATCCGCGCCGGGGTTGGTTTTTGTCAACGATGGCTTACTGAACGGCATTCTGTTCAGGGTTGATAGCAACCATTTTGTGACAGCACTTCGGGGCGTTGCACAACGCGGCAACGACAATGACATGCACGCCCAAGTATACCCCCCTATAATGCTGGAGGCCTTCCGTTTCGGGCGTGATACAATTCAGGTCCCGAAATATGAAGATTTTCCCCTCGAAATCGGTCTTTTCGCTTTTGATGCAGATGACGCCGTTTTGCATGCCGTCACAGACAATGGAGAGGAATATGACTTTGAACGTTCAATCACCACTCTCGGATGCCTGACATTGGACTGCACTCCCCTCAGTGTCCTTGAGGAATCACGCACGGGCAAGACCATATCCTTTTATGCGGGCTGCACTCCCGACGACCCGGTATATGTGAGATGGATAAACACAATCGGGGCATGGGAGTATTTCATGTTCAGCGGCTCGCGCGGCTTGGGGCAAAGGGTGGAACGGGGCGACACTTTTGCGCTTGCGGGGGCATACGACATTGACGCGAAAGAGACGACGGGCGAATTGCCGCCGACCGTTACGGTCTACATAACGTGCGGCGCGGAGCAACTGGAGCGTCCGGAGTTCGAGGCGCTGAAGACAATCGCGACATCCCCGTACGTGCAGATATACGACACCGAACGAAAGGCGTTCACGCGCTGCCTTGTGAACGGCACGGACATCGTATGGAACACGCAGGCATCACGCGGGCAGATAGACCTCGAACTCACTCTGATGACCCCTTACACGCAATTCTGATTATACGGCCATGATTCAGGAACTGAGCATATACATAAACGGGAAATGGGAGACGCTTGACCCCCCGACCGAGGCGGTGGCGATGAACTTTCAAGTCAACACCCTCGCGGAGATGAAAGACCGCAATGCAAGCTATTCGCAGGCAATATCATTGCCGCGCTCAATGAGGAACGAGCGTCTGTTAGGCGTGCAATTGCGGGTTGACGTGGATTCGCGGGTGCCTTATCGGAGTTACCCGTGCGAATTGCTGGAGGACGGCTCGCGGGTATCGCCCGCAGGGGCTGTCATCCGCATCACCTCGCTGAAGAAGGGCTCCATAGGGGCGCAGATACTGGGTGCGAATGCCGACCTTATAGAGACACTCAAGGCAAAGTCCACGGAGACGGTGAAGGCGGACGGCTTCGGCATGATTTGGATGAACTCCAGAATCAAGCCATCGGGCACGCTTTCCAACGGGGTGCGGTACCAGTGGGGGTATGCGAACATCGTCAAGAACTTGCTGTCAAAGGACGATGCCGGTGCACCGGAGGGCTACATCAACAGCCCCGATAAGGTGTATCCCGCCCTCGATTTCGGTGATGTCGTGGAATGGATACTGAAACAGGAGGGGTATACGCTCGATTTGAAGGACGACCCCCAATTAGGTAGACCCGGCACGGAGAGCATCCCCGCTATCGTTCCGAAATGTGCGCAATGGGATACCGCGCCTACATCGTTTGACGCCTATTGTACCGGTAGTGCCGGTATTGCAGAAGTGACATGGGAGGTGACGCGTATCCCCATCCCGGGAATGTGGGGGGTATGTAATTACACGGGATGGGGATACATGTTATATTACGCCACATGGGACGGGGATATAACTTTGCGGGTGATATGCTCCACGCTGACGGCCACTCAAGCGGCGCTAACGATAAGAAAAAACGGGGAAATCGCTACACAAAAGTATATCAAGACAACGGGAACGGAGGATTTCACGATAAGTCTCAAGGCCGGCGACCAGTTGAAAATAAACTTCGACAAAACAGCACTGGCCGGAGCCTTCACGGCAACAGTATCCGTCCGTACCACCTTGCCGAAAGAGACGACCGGCATAGCCATAGGGGCACAATATGACTTGCTCGCGTCTTTGGGCTTCAACAACCGAGCTGACATATTGCAGGAGTTCCTGAGGCTGTACGGGCTGACCATGGAGGTGGATAGCGCAAATAAGATAGTGCACATGTATACCCTCGGGTATCTGATTAATAGGGAGAGCGAGGCCGTGGATTGGTCGGACAAGCTGATACCGGGGCAGGGAGAACTGACCTACACGGTGGGCAATTATGCTCAAAAGAACACGTTTGGAAAGAAGACGGATGAAACGAACGGCATAAGTGACGAGTACACGTTCACCGTGGACGACACCAACCTCGACCCGGCAAAAACGTTGTGGACGTCCAAGTTCCTGGCAATAACGAATGTGGCGAACGGCAGCGAGGACGCGGCGCCAAATTTCCCGATATATGAGGTCGACCGTTCAACGGCCGAACGGACGGGCTGGACACTGAAATACTCAAAGCAAAGCAATCCCGTGTTGATAAGTCCAACAACAGGAAGGAATACGCTGGAATTGACACAGGGGTACAATTCAGACATTTGGCAGGTCGACACCGTTACAGTTTCCCGGTTATACCTGGCGACATCAGATTACCTCGCAGATTATTTCGCCCCGTTGTGGACAAATGTCCTGGATAAGGCAAAGGCAATCCAAGTAACATTGAACCTCAACGCGGTGGATATTGAGACATTGGATTTGTCAAAGCCGGTATGGCTTGAGCAGTACGGGCACTATTTCTACATATCAAAGATTGTAAACTACATATCGGGCAAATTGACAAAAATTAACTTAATTCGCTTATAAAGACATGGCAGACGAGACCACAAGGAAAATCTATGACGTGAAGGTGAACGCGGGCGATGCGATAAAAGCCCTCGTCGACCTCAACGCGAAATCACAGGAGCTGAAGAAGGCACAGAGGGAACTGGACTTGAGCACACAGGAGGGGGCGGAGGCGTACTATGCCTATGAAGCCCAGATAAGGGACGTTTCCTCGCAGATGTCGCAGTACCGTAAGGAAATACAGAACGACATAAAGGCGCAGCGCGAAAACGAGGGCAGCCTCAAGTCGTTGCGGGCGCAGCTGTCAAACCTCAACAGCGCGTATGACGAGTTGAGCGAGGCCGACAGGAAAGGGCAGGTAGGGCAGAAGATGGAGGGGCAGATACGGCAACTGACGGACACGCTGAAGCAGGCGGAGGGCGAGACGGGGCGTTTCCAGCGGAACGTGGGCAACTACACCAACAGCATCATCGACGGGTTCTCCAAGTTCGGGGGCACGACGCAGGCGGTCGTCAATCCCATCAAGAACGCGACGGGCGCGCTGAAGGTCATGTCGCAGACGCCTATGATTGCCATTCTGGGCGCGATAGTCACTGTCATACAGAAGGTGATAGAGAAGCTGAAGTCATCGGAGGATACCATGAACCGCGTCCGTCAGGCGATGGCGGCATTCAGCGGCGGCGCCGTTGTGTTGGAACGGGTGTTCCAGGCTCTGGGAAAGGGCATCGCGTGGGTTATAGAGAAGCTGGCGGGGCTTGCCGATGCGCTGGGGCTTGTCAGTGAGGAATCCAAGCAGATGCAGCAGATAACGAAGGACGAAATCGCGCTTGAAAAGGCGGAGCGGCAGGCGGTGCTTGAAAACGCGAAAGACCGCCTCGCGGTATCGGAGCTGAAGAGCAAGGCCGCGCAGAAGGACAAGTACACGACGCAGGAGCGGATAAAGGCTTTGGAAGATGCTGCCGCGATAGAGAAGACGATTGCCGACCGCGACTTGTCGCTTGCGGAACAGCGTTTCGCAATCCTGAAGAAGAAGTCGGAACTGACGGAGAACGACAAGGAAACGAATGACGAGCTGGCGAAGGCGGAGGCGGAGCTGTACGGGGCAAGGCAGGCATACAATGAAAAGACGCGCGAGATATACGGGCAATTGGCGGAGGCGCGGAACAGCCTGAAGACAACCACGACGGCGGCGGCAAAGGCGGAGGCCGACGCGGAGAAGAAAGCCACGACAGAGACGATGAAGGCTCTGAAGGAGAGGCTTTCGGGGATAAAGACGCTGATACAGGAGGCGCAGAAGTCGGACACCGAGGCGCAGGTTAAGGAAATCACGGAGCAGTACCGCAAGGCGATAGACGACCTTTCCAAGCTGGAGAAGCCCATCAGGACGGAGGGCATGTCGCAGGAGGAATATGATGCATTGCTCGCCCAATATGAGGATTATGAGGCGCGGCGGGTTGAGATTGCCGGACAGCTGGAAAAGGCGCTGCAGGACAAGGTCGGGAAGATAAGGAAGGAAGGGCGCGACAAGGCGTTAAAGGAAAGCGAGGACGCGATTGCGCAGGAATACGCGGAACGTCTTGCAAAGGCGGGCGAAAACGAGCGCGAACGGCTGAATTTGGAGAACGAGGTCTTGCAGAAGCAGATTGATGCGCGGAAAAGGGCGGGCGTGGAGACCTATGAGGAGGAGGCGAAATTGCAGGCGAACCTCCGCTCTCTGAAACAGCTTGACCTCAACACGGAACTGATAGAGAACGAGCAGAACGCCCGTAAGGTGTTCGAGATACGCAAGGCCTATCTTGAGGCGGAGCTTGCGGCCGTGGGTGACAACGCGGACAAGCAGGCGGAAATCCGCAAGCAGCTGGCAGACCTACAGACGCAGGAATGGCAAAGGCAGATAGACCAGTTCTCCCAGTACAGCGGAAAGGCGCAGGAGCTGTTGTCGTCGTTCAACTCGATATTGAGCGGCTTTGACGAACAGCGGAAACAGGAGGTCGAGCAGAAATACAGCGACCAAGAGGCGGCTCTCGCCCAGTCTTTGGAACAGGGGCTGATAACGCAGGAGGAATACAACGCGAAACAGACGCTCGCGGAAAAGGAAAAGGAAAAGGAACTCGCGAAAATGGAACGGCAGCAGGCTATAAGGGACAGGGTTTCATCCTTGTTCAAGATAGCCATCGACACGGCAACGGGCATCATGCAGTCCGTCGCTACATCCCCGATTACGGGCGGTCTTCCATGGTCGGCAATCGTGGCGGCCATGGGCGCCGCGCAGGTCGCGGCCGTTCTGGCACAGCCGCTGCCGCAGGCTGCAAGAGGAAAGTACGTTCAGGGGCCAAGTCATGCGAACGGGGGCGTGCGCATGGAGGTCGAGGGTGGCGAGGCCGTCATCAACAAGCGCTCGACGTCCATGTTCCTTCCTTTGCTTTCGGCTCTGAACCAGATGGGCGGGGGCGTTCCGTTCACGCGGCCGGGGTCGGACGGGGGCTATACCATACGTTCGGCGGCATCGGCGGCGGGCGGCATTTCGGCAAAAGAGATGAAGGACACGATAAAGGACGCTTTCGCGGACGTGAAGGTCGTGGCGACGATTGAGGACATCCGCAGGGAGGATGCCAAGTACGTGAACATCGAGGCCGCGGGTATTTTCTGACGCTTTTTCATGAAGTTATCAAGACGCGGGGCGTCCGTGCTTGTCATTTAAAAAAACTTTCGTACTTTTACGGCAAACATTTGAGTGATATGATATTCGTTGACATAAAGGGCGAGATAAACAACGAGGTGCAGAAGTACTGGGCGCAGCTTTGGGGCGAGCCCCGCGAGGTCTTTTCTGTTGAGACCATACGGGCAATCCTTAAGGCGCATCCGGACGACCCCGACCTTTTCCTCAACATAGACTGCAACGGCGGCGACGTGGAGGAGGGCTTCAAGATTTACGACGAGCTGCGCAATTCCGGCAAGAACATACACACGAACATAACCGGCGGATGCCATTCCATGGCTATGGTGCTGTTGCTTGCGGCTCCGGCGGAAAACCGTTCGGCGAACAGGAATTGCCGCGCGCTCATACACAAGGTATATGCACCGGTGTACGACTTCATCAACGCGGACGACGCTGAAGACGTGGCGGCGATGCTCCGGATGGAGCAGGAGGCAATCATTGACGTGTACGTTGACCGCACGGGCAACGACAGGGCGGTGATGGAGCAGGTGATGGCGCAGGAGAAGACGCACGATGCCCGTTCCCTTCTGGAACTGGGCTTCATCTCAAAAATCAATTCCTATAATACAAACCAACTTTTCAACAAAATGGCAAAGGAAACAAAACCAGCATCCAGCGCGTTCCAGTCCTTCATGGATAAGGTCAACGCGTTCAGGAACAAGAAGGCGGGCAAGCCCGCCAACTTCGATTACCTTGACGCTGACGGCAACGTTGTGCTCTCCACTGTAGGGGACGAGGACAATCTTGCAGAAGGTGTTGAGGCTACACTTTCAACCGGCGAGGCTTCAGGGACTGTAACCCTTGAGGACGGCCGCGTAGTCACTGTTACGGACGGCATCGTTACGGCGATTGAGGTGCCGGCGGAGGAGGGAGAAGACCTTGAGGCGAGGGTCAGCGAACTTGAGGCACTCATGGAAGAAGCGACCAACCTTATTCAGGAGCAGCAGAACACAATCAACTCCCTCAACACGGAACTCAACAACTACAAGGGCAGCAACTACCAGCCGAAACCGAGGCGTACTCAGGTGCCTGACGGGAGGAACGGCAAGGCGGAGCCGTCCGTGGAAGACCTGAAGGCGGCTGCAAGGGCGGCGCAGGAAAAGGTTAGAAATGCGAAAAACATCAAAAAGTAAAGGAAAATGGCAACAAAAGGCGGATTTCTTGACATGGACAAGTTCACCTTCGTAGGGAGGGTGATAGAGTCAATTTCGGAGATGGTGATGGAGGATACCATTCAGGGTCCCGAGCTGAGCACCATCCATACACTTTTCCCGGACATCGTCACGAACACCGAGGTCGGCTTCATCGGAGAGGGCGGCATGGTGGGCGTGAAGGACACCGGATGCGGTTCAGAATCAAAGGCGTGGAACATCAACACGCGCAAGGTTAAGTGGACTCCTGAAACATGGGAAATATTCCTTTCGGAGTGCTACACCGACCTGAAGAATGCGGCAACCGTCTACTCTCTAAGAACGGGCGTCGACATTCCTGACTTCACCGACACCGACTATATGAACATCGTGCTTGAGGTACTCGAAAAGTCAGTCACTGATTTCTGGTACCGCATGTTCTGGTTCGGCGACACGGCCGCGAAGCACACCGGAGAAGATGGCGGCGTAATCACCGCAGGTCTTGACCTCGACTATTACACCATCCTCGACGGGTTCTGGAAGCAGATAACCACGCAGGTGGCGGCCAACCCGTCACAGAGGCCGGTGACAATCGCGGAGAACGCGGGCGCATCATATGCGGAGCAGGCTCTCAAGCCGGAGAATGTGCAGGGGTACCTTTCAAAGCTTGTATTCAGCGCGCCGCTTCAGCTCCGTAACCTTGCAGACCGCTTCATCCTCGTAACCCAGTCGGTATATGACGCGTACGAGCAGAGCCTTATGAACGCTTGCTGCCTTGAATCGGCAAGAATGGCGCTTATCAACGGCGTTGAGGCACTCAAGTACAAGGGCATTCCGGTGATTGCAATGCCGGTATGGGACAAGCTCATCGCAGTGGGCGAGGACACCGGAAAGAAGCTCAACAACCCGCACCGCATGCTGTTTACGGCAAAGAGCGTCCTCGGCATCGGCGTCGACGACATTTCACGCATGGGCGACCTTCGTGTTTGGTACGACCAGAAGGACAAGAAGGTTTATGTGAGGTCTATGGGACAGGCTGATGCCAAACTCACAAATCCGGAATACTTCACCCTCGGAATCTAAAAGGCTAATTGACTATGGATTGTTCAAAAATTCAGGTAGGTTTTGCTCAGGAGTCTTGCTCGGCGCTTGCGGTGCCGGGCACCGGCTCCCGGGTAATCCTTGTAAGTTATTCCGACATCGACAAGACAAAGTCGGTGGTTACGGACAATGTGATTTCGTCCCTTGTGCTCAAGCAGGGCGCGAAGGGTTACGAGGTCGATTCACTTCCTAACGCTACAGTAGGCAGCGATTCCATCAACGTGGGCACCTATGTAAGGACACACGCTCACAATGTAATCGTGCGCATATTCCAGAAGTCGGAGGCTGCGAAGAAGTTCGTCAATGGCTTGACCAACGCGAAGGTGGTGGCAATCGTTGAGAACAACGAGCACGGCGCATCGGGCGATGTCAAGTACGAGGTATATGGATGGGATTCCGGCCTCGGGCTTTCAGACCTTACGACCGGGACGGACATGGCGGACAACGTGGTATACCAGGCAACGCTCGCGAGCGATTCCAGCGCGCTTGAGAACACGCTGCCAAAGTCGTTCTATTCGGAGAGCGAGGCTGCGACTGACGCGGCAATAGCCGCCCTCCTCAGCCCGGCCGCGTAATGCTTGAAGACCTTTCGGAATACAGGGACTGGTATGGCTCGCTTTCACGGGAAGAGCAGAGCCGGTATGTCAGAGACCTGGGCAAGAAAGTAGACTACAACAGAGAGGAACAAGTCCGCACCCTTTCCCGGAAGTACCTTCATAAAGAGGTGCGGGGGTGCGGATTTTGTTTGCTTTCGGCACACTTTGAACTGATAAAGTTAGACATGAGCAAGATTGTAAACATCACGGAAGATTATGCACTTCTGCCGGGCGTGGTGCTTCACGACCCGATAAACAAGGATTTCAGCAAGATACTGACACCGCAGAACATGACTGAGGATTTGGCGCTGTATCACATAGCGAACAACCCGAAATGCCTCGACCTTTTCGCGCGTGTTCCGTCCGACCTTCAGGACAGGCTCGCGCGGTATCTTGAGGGGCGCGGCAAGGCCGACAAGGAAGAGGCCGCGCGCATCCTGAACGCCCGAATCGCGGGGGTTCGCAAGGCTATAGCCCAGACCGAGGCCGAACTGAAGGCGGCGCGGGACAGGGTGGACGCGCTTGAAAAGGAACTCGCGTCAAGCACCGAGACATTGGGCGCGCTTGTGAAAGTTTCAGAGAGCGCGAAGGGCGACAAGCCGGCGGGCAAGGGCGACAAGCCGGCAAAGACGGCTTCAAAGGGAAAATCTGCAAAGTAAGCGGATGGCGGCTGGACGGGTTCGATTCCCGTCCTTTCCACAAAAAACGACAGGGCCATGAAGGTAGCACAGATAAGGACACAGCGGCAATTCACGATACAGGACTGGAAGCAGTATCATATCCAGTCCTATGGCGAATACAACGACTTTCCTCAAGCCGTGGACGAGATAGTTACGGCATCGAAGACGGGCAATGCCTGCCTTGGCATATATGCCGACTTCATTTATGGGAGCGGGTTCAAGGACGCGAAAATAGGCGGGATTGCCGCGAACGACAAGGGGCAGGAGCTGAACAAGGTGCTCCGCATGGCGGTTAAGGACTTTGCAAAGTGGCACGGGTTCGCTCTTCACGTCAACTACAACGCGAACATGAAGGTGCGCTCCGTTTCGCACGTGCCCTTCGAGACGCTCAGGCTCCACATGCCGGACGACAGCGGCAATGTGGCAACGGTGGCGTATCATCCGGACTGGGGGCGCAGGGACAAGTACCGCAGGACATGGAAGGCGTCCGACATCGAGTGGTTCGACCTTTTCAACCCCGACCCCGCGACAATAATGGAACAGGTGAACGCGGCAGGCGGCTGGGACGGATATAAGGGACAGATATTGTATGTATCGGGGGACTCGGAAGGTGTGCCCGCATACCCGCTCCCGATATACATCGCTGAAGTTACCGACATGCGCACGGAGGAGGGGCTCGCGAACGTCACGGGGCGCAACGTGTGCTCCAACTTTCTTGCGGCCGGCATTCTTGTCGACATAAAGGACGAGGAACAGACGGAGCAGCAGGTTCAGGAGAAGCAGCTTGAGCTTGAGGCGTTTCAGGGGGACGAGAACACGTCCCAATTGTGGTACACGCAGGTTCGCAACAAGGAGCAGGTGCCGTCCTTCATACCTTTCACGGGCACCAATTATGACAAGTCGTTCACGGCTACACAGGCGGCGGTGCCGGAGAACATAGGGCAGGCGTTCAAGCAGCCGCCGATACTGAGGGCGGTGAACGTGGGCGCGGGCTTCGGTGCCGACCTTATGATTAACGCCTACAAATATTATAATTCCGTAACCACGCGTGAACGGGTTCAGCTTTCGGAGGGCTTCGAGTTGCTGTTCAGTCACTGGTGGGCACCGCTGACCGAGCCGGACTTCACGATACAGCCGCTTGTATACAACGGGGGCGCGTCCATAGCCGACAGGCTCGGAAAGGACAACATGACCCAGATACTTGAGATACTCCGAGACCAGTCTCTGACATTGACGCAGAAACGAAACATGCTCAAGTTCGCTTTCGGGCTTTACGATGACGAAATCACTAAAATACTGCCAAATGATACTGAAACCGCAAGACCTTAGGGCTATAAGGCCGATAGCAGAAAACATAAACGACACCGCGCGCGTCGAGCCCTACATCAGGGAGGCGGAGACGCTGCGGCTCGTTGACCTATTGGGCGCGACCCTCTACAAGTGGATTGAGGAGACCGACTTCACGGCCGCCGGCCCTTTCGTGTTCACCAAGGACAACGGGGAGCGGGTGGAGCTGACGTCAAAGGAAGCCGACACCCTTCTGAACGGGGGATACTACACGGACGGTTGCGGGAACGGGCGCATGACTGACGGGCTGAAGACGGGCATCGCATACCTCGCGTATTCCCGTTTCGTGATGAACAACCCTATAAATCCGACCGCGTTCGGGGTACGGTACAAAAACGGGGAGTTCAGCACCGAGGTCGAGGACAGCGTGCTTGCACGGACGGCCGCCGAGGCGCGAAAGGTGGGGGAGGCGTATCTTGCAAAGGCGATGGAATACGTCAAAGCCCTCGGACTCCTGCCTTCGTGTGCCGTTCCGTCAAGAAATCCGGCAAGTTCAATACGCGTGGGGCGCAAAAGGCTGTAGGGCTATGGACTGGATACAGATAATTTCGATAATGGGGGGCTTCATAGGGGGCGGAGGCCTGACCGCCCTCTTCACCCTCAAGTTCTCGCGCAGGAAGGCGGGCGCGGACGCGGACAACGCGGCCATAACCGCGCTGAACAACGCCATAACGACGATGACGGGAATCGACAACGGGAAGGACGACGAGATTGCGGGACTGAAGACGGAGAACGCGGGACTGCGCTCGCAGATAGGGGACTTGCAGAAGCAGCTCGCGGACAAGCGGTGCGAGTGCACGACAAAGGGGTATTATATGTGCGTGCATCAGGGCTGCGTGCTGCGCCGTCCCTCGCTCGGGCGCGGCAAGACCTATTTCGCGGAGCACGGGCAGGAGGTGGACTTCGGGGCTGACTTTGCCACGATTGAGGAACTGATGGACGAACACAGGAAGAACACGGCTGTAAGATATATCGAGCATGAAACTGGAACTGAAAAGGATTGCAAGGCGTGAGGGCTACACGATAGGGCGGCTCTACATTGACGGGGAGTATTTCTGCGACACGCTTGAGGACAGGGCGCGTGACTTGACCAAGGAGGCAAAGGTGTACGGGAAGACCGCGATACCGGAGGGGACGTATGAGGTGACTTTGCGCGTTCAGTCACCGCGTTTCAGCCAGAAGAGGCAGTACGACTTCTGCAAGGGGTATCTGCCGAGGCTGCTGAACGTGCCCTCGTTCCAAGGCGTTTTGATTCACTGCGGCAACACGGCGGAGGATACTGACGGGTGCATACTTGTGGGAAAGAACACGGTGAAGGGCATGGTTACCGACAGCACGGCGACGTTCAGGAAACTATATGAGCGGCTTTCGTTATGTTCGGGAAAGATAACGATAGAGGTGAAATAGCGGTGTTCCGCGGCCGCTCCAAAGCGCGGGAATATTGTGGTTCATAATTAATTGGTTATTAGCGTGAAGTTCCGTGTCGTGATGATACGGAACTTTTGCTATATTTGCGGGACGATTCTTTTTCATTATAGTTAGGGTTTATACACGGATGCTCCGGTGCTGTGAAGTACCGGAGTTTTATTATATTTGCAGAAAACAAGTCGACATGAGAGAGATGATACAACTATTGCTGTGGCTGTGGCAGATGCCGCAGAACTTGCTGGGCGAAATCCTCGCGTTCTGTTACGGGGGGAGCACGTCCTTTTGCCGTACGGGGAAATATAACCGCGTGGCGGTGGTATCCTCGGACAGGATGCGCGGGGGCATATCGCTCGGGAACGTGGTGATACTGCCGGTTTTCTTTTCACAGAAGACGTTGCGGCATGAGCTTGGGCATTGCAGGCAGTCGCTATATTTGGGATGGCTGTATCTTATAGTCATAGGATTGCCGTCCATAGTCCACGCGGCTTTCCACCGGAAAGGGGACTATTACCATTTCTGGACTGAGCGACTTGCAAATAAATTGGGTGGTATCACCGACATAAAATAGAATATTATGGGTAAGATACAGCAGTCTGCTGGTTGTAGATGGGGATATTTGAACCGCCCCGGGGAGAAAATCGTCTTGTAGTACAGGTTGTAGTACAATGGAAAATCCGAAATTTTTGTTATGGAAGATTTGACCAAATGCCTTGTTTCTGCCGTGGTCGGGGCTGTGCTCGCTCTTGCGGCCTTCCTTTGCGTGGCGAGGTGCACGGGAGGGCACGAGCCGGATTCCGAGCCGGTCGTTGTCCGTGATACCATGATAGTGCACGACACCATACGGGTAGACAAGCCCGTTCCGAGGTACATACGCACGACCGACACAATCCGCGTAAAAGTGCCCGTTGCGGAGGTTTTGAGAGACACTATATATGTAACCCTTTCCCGCGAGGAGAAAGTCTATGAGGATAGCACTTATCGGGCGCAGGTGAGCGGATACGAGCCACATCTTGACTTTATTGAGGTGTACCCACGAACAATAACAATAACAGAGAAGGTGACCGAGCGGGCAAGACGGAAGCCGTGGGGGATAGGCGTTCACGCGGGTTACGGGGCGGCTCTCGATGACGGGCGCGTGATACTTTCACCTTATATAGGCGTGGGAATATCCTACAACATACTCACTTTTTAGTGATTTTTTGCTATATTTGTGGCGGGAACACCATGAATAATTTCATAATTGTTAGATTTGTTAATTGTTTGGAGAACGGGGACGCTGTGAAGTTTCCCCGTTTTTCTTGTAAAAAAGTATAAAATGTTTTGCCGTTATTAAAAATAATTGTACCTTTGCATAACAAAATCTGAAAAGTATGAGACTGAAAGTAAAGGAGGCAATGGGAGCGAGGCAGGCTATGGGCTTGCCCGTCACGCTGGCCGAACTGGCCGAGGCCGTGTATGAGAAGAAGCCCAAGCACAGCCGCGAGCAGCTGATGCGGCGCGTGATAAGGGGCGAGGCGAGCAGCCTCAAGTTCGAGGAGCTGGTGCGGCTGAGCCGGAAACTGGACGTGAGCGTGGACTGGCTTCTTGGAATCGAAGAGAATTAACAATTAACAATTAACTGAATTATGAACACGATTAAATTTCGATTGCTTGAGCCGCAGGACATAGACTGCCGTGCGGCACAGGTGGTGGCAAAGCGGGACGGCACGGTGAGCGCGTGCATCCTGTTGTACAAGGATGCACGCGTCGACCAGAATATTCTGGATGAGACGTTCGGCATATTCGGCTGGCAGCGGTCGCACCAGCTGATAGGGGAGCGGCTCTACTGCACGGTGTCCGTGAAAGACCCCGACACGGGGGAATGGGTCAGCAAGCAGGACGTGGGCACTGAGAGCAACACGGAGAAGGAGAAGGGGCAGGCGTCCGACTCATTCAAGAGGGCGTGCTTCAACCTCGGCATCGGGCGTGAGCTGTATTCCGCGCCGCGCATCTGGATTACCTTAAAAGAGAAGGAGTATTACACGAATGCCGCGGGAAAGGCGGCTATGTCGCCCTATTGCGAGTTCTCCGTAAAGTCCATTGAATACGACGAAAGGCGCAACGTGAGCGGCCTTGTGATAGTGGACGGGCACGGCAACGAGCGTTTCCGTTTCGGGAGCGGGAAGCCACGGGCAAAGGCGGT
>ERZ808252.1504-NODE-1504-length-16752-cov-3.896808_pt1 | contig 16752 bp, 14 predicted proteins | sample MGYA00521242_ERZ808252 | MGnify/ENA primary metagenome ERZ808252 (study PRJEB31516, sample SAMN03275581) | gut metagenome | biome: mammalia-associated habitat; material: feces | host: Papio cynocephalus | place: Kenya | collected 2012-08-07 ...
GGAAGGCTTTCCGATGGGCAGGCGGCATTTTGCGAATACGCTCCGCAAAATCGCCCTGCCGCGAACAGAAGTCCACTGCGGCTTTTTCCATTTAGCACAGCGAAGTCATTTTTACGCCCTTATTCCGACGGAATTTCGGCCAAGTTCACAAAATCTTTCAAACTGCGCAAAAAATGCTTGCTTTTTTCTTCCATCGACGCTATAATGTCAAGCATAAGTTTTCCACGCACACTTGTCTTTATAGCGTGGACAGTTAGGAGGAAATGAATATGAAAAAGATTCTTGCGCTTTTGCTTTGCATCGCAATGCTGGCCTGCGTCCTCGCGGGCTGCGGCGACAACAGCGCCAAGGCGGACACTGCCGCCACGACCGACAGCCAGTCCGACGCTTCCGACGCTTCCGATGCTTCGGCTGACACTGCAAGCGACGCCGCCGCCTCTTCCGGCGACAAGGTCGTCAAGATCGGCGTCTTCGAGCCGCAGACCGGCGACAACGGCGCCGGCGGCAAGCAGGAGATCCTCGGCATGCAGTATGCCAACTACGTACAGCCCACCGTCGAGATCGGCGGCGAGACCTATGAGGTCAAGCTCGAGATCGTCGACAACCGCACCACTGCCGAAAACGGCCCGTCCGCAGCGGCAGAGCTCATGAACCGTGACGTCTCCGTCGTCCTCGGCTCCTATGGCTCCGGCGTCTCCATGGCCGGCGGCGAGGTCTTCGCCGAGGCCGGCGTCCCCGCCATCGGCGTCACCTGCACCAACCCGCAGGTCACGGCGGACTGCCCTGTCTACTTCCGCATCTGCTTCCTCGATCCGTTCCAGGGCACCGTCCTTGCCAACTACGCCTGGAACTCCGGCGTGACCACCGCCTACACGCTGGCCATGCTCGGCTCCGACTATGACCAGGGGCTGGTCTACTACTTCAAGCAGGCGTTCGAGGCCCTCGGCGGCACGGTCATTTCTGAGGACTTCCCGGAAGGCACCGCAAACTTCGTCTCCTACATCAACAACGCACAGGCCGCGAACGCGGGCGTCATCATGGCCCCGGTCTCCACGAACTATGCGCAGCTGATCATCGAGGCCGCTTCCGCGCAGGGCTTTGAGGGCCACCTGCTCGGCTCGGATACCTGGGACAACAACATGGTCATCGAGTCGGCCAAGGGCAAGAACGTGAACATCGAGATCACGACCTTCTATCAGGAAGGCGGCGCTCCCGAGTTTGACGCGGGCATCAAGCAGTGGATGAACGAAAACCCCGACGCGCTGACCAACAACGGCGGCAACGACATGGTCTCCGCCGTGACCGCGATGGGCTATGACGCTTACTTCGTCGCTCTCGAGGCCCTCAAGGCCGCAGGCTCCACCGACCCCGCCGCAGTCCTCGCAGCGCTTCCCGGCGTGAGCTACGAAGGTGTTTCGGGTCTGATCGAATTTGATGAGATCGGCGACGCCAAGCGCGACGCGGCCTACATCAAGGCGGCCAACACCGAAACGGGCGAATGGGAGTTCGTGAAGGTCCAGGGTATCGACTGACGCGTAAAGATTTCTGTCCGCAGGAAAAAAACAAACTTTCCGGCAGGGTACCCGCCCTGCCGGATTTTTCCCAATTTCAGTCGTCCATAAACGGACGTTTTGCGGATTTTTTCCATAACGGATGGACGGTTTCCTGCGGAAAAGCAGAATTTCCGCAAGCTTTCCTAAAATTTAGCCAAAATTTTCTTGTCGTCTTTTTCTCTTGCTTTCCAATTTTTTGCTATCTGAAAAATGCGTAAACGTATGTTGTTTTACACATAATCCGGCAAAACGCACAAAGAAACGCTTGCCTTTTCGCACAAGACTGGTTATAATAATAAAACCGTGTAGAAAAGAACTGCGCGGACAGTTTTGTAAGGAGGATCCCGTTTCATGAAAAAGACCATCGCATTGCTTCTTTGCCTGTGCCTGCTCGCGTGCCTGTTCGTAGGCTGCGCCAGCACGTCCACCACGGAACAACAGACCGCAGAAACCAGCGAAGCCACGACCGAGACCGCTGCCGAAGCCACCACGGAATCCGGCAACAAGGTCCTCAAGATCGGTATCTTTGAACCCCTGACCGGTGACAACGGCGCAGGCGGCAAGCAGGAAACGCTTGGCCCGCAGTACGCCAACTATGTCCAGCCGACCATTGAGATCGGCGGCGAGACCTACGACATCCAGCTCGAGATCGTTGACAACCGCACCACCGCCGAAAACGGCCCGTCGGCCGCTTCTGAGCTGGTCAACCGCGGCGTGTCCATCGTCCTCGGCTCCTATGGCTCCGGTGTGTCCATGGCCGGCGGCAAGGTCTTTGAAGAGGCCGGCATCCCCGCCATCGGCATCGGCTGCACCAACCCGCAGGTAACCTCGGACTGCTCGGTGTACTTCCGTGTCTGCTTCCTCGATCCGTTCCAGGGCACTGTCCACGCCAACTACGCCTATAAGGAAATGGGCGCCAGAAAGGCTTACACGCTGGCCATGCTCGGCTCTGACTATGACCAGGGTCTGGTCTACTACTTCTCCGAAGCGTTCAAGGGTCTCGGCGGCGAGGTCGTTTCCGAGGACTTCCCCGAGGGCAACGCAAACTTCGTTTCCTACATCAATAACGCCATGGCCGACGGCGCAAACGTCATCTTCTGCCCGGTCTCGACCAACTACGCGCAGCTGATCATCGAAGCCGCTGCCGCGCAGGGCTTCAAGGGCGCCATCCTCGGCACCGACACCGTGGACAACAACATGGTCCTCGAGTCCACCAAGGGCAAGGACGTCCGCCTGCTCGTCACGACCTTCTATCAGGAAGGCGGCTCGCCGGAATTCGATGCCGGTATCAAAAAGTGGCTCAACGAGAACCCCGACATGATGACCAACAACGGCGGCAACGACATCGTTGCTGGCGTTACGGCCATGGGCTATGACGCTTACTTTGTCGCTCTCGAGGCCATCAAGGCTGCCGACTCCACGGATCCTGCCAAGATCCTCGAGGCCCTGCCCAACGTCCACTACGAAGGCGTCACAGGCATGATCGAGTTCGACGACATCGGCGATGCAAAGCGCGACTCGGCTTACATCAAGGAAGCCAACCCCGAGACCGGCGCATGGGAATTCGTCGCTGTCCAGACCGTCGAGCAGTAAGCTCCAATCAATAAGAAAAACCAGCTTCCCTACAGTTCTGGCGGGGCTCTGCCCCGCCAGAATCAATGAATACCCAATTGCCTCGCAGATCATACGAATTCTTGGCAGCTCTGCTGCCTTAGAATCGTTGATGCAAAGCTGATTCGCGCCCGCAGGCGCGAAATAAAGTGTAAATCTATTGTATCCGGCGGCTCTGCCGACCGGAACAATACAACTCGCCTCGCAAGTGTGGAATTTTTGTCCCGCAGGGACAAAAATTATGCACGCAGTCGAGGCGCAAACCCCTTCCGGCAAAAGCCCCGCTTTTGCTGGCTTAGGATATGGGAAGCCGTGCAGCAGCTTTTGCTGTAGGGCCTCCAAGATCCTCAAATCTAATCAGGAGGTTCCTCAATTATGCAAGGGCTGCTCCCTTATATCATCAACGGCATCTCCGCGGGCGGTCAGTACGCGCTCATTGCCATCGGCTACACGCTGGTCTATGGCATTCTGCGTCTGATCAACTTCGCGCACGGCGATGTCTTCATGGTCGCGGGCCTTATCATGGTCTACGCGTCCGCGTCGCTGCCGATGGTACTGGCGATCCCGCTGGTGCTCGTTGCAACGGCTTTCCTCGGCTTTCTCATCGAGCGGGCGGCGTATAAGCCCCTTCGCTCCGCGCCGAGAATGTCTCTGATGGTCTCCGCCATCGGCGTGAGCTATCTCATCCAGAACCTCGCGTTCTACCTCACCGGCGGTCTTCCCCAGCCGGTCACGAACCCCATCCCCTGGGTCTCCGACATGATCACCGTCTTCGGCGCACAGACCAAGCGCGTCACGCTCGTCACGCCGTTTTTGACCATTCTTCTGGTTCTGATCCTCGTGTGGCTGACCAAGAAGACGAAGATCGGCATGGCCATGCGCGCAGCGTCCAAGGATTTTGAGACGGCGCAGCTCATGGGCATCAAGATCAACTCCGTCATTTCCTTCACGTTCGTCATCGGCTCGTTCCTGGCGGCCGTCGGCGCACTGCTGTACTTCACGAACTACCCCAACGTCGCCATCACCTCCGGCGGTATGCCGGGTCTGAAGGCGTTCGTCGCGGCGGTCTTCGGCGGCATCGGCTCGATCCCGGGCGCGGTCGTCGGCGCGTTCATCATCGGCCTTTGCGAAGAGGTCATCAAGGGCATCGGCTACTCCACGTTCTCGGACGCCTTCACGTTCGTTATTCTGATCGTCGTCCTGTGCGTCAAGCCGACCGGTCTGTTCGGTGAGAAAGCCACCGATAAGGTCTGAGGAGGTGCCGGATATGAAAAAGAACAATCAGAAACAATCCATCATTATCGCGGTCATTCTGCTTGTGATCCTTGCCGTCGCGTTCTATCTCGACAGCAAGCTCCCGAGCTATCATATTGCCATCAAGGTCATCAAGAAAGCGGCTGTTTACTCGCTCGTCGCGGTCTCGATGAACTTACTCAACGGCTTTACGGGCCTGTTTTCTCTGGGCCAGGCGGGCTTCATGCTGCTCGGCGCGTATGCTTATGCAGTCCTCAGCATCCCCGTCGCCAAGCGCGCGGGCGTTTACCAGTACTTTGACGGCGGCATCGTCAAGTTCTCGCTTCCCGAGGTCTTCTCGGGCTTCCTGGGTGAGAGCGTCGGCTCCGTCGTGGGCATGATCGCCGCGCTCATGATCGGCGGCCTCATTGCGGCGCTTATTGCGTACCTCATCGGCCTTCCGGTGCTTCGTCTGAAGTCCGACTATCTCGCGATCGCCACGCTGGGCTTTGCCGAGATCGTGCGTGCGTTCTTCCAGTGGAACGCGCTGGGCCCGCTGACCAACGGCTCGAACCTTCTCAAGAGCTATCCGGACCTCGGCGGCGCAAGCTCGTACCTGATCCTGATCGGCGCGTTTATCGCCATTATCCTGCTGCTGGTCAACTCGACCTATGGCCGGGCCTTCAAGGCCATCCGTGACGACGAGATCGCGGCCGAGGCCATGGGCATCAACCTTGCGCACCACAAGCGTCTGGCGTTCATCATCTCGTCGTTCTTCGCGGGCGTCGGCGGCGGTATGCTTGCCATGTACATGGGCACGGTGCAGGCACTCTCGTTCAAGAGCACAATGACCTATGAGATCCTGCTCATCGTCGTCATCGGCGGCATCGGCTCCATTACGGGCTCCGTCATCACGAGCTTTTTGTATATCGCGAGCCTCGAGTGGCTGCTGCGCGGCCTCGATTCCGGCGAGTTCCTCGGCATTCAGGCGCCGGGCCTGTTCAAAAACGGCTTCCGTATGGCGGTCGTCTCCATCATCATCATGTGCGTCGTCCTGTTCTTCCGCAAGGGCATCATGGGCGACCGCGAGCTGTCTGATCTTCTCAAACGCAGGAAAACCGCGCCGAAGGGAGGCAAAGACAATGGCTGAATCGGTACTGCACGTTGAAAACGTGACCATGCAGTTTGGCGGCGTCGTGGCCGTCAACAATTTGTCGATGGATATCTACGAGGGCGAAATTGTCGCGCTCATCGGCCCGAACGGCGCCGGTAAGACCACGGCCTTCAACTGCATCACGGGCGTCTATGAGCCCACAAACGGCAAGGTCGAGTTCTGCGGCAAAACGATCGTGGAAAACCACCCGCAGGGCAAAATGAAAAAGCTCTACGCAGGCGACAGCAAGGAATTATATCCGCACGTCGTCTCGCACACGCCCGACTACATCACAAAAATGGGCATCGCCAGAACCTTCCAGAACATCCGCCTGTTCAAGTCCATGACGGTGTTCGACAACGTCCTCACGGCGATGCATCTGCGCAAGACCTCGAACGTGTTCTCTGCGACCTTCCGCCTGAACCGTAAAGAAGAGCTGGCGCAGCGCGAAAAGACGCTCGAGCTTCTGAAGATCGTCGGCCTGGACGAGCTCAAGGACGAGCTCGCCACCTCCCTTCCCTACGGCAAACAGCGCCGGCTCGAAATTGCCCGCGCGCTGGCAACCGACCCGAAGCTTCTGCTTCTGGACGAACCGGCCGCCGGTATGAACCCGCAGGAAACGGAAGAGCTCACCGCGTTCATCCGCGAGATCCGCGAGCAGTTTAAGCTCACCATTTTCCTCATCGAGCATCACATGAATCTGGTCATGGACATTTCCGACCGGATCTACGTCATCGACTTTGGCCGTCAGATCGCCGCGGGCGTTCCGGCGGAGATCCAGAACGACCAGCGCGTTATCGACGCATATTTGGGGGTGGACGAGGATGGCTAATATTCTGGAAATCAAAAACCTTGTCGTCTCCTACGGCGGCATCGAGGCCGTCAAGGGCATCGACCTGACGGTCGAAGAGGGCAAGATCGTGACCCTCGTCGGCTCGAACGGCGCGGGCAAGTCCACGACGCTCAAGTCCATCGCAGGTCTGGTCAAGCCCAAGTCCGGCGACATTCTCTTCAACGGCCAGAGCCTGCTCGGCAAATCCACCGACCAGATCGTCTCCACCGGCGTCACCCTCGTTCCCGAAGGCCGCCGCGTGTTCCCGAACCTCACGGTCGAAGAGAACCTGCGCATCGGCGCATATTTGCGCAAGGACTCCATCAAAGAGGACATGGAGAAGGTCTATGCGCTCTTCCCCAGACTCAAAGAGCGCGAGTGGCAGCTGGCCGGTACGCTCTCCGGCGGCGAGCAGCAGATGCTGGCAGTCGGAAGAGCGCTGATGGCAAAGCCGAAGCTCGTCATGATGGACGAGCCGTCTCTGGGTCTTGCGCCTCTGGTCGTCAAGGGCATCTTTGAGATCATCAAGGAGATCAACCGTCAGGGCATCACGGTGCTGCTCATCGAGCAGAACGCCAACATGGCGCTCAAGACCGCCGACTGGGCCTACGTCATGCAGACCGGCACGATCCTCATGCAGGGCGAAGGCAAAGCGCTTCTCGAGAACGAAGAAGTCAAAGCCGCCTACCTCGGCAAAGCAAAATAAAACGCAACGCCCTCCGCATCGAATCGATGCGGAGGGCTTTCTTTGCTCTGTCCTGGCGGCGTTCCTTCTCTGCGTAGGGGGCGATGCCCACATCGCCCCATTGGGCACTATCGAATTCGCCGCAGATCATCGCGTTTCGGGTCTGCCTTTTGCCGGGCGGAAAGCCGCGTCTGCCCCTACAGGTTGCGGGGAATTCCCAGAAAAGCGCTGTCTTAGTGCTCTTCCCAATCGAGGCTTCTGCCGACGGCCTTGTGCCAGCCGCGCAGGAGCTTTTCGCGTTTTTCCTGCGCCATTTCCGGCTCGAAGGTAAAATCGCAGTGCCAGAGGTCGCGCAGCTCGTCACAGCTGCCCCAGACGCCGGCAGCGAGTCCTGCAAGATACGCCGCGCCCAGCGCCGTTGTTTCGCGGATGACGGGCCTTCTGACCTCTTTTCCGAGAATGTCCGACTGGAACTGCATCAAAAACCGGTCCCGGCTGGCCCCGCCGTCGACCCGCAGCTGCGAAAGCGTCATCCCGGCGTCCTTTTCCATCGCGTCGACCAGGTCATACGACTGATATGCGATCGATTCCTGCGCGGCTCTGATAATTTGCTCCGGCTTTGTGCCGCGTGTGAGGCCAACGAGCGCCCCTCTTGCGTACATATCCCAGTGCGGCGCGCCGAGTCCTGTGAATGCGGGCACGAGATAGACCCCGCCGGTGTCGGGCACCTTGGACGCAAAATACTCCGCGTCTCTGGCTTCCCGGATAAAGCGCAGCTCGTCTCTGAGCCACTGAATGACCGCGCCGCCGACAAAGATCGAACCCTCAAGTGCGTACTGCACCTTCCCATGTAAGCCCACGGCGATCGTCGTGACCAGGCCGTGCCTGCTTTCCATCGCGGTGCTTCCGGTGTTCATCAGCAAAAAACAGCCCGTGCCGTATGTATTTTTCGCGTCTCCCGGCGTAAAGCAGCACTGGCCGAACAGCGCGCACTGCTGGTCGCCCGCAATGCCCGCGATCGGCACCTGCACGCCCTGAATGTTGCACGTGCCGTAAATTTCCGACGAATTGTGCACTTCGGGCAGCATCGAGGCCGGAATGCCGAGCTCCTTCAAAAGCCGCTCGTCCCAGCAAAGCTTGTGGATATCGTAGAGCATCGTGCGCGACGCGTTCGTGTAGTCGGTGACGTGGACCTTTCCGTCGGTGAGCTTCCAGACGAGCCACGTGTCGACCGTTCCGAACAGGAGCTCTCCCCTTTCGGCCTTTTCCCGCGCGCCCTCGACGTTATCGAGAAGCCATTGGATCTTCGTGCCGGAAAAATACGCGTCCGGCACAAGACCGGTGGTTTTTTTGATGTAATCCCGCAGACCGCGGCGCTCCAAGTCCTCGCAGATGGGAGCCGTTCTTCTGCACTGCCAGACGATGGCGTTGTGGATGGGCTTTCCGGTCGTTTTGTCCCAGACGATGGTCGTCTCGCGCTGGTTCGTGATGCCGATGGCGGCGATGTCGGCGGCATGGATATCCGCCTGCGAAATGACCTCCATCATGACCCCGTAAATGCTCGAGTAGATCTCCATCGGGTTGTGCTCCACCCAGCCCGCCTGCGGGTAGTACTGGGCAAATTCCTTCTGCGCGACGGAAACGATGTTCTGGTTCTCGTCAAATAAGATCGCGCGGCTGCTGGTCGTGCCCTGATCGAGGGCGAGAAGATAACGCGGCATGGCCGTTCCCCTTTCTATCGCAAGCATCAAAGCGTTTTGACGCGGTATTCAAAATTTTCGCAGATCAGGACCGTTCCTTCGCGGATGCCGTCCGGCAGAAGGGCCAGGGCGACCTCCGTGCGCGTACCGCTTTCCGACTGTAAAACCGCGTAGTCTCCCGCAAGCTCCACGACCGTCCGTTCAAAAATCATGCTGTTCCCCTTCCCGCCGCCTGTTTTCGCTGCGGCGTAAGTTTTTCTTTTACTATATCATACTTTCTGCGATTTTGCACAGCCTATTGTCAACATCATTTGTGAAATGCAGGAGGAAACGCTATGAACCACGATACGAAGGCGCTTTTATTGGAGTGCGGCGCGGGCGTACAGATGGCCATCGGCTCCATTGACGACGTGCTGGGCCAGACGCGCGACAAGGCGCTTGAACAGCTGCTGCTGGGCTGCCGCGAAACGCACCGGACGCTGGGTGAGCAAACGAAGGCGCTCCTTTCCGCCGAAAATATCCCGGAAAAGAGCGCAAACGCGATGGCGCGGAGTATGTCCTGGCTGAAAACAAACGCAAAGCTCGCCGTTTCTCCCGCCGACGAGACCGTCGCCGACCTCATCACCGACGGCTGCAATATGGGCGTCAAGTCCCTCATCCGCTATCGAAACCGCTATCCCGAGGCCAGCGAACAGGCAAGAAGCATCGCGGGCGAGCTCATCGATTCCGAGCAAACGCTTCTGAAATCGATGCAGCGTTATCTATAACCTTTGCTGTTTTTTAGCGCGGCGCCAAAAAATTTTTCGTTGTGATTTTTCCAGCTTTGGTGTATAATGGGACTATCCAAAGAGCAAGGGGGAATCCTTCATGACAAACAAAGTGATCACCATCAGCCGTCAGTTCGGCAGCGGCGGCAGAACCATTGGCAAGAAAGTCGCGGAAAAGCTGGGCATCCCCTATTATGACAAGGAACTGGTCGATCAGGTGGCGAAGGAAAGCGGTTTCTCGCATGAGTTCATCGAGGAGATCGGCGAATACGCCTCCGTCACCAGCAGCTTCCTGTTCAATATCGCGGTCTCGGCGCATCCGATGGGTCTGATCGATACGATGTCCGTGTCCGATAAGCTCTATGTCTGCCAGACGAACGTCATCCGCGATCTGGCCGCCAAGGGTCCGTGCGTCATCGTCGGCCGCTGCGCGGACTTTATCCTCAAGGACCGGCCCGACACGCTGCATATCTTCATCCACTCCGACATGGAGCACCGCGCCGAGCGCATCGTCCGGCTCTACGGCGAGACCAAGCAGACTCCGCAGAAGCGCCTTCAGGAAAAGGACAGCAAGCGCAAGGTCTACTACAAGCACTACACCAACTGCAACTGGGGCGAAGCGGAAAATTACGACCTGTGCCTCGACTCCGGCACACTCGGCGTCGATAAGTGCGCCGATATCATCTGCGACGTGGCGCTGATGCCATAAAGTTTTCGACCCCATTTTTCGACCCCACGCTTCTTATCTGCGAAAAGAAGCGCGGTGTCGAGCCGCCGCGAAGAAGTTGCTTGGAGTTGCTGCACTGCGGCGCAGCTCCAACAAAAGGGCCGCGGCCCTTTTGAAATCCTAGGAGTTCCAGACTATTTTTGCAGTAAAAATTTGAGAGTGCTTACGGTTACGTAGGCACTCTCTTTCTGTCTTGCAATTGCGTTCGATGTTGGCCCATTTACAACGATCTTACTGCCGAGCGGCAAGCCTTCCGTCTTTGGCCGTCACAAGGCACTTTTGCTCTGCAAAAGTCCTTGTGAGGGGGCTGCGTCGGAGTGAGGCAAGCCTCGCTGCACCACCGAAGCCCCAGCGAAGAGAAATTTCCAGAGGAAATTTGCTCTTCGCCGGAACAAGACCGAAAGTCTGCTGCTCGGCACAAAAATTCTGTGAAAACGCTTCAAACCGGTACTGCCTGAAAGAAAGAACGAGAGCGCTCAGATACTTCCGGGCACTCTCGATTTGCATGGTATGAAAATCCTAGAACCCCCAGGATTTCAAAAGGGCCGCGGCCCTTTTGTCTCATGCGCGCCAGCGCAGTCTAAAAAAAGCAACTTCTTCTTGGCGGCTCGACACCACTCTTCTTTGCGCAGCTAAGAAGAATGGGGTCGAGAAAAAGGACCGGCTGGCAGGTCTCTGCCAGAACCAAAATGGCCCTCTGGGCCACGGCCAGGCAGTATTAACCCCTCCGCCCCTTCGGGGCACCTCCCCTTTCAGTGGAGGCAAGGGCCACGGCCGAGCAGCCGGTCAAAGAATATTACATCTCATAGCCCGGCTTGCCGAGCAGCTTGAACATATTCTTTTTATATGCCTCCACGCCCGGCTGGTTGAACGGATTCACACCCGAAATATACCCGGAAATACCGCAGGCATACTCGAAGAAGTAGATGAGTGCGCCGACAGTTTCTTCCGTGATCTCCGGCAGACGAAGCTCCGTCACCGGCACGCCGCCGGAAATGTGCGCGGCCTTGGTCGCCTGCATGGCCTTTTCGTTGATATAGCTCATTTCGCGGCCGGCAAGATAATTGAGCCCATCGAGGTTTTCCTCGTCCGACGGAACGGCGATGGACGTTCTGGCCTTGTCAAAGAAGACGACGGTCTCCTGCAAGATGCGTTTGCCGTCCTGCATATACTGGCCCATCGAGTGAAGGTCCGGCGTGAGATCGACGGAGGCCGGGAAGATGCCGGTCTGATCCTTGCCCTCAGACTCGCCGTAGAGCTGCTTCCACCACTCGGCCATGAAGCGGAACGAGGGCTCGTAGGCCGCGAGGACCTCGATGCTCTTGCCCGCGCCGAACAGCTTCTGGCGGCTCATCGCGTACTGCGCTTCGGCACTCTTAACGCCGTCACGAAGGGCGATCTCGCGTTCTTTTGCCGCGCCGCGCATGAGCGCTTCAATATCGATGCCTGCAACGGCGATGGGAAGAAGGCCCACAGCCGTCAGAACCGAGTACCGGCCGCCGACATTGTCGGGAACGACGAAGGTCTCGTAGCCCTCTTTTGTTGCCAGCGTCTTGAGCGCGCCTCTGGCCTTGTCGGTCGTGGCGTAGATGCGTTCCTTCGCGCCTTCCTTGCCGTATTTTTTTTCGAGCATTTCCTTGAAAATGCGGAAGGCGATGGCAGGCTCGGTCGTTGTGCCGGACTTGGAGATGACGTTGACGGAGAAATCCCGATCGCCGATCATCGTGATGACCTCGGACAGCGCGTCCGAGGAAATGCCGTTTCCGGCGAAGTAAATGTCGGGCGTGGACTTCGGAAGCAGATTGTAGTTCGGGCTCTTCAGAAGCTCGATGACCGCGCGCGCGCCCAGATAGCTGCCGCCGATGCCGATGACGACGAGAGCTTTCGAGTCTGCCTGAATTTTTTTCGCCGCCCTTTGAATGCGGGAGAACTCGTCCTTATCGTAGTTTACCGGCAGGTCGACCCAGCCGATAAAATCGCTGCCCGCGCCGGTGCCGTCCGACAGCTGCCGGATGGCCGTCAGGGCCTGTTCCTCGTTGGACACGTCGGGCGTAAAGTCCTTCGCGCCGCTCAAATCAACTCGTACCATAATAATTACCTCCTGTATCGGTTCCAAAACGCTGAAATCAGCGTTATTATTGTGCGTCTTTGTGCAGCATTGCCGCGCCGATCATGCCGGCGTCGTTGCCGAGCTCGGCGGGGACGAGCCTGCCGTGGGTCTTGTAGAAGCATTTTTCCGTCGTCTGCTCGCGAAGCGGGGCAAACAGAAACTCGCCTGCCGCGCACACGCCGCCGCCGATGGCGATCACCTCGGGGTCGAGCAGGTTGTAGATGGACGCGCAGGCCGAGGAAAGATAGCTGATATAGCGGTCGAAGAGGGCTTTTGCCAGCTCGTCGCCTTCCTTTGCAAGGTCGATGATGAGCTTGGCGTCGATCGCGTCCGGATCACCCGCCGCGCGTTTGGCCAGAAGCGAGTCCGGCTGGCGCAAGGCTGCACGTCTGCCGTCGCGAGCCAGAGCGCTTGCCGCGCAGTACGCTTCCATGCAGCCGTCGTTGCCGCAGGTGCAGTGCTCGCCGTCGTGCTCCAGGATCATGTGCCCGAGCTCGACGCCCTGGTTCATGCCGCCGTTGAACATATGCCCGCCGAGGATGATGCCGCCGCCGAGCCCCGTGCCGAGGGTAAAGAGCACCGCCGTCTTGCAGCCGCGGAACGCGCCCACGTAGAGCTCAGCCAGCGCCGCGCCGTTTGCGTCGTTTGCAAGGTAAATGGGGACCTCGCCGAAGGCCTCCTGCGCCATCGCCTTGAGGGGCACGTCGTGGAAGCCGAGGTTATATGCGTCGATGACAAGCGCGCCTGTCTGGTCAATGCTGCCGGGTACGACGATGCCGATGCTCTCAAGGTCTTTGCGCGTGATGCCCTCCTGCTTGAGAAGATCGTCGACCGCTTCCGCGATCGCCGCGACGACGCTTGCCGCCCCATCGTGGGGGAAGCGGACGCTGACACTGCGCAAAAGCGAGAGCTCGTCACTTACAAGGCCGACCTTGATATTCGTTCCGCCGATATCCACACCGATCTGATACATAGTCATGCTCCTTCCGTTTCTTCGTCGTCGTGAAGATCAAAAAGCTTCATAAAGTTGCCGTAGAGAATTTTTTCGTTGACGTCGTCTCCGAGTCCCAGCGACAAAAACCGCGCCAGCTCTTCTTTGGGAGACCACATCGGAAAATCCGTGCCGAACAAAAACCGCTCGGGGCCAAATCTATCGAGCATCCGCAAAACCATATCCCGCGGGATCATCGGAAGCGTGCTCGACGTGTCGTACAAAACGCCGTCCGGCAGCGGGCACTCGTAAGAATGCGCCCAGGCCATCCAGCCGCCGAAGTGCGCCGCGATGACCTGAAGATCGGGCACCTGGCGAAGCAGGTTGATCAGCCGCTCGGGTGTTGAGTAATCGTACCGGTCATCGCCCATGTGAAAAAGCACGGGAAGACCCAATTCCGCCGCCTTTTTGTAGACCGGCACGCCGCACGGCTCGTCGATCGGGATCTTCTGAAAGTCCGGGTGGACCTTCAAGCCCCGGATGCCGAGCGATACGGCGCGTTCGAGCTCTTCCTCCGCGCCCTCCATGCCGGGAAAAATGGAGCCGAAGGCGATCGCGCCGGGAATGCCCCTGACCGCCTGCGAGAGAAAATCGTTGATGCTGCGCACCTGATGCGCAGTCGTGGCGGAATTGCTCATCACGAAGCGGGTGATGCCGGCCTCGCGCTCGTGCCTTGCAAGATTTTCCGCGCTGGCCGGATGGCAGGCCATCTGTGCCCCGCCGTAAAACGCGCCGATGGACGCGGGGGCTTTGTCCGCGAGCTTGTCCGGGAACGCGTGCGCATGGATGTCTGCAACCTTCATGTCCTTTTCCCAACTCTCCGGCGCGTTTTTTGCACACGCCTCTGCTTTTCGATGCAATATTATACCACGCGGAGCGCATCGTTACAAGTACAGAACCGACCAAAAACGGACAGCGAAATTCCGAAAAACCGGTAAAAATCCCCGGATACAGGGCGCATCCGGGGAAAGCGTCGTTATAAAACTTTCCGGCCCGCGACGAACTTTGCCGCGATGTTCCGCTCGTCTGCCAGATATACCATGCGCTCGAGCCTTGATCGCGCGGAAAGCGGCTGCGGATGCTCCAAAGCCGAATCGTCCAGCACGACGGCATCGAGTTCATACCCATCCAGGAACGAGCCAACCTTGCCGAAAAACTGCCCGCCGCCCATCGTGGCGAGGTAGAACGCGCGCTCAAAGCTCAAGGGCTTTACGCTCTGGTCCAGAAGCCGCCAGCGAAGCTTCGAGGCCTGAATGGCGTGCATCATCGCCCTGAGCATACTCTCGCTGCTGCCGCCTGCGACGTCGGTGGCCAGACCCACGTGAAGCCCGCGGTCAATAAACTGGTTGACCGGCGCGACGCCGGAGGCGAGGTTCATGTTCGATTCCGGCGAATGCGCGATATAGACGCCGCGTTTGAGCATCAGCTCCTGCTCGGCCTCACCCGAGTGCACGCAGTGGGCCATGATGCAGGGGTAGCCGCCGCCGAACATCCCGAACTGGTCATATGCGTCGCCGTAGAATTTCGAGCGCGGGCAGAGCTCCCTGACCCATGCGATCTCGCCGAAATTCTCCGACAGATGGCTCTGCACCGGAAGATCGTATTTTGCGCGAAGGCGCGAGAGCGCGTACATCAGATCGTCCGTGCACGAGGGGATAAAGCGCGGGGTCAGAATGGGCTTCGTGCGCGAAAAGCGGTCGCGGGCTTCGAGCACCCAGCGCTCGGTGTCGCGGATGGCCTGATTGGTGGAAATTTCGCGAAGATACGCCGGACAATTGCGGTTCATGTTGACCTTGCCGACGTAGGTGTCGAGTCCAGCGTCTTCTAATTTCTGCATGAGAAGAAGCGTCGCGGGAAGGTGGAGCGTGGCGAAAATGCACGCCCGCGTGGTCGTGCTGCGCTTGAGCCGCGAAACAAAGCTCTCATACGCCGTTTCGGCATAGGAAAGATCCTCGTATTTCGATTCTTCGGGGAAGGTATAGGTGTTGAGCCAGTCGAGAAGCTCTAAGTCCATGCCGAGGCCGCGGAAGGAAAACTGCGGCGCATGGACATGAAGGTCGGTCATGCCGGGGATGATGAGCTTTCCCATGTAGTCGAGTACCTCCAGATCGCGAAAGCGCTCGGGCTTCTGCCGGAAAACGCCCGCGCACCGGCCGCCGCGGCACAAGAGCCAGCCGTCGTCTAAAACTTCAATGGTATCGGGGCTGCTGCTGTAAAGAAGCGTCCCGCGCAGAAAATACGGTGTTTGCATCGTAAAACCTCTTTTTGCCCGCGCGGGAGTTGGCCGCACGGCGGTAGTTGCTTCTATCATATCATGTTTGCCGCCCATTTTCCACGTCCGGGTTTCGTCAAACTTCACGAAATCCGCCCGCTTTGTCTGCGCAAAAGGACAGTCGGCCGAAAAACCTAAAAAATTTTTAGCTATGTTGTGAAAGCCGTACAGTTCTGCCGAAAAAGCGGCGGGCAGGATGAACAATTTTGACGAACGATTTTCGTGCACGACGTACAAAGGCCTGAAAAAACTAAAAATTTTTGAGGACAATGTGGCGGAATCGGCGCAAAAGCGTACAAAAACTAAATATTTTTTTGAAAGGGGATTGCATTCTTTGCATAAATCATGTAGAATGAAGACAAGGATGGAGCTGCAAAAAATTTTTTCTTTTTTTGCTTCGCTCGTCGCAACAAATTTAGGAGGAATCGCTGAAATGAAAAAGATCATCGCCCTGCTTCTGGCTCTGGTAATGGTTTTCGCGATGGCTGCCTGCGCGTCCAAGACGACGGAAGCTGCCGGAACCAAGACCGAAGAGACTGCTGAGACCACCACCGAGGCCACCGAGGCCACCGAAACCACCGAAGAGACGACCGAGCCCGCCGCTGAGACGACCGCTCCCGCCGACTTCAAGGTTGGCTTCATCATGCTCCATGACGAAAACTCCACCTACGACCTGAACTTCATCAACGGCGCGAAGGAAGCTGCCGAAGCTCTGGGCGTTGAGTACGTCATCAAGACGAACGTTCCCGAAGGCCAGGAATGCTATGACGCCGCGGCTGACCTTGCCGACGCCGGCTGCAACATCATCTTCGCCGACTCCTTCGGCCATGAGGACTACATGATCCAGGCCGCCAAGGAATTCCCGGACGTTGAGTTCTGCCATTCCACCGGCACGAAGGCCCACACCGAAGGCCTTGCCAACTACCACAACGCATTCGCCTCCATCTATGAAGGCCGCTACCTTGCCGGTATCGTTGCAGGCATGAAGCTCAACGAGATGATCGAGGCCGGTGAGTTCACCGCAGAAGAGGCCAAGATCGGCTACGTCGGCGCTTTCACCTACGCCGAGGTCATCTCCGGCTACACCTCCTTCTTCCTGGGCGCCCGCTCCGTCTGCC
>ERZ808252.1506-NODE-1506-length-16722-cov-9.179516_pt1 | contig 16722 bp, 12 predicted proteins | sample MGYA00521242_ERZ808252 | MGnify/ENA primary metagenome ERZ808252 (study PRJEB31516, sample SAMN03275581) | gut metagenome | biome: mammalia-associated habitat; material: feces | host: Papio cynocephalus | place: Kenya | collected 2012-08-07 ...
GCTCCTACCTGGCCCTGCCGCCCGCCCTGTGGCTTCGTCTGTGGCGGTTGCCCCGGCCAGGTGTGAGCCTATTCCTGCGATTCCGCTCCCACCCGGTACGGCGGCCCGCCCTGCAGCCTGCCCTGCGGTCGGGAGATCTGACAGCTGAGGCAATGGGAGAGTGATTGACTGCCCTTGGGCGAATGACGGGACGGGAGATCTTTAGTGGTTCTTGATGAAACCGGACTTGGCGAATTCAACAGATTTTGCGTATTTTTGTTGTATTATGGATGTCACTCTTCTGTCCACTATGATTTCCGAGCTGATAACTGACCATGACATGGTCGGTTTGCCCGGTTTGGGCACCTTCGTGGCGGAGGTTGTCCCGGCCACTTTCTCTGACAAAGGGTACACGATAAACCCGCCGTACCGCAGGCTTTCTTTTCACCCGAGCCGCTCGGAGGATACGTTGCTGATAGATTTTTATGCGGCGTCAAATGGCATTTCCAAAGAGGCTGCGGCGCTGTATCTCAAACAGTTCCTGGCTGAGATGAAGACAGTGCTGAAGGAGCGGAAGACTATTGCCCTGCCAGGACTTGGGCGTTTGCGCGCCACGGTGGAGAATAATTTCTTTTTCGTGCCGGACCCGGATCTGGACATCTATCCTGACGGATTCGGACTTGAACCCCTGTCCCTCAAAACAATAACTGAACCCGAACCGGTTGAGATTCCGCTCGTGCCTCAGAGCCGGGAAACAGTTTCTGCTGCTGTCGCGGACACAGCCACAGCCGTAGTCGCGGAAACCGCCCCAGTCACGGAGGAAGTTCCAGCAGCGGAAACCGAGTCAACCATAGCTGCAACAGCAGTCTTAGCTTCAACCGCGACCTCAACCTTGCCGACAGAAGCATCCGCCGTGCGCACGGGGCTGAAGTCGTGCGCACCAGAGGGTGTTGTGCGCACGGAACGGTCCGAGGATGGTGTCCCGTGCGCACCGGACAGCATTTTACGCACGGAAGTGCCTCTCGTGCGCACGGGAGCAGAGGCGGAAGCGGCACCAGAATCAGGAACGAGCACGGGAGCAGAGGCGGAGCCGGAGCCGGAAACGCGCGAAGACGCAGGGGCGGAAACAGAGATTCGCACGGCAGCGGATTCAATTGTGCCTGCCGCAGAACCAGCCGCAGCCACGCAACCGCAAACTCAGCCGGTCGCAGAACCGGAGCTGCAGCAAGCCCCAGCAGTCTCGGAGCCGCAGCCGACCGCCGAATCCTCTGTTGAACCCGCAGCCGAGCCGCAACCGCAACCAGTCACGCAGTCTGTCTCAGAGCCACATTTGCAGCCAAAGCCTCAGCCAACTACAGAACCCCAGCCGCGGCAAACCTTGCCCCGCCGCTTCCGCTGGTGGATTCCGGTGCTCATTCTGCTCGCCGTGGTTGCGGTCGCACTTTTGGCATTCCTGACTGTTGCTCAGGTGGCCCCGGACTTCATAGACTCTATATTGTATACTCCAGAAGAACTCAGAATAATCAATTACTGATGACGGATTTGATATATCCTGCTTCAACGGCGCCGCTCCTCCGCGGAAGCGACAGATCGGTGGCATCGGAGATGTTGCCGGTTGTTGATGAGCACGGCAATGTCATCGCTCAGGCATCGCGGGCTTTCTGCCACGGACGCGCGGCCAACCCAAAAAGCGCCACCCAACCGCAGCCGGCAGCCGCACGGCAGACCGCTACGGCTTCGGATCCCGTGCGCACGGGGTCGAAGTCGTGCGCACCAGGCGGCATTTTACGCACGGAAGCTGCCCCGACTGCTAAACCGGCAACCCCAGCCCCCGAAGCCACCAAACCCATCCATCCGGTGGTCCACCTCCACATCGTCAGCCGCGACGGGCGGATCTACCTCCAGCAGCGCAGCGCCACCAAGGACCTGCTGCCCCTGCGCTGGGACACTGCCGTTGGCGGTCACGTCGCCTATGGTGAGTATATTCTGGAAGCCCTCTACCGCGAGGCCTCCGAGGAACTGGGCTTTACCGACTTCAATCCGGTATTCATCACCTCTTATGTGTTTGAGTCCGAGGCTGAAAGGGAACTGGTCAATGTCTTCGCCACAGTCGGGGACTTCGTCCTCAAGCCCGATGGGGACGAGGTGATAGCCGGGCGGTACTGGTCTCCAGAGGAAATTGAGGCCGCCTGCGGGAAAGGCATACTCACCCCCAACTTCGAGTCCGAATACCACAAGATCAAAAATTCCCTCCAAGCCCTTTTGTAATGCAGGAAATCGAGAAGTTCATCAATGATCAGCTGTCCGTGTGGCCTCTGGCCGCATCAAATTTCAGGGCTCTCAAGTCCGTCAGGACCAGGCAGCTGGAGGTGGACGGGCTGCTCTGTACCGTCCAGTTCAACCCCCGCCGTGTCATCTCGAGCACAGCCGACACCAGCCCGGAGGCCATAGCGGCCCGAAAGTGCTTCCTCTGCGAGGAAAACAGACCCCCGGAGCAGTTTCACCTCAAATTTGAGGGCCGCAAGGGGAGAAACTACCGCATACAGGTCAACCCGTACCCGATCTTCCCGGGTCACCTTGTGATAGTGCGCGAGGAGCATATCCCGCAGGAGATATGGCACCATTTCCCGGACATGCTTGATTTCGCGATGAAATACCGGGACTACACCGTGTTCTACAATGGTCCCGCCAGCGGGGCATCCGCCCCGGACCACCTTCATTTCCAGGCTGTTCCGAGACAATCTCTCCCTCTGGAGAGGGCCGTGGACGCCTATCTTGACAATCCCGTGAAACCCCTCGCCTCAGTCAAGGACGCGACTCTGTACCGCTATGCCGGCTTTACCGAGGGAGTCTTCGCCCTCAAGGCCACGACCTCCAAGTCCATGGCGAAACTCTTCTACCGCCTGCTCGACTGCACGGACAAGGTAGAGGGAGAGGTCGAACCGAAATTCAATCTCTTCACATATTGCCGTGACGGGGAATACAGGGCTTTTGTCACTCTGCGCGAGGCCAAACGCTCGCACCACTATTATTCCGACGGGCCGGACCATCTGACCATAAGCCCGGGTGCCGCCGACATGGCCGGATACTTTGTGGCCCCTTTCGAGGACGATTTCGAGAAGGTCACGTCCGCACAGCTTGAAGAGATGCTCTCCGAGGTGTCGATTTCGCGGGAAGAGAGGGAGATGATAGAGTGGAGGCTCACACGCACCCAGCCGAAGGTCAGCGTGGGCATAATGTCAGCCAAGGAGATACGCTTCGAGATCATCTCCGATGGGGCCGGTCCGCAGAAAGTCAGCTGGCAGGACGGTCGCATTGTCTACAACGGGATGATATACGACGAATTGTATTTTGATTCCATCACCCGCTCGACCCTGTTTGCCGAAGCATCTTTCATACTGTACGACGTCGTGATAGGGATTGATTTCCATTGGCAGCAGAGGCGCACTCTCAAGTTTGCCGGGGGGCTCAAGTTCATAGTCGAAGGGGACTGCATCACCGCGGTGAACTGCATCGGGATGGAGAATTACCTTCTCAGCGTCATATCTTCCGAGATGAAGTCATCGTCTTCGCTTGAACTCCTCAAGGCCCACGCAGTCATCTCTCGCAGCTGGCTGCAAGCCAGAATGGAAGAAAGAAAAACAGGCCGGCCGTCGCCGCACAGCAACTTCGATGTATGCGCTGACGACCATTGCCAACGGTATCAAGGACTTACCATGGCAGTGGGGGAGAATGTCCGCCGCGCAATAGACCAGACCTGGGGGCAGGTTCTCCGCTATGGAGGCGAGCTTTGCGACACCCGCTATTCCAAGTGCTGCGGCGGCCGCACGGAACTTTACAGCACCTGCTGGGAAGACAAGGACTTCCCTTACCTTCAGAGCGTGGAGGACCGCTTCTGCGACTGCGAGCACTCTGAGATTCTCTCGCAGGTGCTCAACGACTATGACATGGAGACGCGGGACTTCCACGACTGGAGCGTGAGATACAACGCCGCAGAACTTTCGGAACTTGTCCGCCGCCGCACGGGCATCGATTTCGGTGACATCCTCTCTCTTGAACCCCTTGACAGAGGCCCTTCCGGTCGCATCAAGTATTTGAAAATCAACGGTTCGAAACGTTCTGAGGTGATAGGCAAGGAACTCGCTATACGCCGTGCCCTGAGCGACACGCACCTCAAGAGTTCGGCTTTCGAAGTCACGCGCGAGGGCGATGACTTCATCCTCACCGGGCGCGGTTGGGGGCACGGTGTGGGCCTCTGCCAGATCGGCGCCGCCGTGATGGCTTCAGAAGGATACGATTACAGACAGATACTTTCTCACTACTATGTCGGAGCGGAAGTTGAGCAGTAACCCATGGGTCTGGGTGCCGACCCTCTATTTTGCGGAGGGCATACCGTATTTCATCGTCAACGTCATATCCGTCACGATGTTCAAGCGTCTCGGGATGTCCAACGGCGATGTGGCGGCTTATACTGCGCTTCTCTATCTTCCGTGGGTCATCAAGCCGCTCTGGAGTCCGTTTGTGGATGTGATCCGCACCAAGAGGTGGTGGATTCTTGCCATGCAGGCCCTTGTTACTGTGGGATTTGCGGCTTTGGCCCTGTCGGTGAGCCCCGATGCTTTCGGGCTGTCGATAGTCTGTTTCTACATCATTGCGTTCGCCTCGGCCACCCACGACATAGCGGCCGACGGCTTCTACCTGCTTGCCCTGGACGAGAGGGATCAGTCCTTGTTCGTCGGGATCAGGAGTACGTTTTACCGTATCTCATCAGTCTTCGGGCAGGGTGTGATAGTGGTCTTGGCAGGGGTTCTGGAGGAGCGTCTCGGAGATATTCCCGCCGCCTGGAGCCTGACTATCGGGGGAGCCTCGCTCCTTTTCGCCCTGCTCGCTCTCTGGCACCTCTTCTCCCTCCCGAAAGTCGAGAAGACCGCCCCCGGCAAGGCTCCAGGGGACATCCTCAAGGATTTTTCCAGGGCATGGGTGACGTTTTTCCGTAAGGACGGGGTGTGGCTCGCGATAGTGTTCATGCTTCTCTACCGGCTTCCGGAAGCGTTGTCCGTCAAGATGTTGACCCCATTCCTGCTCGATTCCGTACAGGACGGGGGACTTGGACTCAGCACTGCGGCTTCCGGACTCGTTTACGGTACTGTCGGGGTTATCGCCTTGACGGTCGGGGGCATACTCGGCGGTGTTTTCGCCGCCTCCAAGGGCCTCCGGAAGTCTCTATGGCCCATGTCGCTCGCTCTGGCCCTGCCGTGCGCCGTTTATCTCTATATGGCTGTGGCACAGCCTTCTGCTATGTGGGTGGTGTATCTGTGCGTGGCCTTTGACCAGCTGGGCTACGGTTTCGGTTTCACCGCTTACATGCTCTATATGATGCGCTTCTCCGAAGGGGAGTTCAAGACTTCCCACTACGCTATATGCACGGCCTTCATGGCTCTTTCCATGATGCTCCCGGGCTTTTTTGCCGGCTGGCTGCAGGAGGCCACCGGTTATGTTGGATTCTTCTCAATTGTAATGTTATGTTGTCTGGCAACCGTTTCCGTTACTTTCTTTGCGCGGCGGCGCTGCTGAGTGCCGTCTGCCTCCAGGCCCGGGTCAAACCCGGCATCGAGGTTCTCCGTGAACGTGGATTTTCCGGCCTCGCCGGGATGAGGGTGGGGCTGGTGACCAACCCGTCAGGTGTTGATTCTCAGCTCAATTCGACCATTGACATCCTCTATGACGCTCCGGGCGTGGAGCTTGTAGCCCTGTTTGCACCGGAGCACGGGGTGAGGGGCGATGTGTACGCAGGCGGCAAGGTGGAATCAGGTAAAGATGCCCGTACCGGCTTGCCTGTCAATTCGTTGTACGGGGCCACGCGCGAACCGTCCCCCGAGATGCTCAAGGGTATCGACATCATGATCTATGACATCCAGGACGTGGGCAGCCGTTCCTACACGTTTATCTCCACCCTCGGGCTGGTGATGCGTGCCTGTGCCAGGGCCGAGATTCCGGTGATGGTGCTGGACAGGCCCAACCCTCTCGGGGGCAACAAGATAGAGGGGCCGCTGGTAGAGCCCGGGTTCAACTCATTCGTGAGCCAGTACCGCATCCCTTATGTCTATGGCCTCACCGTGGGGGAACTTGCCATGCTCATCAACGAGGAGGGGCTCAACCGCGGGCAGAGCGGCAGGGAGGAGCCCATGAAATGCAGCCTGCTCGTGGTGCCGATGGAAGGCTGGAACCGCGACATGCTCTTTGGCGACACGGGCCTGCCGTGGGTGCTCCCGTCCCCGAACATCCCTTATCCCGAGAGCGCGCTGTGCTACCCGTCAGCCGGCCTGATAGGGGAGATGTACAACTACCTCAACATCGGCATAGGCTACACCCTCCCGTTCGCCACTTTCGCCGAGGAATGGGTCGATGCCGACAAGTTGAAGGAAACTCTTGACAGTTACGCCGTTCCGGGAGTTGCATGGAGAACCATACACTACAAGCCTACATCCGGCCGGCTTTCCGGGAAACTCATCCACGGGGTACAGTATTACTACACGGACTACGATGCCGCGACCATCACCTTGACCCAGTTCTACGTGATGCAGGCCATCTGGGAGCTGTACGGCAAGAACCCGTTTGCCCTCTCCGCGGAGCGCATCCCGATGTTCAACAAGGTCTGCGGCACTGATTTTGTCAGCACCACATTCGGGCAGAGCCTCAAGGTGTCTGACATCACTGACTTCTGGTCCAAGGATGTGGAGGCATTCAGGCAGCTGTCCGCCAAATATCATCTTTATTGATTATGAGAAGATTGACTTATCTTGCAGCCGCTGCGCTGGCTCTGTGCTCTCTGCTTTCGCAGCCTTTGCCCGCCCAATCGCGCGGGGGCGGCAACAATTCCAGAGGCGGGGGCCGCAGGCCGTCCACCTCACAGGGCTCATCCGCGTCACGAGGCAACAGTTCCTCTTCTGGAGGCAATTCCGCTTCGGCTTCACGCAGCAACGGCTCTTCGGGCCGCAACAAGACATATACGGTACCGCAGGACAACAACAAGAAGCAGCCGGCCCGCACCGGCAGCAACGCTGACGGGAAGCGAGGGCAACAGCGCCCGCAGCAGCCTGCAGCACAGCCGTCCCGTCCGCAGCAGCCGTCTGCCGGCAGGCCGGGCAGTCAGCCACGTCCCGGCGGGTCTGTAAATCCTGGCGGGCAGGGCCGTCCGTCTTCTCCCGAACGTCCCGGCGCTTCCGCTCCTGACAGGAAAGATGACCGTCGTCCTGGGAATCAGGTTCGTCCCGGGGATCGTCCGGTGATGCGTCCCGGTGATGGGAGACCTGGCCGTCCTGGTGCCGTGGGCCGACCTACGCAGGGCCGCCCGGATGAGCGTCCCGGGCATGGCACGGCTCCAGCTCCGGGACGTCCTGATGTACGTCCCGGTGGCGATTGGCGTCCTGGACAGGTTCCGCCTCCGCAGCGCGATCCGATTTCTTATAGGCGTCCGTCCCGCTTCTGGGACAGCGGCCGGCATTATTTCGGATATAGGGTGAAGAGACTCCCTCCGCGCTACAGCCGCAGAGATTTCTTCGGAGTGCCTTATTTTATTGTCGATGATGTGTTCTACCGCTGCCTTGACGGCAACTACTATGTCACTCGGCCTCCTTTCGGAGTCGCTTTCAGACCATCGCGATTTGCCGCATCGGCTTGCCGTTTCGCATTCTATTTCGCCGCGTACCGCAGTTACCGTGAGTACAACGACTTCGCTCGCTATGTGACTGAGCGCAACTCACTTGTAGCTTCCGCCAACTCCCGTTTGCGTTTCTCTTCGGACAACGCGCAGAGGGCATACGAGTCATACCTGCTCGCCGACCGTCTCGGACTTGTGCAGAGCTATGCCGATGCTTCGGCTGACTATTATTATGAAGACGGAGTGTTCTTTGTGCGGACTTCCGGAGGGGATTACGCCACGGTCGTGCCGCCGGCTGGGGCTGTCGTCAGAGAACTGCCTGACGACTACCGCACTGTCGTCTTGGACGGAGTCGAATATTATGCCGTGGACTACACCGTCTACCGTGCTGTCGCTCTTGACGGCGAACTGTACTTCGAGGTTCTCGGCCAGATGACCGACGGCTCCTGGTATTAGGGTGTCCTTCCCGCTTCGGGGTGGCGGCAGCACTTGGGCTGCTTTCTCTATTGGCCTAAATTCTGTCTACGCTTCGGGGGACTGCCGCCGGCAGGAGGTTGGGATGCCGCAAAGTTCTCTGTGCCTGTGCCTGTGCCCGTGCCCGTGGAAGGTTGGGGTAATTAACGCCAAAAATACCCCTACCTTTGGCACTGGGGTGCCGCAGAGAGCTGTGTACGGGTTGTGCCTCTGGAAGGTAGGGGTAAAAAGAGCAGGAAATACCCCTACCTTTGATAAATGGCTGTGCCTTAGTGCCGAGTTGAGGGTCTCCAAGGAGGTGGCAGCGGAGACATTTAAGGTTGCGCGTTACGCATCATCTCCGGATAAGGGCATAGCACCTCTGCAGGGCTTCGTCCGGGCCGGAGGATATGAGTTCGACATCGGGTCTGCTGTCCGCGGGCCCGATGCCGTTTTCTTTGAGCACTTCCACGAGCCTGCGTGCCACGGCCGGTGCCGGGTCTATGAAATTTATCCCAGGGCCGGCGACCTTGCGCAGCGTCTCCAGCAGGAATGGGTAGTGTGTGCAGCCGAGCACTATCGTGTCCGCCCCGGCTGTGAGGAGGGGCTCCAGGCTTTTGCCGACCACTTCTTCCGCGTGCGGCCCGGTCAGTTCCCCGCTCTCCACCAGTTCCACGAAGCCCTGGCCTATGTGCTCCACTATTTTCACCGCATCCTGGAAGCGGCCCTTTGTGTTGAGGTATTTCGAGCCCTTGAGGGTACCGGCCGTGGCGAGCACTCCTATCACCCCGCTCCTAGTGCCGAGGGCCGCCGGCTTCACCGCCGGTTCCATTCCCACGAAGGGGATCTCATATTCGCTGCGGAGAGTCTGGATAGCCGCGGCAGTGGCCGTGTTGCACGCCACCACCATCGCCGATGCGCCTTTGGAGAGCATCAGATCCGTGATGTGCCGGCAGCGCTCCCGGATGAATTCGGGGCTCTTCTCCCCGTATGGGCACCATGCGTTGTCGGAGAAGTACACATACCTCTCCTGCGGCAGCACTTTCAATATTTCCCGGAGCACCGACAGTCCCCCGACCCCCGAGTCCATTATTCCTATTGTTGGCATATTATATATGATTCAGGTAGGAGCATTTTTCTCCAAAACGGCTCCCATCTGACTGATACGAGAGCCGCAGAACGTCCTGCAGGGCATATTGTCTGTTCGGGTGTGAGCAGAAAGTGCCGGAATGTCTCCCACCTGTGCTTATTGTAAAAATGGTATCGACGTGTCATTTTGTTGCGTGGATTTACGTTGCAAATAAGATGCTGTGTTATATCCGTTCAAAGAAATCGTCGTAGTCTTTGTCGAGAATCTTCCAGATGCCGTTTTTACGTCCACCTTCACGGGCGATCAACTGTAATTCAGTGAGCCTTCTCAAGTACTTCTGGACTTGTCTGGTAGATACCCCTAAATTCTCCGCGATAGCCGTGATGTTGATTTGGGGGTTCGTTGAGATTAACTTGTATATGCGTCTTTGGGCTTTTACGAACTCTTTTGTGAACTGTGGTGGTTCTTTTACGAACCCTTTTACGAACTCTTTTGTGACATCGGCGGTGTCATTAGCGGCATCTTTTACGACATCGGTGCCGTAGTTGAGATTCCAGAGGGTCACGTGGAACTCGCTGGCATTGGAACTGAACTCCGGGGCGTGATATTCTTTCAACGACTCGAATCTGGAATATTCACCGAGGATTTTCTTCATTCCGCTGCCTCGACGCTCCATGAGGTCGAGACGGCTAAAGAAATCGGCGAGGAGGGGATTGCGACGTTTGGAAGGGACGTAAAGCGGATTCAACTGCTGAATCAGGCGACCGTCAATCATTCCTCCGGGTGAATATACTTCCATTCGGTCGTCGTAGATGTCAATGTGGATCTCGCTGCCGAGTTCTTGGTAGTCGCGGTGGATTATTGCGTTGCAGATGACCTCCGTCACGGCTCTTTCAGGATAGTCCGGAAGTTCCTCCCGGTGGTCGGACTCTTTCCACCAGCGCTTGTGCGAATTGTTGCGGATGAATGCGACGGCATCTTGCAACTGACCGATGACGCTGCCTTCCAGTTCGGCATCGTCAAGAGCCTCGCCGAGTCCGTTTGTCATCGTGAGGCCATTCCAACGAGTGCAGAAGATTCTGGACTGACGGACCGGAGAATCGTCGGCGAGTAACGCTCCGGCATTGGTCAAAGCTCCGTTCTCGTCGATTATGCCCCAAGATGTGAACTCGCTGTCTTCGAATGAGCGGTGAAGCCTCTTGTAGCAGGCGGAACGCAGCTGGGTGAAGGCCATATCCGTGAACTTGTACGGCGACGGGAGCGCATCATAAGTCCGTCCTGAGCCTTTCAGCACCAAAGCCTTCAACTGAAGACGGTCTGCGACAACGGACTCATTGCCGATGCGGATGTATGCCAGACGCTGTTTGTCCCCGATGTAGTAATATGGTGTTTCGCTTCCTGCCTTGACGTGGAGCAGTATTAGTTTCTTCCCATCAATCTCTTTGAATTCGAGATGAATATCTGGAACAGGATCAAGTTTGGTCTTGACGCATTCGCTGATAACTTCGGAGTTGCTTTCTGCATCGGCAAGCCCTACTATCCGTTCATCATCGCTGATGCCGAATACCAATGTCCCGTCATTGCCGTTAGCGAATGCAGAGACGCTCTTGAGCCAGCTCTTAGGCTTGCTGACTTCAAGTCTCTCTTTCTTGTCATAGGCTGTCGCCTCTCCTATAAGGTCTTTCAGTTCCATTTTTTTGATCCGACTATATGCTCACAAAGGTAGTGATTTGCAATGGATTTTATAATCTCTTGCATCGAAAGTGCGGTAGAGTGATGACAACCGAGGTGTCATAAGGTAATTCCCGTTAATATGTCATAGTTATCTTGAGGTATCAGAAGAGGTCGTCTTCAATGTCGGTAAAATTTGTTAAATTTGCTAATTGGCAAGATTGATGACAGGAAATGAACAGCTTTACGGAAAACACTCGCGTGCAAGTGCCAGCGGCATTGCACTTATGTCGTCTGGGGTACACCTATCTCGATGACATAACAGATTATAATCCTGACACGAACATTCTGACCGACATATTTCTTCGCTCACTCAGGAGATTGAATCCCGAATTGGATGAGACTGGAAGCCATCAGATTCTGGACATGATAGTCGGAATGCTTCGAAATGATGATCTGGGCAAAGAGTTCTACGCCATACTCTCTGCCAATAGTGGTCTTAAACTTGTCGATTTCGAGAATGTGGACAATAACGAGTGGCACGTTACCACGGAATTCACCTGTGAGAATTCTGACACAGGTGACAATTTTCGTCCCGATATAACCTGTTTTGTGAACGGACTTCCGCTTGCCTTCATTGAAGTCAAGAAACCGAATAATCACGACGGGATTCTCGCTGAAAGAGACAGAATCAACAAGAGAATGTCCAACAAGGCGTTCAGACGCTTTGTCAACATCACGCAGTTGATGATTTTCTCCAACAATCAGGAATATGATAATGACAACCGTGTTCCGATTCAAGGGGCTTTCTATTGCTGCGGTTCAAAGGATAAAGCTTTCTTCAATGTCTTTCGCGAGGCAGACAAATCCTTTGTTTATTCTTATCCTTATGAAGAGGTCTCAGAGGAACTTGAGAAAAGGGTTCTCAAGCATCGCAACTGTGTTGTTATCAAAAATCTTCCTGACTATCAGACTAATAAAGAACCATCTACTCCTACCAACAGGATTTTGACATCGATGTTGAGCAAGGAGCGTTTCCTGTTTCTCCTCAGATATGGTTTTGCCTACGTGAACAAGACGACGGAAAAGGCAGACGGCAGCAAGATGGTTTCTTTGGAAAAGCACGTGATGCGTTATCAGCAGCTGTTCGCATCTTTGGCCATCAGGAGGAAATTAGCCGCTGGCATCAAAAGCGGAATCATCTGGCATACTCAAGGAAGTGGTAAGACCGCACTCGCATACTATTCCGTGCGAAGCCTTACAGACTTTTATGCCCAGAGGCAGACTGCCGTAAAATTCTATTTCATCGTTGATCGCATCGCTCTTATGGAACAGGCAAGCGATGAGTTTGCAGCAAGGGGACTGATTGTAAGAACTGCGAACAGCAGGAACGAACTGATGAATGATTTCAGAAGCATCACCCCTGTGGAGAACAGTGTGGGAAAGCCAGAAATAATGGTCGTCAACATCCAGAAATTCAAGGAAGACTCCGAAAAGATCCAGATAGACAACAGTTACAGCACATCTCTTCAAAGGGTGTTCTTCATAGACGAAGCGCATAGAGGCTACAATCCGGAGGGCAGTTTCCTTGCAAACCTGCTTGAGGCTGATAAGGATGCCGTGAAGATAGCTCTTACAGGGACGCCTCTTCTTAAGGAAGAAAGAGAGTCATGGCGCGTTTTCGGTAACTACATCGACACCTATTACTACGACAAATCAATCTCTGATGGATATACCCTGAAGTTGATGCGCGAGCCTATAGAAACGGTCTATAAGGAAAAGATTAAGAGCATATTGGACAAGCTGGCCGGGGGTGTGGAAATCAAGAAGAGCGACATTGACAAGAACAAGATTCTTGAGCACGAAAGCTATCTTAATGCTCTTCTCGACTACATAATCACCGACTTCCGCCGTTTCCGAGAGGAACAGGATGATGAAAGCGTCGGAGCGATGATAGTCTGCAGAACCAATCCACAGGCAAGAGAAATGTATCGTCTGTGGCAGGAGAGATTCTCACGGTCTTTGTATGTTGAGAAAAAGCAGGAAGAAAAACTGATGATGCTCGAAGACCCTATGATTTCATACAGTTCTCCCAAGAAGCCTCTCAGGGCTTCTCTTATATTGCACGATGAAGGCGACAAACTTGAGAGAAAGGCCTATATCGAAGAGTTCAAGAAGCAGATGTCAGTTGATGTGCTGATTGTAAACCAGATGCTTCTTACTGGTTTCGATGCACCGAGGCTCAAAAAGCTCTATCTCGGCAGAAGCCTTGACGGACACGACTTGTTACAGGCGCTTACGAGGGTCAACCGTCCATATAAGGACTTCAAGTATGGCTATGTGGTTGATTTCGTCGATATAAAGGAAAATTTTGAGACCACAAATGTCCGTTATTTAAGGGAGTTGAACCGCACAGTGGACACGGAAGATATTCCAGTCGATGCTCCGGTTGGTAACGTGATTATTGAGGACAAGGAGTCAGTCATCTCCAAGATGAAGGAGATAAAGAATATCCTTTTCAACTTCACCTGTGAGAACCCGGAGGATTTTCGCAAGGAACTTGATGAAATCAGCGGCAAGGACACTCTCTACGCACTCCGTTCCACTCTTAATGAGGCGAAGGCTATAATCAATCAGGTCAGGGCATTCGGCGACGAGGAACTTAAGTCAAAGATTGAAAAGCTGGCTGTAGTCGGCATTCCTACTCTGATTTCGGAGGTAAGTCACCGTATAGAACGTATCAATCTGATGGAAAACACCGAGCACATGGCTGATGTTTCGGGTATCATCAACATAGCTCTCTCCGAACTTGATTTTGAGTTCAGGAAAGGTGTCCCGGAAGAAATGAGAATAGTCGTAAACGACATCCGTGAGCGTTGCGATAAGGTGCAGGCAGAATTTGAGGCCAATTTTGACAAGGGTGAGGACAAGTATGTGATTCTTGCTGACCAGTTCCGCGAATACTTCCGAAAGAAGGGCTTCGTACCACAAAACACAGCGGAGGCGAAGGAAAGCATCGAATATATGGATACCGTGATGGCAAAAATCCGTGAAATCAACCGGCGCAACAACCTGTTGAAGAAGAAGTATAGTGGTGATGAGCGTTTTGTACGCATCCACAAGAGAATAGAGGAGGAGAATGCGAAGAGGGAGAAACCGATAATCTCTTCAGGAGAATACGAAATCGCAGAGAACCTGTCACAGATGAAGTCACAGATAGACAACATGATATACCTTAATTCCAATATTGTCGACAATGAGGATGCCTTCAAAAGAGATGTGCTTGCTATTATCGGCTCCAAGCTGGTTGATATGGGCATACCGGCCACGCTTTCTGATCGCAAATTCATCAACAATCTGATTACAGCAGAATATTTCCAACAGAGAAACTATCTATAAATGAGCGATATAAATATTGCTGAATCAACGATAGCCTTGATTGATTCACTCAAGAGTACAACATCTGAATTCGGGCTTGCAGGAACAGGAGGTGAATATAAGATTGTCATAGAGATATTCCTCTACAAATTTTTCAATGACAAGTTCGGATATGAAGCCAAGAAGGACAAGGTCTATGGAGAGCGGCTGAGAAGAGCGGAAAAATGGGATGCCGAATATGACACCTTTACTGATGAGGAGGTGGAAGACTTGTTCAGTTATCTTACCTCTTCGGTGCCGAGACTGAAGCCTGAACACACTCTTGCCCATCTCTACAACGCTACCGGCAAGGGAGATTTCTCTACCCTTTTAGATGCGACGCTTATAGACATCGCAAAGATCAATTCTGACACGTTCTCGGTTTCACTTCTGGAAAGAGTCGTGTGAACATCTTTTCGGCGGTTACAACCTATGTGACTGACACGCAGAAACGAGACGAGTTCGCAAAGTCGCTGATGCGTAAGGTGGCTTCGTTTAATTTCGAAGATGTCTTTACCGAAAAATATGATTTCTTCTCAAGAGTGTTCGAGCATTTACTCAAGGGATTCAACAATTCTGGAGGCGGGAAATACGCCGAGTATTACACCCCGAGAGCTATCGCTCAAGTAATGGCAAGGCTTCTTGTGGGGGATAACGCAGACTTACGGGGAGTGACATGCTACGATCCGTCAGCTGGAACGGGGACCCTGCTTATGGCTCTTGCACACCAGATAGGTGAGGATCGCTGTACAATCTATAGTCAGGACATTTCCGAAAAATCCAGTGAGATGCTCCGTCTCAACTTGATTCTTAACAACTTTGCGGCTTCGCTCCCAAATGTCGTGCAGGGAAATACCCTTCTTGAACCGTCGCACAGAAATTCGGACGGCACGTTGAAGAAGTTCGATTTCATCGTATCGAATCCTCCGTTCAAGCTTGATTTTCCAGAATACAGAGACACATTGGCATCTGACGGGGTCCGGTTCTGGGCCGGAGTTCCGAATGCGGTTAAAGAAATCAATCCCGAAAAGCCTCAGATGGGGATATATTTGTGTTTCTTACAGCATGTAATAAACTCTTTAAAGGATACAGGGAAGTCAGCTGTCGTAGTCCCAACAGGTTTTATTACATCAAAAAAACGTAACAATGTTGTTGCCTATAATATTCTTCAAAAAATCGTAGATAAACATATAGTATGTGGATGTATATCAATGCCTACTGATGTATTTGCTACTACTGGAACGAATGTCTCTGTACTTTTTTTCGATAAAGCTGCAAACTCAGACAAGGTCATCCTTATCGATGCGAGCAAACTGGGTGAGGAGTACAAGGAAGGCAATAATCAGAAACGACGCTTGAGGGATTTCGAGGTGGACAAGATTGTGGAGGTGTTTCAGAACAAGGAGAGCGTCGATGATTTCTCCGTTGCTGTGACCTATGAAGAAATCAAGGAGAAAGGCTATTCCCTTTCCGCCGGTCAGTACTTCGACATAAAGATTAATTATGTGGACATCACAGAGGAAGAGTTCAACAGGCGGATAGCTGGTTACAAGGCTGAGATTGCGGCTCAGTTCGAGGAGAGCCACCGGCTGGAAGCGGAGATAATGAAGCAGTTGGATAGTCTTAAATTCAATGAATAAATATGGAGAATCTTGGTGTTATCGCATCTGTAATTGCTGCAATTGCAGCTGTTCTAACATTGGTAGTAACAATCCGTAATACAAAGGCGAGTATTCTTAGGCGGATTGACTGCAAGGAACAGCAGATTCACGAGATAGAAAACTACCTAATTAGGAAGTATGGATTAAACAGAAGGAGTAACGTGATAACTCCATTGGATGAGAAAAAACATAGGCTACAGTCTGAAATAGACGAGCTTCGTAGACGGTTGTAAATTATGACGAATCTAAAGAAATGCAGATTAGGAGAGTTAATAGAGGTGACTCGTGGAGCGAGTTTAAGCGGGGAGTACTACTCAACAAAGGGTGAATATATTCGCTTGACTTGCGGAAATTTTGATTACCGTAATAACTGCTTCAAGGAGAATACCTCAAAGGACAATCTGTTTTATACCGGAGAGTTCAGAGAGGAATTCCTTCTTGAAAAGGATGACATTATCACTCCTCTGACAGAACAAGCAGTGGGACTTCTTGGGACTACAGCCCGCATTCCGGAAAGCGGGAAATACATCCAAAGTCAGGACGTTGCCCTTGTCAAGTGCAAAACCGGCAAAATTGCCCCGACATTTTGCTATTATCTGATTTCGTCCCGACTAGTTCGCAATCAGTTGAGTGCTGCCGCTCAACAGACGAAAATCCGTCATACGTCACCGGATAAGATAAAAAACTGCACTGTATGGATTCCTGAACTTGAAGAGCAAATAGCCATCGGGCGTTTATTGGCTTATTTGGATGATAAGATTCAGCTTAATAAGCGGATAAATGATAATTTA
>ERZ808252.1507-NODE-1507-length-16711-cov-8.451189_pt1 | contig 16711 bp, 12 predicted proteins | sample MGYA00521242_ERZ808252 | MGnify/ENA primary metagenome ERZ808252 (study PRJEB31516, sample SAMN03275581) | gut metagenome | biome: mammalia-associated habitat; material: feces | host: Papio cynocephalus | place: Kenya | collected 2012-08-07 ...
AACTTGGTCTCCTGCCCTAACATCTGGCGCAAACGCTCTTTGTAGGCCACCCAATCGGTGATGGGCGTGCGAGCCACTCCGCTCTCCATGGCAGCCTTGGCCACGGCAGCCGAAACCTCCGTTATTAAACGCGGGTCTACAGGTTTCGGAATAAAGTACCTGGGGCCAAACTGCAGGTCGTTAACATGGTAGACCTGGTTGACTATCTCTGGCACCGGCATCTTTGCCAGTTGGGCAATAGCCTTGACCGCAGCCTGCTTCATCTCCTCGTTGATGGCCTTTGCATGAACGTCCAGGGCACCACGGAAGATGTAGGGGAAACCAATGACATTGTTGATTTGATTGGGATAGTCGGAGCGTCCGGTCGCCATGAGGACATCTGGGCGGGCTGCCATGGCTTCCTCATAAGATATTTCCGGAATGGGGTTGGCAAGAGCAAAGACGATGGGATGGTCAGCCATTGACTTGACCATGTCTTGTGAGAGTACGTTACCTTTTGACAGGCCCACGAAGACATCTGCTCCTTTGATGGCCTCCTCCAAGGTGTGAATGTCCATTCGGCTGGTGGCAAACTCCGCTTTCTGTTCATTCACATGGTCGCGTCCCTTGTAAATAACACCACGAGAGTCGAGCATTAAGATATTCTCGTGCTTGGCACCAAGTGAACAATAGAGCTTGGTGCAACTAATGGCAGCAGCTCCCGCACCATTGACAACAATCTTTGCATCGCCAATCTTCTTTCCTGCCACTTCCAACGCATTAAGCAAGCCAGCTGCTGAGATGATGGCAGTGCCATGTTGGTCATCATGCATCACGGGTATGTCGAGTGTTTTCTTGAGGCGTTTCTCAATGTAGAAACATTCAGGAGCTTTTATGTCTTCCAGATTGATTCCGCCGAAAGTAGGCGCAATCTTCTCTACAGTCTCGCAAAACTTCTCTGGGTCTTTCTCGTTGACCTCGATGTCGAAGACGTCGATGCCACCGTAAATCTTGAAAAGTAGCCCTTTTCCTTCCATAACCGGCTTTCCGCTCATGGCACCGATGTCGCCCAGTCCCAAGACAGCCGTTCCATTAGAGATAACAGCTACCAGGTTGCCCTTGTCAGTATACTTATAAACGTCATCTGGGTTCTTTTGTATTTCAAGGCAAGGGAAAGCCACGCCTGGCGAATAAGCCATGCTCAAGTCTGCTTGTGTACGGTATGGTTTGGTAGGCTTAACTTCTATCTTGCCTGGCCTCTCGTGGGCGTGATACTCCAATGCGGCCTCTTTTGTGATTTTTACCATGTTACTATTTTCCGCTTTATTCCTTAATATGACAGAATACGGATGGCGTGCCAAAGGCCAAGGCTATTTATCCTGACCGTGGCGTGCCAACTATTCTAATGGCAAAGATAATAAATAACGAAATAACAGATACAGATTTTCACTATTTTTCCACCCTATAAAATTAATAAATCCAACAAACTTCCCCTACACGGAAGTGTTTTCCCATGCAATTTGTCATCTTTTTATCCATTTACTCTTCCATTTTGGCTTCAATTTATATGTTGTAAGATGATGCAAAACAGCAGAACACACCCAAAGCGGTCATTAGATTCGTCTCAGACTGCCGTTAATTCATGTAGGTCTCAACGGAAATAACAACTACCAGGGACAAAATCGAGTGACCGATTTGAGTTTAAGAGAGTGTGGTAAATGTCACAATTTATGACAAGACACCGCCAGTCGCTACTCTATTTGTGCAAGGTTGGTATATACTTGATTTTCAGTGGGAAAGCAATAGGTATGATATTACGTTGTCAAAGGGTCCGTTTGGGAGTGCAAAAGGGGTGGTTTCACAAGGCAATACCATCCCTTTTGCAGGGTCAAATGGCACGTCCCGTTTTCTGGTTCCGGAAATGTCATGAAATTTCGGAACAACAAACGGCATGTGCCTATAACTCGACAACGGTGATACCCGCACCGCCAAACTGCACATGCTCATCGTGAAAGGAGCGGACGTTGGGTTCTGTGGCAAGATACTGGCGAATCATCTGACGCAAGATGCCGTTGCCCTTGCCGTGGAGGATACGTACCTGCGAAGCACTGGCGAGGATGGCATCATCGATGAAGTAGCGCACTTGCTGCAATGCCTCGTCACCCCGCATCCCACGTACGTCTATCTCTGTCCTGAATGTTTTGACATGGGCATCGACTGTGGAGCGTGTAATATTGCTCGGCGGCGTGTAAGTCTGAAAATTAGTGAGCGATGTTCGCTCGCCAACCTTACTTTGCGTGTCCTCGGAGATCTTTGCTCGCTCCAACCGGTCGAGACGCATCTTGGTACGCATTCCACCGCCAAAGACCACTGTGGCCATCTTGCCGTCGAGGCTTTCGATAGTACCCGTGGTCGTCAGTCCCTTAATTCTGACTGTGTCACCCTTGTCAATGGGCAGAGCACTTCTTGCAGAAGACGATACCGGCGCTTGCGTCTTCTGCTGCTTCGCCTTATCGGCCTTCCGCTTTTCGTGGCGCTCTTTGCGGCTGCGTATGCTATCCACCTTTTTCTGAAAATCCTGGTCGCTCATCACGCCGTGTCCTTTTACGCTGCTATCCCGGGCTGCCTGTGGCGTATATTTGTCCAGCCCCTGCTCAAAATCAGCAAGCTGCTGGCGTATTTTATGCGTCTCTTCTTTCTCAGCCTGGTGCTCCCGAATTTCGCGGATGGTATTCTCAATGCGCTTGTTGCTCTCTTTTATCAGCTCTTCGGCCTGTCCACGGGCACGGCTGAGAATCTCCTTTCGGCTTTTCTCTACCTCATCAACCATCGATTCATATTTGGCGAGCTTTCGCTCCAGCTCTTTCTCCCTTGCATGGATGGTCTGCCGTTTTGATTCCCAGTAGCGTTTGTCGCGCACGATGTCCTGCAAGTATTTGTCACTCTGGATATAATCCGATCCGACAATGTTGGAAGCTTCACGTATGACATCTTCGGGCAATCCAATCTTGCGCGCTATCTCGATAGCGAAGCTACTACCTGGGCGTCCGATGGCAAGCTTAAAAAGAGGCCGCATCTCATGACGGTCATAGAGCATAGCCCCGTTGACCACTTTAGAGTGATCTTCAGCAAAATGCTTTAGATTTTGATAGTGGGTGGTGATCACCGCCCAAGACTTTCTCTTCCATAACTGCTCCAACACGGCCTGGGCAATAGCGCCGCCAATCTGCGGTTCGGTGCCAGTTCCAAACTCGTCTATCAGAATCAATGTTCTGTCGTTGGCCTGACGCATCATTTTCTTCATGCTTAGCAAATGGGACGAGTAGGTACTCAGGTCGTTCTCCAAACTCTGCTGATCACCAATGTCCATCATGATATCATCAAATACTCCAACCTTGGAATGTTCGCCAATAGGAATTGGAACTCCCATTTGTAGCATATACTGAAGTAGCCCTACGGTTTTTAGGCAAACTGACTTCCCGCCCGCATTAGGTCCTGAAATGATGAGCATGTGTTGTTCGCTGGAGAGCATAATCTCTAATGGGACTATTTTCTGTGGGCGACTGTCTGCAGCTATCACGGCATTTTCTGTGCCTGTACTCTTCTCGCTCAGTGCTATTTCAAGTAAAGGGTGGCGCGCATCGATCCAATCGATGATAGGATAGTCACACACTTTGGGTGCCGTGGCGCGCATCGATTCTGCCATGCTGTCCTTGGCCTGGATGAGATCTATCTGCGCGAGGAAGTCATAACTGTCAATGATTTCGGCTAAATGGGGGCGCACACGTTTTGTGTAGGTGGTGAGGATGCGGACAATTTCTTGCCTTTCCTGATTTTCAAGGTCACGTATCTTGTTGTTGGCCTCGACCACTTCGGTAGGCTCTATGTAGAGTGTGCGTCCAGAAGCTGACTCGTCATGCACGATACCACTTATTTTCCGCTTTAGACCTGGGGCGATAGGAATAACCAGTCTGCCGTCGCGGAGCGAAGGAGTCACGTCCTTTTCCACTAACCCATCAGCCTGTGCAGAACGTAAGATAGCGTTGAGTGCACGAGAGACCGAGCCCTCCATGCTCACCAACTCACGGCGAATTATATTTAATTCGGGTGACGCAGTGTCACGTATGTGGCCAAATTTATCTACAATCTGGTCAGCCTGCTGTATCAAAACGGGATATGTGACGATGCCGTCAGCCAGTTTACAGAGAGCACTATAGTGTTTTTCTGCAATCCGATTCTCCTCATTCAGCTCTTGGTCTAAGCTGCGGATAAACTCCACCAATCGATGTATGGTCTCCAAGGAACGGCGAAAGTCAAACAGCTCTTCCACCTCAAAGTGGGTGTTCTCTATTCGGATACGCTTGAGTGTGGGGCGGACATCGAAGAAAAAGGCCATTGGTATTTCAGCGTGTGACTCGCGGAGGCTACGAAATTCACGCACTTGCTCCATCCATTCATTGATGATGGAGGCATCTTTACAGAACGTCATCTCCTCTACAAGTAGCTTGCCGAGAGGAGATAGGCATCGCTTCTTAAGCATACTGCGAATGCTGTCAATTCCAATCTTTGCCTCAAAGTTTTCGGGGTATATCATCTTTCTAACTTTTTCCTAAAATAATACAGGTTGCAAAGTTACGAATTTGTGGTGACACTGGCCTACGAATACCATGTAGGAATGGAAAGATTTGTACAGTTGAACGGAAAGCCTTACTTTTGCAAAGTAAAATAAAGAGTAATATATATGAGAAAAGGCTATTTGCAAAAAAAGTATCCATACCCTATCCGCCGCTATGTTCAGACGCTCTCTCTCCGCGACAACCCTGAAATGATAGCACTTTACCGGAAAGCACATAGCGATTCGGATTTTTGGCCAGAGATAGAAGAAGGCATCCGCTCAGTGGGCATTCTTGAGATGGAAATCTACATTCTCGGTACTCGTCTGGTAATGATTGTTGATATGCCCGACGACCTTGACTGGGACGAAACCATGGCTCGTTTGGCACGGTTGCCTCGACAAGGAGAATGGGAAGACTATGTGGCGCAATTTCAAAAGTGCACAAAGGGTTCTTCATCGAATGAGAAATGGCAGATGATGGAACGAATGTTCCATCTGTATTAGTAGAATTTGTCCTGTTTTCAGTAAATATTCCGCTTTTAAAGAAAATGGACGGAAAATGTTTGGCTGTTTAAAAAGAATGCGGTAACTTTGCACCCGCATTAGCCGATATGGCTCAGTTGGTAGAGCAACGCATTCGTAATGCGTAGGTCCCCGGTTCGAGTCCGGGTATCGGCTCTTTTCTTGTTGGATAAAGGTGGCAAGAAAAGAATATACAGAGAACCTTTACTTGCGGAATTAGCACATCGGTAGTGCATCGGCTTCCCAAGCCGAGGAGGCGGGTTCGACTCCCGTATTCCGCTCTATTGGTCAAAAGCAGCGAAAGGAGTTTGTGCCTGTTATCTGAACTCCTTGCCAAGTGATTGACAATAAATTCAATACTTTTAAGCATCCTCAACCACACAAAAAAGTCCAGATGCTTCTCGCATCCAGACTCCTTGATGCAAACCAATAATGTTTGAATCAAAAAAATTGATTGTCTCACGACAACCAATCTTTATTAACCTTAATAATCTAATACCATGAAAAACACTTCACAAAGATAGAACTAAGTTCTGATCCAAACAAATTTTTCACTTGGTATTTTTATTTATTTAGCCCTTTTTAACTATCAAGTCCGCTAAATTCTTTTTTTTCTCCTGTAAAATCGCCTTTATTTGCTCTTTATCCGTCTGTGATAGCATGGGAAGGGAGAAAGAAACAGAGAGCATTGAGTCATCTGGAGAAAGCTTATAAACACACATTTGGGGATCGATCTTTTGTCTAAGCAACTGAAAACGGTGCTCCGTCATGGTATCAGGGCGCAAAATTTCAGCCTCCACATGCACATCAGTACTCAATGGTTTCCATGACACATCATAAAAGTCAAGCTTGCTTTCAGGGGCTGAGCCATAAAAAGTGGTCACGACTGCCAATAAAGAATCACCCTTAGCATTAGCAAAACGCTTTATTTCAATCTGGGAAGCCTCGGTTAGAGCAACTTTGATGTAGTCGGCCGTCAGGGTATCGAGACGTGTTAGTCCTAAAAGCAGGTTTTTGGTGGTGTCAACTTCTGCAACGTTATTTACCAGAGTTGTCCTTGCAGTCCGGTCGAGATAGGGGAAAAGGCTGTCGGGCATTGCCGTCCACAGTGAGCTCATGGTCTGAGCTTGCGCAGAAAAACCGAAAAGAATGGCTGCAACAGCCATCATGAGTTTCTTATTCATAATATGTTCCTTTTTGTAAAAGTCGCCAATCATAATCTTTGCGATGTAAAGATTAACTATCAAATTTTCCTGCATCAGCGGATTTACCGCATAATACTTTGTACGGACAAAATCCACATTGCGTGTCATCAGCATTAGGTGCGAACGGTATTGTTGGACTAAATATATCGTCCAGCAAACGATGCAGACCTTTCTCAAAGTCCTCCCGCAATGCACCCATGTCCGTAATCCGCCTCTCTCCTATGGATAGCACAGGTGAATAATCATCACCAGAAGTATGCTGTATAAAGAGTAAGGCTGGGCTTACAGGCTTTTTCTGCGGATTCAAATCGGGTGCAAAGCTGTCAACAAGAAGACTATAAATCATCACTTGCAGCTGATAGTCTATATGACAGTCTGCTATCTTGGCGGGGTTAAACACCTCTTCAAGTTCCTTGATGGGTTTTGCTCGCTTATTACCCGTTTTATAATCGACCACCCGTAACTGCTGACCATCTGCCCCCAAGCTTACTTCATCCACTCGATCCATTCGTCCCCCTACATACAATTCGTACTTCGGACTGTCCGCCTTCGACTTTACTTTAGCATAAGCCGTTGCCTCATGTGCTATCACACGCAACGGTGCCACCTTGAGATCGGTCTCCAACAACTTGACAAGATACTTTTTGATGACTTCTTCATTGAGAAGCTGCAATCCATTAAGCTTTGGATGAGTCGTTGCCTCCCTACCTAAATGGAAAAATTCTTCTGCTATTGCTTGACGAACAATAGATTGCAGTGGGCTATTCTGCTTATGGCATTCAATGATGAGACGTTGCAAATCTTTCACCTCTATCCTTTGGGGAAGCAACTTCTCATAAAGCAGCTCTGCTGCACGGTGGAATATTTCCCCAAAATTTATCGCACTGAAAGTGTCTGCGTCATTTTCCTCTGGTTGTCTAAGCCCTACGATATAACTGTAGAAGAATCTTAACTGGCAACGTAGGTAAGATGACAAAGCCGATGGAGAAATGGAGCTAAAGTCATTGAGAACAGCCATTACATGCCTATCTTTAGCAACAGGAGAAAGACTGGCACTATGAGGCTCCTGGCCTGCCTGAAGGGTGAACTTTTCTATGCTGTGTGGCCATTCCACCATAAGCTGCAACATGAACCGCGAAAGCTCACCAGCCCTCAATCCATCGGAAGAACTGTTATAGGCGATAGTGACATCCTTGGCACGTTGGATTAAGGCGTGAAAGTAATAGCTGTAAATAGAAACCTTATTGTCGATGGTTGTCAGCCCATAAGCTGTCCGCAAGGCATGGGGGATAAACGATGCGTCGTCAACCCCCTTAGGCATGTTTCCCTCATTGCATGAAAGGATGAGCACATGGTCGAAGTCGAGGTTGCGCGTCTCCAAAACCCCCATCACCTGTACACCCCGTGCCGGTTCACCATGAAAAGGCACAGAGGTGACACCCACCAGTTGGGTAATCAGGCGACGAAGGATAGTCAAATCGGCGTCAAGGTCACCATCAGCGATGAGCTTTGCAAGCTGTTGCAGCGTAGTAAACATCCGAAAGACTGACTCCTGGAAAAGAGGATCTTTTCCATTTGGACCTCCCACAGCCACACAGCGCGTCACTTCTGCAAGCCATTCGGTCAACAGAAGTGCATCCACCTCACCAATAGAATTGGCAGGAAGCTCTCGAAAAAGCAGCTCAAAACCCTCGTCATCCCCAGTCAAGTCATCACGCTTGATATAGTACTGCTTCGCTGTAACTACACGAGAAAGCAATTCGGAAGCATGTGAAGAAATGTACCGCGCATAAGGATGACGCAAAATCCGCTCCACAAATGATAGCTTATAGCGATGTTCATTTTTTGAAAAGCCATCCGTTTGGAGCACTATCAGCTGTGTAACAAGAGAAGCAATTGGAGTTTGCTGCAATGGAAACCCTGTCGTTACGTTCAACATCTCCACTTCCGGAGGAATACTGTGTATTACGGTAGGGAGTAAATGCTCGTCACAGAGCACAACCGCCGTTCTCTTTCCATCCTTGTAACGATCATCTTCACGCAACCAACTCGAGATATAGCAGGCTTGTAGATTCTCCGTTGGGGAAGACAGAAAGCGTATTTTCTTTTCTTTCCCAAGCTGATTATATAAATCACAATTACTGTCATCGAGCGCATTTGGATATCTGTTGAGCCATTGGCGCACATAGACGCCCGCTTCATGGTCTGCACGCTGTGTGTAATAATAGTCGTAGTCCCAATAGAATGACGCTCTCCCCTGCCCTTTCAGATCGTCGAAAAGCCGTTGCTCAACCTTCTGGAGCACATTGAAACCAACAAAAGCATAATGTGAATCTCCTTTAAGCACGCCTTTACCATGCTCCACTACGTCACGATACAGCATACCTTCATAAGCCAATCCCCGTTCCCTTAGCCGCGTCCGATAGTCTTCATAGACATTGAGCAAGTTAGACCACAGGCTGATAAATTTCTTACGGAGTTCCGTCTCGTCCCCCGTAAAGTTGTTGAAGAAACGCATAATCAGCCGCTTTTGGTCCTCATCAAGATATTCGATGCTGTCCAGCTCGTGCAAGTCGCGCACATTGTGAAACAGGTGCTTGGCATCGGCCATATTTTTATCTATGTCATCGAAGTCAGCCAACAACAGTTGTCCCCATCCAAAAAAGTGGTCAAATGTCTCGTCTATTCCTGTAATAGAGGTGTAGCTCTTGTGCAACATGCTGATAGACTGAATGGAATTGGCTATCAGTAGCTTTGAGCAACTACGAAACAACTCACTTATCGTGGTGTAGGTAGGTGCCCAAATGGGGACTCTCGCAATGCGAGCCAGCTCCTGATTAAGGAACAGAGCAGCTCGTTTATTGGGAAACACAACCGTTAAATGGGTAAAATCTGTTCCATAACGTTTGTACAGGTCCTCGGCAACATAAGTTAAAAACGACTTACTCATAACTTTACACATCCTTTTTTTAATGACGAGGCTTGTACCCCTGACCTCAGACTATTTTGTCTCCGTTCATTCACAGGCAGCTTTAGTACCATTGTGACACCCTTTTTCTTATGTCAGCAAAAGTACAAAAAAACATTTTATTACCTCCGCTTCTCATAGAAAAAATCTTGTCACACGAAGGAATATAAGTCTGATGTCTTTGCTCATGTATCTTATATATAATAAAAAGCCCATCGGCAGAATCAAGAATGTACAATAAACAATTCCACCAATGGGCAATCTCAACTCATTTTGCTCACTCACTTAAAGAGTTAATACTTCTAATCAACCATAGTACATCACGCTATGAAACCCTGTGATACAATTTGACAATTACCAAATTCTCGTTGGAATGGGATGGAGAGTACCTCATCTCTTTGTGCTTTGCACATACTTGAGATGCCTCTTTATGAGTATTAAGGGTACTATTCGATCACTACAAGAGGGTCGTCCTCCAATACAGCCTGCCCTACCTTGACGGCGATTGCTGTCACTTTGCCGCTCTTCTCAGCCTCGATGTTGTTTTGCATCTTCATGGCTTCGAGCACGACAAGTGTGTCACCCGCCTTCACCTCCTGACCAACAGCGACCTCAATGGCCGTAATCGTGCCAGGCAACGGGGCTTTCACAGCATTGGCAGCATTCACTTGAACCGTAGATTCCACATCGGCAGGAGATTCCTCAGCGGGCTTTCCCAACTCCACCTTTTTATTCTCCGGCTCTTCAGGCTTCTCCATCTGCACATGAAATGTCTCGTCATTGACGGTCACCTCGGCTACATTGTCGTCGTTTATGTCGCCGATGGCAACATGGTATTCCTTGCCATCAATCGTATATTTAAACTCTTTCATTTTCTTTCTCTTTCTTGTCTATGGTCTTGCCGTCATTGCCTCCAGCCGGTCATCCCATTGTGTGAGCTTTGGCTGGATAGTGATTACCTTAGGCTCCACATCGTGTACGTTGTTGCCAGCGTACTCGTAGAGAGCCATGGCGATAGCGGCATAAATATTTTTGTCCATCATTGTTTGATTCTAATATTGCCGGCTAAACTCTACATAGGCATGCAACCGTGTTTCTTGGCTGGCAAAGTCTGCTTTTTATGAGCCAGCTGAGCCAGTCCACGACAGATACGGAAGCGTGTGTTGCGTGGTTCTATCACATCATCAATATAGCCAAACCGTGCAGCTTGATAGGGATTTGCGAACATCTCAGTGTATTCGTCCTCCTTTTCTGCGAGGAATTCAGCCACATTGCCGCCTTGTTCCTTCACGGCCTTGGCCTCTTTGCCACAAAGAATTGCCACTGCACCCGAGGCTCCCATAACAGCAATCTCGCTTGAAGGCCATGCGAAATTGAGGTCGGCTCGCAGCTGCTTGCATCCCATAACAATGTGGCTTCCGCCATAACTCTTTCGCAATGTGATGGTAATCTTCGGCACTGTGGCCTCGCCATAGGCGAAAAGGAGTTTTGCGCCGTGTTGAATCACTGCATTGTACTCCTGCCCCGTACCCGGAAGGAAGCCAGGGACATCGACCAAACTGACGATAGGAATATTGAATGCATCGCAGAAACGAACGAAACGTGCTCCCTTACGAGAAGCATTCACATCCAAGACGCCAGCATAGGCGGAAGGCTGATTGGCCACAATGCCGACACTTTGTCCGTTGAAGCGGGCAAAGCCCGTGATGATATTCTTGGCAAACTTCGGCTGAACCTCAAAGAAATCGCCGTTATCGGTGATGGCATGTATTACCTTATACATATCATAAGCCTGATTCGGGTCATCGGGAATAATCTCATTCAGCAAGTCCTCCGTACGGCTGACCGGATCATCGCACTCCACACGAGGAGCCTCTTCGCGGTTGTTGGAAGGCAAATAGCTCAACAATGTGCGGATATTACCCAGCAATTCTTCCTCAGTCTTAGCCGTGAAGCTGGTCACACCGCTCTTGCTGGCGTGTACACTCGCCCCTCCAAGATGCTCGGCATCTATATCTTCCCCGGTAACGGTCTTCACAACCTTTGGTCCAGTGAGGAACATGTAGCTTGTCTGCTCCTTCATGAAGATGAAGTCTGTGAGAGCTGGTGAATAAACCGCACCACCAGCACAAGGTCCAAGGATAGCAGAAATCTGGGGAATGACGCCAGAAGCAAGGATGTTACGCTCGAAAATCTCACCATATCCAGCCAGTGCAGAAATGCCTTCTTGGATACGTGCTCCACCCGAATCATTCAAACAAATCATCGGTGCGCCATTGGTCATCGCCATATCCATGACCTTGCAAATCTTCTGTGCCATCGTTTCGGAGAGCGATCCACCATTCACGGTGAAGTCTTGGGCATAGACATAAACCAGACGGCCGTCAATCGTGGCACTGCCAACAACTACGCCGTCGCCCAGGAACTGCTTTTTCTCCATGCCGAAGTTGTGGCAACGATGGAGCTTGAACATATCATACTCCTCAAAAGAGTCCTTGTCAACCAGCATCTGGATACGCTCACGTGCGGTGTACTTGCCGCGTGCGTGCTGTTTGTCAACAGCTTTCTGGCCACCGCCAAGGCGAGCCTCAGCGCGCTTTTCCACCAGAGCTTTAATCTTTTCTGTCTGCTTACTCATATATACAATATATATCTGTTTCCTAATTATCCTTGATATTTGCGATTGCAAAATTACTACTTTTTATCTGAAAGCCACCAACAGCGAATTATAAATATCGTTATCACAAAGGGTTATTTTTGCCGTTCGTTCGATTTGTCGTAACTTTGCAACCATGAAAAGAGAAGAAAGATACCATCGTGTACTCGATTTCTTTCGCCAAAAGGAAGGCCATCAGACCACGGAATTGAATTTTGGCTCAGCATTTCAGCTGCTTTGCGCCACTTTGCTTAGCGCGCAATGCACAGACAAGCGCATCAACGCCATCACGCCAGAGCTGTTTGCCCACTTTCCTGACGCTCACTCTATGGCCCAGGCCGCTGTAGAAGAGGTGTATGAGTACATCCGCTCAGTGAGTTATCCCAACGCCAAGGCAAAACATCTTGTGGAGATGGCACGAATGCTGGACGATGTTTATGGCGGTGAGGTGCCTTCCAACCCAGCTGATTTAATCAAACTGCCAGGCGTTGGGCGCAAGACGGCCAACGTGGTACAGGCCGTATGGTTTGGTAAGCCGACCTTGGCAGTTGACACACACGTTTATCGTGTGAGCCATCGGCTGGGACTTGTACCTGAGAAAGCTGACACTCCACGCAAGGTGGAGGACTTTTTAATGGCCCATATCCCAAACGAGGACGTCAACGATGCGCACCACTGGCTTCTGCTTCACGGACGATACATCTGCCAAAGCGCCCTGCCAAAGTGTGGGGAATGTCCTTTTGACAGTTTCTGCCCCAAGCTGCTGAAAGGGAGCAAACTTCGATAACCCTGTCCATACATGAGGACACAAAGGTAGAAATTTAGTCATATAAAAATATGAGGGACAACAAAGTCTTCGACTTCCTGAGCAAAATAGCCGTACACAACGACCGAGAATGGTTTGCGGAGCACAAGGAAGAATATCTTGAAAGTAAAGAGATTTTTGAAAAATATGTGACAAAAGCCATCGCCGCGCTCGCCACCTTAGAGCCCGGGGTGGCCCGTCTCACACCAAAAGAATGCTGCTATCGCTTCTATCGCGACACGCGATTCTCTACAGATAAGTCGCCCTACAAGCGGCATTTTGGTGCATACATCTGCACGAAAGGCAGGAAAGCACTACGTGGTGGAACATACATCCATCTTCAACCAGGCAGCTCCATGTTCGCATTCGGTCCATGGTGGCTGCCAACCAACATCCTTACCTCATGCCGAAACGAAATACTCGGCAACGAGGAGGATTGGCGTAAGGCTGTGGAGAATGATGAGTTTATCCGCATTTTCGGACATCCCGGAGCTGCACAATTTAGTTTTGACCATCTGCCGGACCATGGATTTGGCATCGAAATGCTCAAGACTGCCCCCAAAGGATTCCCCCGTCACAGCCCGTTAATCAATTACCTGCGCATGAAAGACTACTGTTGCTGGGTGAAAATTGCCGACGACTTCCTCGAAAAGCCCCAATGGGAGGAGAAACTGTTGGTCTATGCCCGCGTGGCAAAGCCCATGGTAGACTTTGCCAATGCGGTAATAGATGACTACGAGTAATCCGCAAGTCATCGACGCAAAGACACAAGAGACGGACAGCCCACCCCTTGCATGAAATAAAGAAATCGGTTACGGCAGTCCGCAAACCTCTGAATACTTGAAAAGTACGAGTAATGAAAATACATTTTTATTCCTCTTATTATAAGCCGCTGGCGCTGCTTGGCATCCCCATTGTCGTGGGCCAGCTCGGCACCATAGTCCTTGCGTTTGCCGATACCCTCATGATTGGCCACCACGGGACTATGGAATTAGCCGCAGCTGCTTTCGTCAACAACATCGTCAACCTTGTTATCATTTTCGCCCTGGGTTTCTCCTACGCCGTTACCCCCACTGTCGGCACGCTTTACGGACGGGAGGAGACTGCCCGCATTGGCGAGGTGGTGCGCAACGCCATCTATGCCAACCTGCTTTTGGCAGCACTGCTCATCGGCGTGATGACCTTCTTCTATTTCTCCATCGACCACCTCGGCCAGCCCACAGAACTGCTGCCGCTCATCAAACCATACTACCTCGTGCTGCTTGCATCGTTGCCCTTTGTTTGCTTATTCAACGTGTTCAAGCAATTTGCCGACGGCATTACCGACACTTCTTTGGCCATGTGGGTGCTCATCGGTGGCAACATCGTCAACATTACCGGAAATTGGATTTTGATTTACGGACACTTTGGCGCACCCGAACTGGGGCTGTTAGGCGCAGGGCTGAGCACCCTTGCATCGCGTATAGCCATGGCCTTGGTAATGATCGTCATCTTCTTTAAGCGCAAGAAGTACAAGCCCTATGCCGAAGGCTTCCGCAGCGGGCGGCTGAACAGGCAGGACTTTCTCCACCTGAATCAACAAGGCTGGCCCGTGGCCATGCAAATGGGCATGGAAAGCGCAGCCTTCAGCCTTGCGAGCATTGTCGTGGGTTGGATAGGCACCACCGCATTGGCAGCCCATCAGGTTATGCTCACCATCAGCCAACTCGGTTACATGGTCTATTATGGAATAGGCGCGGCTGCGGCAGTGCGCATCAGCAACGCCATGGGGCAGCATGATTACCACGCTGCGCGAGGCAATGCCTACGCAGCCTTCCAGATTGTTCTCATGATAGCCGTCGTCGTGGGGGCTGTCATGTTTGGCTTTCGCAACAACATCGGCACCCTATTTACACCCAACGATACCGTCGCCCACCTTGTTTCACTCACAATTTGGCCTTTTCTCATCTATCAGCTCGGCGATGCCATGCAGATAGTCTTCGGCAACAGCCTCCGCGGCCTATCCTACGTCCGCCCACTGGTGCTCTACGCCTTTATTGCCTTCTTCGTTGTGTCGCTCCCGTTGAGCTACCTCTTCGGCATCACGCTCCAGTTTGGACTTGTCGGTGTTTGGTTCTCATTTCCTTTTGGACTGACCACATCGGGTTGCCTCTACCTGATGACCTTCAGAAAAAGGCTCTTCAGGCTCACTCATTCGGGAACGGAACGCATCGGAATGGGCCAACAGGTTCTTTCAAAAAGTCATGAACCCTTCCCCAGAAATTGAAAAAATCGGATAAATATTTCTTCAGATAGCGGAAATCCGCTAACTTTGCACGGAAAGAAACAGAGCAAGTGCCCATAACAACAACACAATGATTTGTCCACACTGCCATCATAAGATACCACAAGATTGTGACCGTTGCCCACATTGTGGCCGTCCCGTCGCACAACATCCCATCGAAGACGAACCCAAGCTCAGCCATGGCATGAAGGTTTTCATCGTAGTGGGGACTACTTTGCTGGCCTTTTTGGGCGCATTCTACTTGTTCAATCACCTTTCCGATCCCGAATACACGCGCACCCCTTCCTATCTGGAACCAGACAGCACGCTAATAGAGAAGCAGGAGGAGTACGCTAATGCAGCTCCCGTCGATACGACAACCACCGACTCCATCGAGGAACAGGAAAAAGAAGAAGCCAAGAAAGTCTATAACAGCATCCGCCGCCCACACCACTCCGAAGTGAAAGAGGCTGAGAAGGAGGACGAGGACGGAAGCAACGAGGAAGAGACTGGCAGCTCCAACGATGATCCCACCTCATCATCGTCTTCAACTCCCAATTCGTCTGCGCCATCACCCAGAGCGGAAGCCATTGGCGGAGAGTAGAACAAACGGCCAACCAAAGCATCTTTCTGTGGAAATCCTCCCGATTGCCTTATTTCGCTCACCCTTCAAGACCAAGTTTGGCGTGCCTCGGCAGAGTGGTCTTGTGGAAGGATTGAAGGGCCGTATCGTCCTCCTGAACGAGTATGCCAACAGCGATTCGCTCCGTGGACTGGACCAGTTCGACTACCTTTGGCTGATTTGGGGATTCTCGGGAAACCGCCATCAGTCGGCTACCTTCCAGCCAACAGTACGTCCTCCACGCTTGGGCGGCAATGAGCGAATGGGAGTTTTCGCCACCAGATCGCCCTACCGCCCCAACGAAATGGGCCTATCAGCAGTGCGTATCGTCACCATAGAAGGTACTGAGATTGTCGTCTCGGGCGCAGACTTGATGGATGGCACACCCATTTACGACATCAAGCCCTACCTTCCCTATGCCGACGCACATCCCAACGCCCAAGGTGGGTTCACCGACCAAAGCCAATGGAAAGAGTTGGTGGTTGTTTTCCCTTCTAACCTCCACAACCCACTGTCGGAATCTGACACGCTAACCCTACGGGAGACACTTGCTCTTGATCCCCGACCGCACTTTCACCATGACCCTTGCCGCATCTACGGATTGGCCTTTGGCAGCTACGACATCCGGTTTCAAGTCAGCGGCCAAACATTGACCGTTGTTGAGATTGTATCAAGCATTTCCACACCATAAGACGATGCGTTACTATTGAACTGCCATTCAGCCCCTATTACATCATCATTCAGCCTCTTTCGCAACACTTTTCAGCCCCTATTACGACGCAATAGGGGCTGAATGGCAGACGCACGAAGGATGGTTATACAACAAACTGATATTCAACCGATTAGCATCGTAGTCAACTTTTTTCAAAGACACAGTAACTTGACGGGTATCTTCAGCTTCGCCACACCTTAGACAGGTAAAGTTAGATAAAAATTCCAAAATACTATCCCCATCCGGGATAAGAAAACCTTAAACCCCAATCAGTCTAATGTCCGATTGGGGTTAAAAGCAAAACAGAAAATGCCCAAGCATCAGAATGTTTCATTGTGGTTTCACTCATGATGCTTGGGCGGAA
>ERZ808252.1508-NODE-1508-length-16710-cov-5.684179_pt1 | contig 16710 bp, 16 predicted proteins | sample MGYA00521242_ERZ808252 | MGnify/ENA primary metagenome ERZ808252 (study PRJEB31516, sample SAMN03275581) | gut metagenome | biome: mammalia-associated habitat; material: feces | host: Papio cynocephalus | place: Kenya | collected 2012-08-07 ...
CGTGGCTCAGCATATGCTGCACCGTATAGATGTCCGTTCCGGAAGCCACCTGCAACGTGGCGAAAGTATGACGGAAGCAATGAAAAGTGATAGGCTATGCAAGGAAAAGCGAGGATGTGAAGTGAAAACGTAAGTCGTTTGAAATGAGCAAGATTTCAGTATTCTGCCAAGTAGAGAAAAAGCAAAAGGGGACGGAATATTGAGGTTGTTCAGTTACCAAAACGTTAGCCGCCCTGTTACCGAAACGGATAGTGGTAACGGAATGAAGTAAAATGAAGTCCGCACCGTTTCGTTTGCGCTCATACACAGTGTTTTGCGTATCAAGGGACGCTTATATGGCAAGTAATTTTGCACTAAAAAGTATAAGCGTTATGAAAGTAGAAAAATTCAAGGTGCTGCTCTACCTCAAAAAGAGCGGGTTGGACAAGTCGGGCAAAGCCCCGATAATGGGAAGGATTACGGTGAACCGCACGATGGCGCAGTTCGGATGCAAGCTGTCCTGCACACCGGAGTTGTGGAATCCCCGTGAAAGCCGTCTGAACGGCAAGGGCAAGGAGGCGGTGGAAACCAACGCCAAGATTGACAAGCTGCTGCTGGCGGTGAACACGGCATTCGACAACCTTGTGGAGCGCAATATAGATTTCGATGCCGCCGATGTGAAAGACCTTTTCCAAGGCAGCATGGAAACGCAGATGACGCTCATGAAAATGACGGACGTTGTCTGTGACGACCTCAAAGCCCGTATCGGTATTGACCGCGCGAAAGGGACTTATCCCGGCTATCACTATATGCGTCTTACACTCGGCGAGTTTATCAGACACAGGTATAAGGTCAAGGACTTGGCTTTCGGGCAATTGACGGAGCAGTTCATCCACGACTATCAGGCTTTCGCCACGGAAGAAAAAGGCTATGCGATAGATACTGTCCGCCACCATCTTGCCATCCTGAAGAAGATTTGTCGCCTTGCCTACAAGAAGGGGTATTCCGAGAAATGCCATTTCCAGCATTTCGCCCTGCCCAAGCAGTCCGAAAGGACGCCACGGGCCTTGAGCCGTGAATCGTTCGAGAAAATACGTGACGTAGAGATACCTTCGTACCGAAAGACGCACATACTGGCACGTGACCTCTTCCTGTTCGCCTGCTATACGGGCGTATCATACGCAGATGTGGTTTCTATCACTAATGAGAACCTATACACAGACGACAACGGGGCATTGTGGCTGAAATACCGCAGGAAGAACGAACACAGGGCGAGCGTGAAGCTCCTTCCCGAAGCGTTGGCGTTGCTTGAAAAATACAAGGACGATACAAGAGAAGCCCTGTTTCCTTTGCTCCGTTGGTCAAATCTCAGACGGCACATGAAAGCGTTGGCGGCACTGGCTGACATCAAGGATGATTTGTGCTACCATCAGGCCAGGCACAGTTTCGCATCGCTGATTACGCTTGAGGCAGGTGTGCCGATTGAGACCATCAGCAGGATGTTGGGACACTCCGACATTTCCACGACACAGGTCTATGCCCGTGTCAGCCCGAAGAAACTTTTCGAGGACATGGACAAATTCATAGAAGCCACCAAAGATTTTCAATTAGTCCTTTAACCCTTTAATACAGAAAACGATATGCGAAGCACATTTTCACTGTTGCCCTACATCAACCGCAGCAAGGTGAAAGCTGACGGTACGACCGCCGTACTTTGCCGTATAACCATTGACGGCAAGCAGACAGCAATAAGCACGGGTATCTATTGCCGACCCGAAAATTGGAACGGCAGGAAGAACGAGATAAAATCCGTAAGGGAGAACAACCGTCTGCGTGAATACCTTCGGCTGACGGAGGAAGCCTACAATGAGATACTGAAATCGCAGGGCGTGGTCAGTGCGGAGATACTGAAGAACCACATCACCTTGAACAACGTCCATCCGGCCACCCTCCTGCAAATGGGCGAATGGGAACGGGAGCGGTTGAAGAAGCATTCCGAGGAAATAGATTCCATATCTTCCTACCGCCACTCCATGTACTACCAAAAGTACCTGATGGATTTTCTTACGTCCATCGGTAAAAAGGACATTCCCCTTGAAGAAGTGACGGAGGACTTCGGCAAATCCTACAAGGCATATCTGAAGAAATGCAAGAATTTCGGGGCTTCCCAGACCAACAAATGCCTGTGCTGGCTGAACCGCCTGCTGTATTTGGCGGTCGATAAGGAGATTCTCCGTGTAAACCCCTGCGAGGATTTGGAGTACGAGCCAAAGCCGGAGGCAAGGCACAGGTACATCAGCCGTGAGGAGTTCAAAAGAATCCTTGCCACGCCGATGTATGACAAGCGGATGGAACTGGCAAGACGGGCTTTCATCTTCTCGACCCTGACGGGACTGGCGTATGTGGACATAATGCTTTTGCATCCGCACCATATCGGGACGAATGCGGAGGGCAGGCGGTACATCCGCATCAACCGCAAAAAGACGAATGTGGAGGCGTTCATCCCCTTGCATCCCATAGCGGAACGGATATTGTCGCTGTACAACACGACCGATGACGAACAGCCCGTATTTCCGCTTCCGAGCCGCGATGCCCTGTGGTTCGATGTCCACGAGATGGGAGTTATAATAGGTAAAGAAGATAACTTGTCCTATCATCAAACCCGGCACAGCTTCGGAACGTTCCTGATTTCGGCGGACATACCGATTGAGAGCATCGCCAAGATGATGGGGCACTCCAATATCCGAACCACACAGGGATATGCACGGATAACCGATGACAAAATCTCCAAGGACATGGACAAGCTGATGGAACGCAGGAAGATAATATCAGCTGGCGAAAAGACAGACAGCATAGATAACCAATATCAAATCAACTCATTATGAACAGAGGAATCATAACAATCAGTGAAACGGGTGCTGTCATTATGCCGACCGCACCCGTGTGGATGACGCAATTCGAGATAGCCGACCTGTTCGGGATTTTCTCTTGCGATATTCGCAAAGCGATTCATTCCATCTACAAAAACAAGGAACTGAATGAAGCCGATACAATGCGATATATCAGGCAACCCGATGGTATCAGTTATGACGTTTACAGCCTTGAAATGGTCATAGCCCTTGCATTCAGGGAATGCAGTAGAGGAAGTGTCTTGTTCAGACGGTTTGTAATGAGCAAAATGAATTTGACCAAAAAAGAAACACCGGTTATACTGATTGTTTCCTGTAGCAGGGGTAACAACCTATGGTATAGTTGAAATCCATTCCGTCAGCCGCCCGTTCCCGATGTCGGATGCAAAGGTAGCGTATGGCTTTGAGGGCACTGGCAAGGTCAGGCGGCGATGCCGTTTCGGGCAGAATCTTCCTCAAACAAGTTTGAGCGTATTCAGTCCGAAAACCTTGCCACTGTCTGTCATACGCTCTTGGGGCATCCGGCAACGGAAACAAGCGACTGACGGGAAATCAGAAGACAGAGAGGAACGGCTTACAGACAAAGCGGAATATTGACGCTTCATCCGTAAGCCGTTCCTCTTTCTTTTGCCGAAAGTCCATTGCTCCGCAATCACAGGGCAGACGGCAAACCGCGCTCCTTCAAGAAAATCAGGTTGCCGTCAGTCTGTAGGCGGAGCGGTAGCCGTCATTCAACATCCGTTCGATGTCCGATTCACGGTAGAGGATTTTGCCGCCCAACTGGATATAGGGGATGCGCCCCTCATTGCGATAGTCCTGAAGCGTGCGGCGGCTCACCTTCAACCGTGCCGACACCTCCTTGTCTGTGAAGAAACGCTCGCCGCCCAGTGTCGGGCGGTAGTCGGCGGTCAGATGCTCTACATTGTCAAGCAGCCGGTCAAGACTGCCCATGAAGTGGATTATCCACTCATTGTCTCTGTTAATCAGTTCGTTCATACATTTTGGATTTAGTGGGATTATTGTTGTTACTCTATTCGGGTTATCAGATTGTCCTGCCCTTGAACCTCGCCTCTTTACGCCTGTCCTCCACGATGGAGACGATACGTTGCACATCTTCGGGACGGTAATAGGTCTTGTGATTGATTTGGCTGTACGCCAAAGTTCCGTTGTCCCGAAGCGTCTGCAACGTGCGTGGGCTGATGTTCAGCATCCGGCACACGTCCTGATTGTCCATCCACTCTGCCATCTTCTTTTCTCCGTGCCGCCGGCAGATGGCATCCATACGGCGGACAAAATGGTCGAACTTGGCGACCATTGCTTCAAAGGTCTTTCTTTCGATTGATACGATTTCCATATTGTCTTTCTTTTAGTTGTTATTGTTCCTTTTGCCGCAAAGGAATACATAATCTGCTGCCCTGCAATGGATTTCCCGAAAGTGGCGGCGTGTTGCGCCGATACGGCAGCCATTGTCCGGGTTACTGCCTTTCTTTTAGCGGTTACCCTTCCTTCTTCCGCAAAGGAATACATAATCAGTTATCCTACAATGGATTTTCCGAAAGTGGCAGCATTTGGAACAGGGTGGTAGAGGTTGGCATAACCCAATCCGCCCGGTCTTTAGCCCTTAATTTCCATACTTAAAAAGGAAGCCACAGCCCAAATAAGAGCTTAATTCAGAACTGTCCATGATTAAGCCTTTGCCTTTCCGGACATTCACATCCGGCAAATCGGTGAAGTTTGATCCGATTTGTCGGTCTCCACAAAGCAAAACCGTACAAAATTGCCTAAGAGAATCCAAGTGCTTGACTGACTGCATTGAAGCACCTTACTTTGCTCCCGATAATCGGTCGAGGTGCTGACCAAGACCACATTCAATAACTTAATCAATTTGTTTTTACAATGAAAAAAGAACCAAGCATTACAGAGCAGCAGGCTCGTGAAATCGTTGAAAAAATGGGGCGCAGGAAATCCTACACTCCCAAGTCTATGGATGACTTCTACCGGAGCATCGGTCTGGAACCGGAGGAGCTTGAACCGAAAAAATCCCAAGAACCCGAACCAGAAGAGGACGTAAGGAGCGAAGCGGACACATCAGCAATACAAGCGACCATGTCCGATGCAGTCCCACCAAGCCGACAGGAGGTGCGGGAAGCCTCCGGCCATGACGTGGCAGATACATCCGCAACAGAAGTGGATGTCCCCACGGAACGTGCCATCGCCAGACGAATCAGCGGCAAGCAGCGCAGACTGTCTTTGGAGGAGTACCGCACCACCTATCTCCAAGTCCCCAAGATTATCAACCGCAAGCCCGTCTTCGTCAGTGAGACGGTGCGTGACGAGCTGGACAGGGTTGTCCGCTACCTTGGGGGAAAGGGCATGAGCGCATCCGGCCTTATCGAAAACCTTGTCCGCCTTCACCTTGAAACCTACCGGAATGACATCGAGCAGTGGCGCAAGTTCTGACGGGATTACGGTGGAACCGGTCGAGCCGGTGGATGCACTCCATCGGTTTGACCGATACCCGAAGTGAGTTATTACACTCGGAAACAAATCCGACAGGCGGAGGATTTTTGTGTGTCCTCAAAGACACAGCAAGATATATTTTCAGTTACTCCGGTTGATTCCGGTAACTGAAAATCCTTGCACCGCCGTGGACAGAATTATCCTCCGCAGTCGGATAATTTCGGAATTTTTTAATCATAGATTAGCCAATGGATGAACCATTAAACCAAAAGGATAAGCAGCATGAAAAAGAATAGCAAGTACGGGAGAAATCCCAAGCTGGACCCGAAGACGCACTGCGTGATGGTGCGTTTCGACGATGTGGAATGGAACAGGTTCCTGACGATGTACGAGGAATCACAGGTGTACGCGAAGGCCGTCTTCCTGAAGGCGCACTTCTTCGGACAGAAGTTCAAGGTGCTGAAGGTGGACAAGGCGATGCTGGAGTACCACACCAGACTGTCGGACTTCCATGCCCAGTTCCGTGCCATCGGCACGAACTACAACCAAGTCGTTAAAGAGTTGCGCAGCCACTTTTCGGAGAAGAAGGCTATGGCGTTGCTCTACAGGCTGGAGAAGCATACCATCGACCTTGTGAAGTTGAGCCGTGAGATTGTGGAGCTTTCAAGGGAGATGTATGCCAAGTGGGAACAACAGAAGGAATAATTCATTTATGTCATTTGTGTTCTATACTCATTTGGCGTACATCCCACCTCTTTTTTGAATAATCGGGTAAAATGTTGCGGATACTGAAAACCGAGATTATAGGCAATTTCATTTATAGTGTCGCCCGTAGATGTAAGTTCTGTTTTGGCTATTTCAATCGCCTTGTCATGAATGAAATGCAAGGCGGTTGAGCCTGTTTCTTTTTTCAACAAATCGCTGAAATAGTTGGGTGAAAGGCAGAGCTTGTCAGCGCAATACTGTACGGTGGGCAATCCTATACGTTTGGCTGTCCCGTTGTGGAAATACTCGTCAAGCAGGCTTTCAAACCGTGCGAGGATGTCGCGGTTTTGGTTGTCACGTGTGATGAACTGACGGTCGTAAAAGCGTGTACAATAGTCAAGGAATGTTTTGATGCTGTCCGTGATGAGGTTCTTGCTGTGGCGGTCTATCGGATGACGCAATTCATATTGAATCTTGTGAAAACAGTCCATAATGATATGCCTTTCCTCCATGCTTAGATGCAGAGCCTCGTTTGTTTCGTAGGAGAAAAATGTATATTCGCGCATCATCCGTCCAAGTGGCGTATTGCGCAACAGGTCGGGATGGAACATCAGCAAATCTCCATCGGGCTGAAACTCTGTTCCATCATCCTCCGCACCGAACACTTGTCCGGGAGCAATGAATATCAGTGTGCCGTTCTGATAGTCGTAATACCGCCTCCCATACCGCAGTTCCCCACATTTCTGGTCTTTCAGGAACACGGCATAAAAACCGTAAACTTTCCGTGCGTGACGCAACGGTTTCACAGTGGAGAAATCAATGAAGCCCACCAATGGGTTCTGCGTTTCCACACCTGCCCATTCGTTATACAGGTTTATATTGTCCGCCTTGAATAGTTCGCTCATACCTTTTATATATTAGTCTGTTGCAAAGGTATTTGTTTTCTTTGAGAATAAAGAATAATCGTAGAAAATGGTAGCAAAAAGAAGGATTTGTATCACAAGCGGACAACGACCGTTGAAATTGGTAGAACCATCAGAGTTTTAGTTACCAGACCTTTCCGATAACCACCGTAATTTTGCATCGTGAACAAAAAGAATAGGTAACATTAAAGAATGAAGACAATGAGAAAAGCATCAATTTTTGCGATGGCGATGTGCATGGTGATGTCGCTGTCAGCTTGCGAATCAAGCAATGTAGCAGAAGAACCTGTAATTCCGGAAGTGATACCTGAACCGGACAACAACGGAAATGACACGGAAGAAAAAACGGCTGTGACATTGACGGTCGGCGAAACCGTGCTGGAGGGCTATCTGAACAGCAACCGAACGGCACGCGACCTGATTTCACGCCTGCCTGTCACGCTGAACCTTAACCGTGGATCTCACGACTATTGCGGAGGCATTTCCCCTGCTTTGGTCTATGACGATGGCGATGTGCAAAACGGATGGAACAACGGAGACATCGCCTTTTGGACGGCAGGCAACGACTTCGTGATATTCCACAGCGATGAGGAGCACTCATCCTCTACGGGTAACATCGTGAACATCGGGGCCGTGACGAGCGACATCAACACCGTGCGCTCATTCGGTGACAACATAAATGTTACTGTAGCTTTGGCCGGCCAAGAGGATAACAGCAATCAAAACGAGAACGAAATGATAACAAAAATGAGAATTACAGTAAATAGTCACACACTGACCGCCACGCTTGAAAACAATGTCACGGCACAGGCTTTCGCAGCCAAGTTGCCCATCACCCTGCCAATGATGGACTTGTACGGACGCGAGATGTGCTACCGTTTCCCGGAAGCACTACCTACGGACAATGCACGGACTCGCGGCTACGAAGTAGGTGAAATCGTTTATTATCCACCGATGCACAGTTTTGTCATCATGTATGAACAAAACGGGGAGCATTTCCAGATGCAGTCTATCGGACGTGTGGAGGGCAATGCCGGCATCTTCGACGGAATAGGCGATGTGGATGTACGGTTTGAAAAAGCTGAATAACTAAAAAATAATATACAATGAACATCATGAAAAAAGTAATCGGAATGACACTGTGCGCCACACTTGGAATGGGAGAAATACTCCCGGTAGAGGCACAGAATACAGATTCGCTTAACCGCCGGCAACAGGTCATCGTACCCATTGCGGCTTTTACAGCCAAAGGAGATATGAAAAATTTAAGTGCAGCCTTGAATAAAGGGCTTGACAACGGACTGACTGTAAATGAAATCAAAGAGGTGCTCACACACCTTTATGCTTATACCGGCTTCCCTCGAAGTCTGAACGGAATAAACTGTTTCATGTCAGTGTTGAAAGACCGAACGGGAAAAGGAATTGTAGATGAAACAGGAAAAGAAGCATCACCACTTCCTGATAATAAAAATAGCTTGGAGTTAGGGACAGAAGTACAAACCCGACTTTCAGGCAATCCCGTAACAAGTGGCGTTATGGATTTTGCTCCGGCAATAGATTATTACCTAAAAGCACATCTATTCGGCGATATATTCGGACGTGACAACATTTCCGAAAGTGATCGGGAACTGGCAACTCTTTCTGCCTTGTCTGCCTTAGAGGGGACAGAGGGGCAGTTTAAATCACATCTTCGCTACGCCAACAATGCAGGATTGAACGAGATGCAAATTTGGAACATCATAGATGTGTTGAAAGAACAAGTTGGCAACAAAGAAGCCTACCGTGCCAATAAGGTAATGAGTGCAGCATACGAGCGTAAGTTTTCAATGGGTTGTCCTATCGAAGATGTATTTCCGAAAGGCAGAATATCAACTGCCGATTATTTCACGGGAACCGTATGGAACCAGCGTTTGGTATCGGGCGATAGTGTCACTCAATGCCAAACCAGCAATGTAACATTTGAAGCCGGGTCACGCACTCGCTGGCACATTCATACCGGAACGCAAATATTGTTATGTACAGCCGGGAAAGGTTGGTATCAGGAGCAAGGACAAGCAGCCCGTGAATTACAAGCCGGAGATGTCGTTGTCATTCGTCCGGGAGTAGTGCATTGGCACGGGGCATCTGCAAGCCATGAATTCAGCCACCTTTCTGTCATTCCCAATCCCGAAAAGAACAAGGACACATGGTTGGAAGCGGTAAATGAAGAAGATTATCAACGACTCTTAAAATAATTGAAGATGAAAGCATTTGTAAAATTCATCCTATCAGCTTGTATGCTATCATTGTTGCTGCTTCTTTTCGCTTTTTGTAGTAAAAACGAAGAGATAGAAACGGATAACTCCAATAACAATACGACTAACACAGAAGATACTATATCTTTTGATGATAAAGAAGTGCTTATTGCCTATTTCTCTCGTGCGAACTCTGTGCCGGAAGGCACAGACGGAGTTTCCGGCGCGACCAATAAAGCCGGGAACACACAAACCGTAGCTTACTATATTGAGCAACAAATCGGGGGGAGATATTTTTGAGATTATCCCCAAACGGGATTATCCTGTATCACATAGTGCCTGTTCCACTATCGCCCAGCAAGAAGTAAAAGACAATGCCCGTCCCGCACTGGCTTCCCATGTAGAGGACATGGAGAAATACAGCATTGTCTTTGTCGGTTTCCCCATTTGGGTATATCGTGAACCTATGGCTGTGCTTACTTTCTTGGAAGAATATGATTTTAAGGGAAAGACTGTTGTTCCTTTCTGTACAAGTATGGCAGTAGGGATAGAGCAAAGCATGGATGATTTCAGAAATACTATCCCGGATGCGGACATTAAACAGGGATTACGCTTAGGCTACACACTATCGGGAGACTGGAAAACAGAAATAGATAAATGGTTAAATGAATTAGAAGATAAATAAATGTATATGGAACAATTACCCCAAATAATCAGCCACATAAACAGTTCTGTGGATGGGCGGCTGGTTGCAGACCGCTGGACGTTGCCTTTTGACGGGAAAGACAAGGATGATGTACTTAATGTTTACACGGAAATAAAAGACGGATATTCCGCCGATGCGTGGATATTGGGACGAAACAGTGTGCAGAAGCACTTCTTTCCGGAAACATTCGGCAATGAAACATTTTCACCTGTTACAGCTCCCCGAACTTACATCGGGCATCGGGATAGCAAACGTTCTCTTGTCATATTCGATTCCAAAGGTCTTATCAAATATACGGACGATAAAGTATATGGCGATAACATCATAACCGTATTGGGAGAAAACGTAAGTGAGGAATATTTGGAACACTTGCAGCAAACGGGTATATCCTATCTCTTTGCCGGAGTGGACGGGCACGATTACGAAAAAGCACTGCATACGTTATACGATGAATTTGCCATGCGCCTTGTGTTATTGGATGGTGGCGGTATGCTGAACGGGCTATTCCTTAAAAAGCAGCTTATAGACGAATTGAGTTTGGTTATCTATCCGGGTATTGATGCGCTTTCCGGCATTTCCTCCATTTATGAATACAAAGGAAAAGATTGCGAATACCCTGCTTACGGGCAATCCCTTGAACTAATAGATATGAAGCGATGCAGGGACGGGGTTGTGTGGTTGAAATATAAAATACATAAAAAAGACAATAACCATGAGTGAAAACAGGAACGAAAAGAATTTATTGCCCGAAATGGAATATCGGGCATGGGATAAAGAACTGGTCGCATTGAGGGACGAAACGCACAAGGCGATGCTTCGCTTCAATACAACCGGAGATAAACAAGTGTTGAAAGAGCTTTTCCGACAACCGTTGGAAGATGTCAGTATTGCCCCGCCGATGCACTGCAATTATGGTGGTAATCATATCCGCTTCGGGCACCGTGTATTCATCAATGCCAACTGTACCTTTCAGCCCGCGGGCGGCGTGGAGATTGGCGATGATGTCTATATCGGCTCGGACGTGAAGTTTTATACCACTATTCACCCTATCGACCCCGAAGAAAGGACTACAGGGAAAGCATCGGTACGACCTATCAAAATAGGGGCAAAAGTGTGGATAGGTGGTGGCGCAGTCATCCTGCCCGGAGTGGAAATCGGAGAGGGCACTACTATCGGGGCAGGAAGTGTCGTGACACGCAGTATTCCGGCAAGATGTGTCGCTGTGGGCAATCCTTGTCGGGTAATTAGAGAACTTTAATTCTTTGAAACATGAAAAAGATAGTATTAATTCTAACAACAATCATTATGTGTACACACGTTTCAGCACAAGAGAACAGAATACCGTCCAAAGGCTATGCGCTATTCAGCAAGGACGGAAGTTTCCAACCTTATGAGTTTACCCGCCATGCCATAGGCGAGCATGACATACTTATCCGCACCTTATACTGCGGTATCTGCCACAGCGATATTCATCAAGTACACAGCGATTGGAAAGAGGAAATATATCCGATAGTTCCCGGTCACGAGATTGTGGGTGAGGTGGTGGAAGTGGGCAGTGCCGTAAGCAAATTCAAGGTTGGCGACATTGCCGGAGTAGGCTGCATGGTAAACTCCTGCCGCCACTGTGAATATTGCGAGGATAATCAGGAACAATATTGCACAGACGGGCGTGTGCTGACCTACGCCAATAAAGACATCTATCATGACGGTGAAATGACACAAGGCGGCTATTCAACCAATATGGTTGTGGATGAAGCCTTTGCAATCTGCGTTCCGAAAGATGCCCCGCTGGAGAAAGTCGGACCGCTAATGTGTGCAGGGATTACTACTTGGTCGCCCATTATGCAGTGCGGCATAAAGGCTGGCGACAAAGTAGGTGTGGCCGGTTTCGGTGGTTTGGGACACATGGCAGTGCAATACCTTGTCAGTCTGGGAGCGGAAGTAACCGTATTCGATATTACCGAGGGAAAGCGTGCAGATGCCATGCGCTTGGGAGCAAAGCGGTATGTCAATGTGACACATGAAGCGGATTTGCAAGGAATGGATAACACGCTGCGGTTTATCCTTTCCACCATTCCTGCAAACTATAATCCGATGATGTATATCAACATGCTGAAAGTGGGAGGCACGTTGGCAGTAGTCGGTATGCCTGCGGCCAAGGAAACGCCCCGTATCAGTGTGACAGCCCTGCGGGGACGTTATCTCACCACGTCCATCATCGGCGGAATCAAGGAAACGCAAGAGTTGGTGGATTACTCGATAGCTCACAATATCTATCCCGAAACGGTTGTTATCCCTGCCGATGCCTCCAACATTGACAAGGCTTATCAAGATGTGATAGGCGGGAAAGTGAAATTCCGGTATGTGATTGACATGGGAAAGATAGAATAAAGCCCGTGTATGAACTACAAACGATGAAATTGAATGCCATCGAAACAAGACATTTCCGCACGATGATAGCCGTAGGCTATCTGTTAGTGAGCCTGCTGGCAGGAGGCATCATGTACATGTGGTTTCAAGAATGGCATGAGTTTGAAACGTTGGAAACGGAGAACCGGCGGATAAACGCTTTCCGTCAAGAAGTGCATCATGCTTATGCCCGGACAATAGAACTTTCCCTTTTGGGTGAAACCGTACTTGAATGGGAGGACGAAGATGTACAAGCCTACCATCGAAAACGTTTGGAAGTGGACAGTATACTTTGCCGTTTCAAGCGGTATTATCCGGCAGGGCGCATCGACAGCGTGCGCCACCTGCTGGAAAACAAGGAACAGCATTTGCATCAGATAATGCAGGTACTTGACGAGCAGGAAGCCATCAATGAGAAGATAGCCGAGCGTGTGCCCGTTATCGCATGGAAAAGCTCACAGGAAGAGCCTAAGAAGGCAAAACGTAAGGGATTGTTCGGCATATTCGGCAAGAAGGAAAAGCCCGAACCGACCGCCACTACGACCATGCTCTACACGCTCAACCGTGACATGATAGCACGGCAAAAGGCACAGAGCCGCCGTTTGTCCGAATACGCCGACAGCCTTGCCGCACGGAACACCGAGCTGAATCGCCAGTTGCAAACGCTTATCCGGCAAATGGACAGAAAAGTACAGACCGATTTGCAAAGAAGAGAAGCCGAGATAACCGCCATGCGTGAGCGGTCTTTCCTGCAAATCGGAGGGCTGACGGGATTTATCCTTCTTCTGCTGGTAATATCCTACGTCATCATCCACCTGAACGCCAAGCGTATCAACCGATACAGGAAGGAAACCTCTGAACTGATAGAGCGGTTGGAGAAGTCCGACCGTCGGAACGGGAAACTCATCTCTGACCGTCAGAAAATCATGCACACCATAACCCATGAGCTGCGCACACCGCTGACCGCCATACACGGCTATGCGGAACTGATACAAGGCAGCGGTACGATGGAAACCCGACACCATGCGGAAAGCATCCTGCAAGCATCCAAACGGATGATTGCCATGCTCAACTCCCTGTTGAGCTTCTTCCGGTTGGAAGGCGGAAAAGAAAGGATGAATATTGCCCCGTTTAGACTGCAAAGCGTGGCGGATGCGCTGGAAGCAGAGTTCCGACCTATGGCGGAAAAGAAAGATTTGAAGCTCACAGTGGAGAACGGTGCGGATGTTATCCTCATGGGCGACAGGGAGCGCATCATGCAGGTAGGTGACAACCTGCTTTCCAATGCCATCAAGTACACGCAGGCCGGAAACGTTTTTTTCCGTTCAAGCTACAATGGGAAAATGCTTTCCGTCATCGTGGAGGACACGGGCAGCGGCATGAGCGAGGAAGAACGGCAACGGGTGTTCGGGGAGTTTGAACGGCTCTCGAATGCCGCCACGCAGGACGGTTTCGGGCTGGGTCTGTCCATAGTCAAACGCATCGTGGATATGATGCACGGTACAATCCGACTGGAAAGCGAGAAAGGCAGGGGCAGCCGCTTCACGGTGGAAATACCTATGAATACGGCAGATAGCGTTTCTGATGAAGAAAAGGACAAGCCGGAAAGTCATTTTGAACGGTCATTCTCTGTCATGGTGCTGGACGACAACGACATTCTTCTTTCAATGGTAAGGGACATGTACGCCTACTGCGGCATCCGCTGCGATGCGTGCGACAACACGGGCGACCTGATGGAGGCGATACGCACACGGAATTATGATTTGCTGATTACCGACCTGAAAATGCCCGAAACCAACGGTTACGAGGTCTTGGAACTGCTACGCTCATCCGACATCGGCAATTCCAAAACCATTCCTGTCATCGTGGCGACCGCATCCGGCAGTTGTACCGAAGATGAGTTGCTGGCACACGGTTTCACCGCCTGCCTGTTCAAGCCGTTCGACATGGCGGAACTGCTGGCTGTTTCAGAGAAATGCCTTTCGCAGAAAACTGACAAGGAAGAACAGCCTGATTTGTCTTCCCTGCTCGCCTATGGCGATAAAACGGCCATGCTCGACCGCCTGATAGCCGAGACGGAAAAGGACATGCAGATTATAAGGGAATCCGCAAACCGAAACGACCGCAATGCATTGGACGGACAGGTACACCGCTTGCGCAGTTCGTGGGCGGTAGTCCGTGCGGACAAGCCGCTGTGGAAGCTACATGAACTGCTACATCGTGATAAAGAATGTTCCGATGATGAACTACGCCATTCTGTAAACGAAGTATTGCGCACGGGTACGGTGATAATCGAACTGGCGAAAAAGGAAAAGAAGGAGGACAGCCGATGAAAGTGCATGTGATTGAGGACAACCCCGTCTATAACGATTATGTCTGCAACCTGCTCAAAAAGGGCGGTTTCGACACCGTGCAGGCCTACCGCATTTCGACCGCCAAGAAGCTGTTGGCAAAAGCGGAAGAGGAGGACATCGTGCTTGCCGACCTACGCCTGCCCGACGGCGAGAGTATCGACCTGCTACGCTGGATGCGTAAGGAAGGAAAGGCGCAATCCTTCATTGTCATGACCGATTACGCCGAAGTCCATACGGCGGTAGAGAGCATGAAACTCGGTTCTTCCGACTACATACCAAAACGGCTGGTAGAGGACAAACTCGTACCTCTCGTCCGTTCACTGCACAAGATGCAGGAAGGAAGAAAACATACCCAAGTCCCCATCTTTACTCGTCAGGGCGTGGCATACCAAGAAATCAAGAGGCGTGTCCGCCTTGTCGCTCCCACCCGGTTGAGCGTACTGATTTTGGGCGAGAACGGTACGGGAAAGGAGCATATCGCACAATACATCCACACTCAAAGCAAAGTGGCGGACAAACCTTTCGTCCCGGTGGATTGCGGCTCATTGTCCTCGACGCTGGCCCAATCTGCCTTTTTTGGTCATAAGAAAGGAGCTTTCACGGGTGCGGACAGTGACAAGGCGGGCTATTTCGAGGAAGCCTACGGCGGCACGCTCTTTCTTGACGAGGTTGGCAACCTCTCGTTGGAAACACAACAGATGCTGCTCCGTGCCATACAGGAACGGCGTTACCGTCCCATCGGCGCGAAGGAGGACAAGACCGCCAACGTGCGGATAGTGGCGGCGACCAACGAGGACTTGCAGAAAGCTGTCAATGAAAAGCGTTTCCGTGAGGATTTGCTCTACCGACTGAAAGAGTATGTGATAACCGTACCGCCATTACGTGACTGTCAAGAGGACATCATGCCGCTTGCGGATTTCTTCCGTGAAATGGCGAACAAGGAACTTGACCGAAGCGTCAAAGGCTTTGCCGCCTCCGCCCGTAACGTCCTGCTCACCCATCCGTGGCCGGGCAATGTGCGTGAGCTGAAACAAAAGATACAGGTGGCAGTCCTACACACGGAAAGCGACATAATAACCAAAGAAAATTTGGAATTAGGTAGTGACGAACCATTATCATCCTCTCCCGTCAGCTTCGCCCTGCGCAACGACACGGAAGACAAGGAACGGATTTTAGAGGCGTTAAAGCAGGCGAACGGAAACCGAAAGGTTGCCGCCGAGCTACTCGGAATAGGACGTACAACACTGTACAACAAGCTGGAAGAATATGGCTTGAAATACAAATTCAGGCAATCATAGCCGGTAATCCACTGAATTTGGTTTTTATTGTTTGTAAAATGCTGAATTTGGTTCTTTGCAAGGGTAGATTTTCCAAAAATAATGCTATCTTTGCATTTGAGGAAAGCGTTCTTTTGACTTAATGCAAAACAAGACAGAATATAGAAATTCGCTTGTTCCTAAATCGTTACCTGTCAAGAAATAATTCTTCGTAAGTTGTTCGTTTCCAATGGGAAAGAAACTGGGTAATGTCTTGCTTTATGGAACGTGATCCTTTTGCCTTCAATCCCGGCCTCCTTAAGCCAGGTCTGCAACTTGTGCTGCGTCATCTGGCGTGTCAGCCCCTTGAAAACAACCCCTTCACCAGGTATTCCACAAAGCGCATACGCCTCATCACTTATCGGCAAAGTGCTCTCGACATCCGTCTTTTCAGAACGGAACCTGATGCACCAACCGCCATCGGCCGACTTCTGGATATTCTCCCAACGAAGCCCAAGAATATCGCTGATGCGCAGCCCTGTAAGACAACTGAACAGCGATGCCGCCTTAAGCACCGGCATGCTGCAAGGAGTCTCCGCCAGAGCCTTCAGCTCGTCAAACGTCAGAAACTGCCTCCTGTTCTCGATGGTCTCAATCCTCTCCAGCTCGTCATTGACATTCTCCGAAATATACTTGTCCCGATAAGCGAGTTTCAACAACGCCCGGAACGTGCTCCAATATCCGGCAGCCGAGTTCCGTGTCAATGTCTTATCTC
>ERZ808252.1511-NODE-1511-length-16702-cov-10.563285_pt1 | contig 16702 bp, 10 predicted proteins | sample MGYA00521242_ERZ808252 | MGnify/ENA primary metagenome ERZ808252 (study PRJEB31516, sample SAMN03275581) | gut metagenome | biome: mammalia-associated habitat; material: feces | host: Papio cynocephalus | place: Kenya | collected 2012-08-07 ...
GCGAAGATTGAGTCCGACATCGCCGAGCTTGAGACCTACGAGGAAAGGCAGATGTTCCTCGAAGAGCTCGGACTTGAGGAGTCCGGCGTGGTGCGGCTCATCCAGTCCGCCTACGCGCTGCTCAACCTCCAGACATTCTTCACCGCCGGCGCCGATGAGGTCCGCGCTTGGACCATCCACAAGGGTGACAAGGCACCGAAGGCCGCCGGAGTCATCCACACCGACTTCGAGAAAGGTTTCATCCGCGCCGAGGTCATAAAGTACAACGACTTCGTCACACTCAAGTCCGAGGCTGCCTGCCGCGCCGCCGGCAAACTCGGGGTCGAGGGGAAGGACTACATCGTCCAGGACGGCGACATCATGCACTTCCTGTTTAATGTGTAAGGAAGAAAGGATCTGTCAGAGCGGGCGCTTGCGGTTTTTCAAAAACAAATAATATCCAATTCCAAGGAGAACAAGCAAAACAACTATCAGACATCCCTTAAGGACAGGTTTCTGTCCGTCAATGATATCTGACACCACGGAGATAACCGCAGGTATGATTATCGCCACGCAAAACACGACAGATATAATCTTTATTCTTTTAGATTCTTCCATTGCATCAAATATTTTGCAAGCAATATGTTAACGATGCTACCATAGCTCCTAAAGCAGTAGCGCCCGCGTCAAACGGTCCAATAACCAAACATGCCGCAGCTGCCACTACTGCCCCTATTTCATCTTCTTTTGCTGTTGCAGCAATTGGCCGCCACCAGTCATTAATATCCTCATTAAGGACAATAAGGACGGTGCGTTTGTCTTTAACACAGATTTCCTGTGTTTTAAAACCAAGGAAACTCACACAAATGGTTTCTCGTCCCGTAATCCCATTCAATTTGAAATTACCATTCATATCCGACACTGTGCCGACCTTTGTCCCCTTTATATATACAGTCGCCCCTATAATCGGCTCACCTGAAGAGTCCCTTACACTACCAGTAAAGGTTTCTGTTCCTGCTTTGGTTTCATCGGAATACTCTTCTATATTGATGACATTGTACCACTTCTGATAATTTGACGTCCAATACTCTATGCTGGACATGGCAACAGCAATGCCAGCTTTAATGGGCACCGCATTAGAATGGTCTAATAGACAAGATTCAATTTCTTCAGACCAATCTTTCAATCTTGAGACAACATCTTCCAACGACGTACTTTTATCAAATATTTCTGTATATCTTCTAAAAATCACCGAATCTACCTAAGAAATATACTCAGAATTTGAAACATTTATTGAATCATTCCAGTCATAGTATCCACATGATTTCGTATGACAATCAAAACATATAGACTTAACGTTCCTCATAGCTGCACGATACAAATCTTAAGCACATAAATTATTGTCAGCATGCCCATTTTTATAAGAGACTATACTGTCATACGCCAAATCCAACGCATCGTTGTGTGCAACACCAATACCTTTGAATACATCGTCGTTAACAATAGGCTCAACAAAATTTCTCATGCAAGACGACAGCAGGAAAAACAACAGTATTAGTAATAACTGAGAATTTACAAAGAAGAGTTTTTTCATAATCCTATAACAATTAAACTGTTAGAACAAATACTTCAAATAGTTACAAAATATAATAAAACATCCAATCAGCAGTTAAACTGCTGATTGGAAATAATTGCAAACTGCTACTCAACAGAGAACAGCTTGCAGTTGGAAGCATATTTAGTATAATCCTGTGCGAAATAGAATAACGCATCGTGAGACCCGGTAAACTTAACCCCATCTCCACCTTTCGGCTTCGCTGTCAAGTCGTATGAAATAGATTTGTCCGTGAATGTGACAGAACCGCTGGTAATGTAGAAAACTGTTCCAGTATATGTGTTCTTGATGTAAAGATATGGCACATTTGACCGAGCAAGTGGAATGAGGGTGTTGTCTCCGCCTGTTTTTGAGAAATTGAATGTTCCAGTCTCAAAAGGCGTATTGCAAAAACGGTTATTGAAGTTTTTCTCGAAGGTATAGTTGCCTTTAACATTCAGAGAAAGGTAAACCGCATAAGCATTGTTAACGTCCGTAAAACCCGTAACAAATACATCATTTGATTCATCAAAAACATGCCCGTAATAAAAAGCATGATATTGTGAATTAAAAACGGAATTCAGCTCTGCGTCACCATCAAGTGTCGGCTGCAGACCAATCTCAGGTTCAGGGAGGTAGACGCTCTCAAAAGTGGCGTCATAAGAGAATGGAGTTACCTTCGTATCAATGACATTGTTGTCATCATCATAAATATCCTCAGACATAACGAAATCACCGGAGAATGAGAATGTGTACGTTCCGTCTTCATTCTTTGCGATGGAAAGCGAAGGAGATGTGCCCTCTTCTGGGGTGACAGTCACCCAGTCGCCATTATCAGCCGTAAATGAGAAAGTCTGAGGAGTTGCCCTGGTGACACCGTTGTCCTTTTCTATAGTCGCGTCAATTTCAGGAACCTCATACTTGAACTCACCGACAGGAAGTTCGCTCGTCTGCTCCGGAGTTCCGTAGACGGTGAGATAGATGTTCCTCAGAAGAACAGGATTGTCAGCCTTGTCCTTGCCGGAGGTCAAGAGCGAAACCTTCCATTCCTGTGCACCTCCTGCAAAATAAGTGTTATATTGCCCGGCAAAGGTGACTTCCGTGCACTCGGCACCGAAAGACTTGTCGGCTACAGAAATCGCTCCCTGATAAGAGAAACTGTAATCAACCTCTGACTCGTCGTAAAGAGTGGCGGTAATGCTGTATGTTTCGGGTCCTCCGGAAATCTTAACATCTCCGTCAATGACAACAAGTTCACTACCATCGACAGTTATTCCGGTATAATACTTCTCGTGGCCGCCCGGAGACTTGAGGGAGAATGTTCCGGCAGAATGCTTGCCTGAATCATCGACGACAAAGGAACCCGCAGGTACGGCTGAAGTTTCAGCGTCAGAAGTTGCATTGACAGTAAGAACCACCTTGTTGTCATCGTCATCGGAAAGTATCACGGCAAACTGGCGGAAAGTGTTGAATGCATAATTCTCTTCATCATAAATGTCCTGAAGGGAACCGAGATAAACGGCCTCCGCCTTCGTCATCACCTTGACAGACTTCTGCTCAACGACGTATTTCTGGCTGTACACCTTCGTGGATATTTCAAAACTGCCTGAACGTGAAGTAAGTGATGTATTAGCCGCGACATGAACAATGACGGTACCTTCCGCGAGAGAGGCTTTGGTCTGAACCACGGACAGCCAGTCCGCCGCATCCTCATCAACCTTGACGTCATATTCAACGCTGTATTGAACCGGTATGGTGATGTCCTGCTCTTCGGAAGAAAGGGAGAGCTTGACGGACGTGCCGAATTCAGTCTTTCCGAACTGGGTTACAGTGAACGCAAAAGACTTGCTTGCAGACTTAATCGTAACCTTGGAAGTGCGTGAATCGTATGTATCATTGGCCGAGACCGTCATGGTCACGACTCCCGAACCGGCCTCGCCTGAGGTGACATCGAATGTCACCCAATCCTTTTCGGACGAAATTGTCCATGGATTGTTCGTCGTAAATTCCAATTTCTGTGTCGTACCCTCGACACCTACCACTGTGGAAGACGAGACAACCTCAAGAACGTCTTCCTTGATTTCCTCCTTGCAGGAGACGGCAAGCAATGACAGCGCTGCCGCAAAATAAAGAAACTTTTTCATAACACCATTGTATTAAGGTTTTTACATATTCAGTGAAACATCTATGACATGAACGAGAAAATCAATCTTGCCCCGGGTATAAGAATCCGATGCGCGGGAGCGGCCGGCGACGAGCGCTTTTCTTGCATTCTTAAGTGCCTTTTTTGCAATTATGTCCTGACCCTCCACGTCAACGATGCCCACCCCTGAAAGAGGAATGAAAAGCCCGTCATTGAAAGATTCCTGTTCCATACGGAAGGCCGTGTAAAAATTTGACTTGAGAACAGGAGACATTACTATGAGTGAACGCAGATAACGCATAATCATGTCGTCCTCCTGCGGAGCAAGTCTGCCCTTCCGTACACTGGTAAAAATCGCGTCCTGAAAGTCTGAAAGGAATTTCTCCCTCGTGTATGTGCTTCCGGCAACCCTGCCGGCACGCGCGATGTACGGCATTCTGGAAATGAGACGCGACTGCCCTACGGCATTCATGTATGTCAGGCCTCCGAAAGAAGAATACATGCCGGACATGATCATAAGTTTCTTGTTTTCATCAAGCCAACTGACATCAGTGAATGCTTCAAGAACCTTTTGTACGGCCTTTCTCTGCAAATCCTCAGGAACAGCCTCAAAACGAAGCGCGCCAGAGAAATCCGCACGGACATCATCCGAATAAACGCCGCCTACAAGCGGAGACAAAATCCTCGTATTGTCTATCAGCCTCAACCACATCCACTCGACATAGAGTTGCTTGAATTCTTCCTCAGGTATGTCCGGGCGGTCAAACCACCTGTCTGCATTTTCAGCGGCAAAGCGAAGATGCGACATGGCCGAATCAAAAGAAACGAACGGATCGCTTCCGAGATCAAACTCATTGGCACGGGGATCGGGATTGTTCTTCTGAAGAGGAACATACAGAAATTCTCTCAATCCTTCCTTTGATCGCACAAGGGAATCCAGGCGGGACTTTTCCTCCGCGCCTCCGGAATACGAGCCATAAAGCCATTGCACAACATATTCGTCATAAGGACCGACTCTGTCCACAAATGTGACCACGCCCCTTTCCTTGTCGCCCGGACGGGCAAGGGTGTTGAACAGGACATTGTCGGTGACAGAAGCCGTTATCCCATGAGCCTTCGTAAATTCAGGACTGCGAAGTTCCTCGGGGGTGTATGCCAGGCTGCCCGCATAATTCCTTCCCAAACCGAGACACAGCCCGAAAAGTTTCATCACCTGCGCCCTGAGAACGTCACACACGGCATCATCAGGCAAGTCGTATGAAGTGTAGCGCGGGTCAACGTCACCTATCGTAAAAGAGGTCGAAAAAAGCAGGCCAAGCAAATAATCTCCCGGAACTGTCATCGAAAAGCCGCGTATCTCACCGGTCCTGCTGTCAGTATTGATGGACGCAGACAACCCTCGCCCTCCTCCGCCGCAGAACGAAACGGTGTTCAGTGACGGGTTATAAGCGGAGAAAGTGCTGTCTGAAGGATACGGAAGAGCCTCTATCACATTTTTTCCAAGGCCGGCCTTTTCGAATGCCGGATTCCATGCGCAAAGTCCGTCGGTGACAGCACGCTGCCATGCCGGAGGCATCAGAGTGTCGACATAAACCCGTATTTTTCTGCCGCCACGCAAGTCCCACCGTGATGCAATATTGATATTTTTGAACCCGTCGTGAGAATCGAACCGCCATCCCCGAACTGTCCTGAGTCCGATTCTGCCGTCGGCTTCACGGACAGGCATCAGATTATCGTCAAGCACGGAGAGCGTCGTCAGTAAAGTCGCAGTAAGGCGGGATTCCCGCCCCGTAGCCAAAGTGACGTCATAAGTAGCGTCCTGAACAACCGCTATGCTTTCAGGGAAAGCCTTGACATCGACAGTCTCAGAAAGTTCATCCACACGCGTATTCTCCGCAATGCGGGAGTTCCCGAACCAGGAGGCATACAGGCTGACTGAAGATTCGTCCGAGGTGTCAAACAATTCCGTCGCGTCGAAAACGACAGCCGTGCTGTCAGCGTTACGGTACTTTATCGGGAACACATACTTCACCGGCTCTGCCATTGAAACGCCGACAGCCCCGAGGATGACGGAATCCCGTTCCGAAACAACGACAGGACGCTGAGGAGTCTTGAAAATAACGAGAGAATCGGTTTTATAAATCTTGAAATCTGTCGTTTTTCCGGAAATGTCCAGTCCCTCGGCAAACATTATTTCACTGCTCTCAATGACATGACTCGACAAAGAAAGAGCCCTGCCCATGAGAGAGTCCGGAAATTCGATTAGAATTTTGTCTCCGTCCAAATATACGGACAAAATCCCTCCATCCGAAACAAGTCCCTTTTTCCCCTTAAACTCTTCGTACGGAGTCTTTTTGGGACTCTGTGCCTCTGTCTTTTCCTTTTCCTTTTTCTTCCTCGAACGCCCGACAGAATCATTGGCAGGAACCAGAAAGAGGACGGAAACAACAATAGCGGCTAAATATCTGATATTCAATTTCATTTTCCGGCAACATTTTTAAGGCTGAAAGCGATTGTGTCCATAAGCAGCTCATAATGAGCCCTGTCATCAGAATTTGCCGACAACTTGCGGCGGGACATCACCCCATAAGCCCTGTCGAGAACGGAATAGACAAATCCGTGGGTGAACGAACCCTTGCTGAACATTGTTCTCGGAAGCCATTCAAATCCGCTCACGGTGTCGTAGTGAAGTTCACCTGAACACAGAGCGTCAGAACAGCATCCACAAGCATGAAAATCAACAGACTTTGTCTTACTGCCCGGCATGCTGAAAGCCGCCATGTTCATGTAAGTCTCCACAAATTCTTTCTGGAGCAGCCTCTGATCTGCCGTCAGCGAACCGCTTCCGGTATTCCATACGAAATCAAAAACCCTGTCCATACACTCCTGAAGACTATATTCTTCGGTTGCAACGCCATAGGACATATCCGTCATATACGGAGTCATGAATAAAATCGACCTTATTGACGCACGCACCGCAGAAGAAGGTTTCCCGACGACAGGAAGTCTCGAAAGAACCTTTTCTGAGTCTATCCAATCAATGTTCCTGTACTGCGACAGTACATATTCCATGACCTTTTCTTGCTTTTCCTTTGGAACATTGGCATAACGCGGATAAGGATCCCCGGCGAGAACTTCGTTTCTATAAAGCCCTCCGATGTTGAACATCAGATGATTAATGTATCGGATGTACTGGTTGAGGATGGCGTTGTATATACCGGAGCGGAACTCGTAGTCCATATCGTCAGAATCAGGAATCCACTCCATGAAATTGTCCATTATGTACTTCAAGTTAGCGATTCCATAATCTGACGCCTTTATGACATCATCCCCAAGGTCTTCCGTCTGACAGCTCGGGTCAAAGAAAAGAAAACTCATCTGCTGCTTCCCATACCTATAGAATGGGGCTGCCCTGAGCGAGTCGCTTATCATCTTGGTCGTGAACGCCGTCTCCTCTTCAAATGAGTTCATGTCAAAGACAGGTTTATAACCCCACCGTATAGCCCATCTGTCATAAGCGCCGAAACGAGGAGGGGTAAGCTTCACACCTTTCTGAAAATCACCGGGCTGCGCGACATAATTGAAACGGGCATAGTCCATTATGGATGTCGTGGTTCCATATTTTGAAGTAAATGACGGACTACGGAGAGAATCCACGGGTATCACGCTCGATGCGCTCATGTTGTGCATGAGACCGAGAGTATGACCAACCTCATGCTTTATTACATACATGAGAGCGTCTCCAAGCAGTTCCTCCGGAATCTTTGTCGACCTGACTCGTGCATCCGCCTGGGCTGTCTGTACAAACATCCAATTGGTCAGAAGCTTGATTACATCATGGTAGACATAGACAGAAGCATTTATTATCTCACCGCTGCGAGGGTCGACCCAAGACGGTCCCATTGCGTTCTGCACGCCTATCGGAGCATATCTTATACAGCTGTATTTTATGTTTTCAGGATCAAATGACGGATCATTTTCAGGAAACTCCTTGGCGACGACGGCATTCTTGAACCCGATTTCCTCAAAAACTTCGTTCCACTGCTCCACAGCCTCCTTTATGTAAGGCTTCCACCACTGCGGAAAATCACTGTCAATATAGAAAGTTATAGGCTTCACCGGAGGGACAATCTCTCCCCTCCTGTAGGCAATGGTGTCCGACGGCTCCAGTCTCCAGCGGTTCACCAACCATTCGGGACGCGACGTTGAGGTGGTGTTTCCGAACCTTGTCCTCTTCGTGAAGAAGAATCCGATGCGCGGATCGGCAGTTCTGGGATGATAGACGTTTTTCGGAAGAAGAAGCACCGACCTGTTGAGTTCGGCCGTAAGGTTCTTCTTGTCAATCAGTTTCTCTCCAGTTTCCGGATGTTCAAGGCTGTATGTATACGTCATGGATGACGTCACTGAAAGATTGTCTTCAAACGATTTCACATCCGTCACAAAAGACAGGTTCTTCTTGAATGAATCGGATCGTTTATAACCAGCGTTGACGCCATATTCCGAAAAAGGTCCGAGTTCCTTGTTGTCAGAAAGGAACACGTCAGTAACGTCGACTACGAACGCCGTACTGTCGGGACTGTATGCCTTTACCGGAAATTTGCGAATGACGCTCGAAGTGCGGCTTTTTGAAAGAGCCTTCTCAATATTTCCGTCGTCCGTGATATATCCCGAATCGAGCCGCCGCATAAACACCGTGCTGTCCTTTCGCGTGAACGTGAAATGGACAAGAGAGTTCTTCGACCCGACGATTCCTTCGGCATTGTTGCTTATGGACTTAACCGTAGAACCCAAGAGCAGGTCACGTCCGAAAATGGAATCCGGTATCTCGAAATACACTTTTCCTTCTTTCAGATGGACGGTTATGAATCCCTCGTCTTTCTTCTGCTCTTTCCTGAAGAGTTTTTCATACTTTGACGGAGCCTTCACCGTATCCTTCTGTTCGGTCTGAGCCTTTTTCTTCTTTCTCGGTCTTCCGGAGGCATCATCGGGAAAAATGCCTGAAAAGAACGCGACAAGCGCAATGACCGAAAGCAATGCAAGTATCTTCTCTGTATATTTCATAAGACTATATTTTACCTGAACGTGGGCGCTATCGCCGTAATTTCTCCAAAACCGGTCAATGTGCCGTTATTCTTCATCGTAAAGCGGCCGGTGCTTACATTAAACGGCCTCATATATATCTTTCCTTCCCCCGTTTTCTCATTATACGTGGTAATCAGAAGCTGGAGACGGTTGTATTCAAGCTGGAAAGGATAGTTGGACAAATCATACTGATGTGTGCCGTACCACCCTTGAGTATATTGCCTTATGGCAGTTATTTTCTCGTCGGAAGAATCCGGCTTCCAGCTGAGAGCATTGACAACGGCCTTTCCACCTGTTATGAGCACTGAATAAATCCTGGAATCCGTCGCATAGTACATAAGATCGGAATTGTCACAAAATGCGACGGAAACAATCTTGTCCATATCGGACCCGGAAACAGGATAGGTGTAAGTCTTCATGTCATTGGTCCCGGAGTCAAGGCTGCATATATAATGGCTGCCGGCAGCATCACGCATAAGCAGGGCAGGCATTTTCCCCTTCAATGCGCCCCCTCCCAAGGCCTTTGCCCCGGAATAATTGAATGAGAAAATACTCGTCAGCTCGGAAAGTGACGAAGTCATCAGTCCCCAACCATATATGTAGTAGAATTTACTTTCATGCTCGTTGAACACCAAAAGTGCCCCTTGATCAAGCGCATAATAGCCGAAGTTCTTGTCTGTCATTATGTCCGACGGGGTCTTTGAATAAGCAACCTTTGAATAGACATTATCTATTATGCACAGAAGTCCGTACAGCGTACCATTCACAACAGCGCAGGAAGAATAGCCTCCGAAGTTAAACATTGCCGATGTTCTGAAAGAAGTTTCCTTTACACTGTTAAAAAGTTGAGAATCAACATCTTTGACAGTGAATGTCAGGGGATCAAGACTCATTATATGAGAATCCGTCCCAACCATTATTTTTGTCAGGTCAAGGGCGGAACTCTGCGAACATACATATTCTGACATAGACAACACTTTTCCCTGAATGTGCTCGTTTCCGTTTGAAAGGGCATACAATTCGCGTGTATAACGCGTCGCTCCGGAATACCCGTAAGTCAGCACAGGATCGGCCACGATGTCTATCTCGGAAGTCTTTCCACCATCCCTTGTATACGCAACCAACAACCCCTCACCGAGCGATGTTCCTACGTATACCTTGCTCACTGCAATTTCAGAATATCCTGTTCTGAGATCAGTCACTTTGAGTGAAAGGCAATATGGCTTGTCCGAAGGTGTATTGGAAACCTTGTATTCCAAATCTTTAGTATCCGAAAGTTCTATTCGGTTGTCAGGATTTCCGGCCACAAGGTCAATCTCCCACAAAAAGCCGAAATCCTCTTCAGTGCGACCATCCTGCCGTATCTCCGGAGTAATTTTAAGTTCCTGTCCCCATACTATGTTTATTTCGCGCTCCAATCCGGTTATAGCAATCTCCGGTATGGATTCACTGGCCGTCGTGCTCAAATCCTTATAACAGGAAGCGGCAACGAAGACCATGGATAAAAATGCAATAATGTATTTGAGTACCTTCATAACCTCATAACTCAAGTTTTTTGAGCAGCATAAGCTACATCACATTCAATGTTTCGAGAATCGTAGGGATTTCATCAGGTTTTTTCCCCTCCCCTACAGGAGTAGACCAGTCGTCATAATGCTCATAATCGGAACTGTGCATGTATGGGCTATCAGGATTCGCCTTGTCATGAGCTTCCACTGCATCGCGAAGCTGTCTTGAAGCCGAGTACCACCATGTCGGTAATTTGAAAGTAAGTTCCGGAAAATCAGTGGCATACTTTCGGCTTCCAGTATATGTGTCCGCATCTGGTCCCAATTCTTCGGAAATAATCTTGTGGAGGGCCTTGCTGTATCCGTTGCTGAAATAGAGGAACCAATAACGCCAGACTTCTTCCCTCGGTCTGGCATATGATGCTGTCCAGCCAACAACGGAAGAAGTGTTCTTGCGGAATTTCTCCGGGAAGGAATCATTTGGAATTATTGAAAAACGGGCATAAAGTCCATCGACATTTTCCGGCAACGCCTTCACCCTCAATACAATGCTTCCGGAAAGAGCTCCTGCAGCAACTTTTGAACTGACAATACTGAAATCAACATTCTGCACCGCAGTGGAATCCTTTATTTCCAAAGCTATTTCCCTGTCATAGTCAGCTACAGGACCGACAAGATTGACAGGTATGGTCAGTTCAATCTCGTCACCGCTCTTTCCTATGAGTGAAAAGACATTCGTCGGGGAGAGAAAATAAACCGTAGAATCACCGGCATCGTAAGCCTTTATAGGATCCTTTGCACAAGAGCACAGAACAAGCGCAGCAATGGAGCAAAAAAATATGTCACAATATCGTTTCATCTAACTCTATTTTTCTTGAATATGTCCATAAGAAGTTTCCGAAGTAGGATAAGGATACATCAGACCGGAAGATCTGTTAATAAGCGAAACCGAATAGTCGGTTCCAAGTCGTCCATAAAGCCTGTACCAATAAAACAATTGCCCCTCTCCTATAAATTCACGTGTAAGTTCAGCGATAAGCTCCCGTTTTAAGGCATTGTCAGAAAAATCGTCAAAATGAACTTCTGTGTAGCCGCGGTGAGACATGACTTCAGTCAAATATTCACCGGTTTTGTCAAAAGCACCATCCAGCACCGAGACGAATGCAAGAATGTAATACATCTCGGAAATCCTTATCATCGGCATTTTGTTACGGTACTCGGCTGCCATCGAACTTGATGAATAGAGTTTGTATGACTGATATCCGTTTCCTCCATACTTCAAAAGCATAGCATAGCCTCTTATATCCTCAGCCCCGTCATTATAACCTTCACCGAAAGAACGCGGAAAGAGTTCCGTCTCAACGGCATCTGAAGATATGGTCATATTGACATCGGTCCCACCAAAACAATATCCGGAAGTCAGAGAATACAGGTCATTCACGTCAAGGGAAAACAGATGCTCGGAAGAAAACGACCAGTCCCTCGCATCATTGCTCGTTTTCTTTACTTCAGCATCAGGATCAATCCACTTCACGACAGATTGTTTATCAAGAGCGTTTTCAATGACGTCGGATGCGTATGTCCCTGCTTCATCATAGTCCCCTGCCCACAGCTTTATACGGGCAGCCAAAGCCTTCACTGCATAGTAATTCAGATGGTATCTTCTGTTATTCCAAAATCCGTCGGCATTGTAATAAGTCTCAAAGTCTTCCGGATAAACCCCAATAATCGGATCGGATTCAAGGCACTTCAGAGCATCTTCAACATCCTTAAGCAACAAAGCCTTCGTATCTTCATAGCTCTTCTGCGCTGTTGATTCCAATGTATATTCGGTCACATATGGTATCGTAAGTTTACCGGCATTGTCTCCGGTCCATTCAGAAAGACCGAACATTCTCATCAGGTCAAAATGAACATACGCTCTGACTGCGAGCATCTCCCCTTTGACCATATTGTACTCCCAGTCATCGGACATGACGTCATTACGGTGCCGTTCAAGTTCCTTTAGGATCTTGTTTGCATTTGCTATCGTGAAGTAGGCAGACTGCCACATATACTCAATGCACATGGTAGCCGTCACGTCATCGAAGCTATGCTGCAGCCAAATCTTGAACATGTTGCTTTCCACCGTGTTATAACGCACGGCAGACAATTCATTTGCATAAAAAGTGAAATTTCGCCCATAGCAGTCAGAGGATGCCATTGATATATACACGCCCGTAAGAGCCTCGTGAAATCCGTTCCTCGTCGAGAACATTTTCTCGTCCGACACCTGTGAAGACGATGTTCCTTCCAGCCATTTGTCGCATGAAACGGAAAGAAATGACACCGTCAGTATAATTATATGCGAGAATATTCGTTTCATATTGATTGTCAAAATGTTGCAGTTAACGAAAATGAGAACGATCGCGCAAAAGGGTATGACGTTCCCCGTTCGATGTCTATCGAAGAAAACGTGTATATATCATTTGCATAAAGAGTGAGACGAAGACGATCCATCTTTATTTTTTCTATCCATTTTGACGGAAACTCATAGTAGGCGGAAATGGAAGAAAGATTCATGACATTGTTGCGCTGCACGAACCTCGTGGTCGCCTTTGTAGTATTGACCCCGTTGTTATAAGCACGTTTATACACGGCATTTTGTCCGGCATAATACCATCTTCCCGTAAATATTCGCCTGTCAACATTGGACGAAAGATCCGTTCCCTCAACCTTGTCAAGCAGAGTGCTGTTGTAGAGATAGCCTCCCCCATACCAAGTGAACACCACATTCAGACCAAAGCCTTTTATTTCCCCCGTCACGCCGAAATTGCCGTTGAACTTCGGATCCGAAGAGCCGCAGTTGACAAGATCGGACGCACTCCATATTTCGGAAAGCGTTCCGTCCTTCCTGACGAAAATCTCTTTTCCGGTTATCGGATCAATCCCTTTGGAAGGCACGGCCCATATCGAATTAAGAGGCATTCCGTTATAGTATTGTATAACTGTAGAAGCCCCGTTATTGGTATTGGCTTCAGCCCTTTGCCGCTTATTGTAGGCTTCAAGAGCTTCGGAAATCTTGAGAACTCTGTTATCATTATAGGCTGTCTTTCCGAATATGCTTATGAAAGAACTTCTCTTCTGAAAAACGATGTAACTCAAGCTCAACTCCACACCCTTGTTTCTGACCATTCCGAGATTGTCATTTACCGTGCTGAATCCCGTCGATGGCAGTATAGTTCGTGAAAACACCATATTTTGAGTGTCTGCGACATAAAGGTCCAGCACCGCATTGATTCTTCTTGTCCTGAAATCTATTCCCACATTATAGTCCATCTTCTGTTCCCATCCGATGTTCGGATTTTCCATGTTTGAAAGATACGCACCCGAAAAACCGTTATAATAGTTTGAATTATAGTACACATATACCGGAAGTGACACGTTTGAACTGTAATTCTGGTTGCCGGAGGAGCCGAGGGATGCCCTGAGCTTGAACTGCTGCAGCCAATGTGACGCGCCTTTCATGAATTTCTCGTTGTGGATATTCCATGCAAGTCCGAAACTCCAGAATAGCCCCCACTTGTTGTTGGTTCCGAATACGGAAGAGGCGCTGCCCTTTATCGTGGCATCCGTCATATATCTGTTATCGTAGCTGTAACCGGCAGTGAGGAGCGCTCCGAGATTTCGGTTCAGTCCGTCTCCTCCGGAAGGCGTCTTGTCAAGGGCATACTGTCTGGCAAAGGTGATGCTGTTCATGTTGCTATTCGGAAAGCCCTCGGTAAAGTGTTCCACACTGTTATACTTTGTCTGGGATATATTGTACTGCGCGGTGGCGAACACGTCATGAACCTTGTTGAAGCTGTGGTTGAACTGTGCCGAGACATCACCGGAGAAAGTCGTGTAGCTGCCGTTTGTCACATTGTATGACCCCCTGCGCAGTTTTGCATCCTCCGTGGTGTAATCAACAAAATCAGTGTGATCGGCAGGCTTAAATTCTTCAGACTCTGTTCTTTTCGTATCTATTCCGAAACGAGCGACAACCTTCAGGGACTTCAATGCCTGATATTCCACATAGAAGTTGTCGGTAAAATCAAGATAACCGCTCGTGTATTTAGTGCCTATGGTAGCATTCCACAAAGGATTTGTGACCGTACCCTCGCTGTAGGCATCGTCTCCTTCGCCGTATTTACCGGAAAAAAGGATTTTCCTCACGTTGCCGTCCTTGTCATAAGGTGAAAAATATGGGTTCATCGCGGCATATTCACTGAAACTGCCATAAGGAGAATCCTCACTCTTGTTCCAGGCCACGCTCATTATATTTCGGAAAGTCCATTTATCCTTGCGGTATGACAGGTTGACATCGCCGGAAAGGACATTTCTGTATGAGCCCTTCATTGCACCCTGAACATTGTTGTAGGAAAAGGCAGCAAGTGCCTTAAGAGCCTTTCCACCGAGTTCTACACTCACAAAATGCTTCTGTCCGACACCTGTTCTCAAAGGCTTTGACAACCAATATGTGTCTTCACCTTCAAGAGCACGCTTGAGCCTCTCGTTATAGAGTCTTTTTGCGTTAATTGTCTCAAAGCTTGACTGTGAAGACTTGTAGTACCCCTCACGGTTCTCTATGTCAAGTTTTTCCAAAGCATTGCACAGATTGTAGCTCGAAAGATCCGGAACCTCCAATGTGAGGCTGCCGGTGTAGGTCACGAGTGTTCTTTCATTTGTAAGTGCCTTCGTCTCGATGACGACGACTCCATTGGCACCCTTTGAGCCGTAAATAGCCTTTGCCGAAGCATCCTTGAGGATGGATATGCTCTGGATACGGTTCATGTCCATATCCTTTATCTTCGTGAGCGTAGTCTCGAATCCATCGAGTATGAAAAGCGGCGTGTTTCCGTCAGAAACGAAATCGCTTTTGAGTAATGATGTCTCCGCTGTAAGGGAAGACGCACCCCTTATCTGCATTGAAGCTACAGCATTCGGATTCGACCCCTGAGTCAGATTATCGACTACGAGAAGTGACGGATCGAGATTCTTGAGAGACTCGATGACGTTGGAATTTCCTACTTTTTTGAGTTCGGATGAGGTGATGGCCTGCACGGCCCCGGTGAAGCTTTCTCTCTTTCTGGTGAATATTCCCGTAACCACCGTCTCTTCAATGGTCTGGGTATCAGGAGTAAGACGTATCTCAGAAATCTTTCCTACCGGAACGTTTTCAATCTGATAACCGAGGCACGAAACCGTAAGGAACTTGCAGGAAGAAGAAACTTTTATACTGAATTTTCCCTTGTCGTCGGTGAGAACGCCATCCTTCATCCTTGAGGCGTCATAGACGGCCACTCCTGGCAACGGCTCACCATACTCGTCTAATACTCTGCCGTTTAGCGTCTCCCCCCCCCATCAGGAATTGCCGCCGCATTCAACGGAACACGAAAGAACGCGAAACAGCACAGAAGGGCCACAATAAAAAACACTTTTTCTGATGTACTCATTTCAATACCACTTGAACCTGCGAAGATATAAAATATATTTCAAAAATGAAACTATTGTAAAGTATCTTTGTTTCAGGTACTAAAAAAGAGCCGGATGACAGATTTTTCATCCGGCTCTTTCATTTTATAAGCAAGTATAGTCTTAATCCTTAAACTTAGCACAGAGGTACTCCCTATTCAGCCTTGCGATGTGGGAGACGGTGATGTGCTTAGGGCACTCCATCTCACATGCGCGGGTATTGGTGCAGGAGCCAAAACCGAGTTCGTCCATCTTGGCCACCATCGCCTTAGCACGCTTCGCGGCCTCGACCTTACCCTGAGGGAGAAGTGCGAGGGAACTGACACGGGCAGCCACGAAAAGCATTGCAGAACCATTTTTGCAGGTTGCCACGCATGCACCGCAGCCAATGCAGGCAGCACCGTCCATACTCTCCTCTGCCTTCTCGCGAGGAATAGGGATGGTATTGGCATCAGGCACACCGCCGGTGCCTACAGAAACATATCCGCCTGCCTGAAGAATCTTGTCAAATGCCTGACGGTCAACTACAAGATCTTTGATTACAGGGAAACCGTGACTTCTCCAAGGCTCGATGGTGATTGTGTCACCGTCCTTGAACTTACGCATGTGGAGCTGGCAGGTTGTTACCTCATCGTCAGGTCCATGCGCGCGTCCGTTGATATAGAGTGAGCAGGCTCCGCATATTCCCTCACGGCAGTCGTGGTCGAAGGAAACCGGACCCGAAGACTTACATCCCTTCTCGACAGCGACTGGATCCATACCCTCCGTGATAAGTTGCTCATTGAGGATGTCAAGCATCTCAAGAAAAGAGCTGTCAGGCGAAATGCCCTTGACCTGATAGGTCTCGAAATGCCCTTTCTCCTTGGCGTTTTTCTGACGCCATACTTTCAAAGTCAAATCCAT
>ERZ808252.1512-NODE-1512-length-16701-cov-8.802295_pt1 | contig 16701 bp, 14 predicted proteins | sample MGYA00521242_ERZ808252 | MGnify/ENA primary metagenome ERZ808252 (study PRJEB31516, sample SAMN03275581) | gut metagenome | biome: mammalia-associated habitat; material: feces | host: Papio cynocephalus | place: Kenya | collected 2012-08-07 ...
GGCAGGCAGAGAGAGCCCCACTCCTTGTTCATCTCCTCCCGGGTATAGGAGGCGTTGGCAACATAACAGTCCTCGTAGAGGTCGAAGGTCATTTTGTCGTATAAGCGCAAAGAGCCTACGATGGTCAGCGGTTTTCCGACAGCGCCTATGATTCTTATGCCGTTCGTACCCACCTTCTTGGTGAAGTAACCGGTCTCGTAATTGGCATAAGCACTGTTGTTGGAGTTGTTGCCATTGTATTTGATTGCGCCTTCCAGATTGTTGCAACCAGATAACATGTCAGAGTCTTCGTTCAAGCTCTTGGTGGTGAAATTGTCGCCCACATAGATGGTACAGAGCTGTGGACAACCTGCGAACATATAGGTCATGGATGTCACGTTGGAGGTGTTGAAGGAAGACAAATCAAGGGTAGGCAGATTACATCCGTAGAACATGACGCTCATGTCCGTCACCTTGGACGTGTTGAAGGAAGACAAATCAAGGGAGCGCAGACTACTACACCATATGAACATTGAGCTCATGTCCGTCACCTTGGACGTGTTGAAGGAAGACAAATTAAGGGAACTCAAATTATCGCAGTTATAGAACATGGAGCTCATGTCCGTCACCTTGGACGTGTTGAAGGAAGACAAATTAAGGGAACTCAAATTATCGCAGTTATAGAACATGGAGCTCATGTCCGTCACCTGGGACGTGTTGAAGGAAGACAAATCAAGGGAGGTCGATCGGCAGTTATAGAACATAGAGCTCATGTCCGTCACGTTGGAAGTGTTGAACTTAGACAAATCAAGTGATCTCAGATTATTGCAACCGTAGAACATTGAGCTCATGTCCGTCACCTTGGACGTGTTGAAGGAAGACAAATTAAGTGAGCTCAGATTATCGCAATCGTAGAACATGGAGCTCATGTCCGTCACGTTGGACGTGCAGAAGTAAGACAAATTGAGTGAGCTCAGATTTTTGCAGCCGTAGAACATGGAGCTCATGTCTGTCACCTCATCGGTGCGGAGGTTCTCCAAGCCGGTGAGGGATGACAGATAATTGCCATTGGCAAACCATCTGCGACAGGTGGTGGGGCGATAATACTGGAAGCTGACATCGATAATGGCCTTATCAATTAATCCGTTAAGCAACGGCTGATGCCAAGCAGGATAATCAACATAAGGCTGATCCACGCGGATGTACTCGTGGCTGTCGTCGGATGTGGGCTTGTCGCCATACTTAAAGGTCATAACCTGGGTGTTGTAGTCCAACTCCACAAAAGGCACGGCTTGTACAAGCGCAAACTCCGAAGCTTGCACGCAGTCGCCATTGGGGTCGCCCACGCTGGTAATCTCCCAGCGGAAATAGGTGTACTTGTCGGTGGTGGGGCAAGAGTAAGTAGAAGTCCTCTGCTTAGCGCCAGTCAGTTTTTCGTCGTTATCGACCGAGCTGATCAGCGTCCAACCGTTATTACCCCCCCCGTGGTGGGCTGGTCGTTTCTACCGTACAGCTTCCATGACTTGGGGCAGCGCGCCTTGTTGAGCGACGGTTCATCGCTTCCCGTGGTGATGCGGTAGGCACAGACGTTGACCGGCACGCTGGTCCGGAACGTGACGACACACTGGTTGCCGGCTTCCTTAAAGCGGTCCATCTGCCATGTGGTAGCTTTTCGTCCGTCGAAAAGGGAATTGAGGGATTGGCCTTGGTCAGATCCCTTGTCGCAGTAATCACTCAACGGCGTGTAGGTGATGGTGGTGGCATCCTGTGCGAAGGCGCACAGCGGGGCGAACAAAGCAAAGAGCATTGCCGCCATGAGGCCGCGAAAGCGGCCAACTGATTGATGGTAAGTATTCATATTATTGTTGTTAATTGGTGAATTCTCTGTGGTCATAATACACACAAAGCCGCAGCCAAAGGCAACGCAACGTAGTATATGATATGCAAAGGTAGTAAATTTCTCGAAACGAGATGCCGCAAAACGCCGCGCAAGTGAAATATTAGCTTATTTTAACTCAAAGCAGCTGATAGATTTCATATTGTTTCGCAAGGCAAGAGCCATTGCAAAGCGCACGCCCCACCATTCGGACAAACCAGAGAGTGGGGGCTGACAAGAAATTCTCCTCGTCCGTATGATAACTGATGAGCTTATCCACACTAAAAACTACTGCCCCCTGGTATCAATAGGCTTCTCTGTATTTGCTCTCTTGCTGGTCCTCAAGCATAGATAGATAAGACTTGTAGCGGCTTTCAGCAATGTGATGTTCCTCCACTGCCTTACGGACGGCACATCCCGGCTCGTGGGTATGAGTGCAATTACTAAAACGGCAGCCCTTTGAGTATTGGAATATCTCGCGAAAATAGCTCGTCAGCTCCTCCCGCTCAATGTCAAACGTCCCAAATCCCTTAATCCCAGGAGTATCAATAAGGTAGCCACCATCAGGCAAAGGAAGCATCTCGCTGAAGGTGGTAGTATGCATGCCCGTGTTATGAGCATCGGATATTTCTGCAGTACGCAGGTTAGCGCCGGGTAGGATGGCATTGATGAGCGTCGACTTGCCCACGCCGCTGTTGCCGCTGAATAGTGTTGACTTTCCTTTTAAAAAAGGCATTAGCCTTGCTATGTCCTGCTCACATTTGGCAGACAACTCCATTACCCTGTAACCAATTTGCTCATAGAGGGAACGCATGGCCGCCTGATAGCGGAGCTCGTCCTCGGAAAGCAAGTCACGCTTGTTGAACACAAGGATGACGGGTACACGGTAAGCCTCGGCACCAGCAAGGAATCGGTCAATGAAGGTGCTGCTCGTCTTGGGACAATTAACGGTGGCAACCAACAGTGCTTGGTCCACGTTGGCAGCAAGGATATGGCTTTGCTTGCTAAGGTTGGAAGAACGTCGGATGATATAGTTGCGGCGGTCACATATATCGGTTATAAATGCCGTTCCCTCGGAATTGAGTTGTATTTGCACATGATCGCCCACTGCCACAGGATTGGTACTGCGAATGCCTTTCAGGCGAAAGTTTCCCTTCACCTTGCACGCCACCAAATGTCCGTCGGTTGTCTTGACGGAATACCAACTCCCTGTATTTTTAACGACTAATCCGAGCATCTACTTTTACTTTCAAACGAAAGGCAACGATCTGCCTCTAATAGAATCGAACTTCTAAATCATCAAAAAGGAAGGCTGTATTCCCTTGGACAACGAAAACGACCACTGGGCATACAACCTTTCTCTACTATTCTTTATTTTGTTTCTATACGGTCATGATTTCCTTTTCCTTCGCTGAGAGCAGCTCATCGGCCTGCTTAATAAATTTATCATGCAGCTTCTGCAGGTCAAGCTCTGCGTCCTTCTCGTTGTCTTCCGACAATCCGTCTTTGATGGCCTTCTTCAGTTTGTCCTTGATATCGCCACGCACATTGCGGATTTCCACCTTCGTGCGCTCACCAATCTTATTACACTGCTTAACCAGCTCCTTGCGGCGCTCGCCTGTAGGCTGTGGAAGATTAAGGCGAATCACATCGCCATTGTTCTCAGGAGTTATACCCACATCGCTGTCCATAATGGCTTTCTCAATATCACGGATGGACTTTCGGTCCCAAGGCCGGATGGCAATCGTACGTGGATCAGGTGTGGTGACTGTGGCCACTTGGTTCAAAGGGACTTTCGATCCGTAGGAATCCACTCTAACCGCATCTAATATAGCCACGTTGGCACGTCCGGCACGAATGTGAGCAAGCTCCTCATCCAAGTAAAGAATGGCCGACTCCATGCGCTCTTCGGCATCCTTCAAAGTTTGTTTTACGTCTAACATTGGTTCTTTTATTTTTTAATCCTTTATTTTATCGGCAAATATAGTCATAAGATTACAGCCATGCAACAGAATCGGAAGCTTTTTCTTCTTGTGCCTTCGTTTTTTTCTGATTCTGCAACTGTTCCCCCACCTCGTTGGTCAACTCCACAAACTGGGCAATGGAGAGTTGCTCCGGCCGCTTGGTCATAACGTCCCGTTGGAAGAATCCGGGCTCTGGCTGCTGCCCTTGAAACAGTTGGCGGAGGCTGACACGCAACATTTTGCGGCGCTGATTGAACACGGCCTTGACAAGACGCTTGAACAAACGCTCATCGCATCCAAGGTCTATCACCTTATTACGGGTCATACGGATAACCGCACTTTTCACTTTGGGAGGAGGATTGAAAACGGTCTCATCGACAGTAAAGAGATATTCCACATCGTACCAAGCCTGCGTAAATACCGAGAGAATACCATACGCCTTTGTGCCAGGCTTAGCTGCCATGCGAAGAGCCACCTCGCGCTGTATCATTCCCGTGCAGCAGGGTATCAAATCCTTGTTATCGAGCATCTTGAAAAATATCTGCGAGGAAATATCATAGGGATAATTTCCTGTGAGCACAAAAGGGTGACCATCGAAGATGGTGGTGAGGTCCATGCGAAGGAAGTCATCATCGATGACATTGTCACGCATCTTTGGAAAATTCTCATAAAGATAGGCTACACTTTCATGGTCTATCTCCACCGCTTTCACCTCGCGTGGCTTTTCGACAAGATACTGGGTGAGAACGCCCATGCCCGGACCAATTTCCAGTACAGGTATATCGGGGCACGCATTCACCGTATCGGCAATGCGTTGGGCAATGCCCAAGTCGGTTAAGAAGTGCTGGCCAAGATGTTTCTTGGGCTTTACGGGCTTCATCTTTTTTCTTAATTTTTCTTTATTCGGCTACAAAGTTAGGAAAAATATTCTGTACTTTGAAAGAAAACGCCTATCTTTGCTTTTAGAAATGGGCTGGAAAAAACAAGTCAATGGCGTTATCAAGGTAGTACTTCCCTTGTTGTTGGGTGGTGCAATTCTGTACTGGATGTACCGAGGATTTGACTTCGGTAGCATTCAGAACATATTAACCAACCAGATGAACTGGACGTGGATGATCCTCTCCCTGCCTTTTGGAGTGCTGGCCCAAGCTCTTCGTGGCTGGAGATGGAAGTTGGTTCTTGCCCCCATCGGAGAGCATCCACGCACACGAGTCTGTGTACTTTCCATCTATATGTCCTACGCTTTGAGTCTTGTAATTCCCCGTGTAGGCGAGGTGGCACGGTGCGGAATACTCCGGAAGTGGGACGGCACGTCATTTCCTAAGGCCATCGGAACGGTAGTGACAGAGCGAGTGATTGATACGCTGATTGTTGGTCTTATCACAGGGTTGGCCTTCTTGATGCAACTTCATGTCTTCGGCACGTTCTTTTCGCGTACAGGCACACGCATCGACGATGTGTTATCCTCTTTCTCCACTACAGGATGGATTGTCACGGTTGTCTGTGCCGTGGCTACTTTGATTTTGGTCTACTTTTTCGCCCGTACCCTCTCAATATACGATAAGGCTAAGGAGACTTTGCAATCAGTATGGCTTGGAATCACTTCGCTCCAAAGGGTACGCAACATTTCGCTGTTCATCCTGTACAGTCTGGCCATCTGGGCAAGTTATTTTCTCCATTTCTACTTGACGTTCTTCTGCTTCAAGGAAACAAAGTCACTGGATTTGACGTGTGCGCTGGTCTGTTTTGTAGTTGGATCAATTGCCGTCATCGTCCCCACACCCAACGGAGCCGGGTCCTGGCACTTCGCCGTCAAGACCATGCTCATGCTCTATGGTGTCGCATACACGCCGGCATTATTCTTCGTCTTGATTGTCCATACGGTACAGACGTTGCTTGTGGTCCTGCTGGGTGTTTATGCATGGATTGCACTTGCTTTCATGAAAAAGCGTGCGCATAGGTCACAAGTTCTTTCAGCAACTGAACGTCAAGAAAAGATAGGAAACAGAAAAAAAGAATGGTCTAATCAGGAAGTGGGCGACACAGCTCTCCCACTCCACAAAACAATCAAATAACTATGGAAGAGATCAAAAACCTAAAGCCCGAATGCATTTGGCGTAACTTCTACGCATTGACGCAAATTCCGCGCCCCTCTGGGCATTCAGAGAAAATCCAGCAGTTCCTGCTCGACTTCTCCAAGAAGAATGGTGTGGAGGCATTCAAAGATTCTGCCGGAAATATCGTGATGCGCAAGGCCGCCACTCCGGGCTATGAGAACCGCAAGGGTGTACTGCTTCAAGCCCACATGGACATGGTACCCCAAAAAGCTCCCGACAGCAAGCACAACTTTGAAACCGACCCTATCGAGACCTACGTTGATGAAGCGGGTTGGGTACGTGCCAAAGGAACGACCCTCGGTGCTGATGACGGACTTGGCGTGGCTGCAATTATGGCCGTTATGGAGAGTAAAGATCTGAAGCATGGTCCTGTAGAAGGCTTGATTACACGCGATGAGGAGACGGGGATGTTTGGTGCCAACGATCTTCCTGAGGGTGAGCTTAACAGCGACATCCTCATGAACCTCGACTCGGAGCTTTGGGGTAAGTTTGTTATCGGCTCTGCAGGCGGCATTGACATTACCTCCACACTTGAATATAAACCTGTCGCAAATAATCAGGAAACGGCAGTACGTGTCACGCTGAAGGGGCTTTTTGGAGGTCACTCTGGCCTGGAGATACACTGTGGACGTGCTAATGCCAACAAAGAGATGGTGCGCCTCGTTCACAAAGCAGTCAAAGAGTTAGGAGTAAAACTTGCCGAATGGCATGGTGGGAATATGCGTAATGCAATCCCATTTAAAGCTGAGGTAGTTCTGACGCTTCCAGCCGACAAGGTGGAAAGTCTGAAGAAGATGGTAGAGGCACAACGGCTGCTCATCGAGGATGAATTCAAAGGCATTGAGAAGAATGTGGAGTTCTTCGTCGAGCCAGTGGAGAATCCCAAGGAGATTCTGCCAGCAGAGATCCAAGACAACCTCATCGAAGCCATCTATGCTTGCCACAATGGCGTAATCCGCATGATTCCAGCCTATCCCAACGTGGTGGAGACTTCATCCAACCTGGCCATCATCGACATCGAGGATGGAAAAGTCACTATCAAGATATTGGCTCGTTCCAGCCGCGAAGACATGAAGGAGTATGTGGCTACGATGATAGAAAGCTGCTTCAACATGGCGGGAATGAAAACGGTGCTAAGTGCAAGTTATGGCGGATGGGATCCCAACCCCAACAGCGAAATTTTGAATTTGCTCAAGAAGATCTACAAAGAGCAGAATGGCACCGAAGCCACCGTGCAAGCTGACCATGCAGGATTGGAGTGCTCCATTATCCTCAGTAAATACCCAGGGATGGATGTTGTCAGTCTTGGACCTACACTTCTCTCGCCACATACTACCAGCGAGCGTGCCGAAGTTGCAACAGTCGAACCATTCTGGAAGCTGCTAACAACTGCCCTTGAGCAAATTCCTGAGAAATAATAAAACGACAAAGTCTGACAAAAAAGACGATTTGTAATGAGGGTGTATCAAAATGATGCATCCTTTTTTTATCATATACTATTTAGTAATTTACTAAAGTACCATACATTAACTATTCTTAGCAGAGATTTTTCGTCATTTTCAGAACAAGTCTGTAACTTTGTAAAAATAACCACGGACGGGGAGTCGTTCTTTTATATATTGACAAGCATTAAGAGTCTGTTTTAGTACAGAACCAACCGAGCAGATTAGCCATTGCCACGGTGGTAAGATAGATGTGAGTTTAAAACTTGATTATTCATCTTTAAATTAAAAATTTATGGCAGCATCAAAAATATCAGAAATCATCTTAGGTCGTGTGGAGCACATTGATGCTTCACACTTTAATTGTTTGCCATTCACTAAGGCTTCGGACGTGGTGAATGGTGTTAACGTGCGTCTTACTAATATGGCAGGTGGCTATCCGTTTTCATTTAGAGGTGTAACTTGGCGTGACAGTGAGACGCTTTACTTGTGTGGTGAGTTTTCAGACTCTTCAGACAAACATTTGTCCATACAAGAGGACATGCAGCGTCAGACAAGCGGCTTTGCTGCAAAACGTTTTGTAAAGAACAAAAACAAAAGCCTTATCCGTAATGATTTTTCAACATTCCGTGTACAGTGGATGCTCTACGTTATTTGGCAGAAGTGCAAGGGCAATGCAGATTTTGCAAATATGCTTCTGAAGTTGCCACATGACGCTATCATTATTGAGGACACAACCAAGCAACATGGTGACACAAAGGAAGTATGGGGATGCACCAACACAGAGTTGGCAGCAAAAAAAGCTGCTGTTAAAAAGGAAATCATAAGACAGGCGAAGACCGACAATCCTAAGATTAGCAAGGCTGCATTGAAACGCTTGGTCAACATAGAGACTTGCAAAGTGAATGATACCGGTGTGTTTGTCGGTCAGAACAACCTTGGCAAGATTCTCATGATTTGCCGTGACAGCCTTGTTTATGGAACAGAACCACCGATAGACTATGCTCTTTTGGAGTCAAAAAACATTTACATCTTAGGCAAACGTATCCCATTCATCCTTTAAATATAACTTAAATCCACCCGTTGACAGAATTAAATTAGTGCATACTTAATTCTGCCGATGGACTTGTTGTTAATGAAGTTTACATATTGCAGAATGGCAAGTGCACTAATTTTGCCAATTATTCTGGCAAACAAACCATTCGTTATTTTCGCATAATTTCTGATGACCAAAAACTGGTGTGCAAGTTGCAAGAACAAAGTTTCTATGGGACTATTTCTTCCAAAGTTTTTTCCTGGAATCCCACCTTGATATTCCAGCATGTCTTTACAAGAAACTTTAGTTCACGACAACGCATCTGGTCACGGATACACCTCGATATGGCTGCTGCCAGAATTGCCGTTCTTGATGATGCGTATCTGTGTTGTGATGCGCTCGCTCATGGTGTCTGTATGGCTTATAACGCCAACCTTCTTTCCCTGCGACGACTGTAGCATGGCAAGCGAGTCTATTACAGTGGCAAGGGTGTCTGGATCGAGTGTGCCGAATCCTTCGTCTATGAACAGATTATCGAAGGAGACGTTGCGTGATGAGAGGGCAGACAAACCGAGAGCCAGTCCGAGACTTACGATAAAAGTCTCACCCCCAGATAACGACGTGGTGTCGCGTATGTCGTCGGCACGGTCGTGGTCAATTACCCTTATGCCAAGCGAGTGCTTCACCTGCACCAACTCGTAGCGACTGTTGAACTTGCGTATCTCGACATTGGCATGGGCAATGAGAAAGCGAAGGGTGTAGCATTGCGCTATCTTGCGCAGAGTGCGCCCGTCTGAGCCTATGGCATCGGCGATGGCTGTCCACTCGGCTGTTGTCTGCTCGGCTTGCAGCTTGCGGTCGTGCATTACTCCCATCTGCTGCCGTGCATGGTCATAGCGTTGCCTTCGCGACTTGGCCTCGACCAGTTCTGTGTCGGATACAGCCTCCAATTCGGCTTTGCGCTTGACAAGGTCATCGCGCGATGTGGAAGGCTTTGCCGCCTGGTGTTCCATGTGCTCATGTGTGGCTTTCTCAAGTAGCGTCTGGGCTTTTGTCAGCGCATCGTTCTTCAACTGTATATTTTGCCGTATGTGTTCCCAATTGTCGGTTGCAGAATAGAGCATAGCTATGTCGCCGACAGTAAGGGCAGAGCCTGCATTGGTTTTGTTATAGGATTCAATCCATGTGGCAAGCGCGCTGTTGCGCTGGTCTATAGACTCTTCTGCCGAGAGCAACTGTTTCTTGTCTGCTTCCAGTCTGCCAGACAGCACACCGAGCCTGTTGTTGAGCTTGGCTAACTTTTCTGTCTTTGCAGCCACCTTGTTGTCAGCATCCTTAACACTTGCGGTAAGCTCCGACTCATATTGGTCAGGATCCTTGTCGCCAATCTCTGCTTTCATCTCCTCCTTCAACTTTTCCACCATAGCGCGAGACTCGTTTAACGCTGCCTCGGCTGCGGATAGCTTTTTGTTCTTCTCCTTTAGTTGTGCCTGCAGATTCTCTGTCTTGCCCTTGGCGGTGGCACAAAGCGTCATGGCGTCATTCCTTGTCTGCCCTGCTGTCTTCAACTGTTTGTCCGCCTTCTCCTTATACTCGTTCCGCTGGGCCTCTGCGCTTTCCTTAACCTTGCGTAGCTTTTCGATAGTTCGCATCAAGGCGTTGTATTGGTTAAGGGCTTTTGCCGCTTCCTGCGCATTTTGCTCCATGACGGGTAGCAGTTTGCCAAGCGCCTCGGTGGAAGATGCCCATTCTGAATGTCTATCGTGCAATGTGTCCCATTCGTTGCCGGTACGTTTCACATCGGCATCAAGCGATGCGATGGTCTTCTCCATCTGCCTGACGCTTCCTTCCACGTCGCCTTGTTCCTTTGCCAGCCGGGCAAATTCTTTTGTCATCCGGTCGAGTTCGGTCTCCTTGTTTTGTATGAGCGTAGCAAGTTCGGAGATGACGGGGGCGAGCGTGGCATCGTCGGCATAAGGATGATGAGTGGCGCCGCATAGCGGACACGGCGTGCCGTCGTGCAGGTTGTGACGGTGTGTCTGCCAGTCGTTGCTTGTCATGAGCGTCTGCGTGTGGCGGAGTGTGTCAAGTTCTTTTTTAATACCTTCGGTATTGGTGCCTCCAATCTTAGTCTTTATATCGTCTTTCCGCTTCTTCTGTATGTCAAGTTCATGTACGTTCTGTTCGAGCCGAGTCCTTTTGTCGTTGAGGTCTTGCAGAATTTTCATGGCCGACTTGATGTCGTTGAGATTAGCGTCGGCTTCCGTCTTTGCGTTTTGCAGAGCCTCCACATTCACGCCTTCCGCCTTTGTGGCTTTGGCTGTATAAGCATCTTGGGCAGTTGCGACAGCCTGCAGTAGCTGTTTGGTGTGACTCTCGGTTTCTACAGCCAATGTCCCATAGGCCACTTCTTGCCGCCTGGCATTTTGCTCAGCCTGAGATATTTCCGTCAGATTATGGTCAAGAGCTTTTTGTGCTGCGGCTGATGCCTGCTTGCAGTCTGCAACGGCAGCCTCTTTCTCTACCACGCTCTTAAGGGTAGCTTTCAGCTCAGCCTTTTTAGACCGTGCTCGATTGATGTGCGGCTTCTGCTTGTCCAGTGCACTATGTGCGGTTTGCTGATACTCTTTTAGCAGTTTCAGCATATTCTCCTCTTTGTCCGCATTTGCCTTAATCTCTGCCGTTTGGTCTTCTGCCGACTTGATGTCGGCGTTTAGCTTGGCAATACTTTGCTCCGTTTCCTTTATGTTTTTGTAGATGCCCACTGCATCGATGGTTGCGTCGTGCTGTGCAAGACGTGTTTTCTGTCCAGCCATAGCCTCGGCCTCTTTGTTAGCCGACGCAAGGCTTGCATTACATTTCCTCAGTTCTTTGCAGAAATTGTCCTCTCGGGTGTACCAGTCGAGAGCAACCTTAATGTTTTCCAGATCCTTTCGGTTCTGTGCCGCACGCTCCTCCAGTTTTGTGATGAGCGCGTTAAGTTCAACTATTTGCTCCTCTGTGAGGTCATCCTGCTCGTAGGCAGAGAGCTGCGCCTGTATCTCCTTGAGGCGGTCGACAGCTGCTCGTCTGTGCTCGTCTATTTTCTCAGCGATGCGTGTGTAGGTATCGTCGCCGCCGATAAGTTTTTCAAGAAGTTCGTATCGCTCGTTTTCCTTGGCGTTAAGGAAGTTGGCAAACGAGCCTTGGGCGAGGAGCACCGTACGAAGAAACTGCTCGTAGTCGAGACCTATAATGTCGGGCAGTGAGTTCCAGTCGGCAGTCTCTTCTGTCTGCACGTCGTCTTTCATGCCGATACGGAAGAGCAAGGTCTGTGCGTTCTCATATCTTACGCGCTGGAAGCGCACATGCCATTCGGCACGGTACACCATGCCGTTGTTGGCAATGAATGTCAGCTTGCTATAGCCAGTCTTTCTGCCCCGTGTCAGGATGTTGCGGCTGTCGGTCGGTGCAAGACGGTTGTTCTCGCCGTCCTCAGGACTGCCGAATATCTCTATGTTCTGGTTGCGGTCGCCCTTTTTGCGCGGATAGCGCGGGGCACGGTTGTAGAGTGCGAGGCAGATGGCATCGAGAAGGGTAGACTTGCCGCTGCCCGTCGGTCCAACGATGCTGAAAATGGTACTTTCTGCCAGTGCTCCGTGCTCAAAGTCAATCATCTCACCCTCCTGCCGGTCGAGCGAGGCAAGGTTCAATATCTCAAGTTTAAGGAATCTCATAATTTGCGTGCATGTGTGTTTGTCAGTCGTCGGTAGACAACTCGTTCATTATCTCCTTGATCATCTCTTCTTGTTTTGGCGACATCTCCGTGCCATGTTTGATGGCAAAGGCCTCGCGCAGGGTGTCAACAGGGTCTCGATTCAGAATGTCATCTATGCTGGCTATGCGCTGTGAGTCGTTGATGGTGGTGATGTCGAGCTGTGGCATCATTTTCTGTATCTTGCACAGCACGGCATCCTTAGTAGCGACGAGACTCTCCAGCTCGCGTATGTCGTCGGCCGACACCTTGTCGAGCATGACACGCAGCACGACATACTCGAAGTTCTCACTGAGCTTGTCGCCATGGCGGTCTGTGAGCTGTCGGTTGATGAGTTTCTGCAGTTTCTTGGGTGTCATAGGTGTGTCGGTCTCGGGCAATATGCGCAGAGAATGCTGCGGATGATATTCGAGAAACTCCAGGCCAATTTGCTTGCCACCGCTAATGGTCAGCAGGTCGACACCATGCCGATAGTCCTTCTCGGCAAAAGACATAGGCAGGGCACTACCTGTATATCGTGCCCAGTCTGTACCCCATATATGTTGGCGCTTGTGGATGTGTCCGCATGTCAGGTAGTCGGGATGTCCCTCCCACTTGTCGATGTTCACCTCTTCCTGTCCGCCGATAATGATTCTCTCGCTAGCGTCTTCTTTGGCTATGTCGGTGCCGCGGGCATAGAGATGCGCCATCATGACTGTCGGCATGCCGGGATAGAGCTGTCGGGCACAGTCGGCGAGCTCTTGCAGAAAGCGGTTAACACCATGCGAGTAGTTCTCGTCGGCCACCACATCTGAGCGCAGGTATGGCACGGCGAGGACGACAATACTGTCACCGTCCGCACTATGTATGGGAATGATAAGGTCCTTGAATTTGGTCAGCCAATTGCCTGATGCCCCTGTCGCGTCACCGGACGGCACCCATTTGCGTTGCACGTTGCCTCGGATCTCCACATTGTAGCGCTCAAGCAACGGCCGAGGAGCCTCAAGCCTGTTGGAGGAGTCGTGGTTGCCAGCCGTTATGACAATAGTCATTGGGGGACAAGCCTGTGTGGCATCGGCAAGAAACCCATAGTATTCGCGTTGTGCGGCAGCCGATGGGTTGCCGTTGTCGAATATGTCGCCCGCCACGAGTAGAGCGTCGGGTTGGTGTGTAGCAATCTGGCCTAAGAGCCATTTGAGAAAGTGACGGTGCTCGGGCAGACGGTCGTTGCCGTGAAAGAGACTGCCCAAGTGCCAGTCGCTTGTGGTGATTATCTTCATCCTTAATTCCGCAACACTATTATAAATTAAACTTATTAAGTGCCTGGAGCAACAAAAAGTTGCCCAGGATTTTGCCATGTCGAAGAATTCACTTGTCTTAGTGTTTAAAATATAAACAAGAGAATCCGACGATAGACATGGCAAAAATACGAATTAAATCTGAGAGGCTCACTCCTTTTGGGGGAATATTTTCAATCATGGAGCAATTTGACTCCACATTGTCATCTGTAATCGACTCGACCCTCGGTCTAAGATGCAGATCGTTCGGTAATCAGTACAGCGAAATCATCCGTTCTCTCATGGGATGTTCTATAAATAAAAGTGCTAAGATTCAGCGAATTACTTGCATATTACGCAAAAAAGTCGTACCTTTATTGGTGAAATAACATACCATTATGCAGAAAACGACAATATACCGCAAGCCCAAAGGCGAGAGCCTGTTCGAGGAAGAATTCACGAAAGAATCACTTGCCCAAATGGGCAACCCTATTGAATGTCTTGCCAGTTTGGTCGACTTTGAGATGTTCCGCCCCACGCTCGAGGACGTATTGGTAAAGAAAGACTGCAAGACCTCAGCAGGACGTCCGCAGATAGATGTCGTGCTCATGTTCAAGGTCATATTTCTCCAAAAGGAATGAGTTTCTCAGATTAGGCACTTAAAAAGTTTAATTTATAATAGTGTTGTGGAATTAAGGTATAACTTGCGATAAAAGCTCATAAAAGCTCAAGACCGTATCAAGGAATTACCCGAAGCCCTATAGCTCAGGACTTCGGGATTTTTTATATGAATTTCTACCTCAATCTATTGGCCAACAGCATTGCCAATCCTGCTTTCTGCATCGATGAAAATCATCTTGTACCCACCCTCGTTCCTTTTGCCTTGTAATAGGGCCTATATGACCTTGTAATTCAGCCGATATGGCAACGTAAAAGAGGCTGAATGGCGACGCGAAAGAGGCTATATTGCAACATATTGAGTATCAGTATATTATATCGTTCTTATATTGCAAAATTGAAAAGTGAGAAATATTTTCTGAAAGAAGTATAAGAAAATTAAAAATAAATGCTTATCTTTGCCCTGTCTGAACACCTGCCGGAAGCCCCGATGGGCAGAGGGGGAAGCAGACTATATTTATAAGGCGTAACTGTCGAACAGGGCAATGCGAAGCCCTTTACACTGTGGAACGAGTGACAGAACTGGCTTCACGCTTTTATGTGTGTATAAGTAAAGAATTTTAACTGTCCGAATTGGAGTCATAATACAAAATTACGTAAACCCCTGTGGAAAAGTTGGAATCTATTTCACCTGACAATATACGTAGTGGTCAGGAACTAATCAAAAGCAAAATTTTTGAATTGGCTAAAAAGTTGGAACTTTCTAACGATGGCCTTCAACCTTTAACCGACGGTGTGTTTAACATAGAAGGCTATTGCAAGTCTTCTCCACGCATTATGTGGATTCTCAAGCAGCCATATGACGACATGAAAGAAGGTAAACCATTTGGTGGCGGCTTGGATGTGTACGGAGCATTCGAGAATAGTGATGCCAATACCAACATGAATTGGCAGCCTATAGTCTATAGCCTTGTCGGTATACGAGAGCACAAACTATATAGGGATGTTCTATAAACAATAAGATAAAGGTTATGAAACGCAATGCATATGGCTTTAGAGATGAAAGGTATTTCAATCTAAGGTTATATGCACTGCACGACTGTCGTATCACGCGAAATGTCGGATGAACTCGACTTTTTTGCTTAATATGCAAGTAATTCACTGAATATTAGTACTTTAATTTATAGAACATCCCTATAGCCTATAAAAACAATGTCGGTTGTAGATGTAAGTATTACACAAATTACTTGTTGTGAGGACTTGCAAAAGCCAAAGCTAAAACGACACATTCTTTTTATGCCATCACTCCAAATTCCGGAAGAGCATGTTTTTTATCAGATGAATCCCCTCCCCGACTTTATTCAGCCGGGCAAAGAAAATCGCCCTCCTCCATTACTGGGGAGGGCGACTCGATAAAGAATGCTTATTTTTCAATCAAGATGCGCGCATCAACCGCCGTTATGGCATCGCCTTCGGCGAGCAATGGGTTGATGTCCATCTCCTTAATCTCCGTGGCGTGGCGGAGCAGGATGGAGAGGCGCACGATAATCTCGGCATAGCGCTTCTCATTGATGCCCTTTTGACCACGCGTGCCCTGAAGAATTTTGTAGCCACGGAGCGAACGAATCATCGCCTCGGCCTCTGACATGGTCAATGGTGCCAGACCACTTGCGACGTCCTTGAGCGCTTCGACGAAGATACCGCCCAGACCACAGAGCACGATGTGACCAAATCGATTCTCATACTTTGCGCCGATGAACAACTCTGTGCCGGATATCATCTTTTGAATCATGACAGCCGTAGCGTCTTTAATCTTCATCATGCGGTCGAACTCTTGGGCAAGTTGCTCCTTATTGCGGATGTTGAGCGTGACGCCGCCTACATCACTCTTATGGACTGGTCCCACAACCTTAGCCACAATGGGATAACTCATCTTCTCGGCTTCTGCAATCAGTTCCTCCTGGTTGGCAGAAACATACTCAGGTACCATGGGTATGCCAGCGCAGGAAAGCAGCTCGCGTACTTTCTGTGGGGCAATGTATCCGTTGTTCTTAATGCCGTCAATGACGCGGCGGATGCCTTGAACGTCAACTCCCTCAAGGTCGGTCTCGCATTGGGCAGGCTTTGGTGTGTTACGCACTTGCGCCAAAGCTGTGGCCAGTACGACCTCGTCAGCAAAATTAACGTGTCCTTTGCTCAAGAATTCTGCCACCTCTGGGCCAGCCGTATTGAGGCAGGGGAGGATGGGGAATATGGGCTTGCTGCACTTGCGGATCTTCTTGTCGAGCACATCGTAGGCCTCATACAGGGTGACCAAGCCGGGAGAGCCAAAGATGACGAAGATGGCATCGGCTTCAGGGAAGTCTTTCTCGCAGGCATCGATGCCCGTGGCAAGGTTCTCTGGCGTACCCGTGGCAAGAATATCTATGGGGTTGTGAACGGAAGATCCAGGTAGCAGGTTGGCTTTGAGCCGGTCAGCGCCCTCTCCAGCAAAGGCAGGAACGTTCATTCCCCCCTTAGAAAGTGCGTCTGTTAGCATTACGCCCGGTCCTCCTGCGTGGGTAACAATAGCAAAGTTGTCTAACTTCGAGTCAGTCTGGACATGGAATTTGGAGTCTTCCTCAAGCACCCAGAAGATACAGCCCACGGTCGTCAGCTC
>ERZ808252.1513-NODE-1513-length-16694-cov-5.091292_pt1 | contig 16694 bp, 14 predicted proteins | sample MGYA00521242_ERZ808252 | MGnify/ENA primary metagenome ERZ808252 (study PRJEB31516, sample SAMN03275581) | gut metagenome | biome: mammalia-associated habitat; material: feces | host: Papio cynocephalus | place: Kenya | collected 2012-08-07 ...
AAGGAACCATCTTAGGGGAGATACAATCCTTGACGCATTGTTTAATATTTTGTCCTCTTCGATAGGTTCTTTAACGAACCCGACGAAATTAGCGAATACCTTTAAATCGCATCAAATCGAAACGTCTGATATCACTATTTCTAGGGACATCGACTATCTTATCGACGCGTTTATTATCCGAAAAGCAACGCGTTATGACATCAAGGGGAAACGTTATATTGATTCGCCTTATAAATATTATTTTTCCGATATCGGCTTACGGAATAGCCGACTCAATTTTCGGCAACAAGAGCAAACCCTTATCTTGGACAATATCATTTATAACGAGCTTGTTGTACGAGGGTTTAATGTCGATGTTGGCACAATCGAACACGCGGAAAAAGACACTGACGGAAAACAAAAGAATGTAAGGCATGAAGTGGATTTTATTTCTAATAAGGGCAGCGCCCGTTATTACATCCAATCCGCTTACACTTTGTCAAAAGAGGATAAGCAAGAAAGCGAGATAAAACACCTTGATTTAATTCCTGATTCCTTTAAAAAGATTATCGCCACCCAAGACTACGCAAAGCCTTGGAGAACGGATAAAGGACATCTTGTCATTCATTTGTTTGATTTCCTTTTGAATGAAAACAGCATGGATTTGTAGCATCGGCCATGATTTTTGGAAAGATTCAGCGTTTGCACTCCAATTGCCTGTACTCATTGTGACTTAGTGTATTTTTGCACAACTTGTTGGCTAGATTCACTTTTTGAAAATATTACTGACAGGCGGTATTTGATGTTCTTTCCTTTTCAAATAGGGTTTCATTTAGAGAGCTCGCTGGGTGGTTTTGGCTTTTTATTATCCCTGTTTTTTAATATCATTAAAATAAACAAAGGATTTTTTATGAAAATTGTATTTGATATTTATTCTACGAAATCGTTTTTCTATGAAGGCAGTAAAGAAGAATTTTGCACACTAATCGCAAATGAATTCACAGACAAAAACCGAAAAATTGAATTATTCAGAAAAGATAAATTGTCGCTCTCTGCTGCAAATAATATACGTATTAATGAGAATAAAGCACAGGGCGGCTTCTCTAAAATATCTTTGTTCCCTATTGATAGGACGCGTTTCAACAGCCATTTAGAAACACGGTGCCACAAAATTGAAGAAGATTTTACGGCCTCTTTTTTAGAGTTTTCTAAAAGTGTTCAGCGAAATCAGAAAGCTTTTAGTAGCATCGATTCGTTTAGGGCCAATCTTTTTGCTCTCTTTTTAAAATGCGCTAACACAAAATCGAGAGAAGATGTCGATGATATCCTTAAGAAGAATTATCAAAGCATTAAAAAAGAATTAAGAAATACCTCGGAGTCATTTTTCCGAATGAATTGAGAGATGACTGGAAAAATATTAAGAAGGCCGCGAAACGCTATTTAGATGCCATTGATATTTTGAGGATTATCCAAGGAAAATCTCAAAACTTTGTTTTGACAATTGCCATTGGTGATTTTCAAATCATGAATGCTATGATTCAAATCGAAAACATGGTAAAAACAATCGATGGATCATCATCGAATTTTATGATAAATGGTCAAGTTTTAGCTTCCTCCACGATGATTTCTTCTCTTTCTGATTTATTGCATTCTATTTTTTCAGTCGTTGATTTTAATTCACTTTTTAAAGTAGATACAAACTTTACTTGTAAGCGCGAAAACATAAAGAACAAAAAGAAAAATGAAATCAAGGTTTTGCAAGAACCCATCGACATATCGGCGAAGAGATTTAGCTTACCTGCAACTTCTTATGCGGCATATGGCGCAATTTTTATCAAAGCGATTGAAGAATCCAAAGATGCGGATGATGCTAAACTTATATTTGACAGCGTGTGTTTGCAAGCGGCTTTTTCTCGAAAAGAAACTTCTAAAGACTTGTTTGACTATGCTTATATGAAGAAAAGGGGCGAACTAGAAAAAGCAGAATTTTTGAAAACGGAAATTGGTATCGAAGAACTCGCTAACGGTTTGACGAAGCATCTATATTATTCGGATGGCCTGTTTGTATTTGGCGTTATGAACCCATATTCCAGCATTAGGTGGAGAAACAAAATAGAGGGAAAAGAGAATAATAATTTCGTTCATATGGTTAGATACCAAGCTAAGCACGAGTTCAACGTCATGTTAAGCTCTTTGGTGTACAGCTCTATGGTCGTACTGGCGCACGATAAAATTGATGATATATTTAATCGGAATTTTTATGGTAGATTAGATTGCTTCGCAAGACTTTCTAAGATTCGTTCTTCTGCGAAAACCATGTCAAAGATGAGACTGCTTTACAATGGTGATTCCATTTTCATCAAGCCCAGCGATCGTGATTTATGTAAAATCGTAAGTCGTTATATTGACGTTGATTTTTTTGAGCAACAAAGCAGAGAAAAGACTGAAATGCTTTGGCAAGAAGGCAATTTGAACACGGGAAAGAAATATGGTTATATAAGTGCTTTCTTAGCTGTGATAGTATTCTTGTTTACCGGCATTGCTACGTGTTTTACTGCTTCTTGCCTAATGGCTGGCATTGCTGAAGTATGTGTTTCAGCGATAATTCTAATTGTTCTTACTATTTTATGGCTATTTGATTTTTTTCGGTGGCTAGGCATCAATAATAAAGGAAAGAATAGCTAAAATCTAATAATTTCTCGCTAAATAGTTTAGGATGAATATACAAATTCAGCCTGAAAATTACGGCGCCGCGCTTGACAAAAAGTGAAAAAAACAGTTAAATTAGGGCGCCTAGATTTGAGGAGAGTTCCAAGTGATGTGCTCCTCGGAACGATGGCTTAAAATTAAGTTGTCGGACGCGGAAGCGTCGAGGTGGGGTGGTTAGATTCTTCAAGAGGGTCAACGCTTCCACCTTTTTCTTTTGATTTACCAATCTTATGTCTTACGCGGGCATCTCCATAGGCATGTCTTTGCTGGACCATTTGATATTTCTTTGCCTATTTAGGGTCGTGAGAATGTCGGAAAAGAAGAATAGTCTTAAAAGAAAGAAGGAAAGCATCCACGTCATTTAATTGCTTTAAACCGATATTTTAAAGTTCTTTAGGGCATAACGATAAAGTTAAAGGTTAATAGCTTGAGTCATGTCGTTTGGGCGAGCCAAAATTATATCACAATGCTATTTTCTAACATTTGCACTTGCATCTAGTCTTTAATGATATCCTTAGTGGCGTTCATAATTTTAATGACCTATTAAAGCGCGTGGGGAATATTGCTGCATCTAGCTTAGATTATTCTCTTAAGATGCTTGAAGAGATGGGTGTGATTCGTAAAATCACACCCATCAATAAAGAAAACGATAAGAAAAAGACCTTTTATTATTTGGGCGATTTCTTTTTGAATTTTTATTATCGATATTTATTTCGAAACGCCTCTTCTTTAGCGATGATGGATCACGAACAGTTTTATGACGCCTTTATTCGAGATGATTTAGAAAAAGAGTATCTCACAAAAGCGTTTGAAGAAATAACGAGACAATATTTGTTATGGAAGAACAAAGAAGGCTACTTCAATCCTCCCTTTATTAAAATCGGTAAATATTGGTACGACGATCCTATTACTAAAACAAACGGAGAATTCGACGTTGTCGCACTAAATACAAAGCACGAATATCTTTTCATGGAATGCAAATACACGAAAGAGCCATTAACCAAAAGCGATATCGAAGAAGAGATGAAACAAGTCAATGGACTTCATGTTCGTTCCCCTCTTTATGGTTTTTGCTCAAAAAGTGGTTATGAACTCTTAGAAGAGGATAAAAAGTCTTTGACTCTACTCACTTTAGCGGATTTGTATGAATGATTGGGTGTGACATGCATTGAATACGATTTGAAGAATAGATGGAGGTATCGTGTTCGTTCCCCTTTTTAGGCCTATATTTCTTATACTATAAAAAAGAAGCCTGAGTCTAATAAGTAAAGCAAGTTGGAGGCAAAAAATGTTTACTGTGCAAAATGCCAAATCAATAATCAATGTATTAAAATCGAAGAAATATTGCTATGTGAGCGAAGCACATCTTCAACTTCAATTTGCAATAGAAGGCGCGAAACTATTTCCTGACCAATTCGAATTTATACCGGAGTACCCAGGATATACACCATATTCTTATAACAATACGCAAAAAACAAAATTCGATTTATTGGTGCTTGATAAAAAGACCAACGAGAGAACGCTTATTGAGTTTAAGTATAAGACAAAGAACGAAACCAAAAAGGGCAAGGCTATTAGTTTCCCCGGTCCCTTGGGTACGACGTTGCAGTTAGCGAATGATAGTGCGCATAATCCGAATCGATATGATTGCTGGAAGGATATTTATAGAATCGAACGAAACGTGAGAAATGGCTTTGTTAAAAACGGTTTTTTCTTGTTTGTTACAAATGAAGACGTTTATATAAATAAGGATGGTAGTAATAGTGTGTTTTGCAAAAACAATGACTTTTCGATGACACCAGGAAAACATTTAGCTCAAACGAAAGAGGTTGATAAAAACGCCAAAGAAAGTTCTGCAGGGGCATTTAGAAAGAACCATCCTATTACGATTCAAAAAAATTACGATTTTGTCTACCAGGATTTTCAAAATTTTAGTAGCGTTTCTGAATACAACAAATTTTGGTATTTGCTTGTAGAAATTAACTAAGCTCGGCATTGCACTAACCATTTGAGTTTATGTCTGTTTTAAGTTTTGGTTATGTTCCCCAAGCGATTTTTCTTTTTTGTTTCTTGCATGGCTTTTCGTTAATACAAAGATAAGTCGCTGGGGCTTTTAATTTTGCGCATATTATTCTAAAAAAGATTGATTTTTATTTTAGAGATTTAGATAATAAATTCGCATTGTAAGACAACACTGCTACGTTCAAATAAGCATATTGCTACAAGGTTCTCCCTCGGAGAATGACCATTAGGTCACTTAGATAGCCGGTTCTTCTGGCTATTTTTGTTATTTAGTAATTTTGGTATAATTTTGTCATACAAAAGAGGAACATAGTGTGGCTAATAAGTTATTTATTGGGCTCGACGTTGGATCAGATTCCGTTGGATGGGCCGCAACTGACGAAAACTTTCATTTATATAGACTGAAAGGTAAAACTGCATGGGGTGCCCGTATTTTTTCGGAAGCAAGTGATGCAAAAGGGAGAAGAGGATTCCGTGTTGCAGGGAGGAGATTAGCAAGAAGAAAAGAAAGGATTCGCTTGTTGAATACTCTTTTTGACCCATTGCTCAAAGAAAAAGACCCTACATTCTTGCTACGGTTAGAGAATTCTGCAATTCAAAACGATGACCCAAACAAGCCGGCTCAAGCAGTTACTGATTGCCTTTTGTTTGCTAATAAGCAAGAAGAGAAAGGTTTTTATAAAAGATATCCGACCATTTGGCATCTAAGAAAAGCTTTGATGGACAATGAAGATTGCGCTTTTTCTGACATTCGTTTCTTATATTTAGCGATACACCATATCATCAAATACCGTGGGAACTTCCTAAGAGATGGAGAAATCAAAATAGGACAATTTGACTATTCTGTTTTCGATAAACTAAATGAAACGCTTTCGGTTTTGTTTGACTTGCAAAGCGAAGACGAAGATAGCCAAGAAGGTCATTTCGTTGGACTCCCAAAGTCCCAATATGAAGCCTTCATCACAACTGCAAACGATAGAAACTTACCAAAGCAAACGAAAAAAACAAAGCTCCTAAGCATGTTCGAAAAAGACGAAGAATCTAAGTCGTTCCTTGAGATGTTTTGCACTCTTTGTGCTGGTGGTGAATTCTCTACAAAGAAATTGAATAAAAAAGGTGAAGAAACATTCGATGATACCAAGATTTCTTTTAACGCTTCTTATGATCAAAACGAACCAAATTATCAAGAAATATTGGGCGATGCTTTTGATTTAGTCGACATCGCAAAAGCGGTTTTTGATTATTGTGATCTTTCCGATATTTTAAACGGCAACGATAACTTATCTAACGCTTTTGTGGAGCTATATGATTCTCATAAATCCCAGCTCTCCGCTCTAAAAGCTATCTGCAAACAAATTGATAATCAAAGCAATCTTAAAGGCGATGCTTCGGTCTACGTTAAGCTTTTTAATGATCCAAATGACAAATCAAACTACCCAGCCTTTACTCACAATAAAACTTTGGTTGATAAACGTTGTGACATTCACACCTTTGACAAATATGTAATAGATACGGTTTTGCCATACGAACCATTGTTAATGGGGCAAGATGCCACCAATTGGCAAATGCTAAAGTCTCTCGCTGAGCAAGATAGACTTTTGCAGACTATCGCCTTGCGTTCGACAAGCGTCATTCCGATGCAACTCCACCAAAAAGAATTAAAGATTATCTTAAAAAACGCTATTTCTAGGAACGTTAAGGGCATAGCAGAAATCGAAGAAAAAATACTCAAGTTGTTCCAATATAAAATCCCTTATTATTGTGGCCCTTTAACCACAAAAAGCGCTTATTCCAACGTTGTTTTTAAAAACAATGAATATCGCCCATTAAAACCATGGGATTATGAAGAGGCAATCGATTGGGATGAAACGAAGAAAAAGTTCATGGAGGGTTTGACCAACAAGTGCACTTACCTGAAAGATAAAAACGTTCTTCCCAAGCAATCCATTCTTTATCAGGATTTTGATGCTTGGAACAAGCTGAATAACCTGAAAGTGAATGGGAGCAAACCGTCTTTGAAGGAATTAAAAGATTTGTTTTCTTTCGTGTCTCAACGCCCAAAAACAACGATGAAGGATATACAAAGACATTTTAAGTCAGACACGAATTCGAAAGATAAAGACGTTGTCGTCTCTGGGTGGAACCCTGAAGATTATATTTGTTGTTCTTCGAGAGCGTCCTTTGGCAAAAATGGAGTCTTCGACTTAAATAATCCGGATTCCAGCGATCCTAAGGATTTAAGCAAATGCGAAAGAATGATCTTTCTCAAGACAATATACGCCGATTCCCCAAAAGATGCAGATGTCGCTATCTTAAAGGAATTCCCAGATTTAACAAACGATCAAAAATCTCTGCTTAAAACCATTAAATGCAAAGAATGGTCGCCTTTGTCTAAAGAGTTTTTAGAACTTAGGTATGCGGACAAATACGGGGAAATTAGAGAATCCATAATCAATCTATTAAGAAGTGGTGAGGGCAATTTAATGCAGATTCTTGCCAAATACGATTATCAAGAAAGAATCGATGCTTATAATGCGGACTCTTTCCAAACAAAAAGCAAATCTCAAATTGTCTCTGATTTGATTGAGGAAATGCCTCCAAAGATGAGACGCCCTGTCATACAGGCGGTTCGCATCGTTCATGAAGTGGTTAAAGTGGCTAAAAAAGAGCCTGATCAAATTTCCATCGAAGTCACAAGGGAAAACAACAACAAAGAGAAGAAACAACAACTAACCAAAAAGGCAAAATCTCGTTCTGCTCAGATTCAAACTTTCTTAAAAAATTTAGTCAAAATAGACACATTCGAGGAAAAACGAGTAGACGAAGTCCTAGAAGAACTAAAGAAATATTCTGATCGAAGCATTAACGGCAAGCATTTATATTTGTACTTTTTACAAAACGGCAAAGACGCTTATACGGGGAAACCGATTAACATTGATGATGTCCTCAGCGGAAACAAATACGATACGGATCACGTCATTCCTCAAAGCAAGATGAAAGACGATTCCATTGACAATCTTGTCTTGGTAGAAAGAAGTATTAACCAGCATCGTTCCAACGAATATCCTTTGCCTGAATCCATACGTAAAAACCCAGCCAATGTCGCCTTCTGGAGCAAACTTAAAAAGGCGGGGATGATGTCAGAAAAGAAATTTAACAACCTAACAAGAGCAAATCCTCTTACTGAAGAAGAGCTGAGCGCGTTTGTTGCTGCCCAGATTAATGTGGTAAACCGTTCCAATATTGTTATTCGAGATGTTTTGAAAGTTTTATATCCGAATGCAAAGTTGATTTTTTCGAAAGCCCAATACCCATCTCAGATTCGAAAAGAGCTTAATATTCCAAAGCTCAGAGATCTAAATGACACCCACCATGCAGTGGACGCATATTTAAACATTGTTTCTGGCGTTTCTTTAACCGAACGCTATGGCAACTTGTCTTTCATCAAAGCAGCTCAAAAAAACGAAAACCAAACCGATTATTCCTTGAACATGGAGCGTTATATTTCTTCTTTGATCCAAACGAAAGAAGGAGAAAAAACAAGTCTAGGTAAATTGATTGATCAAACATCTAGAAGACATGATTTCTTATTAACGTATCGCTTCTCGTATCAAGACAGCGCCTTTTATAATCAAACCATCTATAAGAAGAATGCTGGCTTGATTCCTGTTCATGAGAAATTGCCGCCAGAAAGATACGGTGGATACAATTCTATGAGTACGGAAGTCAACTGTGTTGTAACCATAAAAGGGAAGAAGGAAAGACGTTATTTAGTTGGAGTTCCGCACCTCCTATTGGAGAAAGGTAACAAGGTTGCGGATATTAACAAGGAAATTGCTAATTCAGTTCCTCATAAAGAAAACGAGACAATCGCCGTTAGTTTAAAAGATATTATTCAGCTTGACAGCATGGTCAAAAAAGATGGCCTCGTTTATTTGTGCACGACTCAAAATAAGGACTTGGTAAAATTAAAGCCTTTCGGTCCCATCTTCTTATCAAGAGAATCGGAGGTCTATCTTTCAAATTTAAATAAGTTTGTTGAAAAATACCCGAACATTGCAGACGGCAATGAAAATTATTCGTTAAAAACAAATAGATACGGGGAGAAATCCATCGATTTTTTACAAGAAAAAACCGGGAATGTACTTAAAGAATTGGTTGATTTGTCGAATCAAAAAAGATTCGACTATTGTCCGATGATTTGCAAATTAAGAACAATCGATTACAGGAAAGGAGTCGAAGGAAAAACGCTTACCGAGCAACTAATACTTATACGTTCTTTCGTTGGCGTGTTTACAAGAAAGTCTGAGGCGTTGTCCAATGGTTCTAATTTTAGAAAAGCTCGTGGTTTAGTATTGCAAGATGGTTTAGTTCTTTGTTCTGATTCCATTACAGGCCTTTACCACACCGAAAGGAAACTTTAATGGCCTTTCGGACGGTAGTGGTCGATACTCATTCAAAATTAGAATATTCGTTATCGTATCTTGTTTTCCGGACGCCAGATGTTACGAAAAAGGTACTTTTAGATGAAATTCATACGATTATTATCGCTTCAACGGCCGTTTCTTTAACAACCAGTCTTATTAACGAGCTCTCAAAGCGAAAGATTAAAATTATCTTTTGCGACGAAAAACACAATCCATCATGTGAACTTGTTTCTTGCCGCGGGAACAGCAATTCATCCCGAAGAATTAGGGAACAAATCTCGTGGGATATGGATATACGAAACCTCGTTTGGCAAGCCATCACGAAAAGAAAGATAATGAATCAATCTTATTTCCTGTTGCAACGAGAAATAAAAGAATACGCTGAGTTTTTACATGATTTCGCGGAAAATGTAGAGATAGGAGACAGAACAAATCGTGAGGGACATGCAGCGAAAATCTATTTCAATCACGGATTCTTCGATGGGTTCACAAGGGACAAAGATTGTTTCCTGAATACGTGTCTTGATTACGGTTATACGATTCTTCTATCTGAGTTTAATAGAGCGGTTGTCGCTTCAGGGTACATCACTCAGATAGGCATTCATCATAAGAATGATTTTAATGATTTTAATTTTTCATGCGATTTGATTGAGCCTTTTCGTTTTATTGTTGATGAGAAGGCGGCTTCACTAAAAGAAACAGACGATTTCAAAGGGGAAATGATTGCTTTGTTAGGCAAGGAAGTGTCTCAAAACGGAAAAACTCAAACGTTAGCAAATGCGATAGTCATTTATTGTAATTCTGTGTTTACCGCTCTAAATACAGGGGACATTTCAAAAATAGCATTTTTAGATTATGGAACTAGGGGGTAGATTTATGCGAACCATTCTCTTTTTTGATTTGCCAGCCGTGACAAAAAAGGATCATAGAGAATATACAAAGTTCGTTAAAACCATAAAAAGCAAAGGTTTCGCAATGTTGCAAGAAAGCGTCTACACCAAACTTTCTATTAACGAAACTACGGTTGACGCGACAATCCGTGATTTAAAACGCGCTTTGCCACCGGATGGTTCCATTTCTTGTTTGACCGTTACGGAAAAACAATTTTCGGCAATTGAAATTTTGCTAGGCGAAATGGAAACAGACGTTGTAATGAGTGAGGATAAAACCATTGTTCTATGAAAACACTATCTATTAACCCCAACGTTTTTAAAATCGAAATTACTGACCCAAAATTCGTTACTTTAGTAATTGAAAATAAATCCTTTTATTGGAGGTTTTCAAAATATCTTTACGATGCATTCCCCGAACGTCTAAGTTATTGCTCTTTGTTCAAAAACGGGGAAGAGCAAAAAATCGAAGATGCTTCGGTTTACATTTACAATCCGTTAGATTTAAATTTAAATACAAAACAAAATTTAAATGCGCTTTATAAAATTCTGAAAAAATCATATTTCTCGGAATTAAGCGCAAGCGTGCAGCAAATACAAAATCTATTAACTCAGGTATGCAAAGAAATCCGTCTTGACTTTGACGCCGAATTAACCATGGAATCTTCTATGCGCATTGATGACGTTTTTAAAATTGGTGGTCTTCAATTCTCTGAAAGCGACTCAACGCTGTTAGAAAGATTTGTTCGATACATATCAATAATTAAAGAACTCCAAAATGTATCGATTGTTTTCGTTAATCATTTACATGATTATTTCGAAGATTTTGAAATAGAACAATTATTAAAAGAGACGCTATATAGAGGCATTACCTTAGTAAATATCGAGACATTTGTCCCACAAAACAAACTGAATAACGAAATATTTTGCATCATAGATAAAGATTTATGTTCGATTAATTAGTGTATAATGTTCTCATAAGAAGCGCTGTTTCAGGCCTAAATTTTGAGGTTTGAGAGCAGTGTTGTCTTATATAGCTCGAAAACAGGTTTTTCCCGTCTTTATACCCCTTATCGGTTTGAGAGCAGTGTTGTCTTATATAGCTCGAAAACTCTTAAAAATGGATATAACTATGACTTGATGTTTGAGAGCAGTGTTGTCTTATATAGCTCGAAAACCTACTCACTTGTTTGCTCGTTCTACTTTGAGTTTGAGAGCAGTGTTGTCTTATATAGCTCGAAAACGACCATACTAAAGTATTCGAGACACCAAGAGTTTGAGAGCAGTGTTGTCTTATATAGCTCGAAAACCTGAGAATCAGCAAAGTTTGGAAGATAAACGTTTGAGAGCAGTGTTGTCTTATATAGCTCGAAAACACTCTAAGATTGGTATTTCCCCCAAAGGCTGTTTGAGAGCAGTGTTGTCTTATATAGCTCGAAAACTAACGAAAGGAGATAAAAAATGAATAACGTGTTTGAGAGCAGTGTTGTCTTATATAGCTCGAAAACAAACATGGTGGGGAATATGCTGACGACATCGGTTTGAGAGCAGTGTTGTCTTATATAGCTCGAAAACCAATTATTGATGGACATCAGAAACCTATCAGTTTGAGAGCAGTGTTGTCTTATATAGCTCGAAAACGGAAATAAAATGAATATCTTTGAAGCAGTTGTTTGAGAGCAGTGTTGTCTTATATAGCTCGAAAACCTTTGCCTTCTTTCGTAATCAAAAGGGAGGGTTTGAGAGCAGTGTTGTCTTATATAGCTCGAAAACTCGCGAAAATCAAATGAGATATTGGGCAATGTTTGAGAGCAGTGTTGTCTTATATAGCTCGAAAACAGATACACCGTTCGATGAAATAATTAATGTGTTTGAGAGCAGTGTTGTCTTATATAGCTCGAAAACAGGTTCTCATGATTCTTATGACTCATTTTAGTTTGAGAGCAGTGTTGTCTTATATAGCTCGAAAACGCAAGTCAATCACTGCGAATAAACTAGTTGGTTTGAGAGCAGTGTTGTCTTATATAGCTCGAAAACGTTGTCGAATGCCCATTTAGGGAGAGGGTTGTTTGAGAGCAGTGTTGTCTTATATAGCTCGAAAACGAATTGATGGTTTATGAAATTGAGGTATTGGTTTGAGAGCAGTGTTGTCTTATATAGCTCGAAAACGCAATGTATTTTCTAAGAATGTCGAAACAAGTTTGAGAGCAGTGTTGTCTTATATAGCTCGAAAACCTTCTCTCTTGAGCGTTGCCCTTGAGAAGAGTTTGAGAGCAGTGTTGTCTTATATAGCTCGAAAACGCAGGCGAATACACGATAATCGCCAACACCTGTTTGAGAGCAGTGTTGTCTTATATAGCTCGAAAACCAAATAGGAGCGTTATAGAGATGTCTCCAAGTTTGAGAGCAGTGTTGTCTTATATAGCTCGAAAACATCATACCAAGCGTAAAACCCGGGAAGATTGTTTGAGAGCAGTGTTGTCTTATATAGCTCGAAAACCTGCGCAGTTGCTAGTTCGCCTGATGTTGTGTTTGAGAGCAGTGTTGTCTTATATAGCTCGAAAACCGATACTGGCAAGGCATTTATTAAAGCGGTGTTTGAGAGCAGTGTTGTCTTATATAGCTCGAAAACTTTCCCTGAAGTATAGGCGTGGAATATCCTGTTTGAGAGCAGTGTTGTCTTATATAGCTCGAAAACAAAGAAACTCATATCGTTAACGAGTAATGCGTTTGAGAGCAGTGTTGTCTTATATAGCTCGAAAACCTTACACTCTCGGATAGCGTATTAAGCGACGTTTGAGAGCAGTGTTGTCTTATATAGCTCGAAAACACCTTCACGAAGGGCATTGTCGCGAAAGAGGTTTGAGAGCAGTGTTGTCTTATATAGCTCGAAAACACTGGTTTCCTAATGTCAGCAAACTGGTAGGTTTGAGAGCAGTGTTGTCTTATATAGCTCGAAAACAATGCTATCCGCAATCGCGCGGTTGAATATGTTTGAGAGCAGTGTTGTCTTATATAGCTCGAAAACTGCTTCATATTGTTCGTTCTCATATGGTTAGGTTTGAGAGCAGTGTTGTCTTATATAGCTCGAAAACATGCTCTCGCGCGAGCATCGTCTTTGCGGTGTTTGAGAGCAGTGTTGTCTTATATAGCTCGAAAACAAGGTAGGGAAGATGACCACCATGCACCCCGTTTGAGAGCAGTGTTGTCTTATATAGCTCGAAAACTGTCGATAACGTAAGCGAAGGACTAGGAGTGTTTGAGAGCAGTGTTGTCTTATATAGCTCGAAAACCGCTCCAGTGGAATTAGCCTCAACGCTTGAGTTTGAGAGCAGTGTTGTCTTATATAGCCCGAAAACGAAGCTTATTAATTTATCCGATTTGGATTGGCTCGCGTTCGGCAAGAGCTCAGATCAAAGGCTTGAGTCTAACCTTCCTCCTGCCGATTTTCTTAACGCCAAGGGCGTCCAGGAACCCCTTGCCTTCCCTCACCAGCTGAATAAGTTAATCCCAATTTGTAGTTTTTGGTCGCCCGAATTTGTAGGTTCTGTACGTCTTTTATTTTTTATTCGTGTTTTGTTTTTTGAAGGGTGCCTTCTTTCCTAGGTACCCTACCCTGAACTCCTAGGGGTTCGCGCGGCGGGCTCGGCTCGTCGGGCTGGTCGAATTTGTCCTTGATTCTGTAGGATCCCCCGTGATTTTCACTATCGTCGAATGATGCACAAGGCGGTCGATGATCGCGTTGGCGAGCACACGCAGAATTTGTTTCGGGACAGCCCCCTAAGCATCCCCCCGTTTTTTGATGGCGCTTCAGACCCTTACCTGGGGAAATACGTTTCATCGATCCATATTTTGCCCGAGAGGACTATGTCGGACTGGATACCGCGACGACGCGAAACACCTTCGAAAGCCAATAAAAGCCCGTTGTTGCTGCGTTTCTATTATCGAAAGCCGCCGTATTTCCGGAGTGAAATTGGAAAAGATGCACGAGGAACTCGATTCATTGGGAGAGCGGTATCTTCCTTGAGTCGAAGATCGTCCCAGCGAGAGGGTTGAATTTCCTCCCGCAGCGTTTGCACTCGCGATTCGCGAGCCCGGTGCTTTTGCTGAACCCGCCCCTCCTTATCTCCTTCGACTCGCAGAACGGGCATTCGCCTATTTCGAGGGAGTTTATGAATTGTATTCCCTCCCTCGAGGGCTTCCTGTGCTTGGTGTCTGATAGAGGTAACATAAAAACAACCAAAAAAGGGAAAATAAAATTCACCAATTTGGGGAATATTCTATAATGCGCTTCTAAGGAGCGATTATGGAACTCAATCTAATCGGCGCTTTGACGATGTTTAAGACAATGGACATGGTGCCAAATTTCAGTGAGCTTGCCCGGACCTTCGGCAGGGACAGGCACACGATTAAGAAGATGTACGAAGGGAAAGGGAGGAAACGGAGGAAGAAGAGGGCGTCGGAGCTCGACGCCCACGTCGAGGAGATGACGGCTCTGCTCTCCCGCCCCGGGACGAGCGTGAAAGCCGCGTACTGGTTCCTCAGGAACGAGAGGGGGATAAGGTGCTCATACGACAATTTCAAGAGATTCGTGAAAGCCAAGGGGATCTCGGGAAAGGCCAAGGCGGCCGCCCCACACCCCCTATACGAGACGGATCCCGGCCAACAGCTGCAGGTGGACTGGGTGGAGTCGATGAGGCTCACGACCACGAAGGGGGAATCGCTCGAGTTCAATCTCTTCAGCGCAACCCTCGGATACTCGAGGCTGCATTACTTCGAATACACGGAATTCAAGCAGGAAGCCGACTTCAAGAGATGCCTGGTCCACGCCTTCGAGTGGCTCGGCGGCATGACGAGGGAGGTCCTCACGGACAATATGTCCGCCGTCGTCGCAGTCGACGGCCGCGGGGGGAGATCCGTCCATCCGTCGGTGTGCACTAGTCAAGAAAAAGTGGACACAAGCGGAACGCCTTTTAGTCGTACCCCCTTATTTATTCTGCACAATGGCTGGAAGCCTTGGCCTCCAGTACCGCTCCTTGTATTGGGCTGGTGTTAGGTAATCCAATGCAAACGAAGGCCTCTCCTTGTTGAAGAAGTCGACGTATTCCCTGACTGCCTTTGGAACGTTGACAGACCTCCCGATGTTGAAGTCGGCGAACATTTCCTCCTTTGCCCAGCCATTGATTGCCTCCATGGCACCATTGTCCGTCGGGGTACCTGCGCGGGACATCGATCTCGTGATAGAATATGCCGGCAGGATTTCGTTGAAGTCCTTGGAGGAATATACGGCGCCTTGATCTGAGTGCAGAATCATCTTGAGGCCCGAATATTCCCCGTTTTTCTTTTCCAGCAACAATTTCAGCCCATCGATATATGTGTTCCTATCGCCCTTTTTGGGGGATATGGCATGCGACACTATCTCGTTGTTGAACAAATCCATGTAGAGCGTCAGCTCCCAGTACTTGCCAGCTGCCCAGAACGCGGTCATGTCGCTGACGACGACCTGCATCGGTGCATCGATCTTCATGTCGGCCAGCAGCAAGTTTGGGTAAACCTTCACCCTATTTGTCGCCTTGTAGCCACGAAGCCTCCTGGACTCGCTTTTTATGCCGCAGCTCTTGCAGCACCTATGGGCATAGGAATCGGAGAAAACCTCGCCAGTATCGAGCCTAATCTTGGCATTCAGCCACCTATATCCATGCGTCGGGTAGAGCTTGTGGTACTTCATGAACGCCGCCTTCGCGAGCTCCCTCCTGCGCTTTGACTCGCATGGATTTTTGGCGTTGCTGCGCCACTTGTAGAAGCTGCTCCTGTTGACGCCCATGACCCTGCATACGCGCTGGACGGTGAAATTCCCCGACAGTATGTAGACAATCTGGAACTCTAGTTCCCTAAGAATATGAATTCCTTCTCCGCACCACCTCCCTTCACAGCGTACCCTTTTTTTGCTCGTTCAGCCTCCGCTCTGGCCTTTATGACCTCGTCTATTAATTGCTCCTTATCCATGGACGAAAGTTCATCCATGCCTGGTGCAATGCATGGCTTTGCCGCCACGTGCGATCCACCGCGTTTGGGTGGAAGGTTGCCTTGCCTCCTGTATTTTCTGAGGCATGTCCTGGCAACGTTGTAGCTTGTCTCGTATTTCTTTGCCGCCTCCGGGATTGTGAGTAGACCGTCGTAGATTTCCTTGCCTATGGCTAGTCTCTCGGAGTCGGTGAATTGGTTTGGCTCCATGATTGAGTCCTTTCTCGGCGTCGCCGCCGCCCACCCCATGGGGTGGTGTATACATATTAACAATATGGTGACTATGGGCGCCCTGTCCATGTCTACTTTATTGATAGCACTTCACGACGAGCTCGCGGCGAGGAACCTGGCCAGGTTCAAGGAACTGGGGGAATGAGCGCGATGTCAAACTACGTCAAGCTGATCAACAACTTCGATTCCCTGAAGCTGACCACCTTCAGAGCCAACATAGACGCCTTCATAGACGAGGTCAACGGCGGCAAGGCGGATCTGGTGGACGCCCTCTATTCCCTCACGGAGAAGGAGATGGCCTTCCGCCAGGACAGGGTGAACAGGTCCATGGTCGTGATCTCGCATTTCCCTTTCGTGAAGACGTTCGACGACTACGATTTCAGCTATCAGCCGCGGCTGAACCGGGATGAGG
>ERZ808252.1514-NODE-1514-length-16670-cov-5.104303_pt1 | contig 16670 bp, 13 predicted proteins | sample MGYA00521242_ERZ808252 | MGnify/ENA primary metagenome ERZ808252 (study PRJEB31516, sample SAMN03275581) | gut metagenome | biome: mammalia-associated habitat; material: feces | host: Papio cynocephalus | place: Kenya | collected 2012-08-07 ...
CAGACAGACAGACAGACAGACAGACAGACAGACAGACAGACAGACCTGTTTGCGCTCTGTAGCGGGCGCTTTTTCGGCGCGGAATATCAAAAAGGGCAGGGGACTGCCGCGAGCCATGGCAAAAGGGGAAATGGCGCGCGGGGGTCCTCTGCCTTTTGTGATGGGCGGTTTCCCACAATGGGGGACCGATGCCGAAGCCGTTCGGAAGGGGGATGAGAGAAACTGAAAAACGAGGAGCTGAAAACAGCTACCATTCTGCCGCGACCCCCGAAAAACCATTCTGATATTGGAGGAAAATGAAACTTATGAAAAAACAGATTTTTAGTTTTCTGCTTGTATTGGCAATGCTCCTGACATGGATTCCCCTGACGGTCTCCGCCGCCGATTATGTGGCGAAGATCGGGGACACGATGTACGCGACCCTCGACGAGGCACTCGCCGCCGCGCAGGACGGTGATGTTGTGGAGGTGCTGAAGTCTTGCAGCCTTGCGGGAACGACAATCTCGAAAAGCATCACCGTAAAAGCAATGGACGGGCTGGAGGAAAAGCCGCAGATTACCCTGGCGAGCTCGATTGTCCCCGGGAAGGATACGGCACTTACCTTTGAAGGATTGAAGTTTTACTCTACGAGAAACGATTTTTCCTTTGGCGCGGCATCTGCGGGCTCTGCGCTGACATTGAAAAACTGTGATGTGGAATCCAACGGTTACTATTGTGTATTCATTGATGCTCACGGGATTACTTTGAATGTGGAAGGCGGAGAATACCGCAGTAACTTCAGTGTGATTCATTTCGGTTCGACAATGCCGCAAACGAACGAGCGAATCATTGTCAATGTGACGGGTGCAACAATGTCCGAAACTGCCAACTTGGAAAGTCAATATGCGGTTATCAGCAACAACAACGGAAAATCCAATGTGGAAATCCATATTGACAATTCCACATTGAATGCGCTGGCTCCGCAGGATGCTTTAAGCGGGTCCTGTATCAAAATCGGTGGATTTAACGAAGCAAATGCGGCGGCAAACAACGTGCTGACCGTAAAGAACAGCACACTGAACAGCAACGCGCAGTATGGCATCTATGTAGAGAGAACGGCAAAAACCGATATCACGATTGAGGGCAGTACACTGAATCTGAACAGCTCTATGACGGGCGGTGCTTGCATCAAGGCGGACGGTGTAAGCAAGACCGTTGAAAACCTGACATTGACCATCAAGGGCGACAACGCACGGCTTAACAGCAAGTCCCAGTATTGCGTTTATTTCAACGCGACCAAGAATTCCGCTATCCTGCTGGAGGGCGGAAAGCTGACAGTTGAGGAAACAACGCTTGCGAATGCTTGGGCGGTCTCCACCTACAATACCCCCGCCGATGCCCGCGCAAAGGTTACGGTCAACGGTGCGGAGATTGACACGGCGAAAACGGCACTCAGCTTTGATGCGAACACCGATTTCAGCATGACCGCCGGTAAGCTGAACGAGGAGAAATCGAACCTTTCGTTCGGCGGGAAAACACAAACGGCGCAGGGAAATCCCTTTACCGAGCAGCTTTACGCACAGCTTTTGCAGGGAACCACGGCAGAATCCGAGGAGACCAACGTTCGGTTTGCCATCCAGCTGCCGACGGCGGGCTACACGTCCTACGGCTATCTGGTGTCCTCGCAGAATTCGGTCCTGCTTCTCGCTCTGGCAAACGGCGGAAAGATTCTGACGGTTGAGACCCAAACGCTTTACAGCGCCATCCTCGCAAACGGGGAAGCGATTGGAACCGAGAAGGAGGGCTACGGCTGGCTGGCGCTCGGAATCGACGGCATTCCGCAGTCCGCCTTCGATACGGAATTCCGTATCCGCCCGTATGCGGTAGCGGCGGACGGCACGGTCCTGCTCGGAGAGACCCACACCTTCACGGTCAACGGTCTGCTTTCTATGGCTTCGGAATAAGGAGGAGAGAATATGAAAGGCTATCTGACACCTATTATGGAATGCCTCGCCCTGTCCTGCGAGGATATATTGCGCACCTCGACGGCGGACCTGTTTGAGCTGGACGAAAACATGGTGGTCCGTTGGGAGAACCTGCAATAAGCACGGTAACATTTTACACGTTACACGGCAACACTTACACGGCAAAACGGAGGGTTTTATGAAAAAGCAAATGCGTTTTTGGGCGGCAGCCATCGCCCTGCTGACGGCAATCGGCACCTTTACCGCCTGCAAGCGGGGAGAGGCGGACCCCGTGAGCAGCACCGAGGAGGAGCCGACCCACAGCGTGGAGGAAACGACGAGCGATCGGGATGAAAACGGCTATCTGCTCGATGACCTCGGGGCGCGGGATTATGAGGGCAGAAAAATTCGGCTCCTGACGTGGATTAACAAGTCCTACAACCAGTTTGATGTGGATTCCGAGCGGGACGGGCAAGCCAACCGCTTTGAGGAGGCGGTCTATTCCCGCAACCTACAGGTGGAGCGCCGCATGAATGTGCGGCTGGTCTGGAATTCCATTGAGGGGAACAACTCCACCATGAACAGCTACATCGCAAGGGCGCAGGAATTGAGCCAGACCAACGATGTGGACATCTTCGCGGCATACAGCATGGTCCCCGCAACACTGGCGATGAACGGCATTCTTTCGGATATGAACGCGATTCCGAGTGTGGACCTGTCCAAGCCGTGGTGGAACAAGAGTATGCTGGAGAAATGCTCGATTTACGAGAAGAACTACTTCGGCGCGGGCGACCTTTCCCCCGATATGCTGGCGGCGACCTATGTGGTCTATGCCAACAAGGAAATGGTTGCAAACAACCGCATTGAGGAAACGCTGGAGCAGGACTACGGCGAGGCTTCGCTGTACGATTTGGTCTATCACGGGAAATGGACGCTGGATAAGCTGATCAGCCTCTCCCGCGCGGTCTCCGTGGACGGAGCCGACGGCGCGGCGGCGGTTTACGGCTTTTCCACCTACCTCATCAACGTGGACCCCTTCCTTCAGGGCGCGGGCATCCTGACGGTGGAGAACGGCGCGGACGGCTCCCTGCTTCCCTCCGATTCCTTTGCCTCTGTTGACACGCAGAGCCTGTTGACCACGCTTGTGAGCTTCTTCCAATCCTCCGCCGCCTTCCTCGGCAGATACGACGAGGGCTGGGACAACGCAACCTGGATTAACGCATGGTACGAAAATCGGGCAATGTTCCTCATGGAGGACTTTACCCGCGCCAAGCTCAACTACGAGAAGGGACTTTACACCTATCTGCTGCCCGTCCCGAAGCTGACCGAGGAGCAGGATGACTACCACTGCATTGCGGGCTTCTACAGCACGGTCTGGTCGGTTGCGAGAAATGCCGCAACGAACGAGGCGGTTGGCGCAACGCTGGAGTGCCTTGCCTCCGAATCCTACCGCAGTGTCATGCCCACCTTCTACGAACAGCTGCTGCGGCGGCGCTATGCGGACGATGCGGGCGAATACGCGATGATTGACTACATCAAGGGCAAGATCAGCTTTGACAGCGGACGGCTGTTTACCGGTGTGTTCGGCGGGAAGACATGGAGCGCGTTCCGCGACTGCGTGAACAACAGCTCTGTGAACTGGATTTCCTACTACGAGCAGAACCTTGCAAACACCATGACCTCGGGCTGTGAGACCATCAACCGCATCGGAGACGTGTATCGGGAGCCCTGAGCGGAGCGACAGAGGGAGGAAGAGAACAAATGATGAAACAAACGGTTGCCCTGCTCCTGCTGGCGGTCCTGCTTTTGGTCTCCTGCGCGGGCAAGGGAAACGGGACGGACCGCACGACCTCCGATGTGCCGAGCTCGGCTGTCGGGACCGAAACCTCCGAGCTTCCGCCCGATGCGGCGGAGGTCCCGCTGGTGAAGGACGGAGAAGCCCTGTACACCATCCTCTGCACGAATCGGGATTACCTGACCTATGCGGAGACCTTGCAGGATAAGCTCTACGAAAAATACAGTGTTCCGTTCTCGCTCAGCCAACGTGCGGGCGAGGCGGAGAGCCGCGCCTGCATTGTGGTGGGGCAGACCGCAGGGCTTGACGCGGCATATGCGGACCTGACCTACAGCGGCTACGCGGTCAAAAGCCTCGGGCGGCACCTCTGGGTGTGCGGCTACAACGCCGAAACGGTTGGAAAAGCGGTGCAGTACTGGCTGAGCACGATGACAAAGGACTGCGCAACGCGGGGTGAGGACGGGCGCGTCAGCGTCACGCTTCCCGCAACCACGCTGTTTGTCCGCAACCCGAAGTACCTCAAAAACGGCTGTACGCTGTTCGGGAAAAAGCTGTCCGATTACCGTCTGGTGCTTCCCGAGGGGAGCGACGAGGTTGCGGAGAACCTTGCGGAGAATTTCCAAAAGGAGCTGGGGAGCAACACGGGTGCGTATGTTGCGATTGTAAGGGACACCGAGGCGGTGGGCGGCGCGGAGATACAGATTGGCAAGACCAACCGCGCCGAAAGTGCGGCGCTGTACCCTGCGGGGGAAACTCTCGAGCGCGGAGACATCCGCATGGAGAGCGCGAACGGCTCGGTTTCCGTCGGCTATTGCGGCGCGGGTGCGCTGTATGCCGCGCTGGACCGCTTGATGGAGGATTGCTACCAAAGCAGGACCGAGGAATACCATGTCAGCACAACGCTGAAAACGATGTACCTGTCCGAACAGCCTCTGGAGCGGACCGAGGGCGCAACCCTGCGGATTATGAGCATCAACACGCTGTTTGCCAACGGGCATATCAAGGGGAGCCGCTTTACCGACCGCACCCGCATTGAGGTGATCGGCGATTACTGCCTTGCGTTCCTGCCCGATTCTGTGGGGCTTCAGGAGTGCATCCTCAACAACAACGTGAAGTACCTTGACCCCGTGATTTCGGAGGTCTATGCGTGGGTCCCCTACGATGCGGTGAACAGCGGCGAAAAGACGCTCTACCGCAAGGACAAATTCGACCTCAAGGACCATAACATCATCGACCTCGGCAACAATTACGCCTTCCAGTGGGCACTGCTGGAGGATAAGACCACGCATGAGCGGTATATCCACGGCAACGTTCACTATCACTACAACACCGATGCGGAGCGTCTGCCGCAGGCGGAGAAGGTCAACGCGGAGCTGAAGCGGATAATGGAATTGTACCCCGACGTGGCGATTGCGGTGACGGGGGACTACAACACCTATCTCGATTCCCCCGTGCACGAGGCAATGACAGACGGGCTTGCCATGCGGTCCGCCGTGACCGTGGCACCCGAGGGAATGCGCGATTACAACACGCTTTCGTGGCATACGCTGGATTTTCACACCTTTGAAACCGACGGCAACCAACAGCTGGACCACATTATGGTGACAACCGACCTTTTGGAGGTCCTCCGCCATAAGATTGTCCATGACAGCCTGATTGCCTCCGCGACCGACCATTATCCCGTCCTGATTGACGTCAGGCTCCGCACTGCGGCGGGGGCGTAAGACATGGAAGCAACACGCATTCGGGTGATGTCAAGCAACGTGCTGAATTCCAATGACCCCGCCTCCCTCGGCTGGCGTATCCCGTACACCGAGCGGGCGGAGGTGCTGGCGCGATTTTACCTCTCCTGCGCGCCCGACCTGCTCGGCTTGCAGGAGGCGGACGCGGCGATGAAGCGGGAGCTGGGGGAGCGGCTTGAGGCGGTCTATGCCTTCCCGCCGACACAGGCGGAGAAAAACTACACGCCCCTGCTTTACAAAAGGGCGCGGTTTACCTTCCTTGACGGCGGGTTCCGCTCGTTCGGCGGCTGTTGGAGCTACGAGTGGGCGCTCTATCGGGATTCGGCACGGCAGGACGGGCGCGTCCTGCATATGAACCTGCATTATCACTACGCATCCTTCGAGACCCGCGCTCCGCAGGCGGAGGAGGTCAACCGAAGGCTGAAGGCGCTGCGCGCCGCCTACCCGAGGACCCCGATGTTTGTCTCGGGGGACTACAACTGCAACAGGGAAAGCGGGGAATTCCGCGTGATGTGCCGCGATTTGCCGCTGGAATCGGGGATGCTCCTGACCGAGGATAACGACGGCTTTCATTCGGGCTGGCATCGGCTGGGGGAGATGGTCCCGCGGGACGATGACGGCGCAATCGACCACATTGCGGTCACAAGCGACACCGTGCGGGTCCTTGCCCACAGGCAGGTCCGCACGGCAGAGCTCGCAGAGGCAACCGACCATTTCCCGATTTTTCTGGACGCAGAACCGAAGGAACACTGACAGAGAGGAGGTCAGGACCATGAACATGACACACGATATCCACACGCATACCCTGTTTTCCTCCTGCTGTACCGACCCTGCGGCAACCGTGGAGGCGTATGTGAGAAAAGCCGCAGAGCTGGGGCACAGGGTGTTCGGCATCTCCGACCATATGTGGGACGAAAGGGTCCCCGGGGCAAGCGCATGGTACGCGGGGCAGTCGGTCCCGTATGTGCTGGAGGCAAAGAATTGCATTCCGAAGGACACAAAGGGCGTGAAGGTGCTGTTCGGCGCGGAGACGGAGTATTGCGGCATGAGCGATACCCTCGGTATCACCGCAGAGAGCGCAAAGCAGTTTGATTATATCCTCGTCCCGCATACGCATACGCATATGAAGAACTTCACCATGGCGGAGCCGCCGCAGATTACGGCATACCGCGCGGAGCTTGCCGAGCGCCTGAAGAAAGCCTTTGGGGACCTGCCCGACCGTCAGATTGCGAAAATGGCAAATTCGCTGAGCCATAACGAGCTGTACCCGCTGATTGCCGATACCTTCGATTTCGTCGGCTACGCGGCGGATTTTGCCACCGACAGCTTTGAGCGGATGCTGAACAACCCCGAATTCGGAAGGCTGACGCAAGCCGTCCCCGTGATTATCGCGCACCCGTTCGCACCGCTGGAGGGGGAGCTGTCGGTGGAGATACGCCGACGCATCAACCTCGATCGGGTGCATACCCTGTGCGCAAGAGCGGCGAAAATGGGGGTCGGGTTTGATATCAACCTCTGCTTTTATTCGGTCCCCGAGGACGGCTACCGCAACGACCCGATGGTGAAAATCATGCGGGCGGCAAAGGAGGAGGGGGTCCGCTTTACATTGGGAACGGATGCCCATTCCCTCGCGGCACTTGAGACCATACACCGCGCGGGACCGATCTGTGAAGCCATCGGAATCACGGATGACGATTGGGCGGAAATTGTCAGAACCTGAAAAGCGGAACACCGCCTGACTTTCGCCCAAATAGGGGAAAGTTTTCGCCCGCCTTTTCTAAAAGGCGGCACGGGTCCAGCGCCGTGGAGCGCTGGTCGCCGCCCGCAGGCGGCGAAATCCCCTATACGGCGCTTTCTTTTTGCAAAGCTTTTTCTTTGCGCCTACATGGTCAAAGAAAAAGCGTTAAAAGAGTTTGTGCTATTAATGGGCTGTGCCTTTTATACTTATGAAACTACGGGGAAGGTCCTCTCGACCTTCCCCGAATTTCTTTGCCCCACCGCCTGCGGAAATTTTTCGCTCCCCACTTGCAAAATGCCGCGGACTGTGCTATACTGAAATCAACCGATAGGACAGAGAGGGGAGAGCCCGATGAACGAAAAGCAATTGCAGGAGCGAATCGACAAGGAATCCAAGCGCGAGCGGAGACGGACAAGCTATGTCAATTCTCTGATGGAGGATTTCTACTTTTCGGACTTTGCGCCGCGTAAGCTGAATAACCTGATTGCACCCGTGCAGGCGGGGGTCACGCGTCCCGACCCCGAATACTATTGCCAGCCCGACCGCAGTGACAAGATTGCCCCGCGGCTGTTGGTGTTTGAGTATGTGGTCAGCGGCAAGGGCTATATCGAATATAAGGGCAAGGTCTATCCCGTCAAGGCGGGGGAGAGCTACATCATCAACCGCATTTGCGGGCACCGCTGGTATGCCGACCCCGAAGACCCTTACGAAAAGAAATGGGTGAACATCGGCGGGCGTTTCCTCGAATCGCTGACCTTAGCATACCAGATGACGGGCGGCGTTTATGTGGAGTCTGTCAGCATCGAGGCGCAGATTGACGAGATGCACCGCATTCTCCTCAATTACAACTTTCAGGACCCGCGGCAGGACAATCTCCGACTCATGCACCTGCTGGTGGATATCTTCGACAAGATGAACTACACGCGCAACGCCGAGCGGGAAAAGCCCGACCGCGTGATGTTCGAGCAGATTCGCAACTATGTGACCGCAAACCTGCTTTACGAGCAGCTGAGCCCAACCGCCATCTGCAACTCCTTTTTCATCAGCTCCAGCACGCTGCTGCGGATGTTTGAAAAGAATGTTGGCATCTCGCCCGCAAAGTACATCGTGCGGCAACGCATCGAGTATGCCAAGCAGCTGCTTCTCTCCACCGACTATACCGTGGACCGCATTTCGGGCTTCCTGTTCTTCTCCAGCTCGCGGCATTTTTACAAGGTGTTCCGCGAAACGGTTGGTATGGCACCCACCGAGTGGCGGAAGAAAAATCTGAAAAAAACGGGGCAATAGGAAAATGCTGTAAGGCAAAGTTGTGCAAAAGCCACAATTTTGCCCTCCCGATTTTGTTTGCGTGACGAAATTGTATGTGAACCGCTCTGAAAACTGACGATTTTATATCTTGAAATCAAACGTAAAAAAAGGTATAATGAAAGCAGAAAAGTTTCGGAAAAAGACTTGACAAGGAGGGCGCGGGTCATGTATAATGCCTTGACAGACAGACAGACAGACAGACAGACAGACAGACAGACAGACGACCTGGTAGCGCTCCGATAGCGACAGGCGCTTTTTCGGCGCGCCGCAAAACAGAAGGCAATCCAAAAGGCAGAGGTCTGCCGTACTCCCGTTGAGGGGTGCGGCGGCTTCTGCCTTTTTGTGTTGCGGGCGCGGGAATGTGTGATGGGTATTTCTCCGAAAGCTCGGAGCAATGATATACCGGAAAGGAAGAATTTTATGAAGAAGTACGGATTGTTATGTGTACTGCTGGCGTTGCTGTTGGTTTTGCCGATTCTGGCGTCCTGCGGCAAAAAGACCCCCACGCCAACCCCCTCGGGGACAGACAAAAAGACCGACGAGGCAACAGAGCCCTCAACCGATGAGCAGGACCCCGAGCCGAACGTCAACTACGCAAAGGACGGCGCGCCGACAGACTTCACCCTTGCGGTGCGGAATAACCGCTACCACTACCTCTTTTGCGATGACGCGAACACGAGTGACACCGTGGAATACGACACCTTCCGCCGCAACGCGGGGATTGAGGAAAAGTACGGCATCAAGTTCAAGCTGTTGGCGCTGAAGGATGCGGACAACGGTAAGGAGTTTTCCACCAAGCTGGATACCGGCTCGGCGGGGGACATTGACCTGATGTGCTGGGACTTCTGGTGGGGACTTGAGCAGAAGGGCGCATTCGTTGATTTGCAGACCCTCTCCGAGATTGACCTGAACAAGGATTGGTATTACAGCGGCTGGAACAACAACGTCACCATCAACGGCATTACCTTCAGCTGCGCGGGCGACGCAACGTTGGAAGTAATGGAGAACATCGAAATGGTGTTCTTCAACAAGAACATCGCGGCGGCGCAGTCGCTGGACCTTTACAAGGTCGTTGACGACAAGGAATGGACGATTGCGAAAATGCGGGAGCTGATGAAGCAGGTCTCACTGAATCTGGACGATGACGACACGACCAACGATATCTGGGGTGCCATTTACGACCTGCATTCTCTCCGCACGGGGCTGTTTTCGGCGGGGATGAAGCTGGTCACGGTTTCGCAGGAGAACGGCGCGATTGATATCACGCTCAACACGCAGAGAAATGTGGACATCGCAGACACCTTCACCGCGCTGATTCACGATGCCAATACCTATTATTCCAACACCACCGCGCGGGTTGAAGCCGATAAGGTTTCCAAGTTCATCGGCGGGCAGTCCTTCTTCTATGCAACCGCGCTCTATTGCGGTAAGCAGATTAAGAACCAGATGGATACGAGCTTTGACTACGGTCTGATTCCGATGCCGAAATACGACAAGGAGTCCGACTACGTCAGCACCACCTACGGCGCGTCGGTGTTTTCGATTCCGAAAATCTGTCAGGACCGCAGTATGTCGGCAGTCATTCTGGACGTGATGAACCGCAGAAGCTCCGATACCATCGTCACCGCGTTCTATGACAACGTGCTCAAGCGCAAGGTTGCCGACAACCCCACGGACGCGCGCATGGCGGACCTTGCAAGAGCCTCGGTCTATGTCGACTTCGGCTTTGCCTGCGAAAGCGACAGCTTCAATATGCTTCAGAAGGTGCAGGCGCAGGTAATCAAGAACCAGAGCCTTTCCACGGTGATTGCCGAGATTGCAACCGCCGCGAGAAACCAGCTGGAATCCATTATCGAAGTTTACCATTGATACCCTGATATCCGAAAGGAGACGCGTATGAAAACCTGTTGGAAGCGCTTGGCGGCGGTCCTGTGCCTTTCGGCGTTGCTTCTGGTCGGCTGTGCCAAAGGGGACGGCACGACAGACGGCACCACCGCGCGGAGGGACGGAACCGAGACCGAAGCGCCCGAAACGGTCCTCCCGCTGACGCTGGCAGACAAGGGCAAGAGCGATTACACCGTTGTGTACCCCGAGAACGCGGACACCAAAATCATCCGCGCGGCGCGGAGCCTTGCAACGGCAATTAAAAGCTACACGGGGGCGGACATCAAGGATGGGGACGATTACCTCAAAAAGGACGAGACCGCGCCCGAGCATGAAATTCTGGTGGGTCTGACCAACCGCAAGGAGAGCACCGAGACCGCCAAAGATCTTGCGGCGGGGGAGTACACCGTGCGCACGGTCGGCAAAAAGCTGGTGATTCTCGGCGGCTCGGATAACGGGACCGCGAATGCGGCGGATTACTTCGTGGAAAAGGTGCTGAAGGTTGCCGAGGGGCTGTCCGCAGGGACAACCGACGGCACGCTGATTTTCACCGCCGAGCAGAATTACACCCAGCGGAGCAAGTACAACATCCGCTCGCTGACCCTGAACGGCGTGTCGATGTCCGCCTTCCGCATGGTGATTCCCGCGGACGGCTCGCTGGAGGGCTACTTTGCAAAGCTGCTCAAGCGGCATCTGACCAACTATGCGGGCATTGGCATGGAGATTGTGACCGATGCCGAGGAAGCGGCGGAATACGAAATCCGCATCGGCAAGACCGCACGCACAACGGGCGAGGAGCCGCAGGGCAAGGCGACCGTGACGGTTGGCGAAAAGTCGATGGAAATCCGCTGGTCGTCGGGCTTCGGTTTCTTGGCGGCTTACGAGATGATTTGCTCGCAGGTGTTCAGCAATCTGCAAGCAAGCATCGCGCTCAAAACGGGGGACAGTTGGGAAGCGAAGGAAAGCGTTCCCGCAAACGTGGAGAAGAGCGGCGAGATGCGCATCATGTACCACAACGTCTGGGGCTACACATGGCGCGATTATCCGATTTCCGTGCGCCCCGATGTGGCACTTTCCATCTACCAATCCTACGCACCCGACGTGCTGTGTCTTGAGGAGTGCTCGAGCGAATACCGCAGCGGCGGCAAGGCGCTCTTCCGCTGGCTGGGCGAGAATTACACCGAGGTCTGCTTCCCGAATGACGGCGGCACGGGAAACCCGATTTTCTACAACAAGACGCTGTATGAAGCCGTGGAAACGGGCTACAAAAAATCGCGTTCGGGCGATAAGGGCACGACCTATGCGGTTCTCCGCCGCAAGAGCGACGGCAAGCTGTTCGGCGTGACCAACTCGCACTTTGCTGCAAACACCAACGCGGGGGACAATGCAACGCTGGCAAACGAATACCGCGTGCAGGATGCGGAGCTCATGGCGAAGGTGACAAAGAGCATCGTGGAGAAATACGGCAAAATCAGCGTGTTCTCGGGCGGTGACTTCAACACGAACCGAAACGGTGACCCGTATCGGACGCTCACGGAAGCGGGACTGAACAACATTCGCGGCATTGCCGAGGAGTGCACCACGCTCAGCCCGTACTATCAGGTCTTCCCCTACAACGCGGATTATGACTTCTATAACCTCCAGAATTCGCTGACGGCGGATTCCGAGTGGGCGATTGACCACCTGATGTATTACGGTGCCGCACCGACCGTGTCGCGCTACGATGTGGTGAACTACTCGCTGGCGCTGGTTGCGAGCGACCACGCGGCGCACTTTGCGGACGTGACCCTGCCCGATGTGCAGGAGGACTTCCGCGAGGGCGACCCCGACGACCTGACCCGAATCGATTTTGACGATCTGTTCAACTGAAAAGCGGAACAGCTCGCAAAAATAAAACGAAAAAAGGAGAAACCAGAAATGAAAACCAAAACTCGCGTCATTTCCCTATTGCTCACAGCCTGCATGATGCTCTCGCTGTGCGCCGCGTTACCCTTTGTTGCATCAGCTGAAGTTGTTTCCCCCGCAGGCGGGTGGGACGGGAAAAAGGCTACTCAACCCGCAGGTTCGGGAACGAAAGACGATCCATATCTGATTGCGGATGCGGCAAACCTGCTGTGGGTTCAGAAACAGATTCCGGCGGCGGATAAAGTGAACGATTCCCATGCCGATGTCGTTGCCGGAAAATATACGGCTAAGTTTGCGGGGATGTACTTCCTCCAGACGCAGGACATTGACCTGAACGGTCAGGAATTTGCTTCCATCGGTTATTATTTCGCAAACGCCAAGAGAATGGGCGCATTTGGCGGAACTTATGATGGGCAGGGATATGCGATTCGTAACGGCAAGATCGTCAGCCAGAACACGGGGCATGAGTTACGGGACAACATGAACTGGGGACATGGACTGTTCGGTATGATCTATGGTGCAACCATTAAGAATATTGTACTGGATAATGTTCAGGTTGAAGGCTACGGCATTACAGGTGCTATTGTCGGTCGCGCGGTTGCGGATGCTACCACAACAAAGAATCAGACAGACAATGGCAAAAAAGCAGAGGAATTTAACATTGTAGAAAACTGTGTGGTCAATGCAAACTGCACTTTGATTGCTAAATATCCGACCAATGTAAAGACTGCTCAGAAAGAAAAGGACGAATGGAGTTATTTTGATAAAGCCTCTCGTGCAGGTGGTATCGTTGGAATGACTTACGGAACAACCGTGCGCTATTGCGTGAACAACGGCACGGTTAAGGTCCCTGCAAACTGGGTTGCAACTGGCGGTATCGTTGGTGCGATTGGTTATAACACAAAGGTGGAATACTGTGTCAATGCAGGAACACTGACCTATGATATGACACTTCCGTTTGATTGGAAGAGCGATGATGGTACGGCTTTGTATCCTACCAAGTCGGCAGAAAATGCAATTGGTGGTATTGTGGGATATATTGCGCCTTACTATCTTGGTAAACAGCACACGACACTTATCGGAAATGCGGAAATTGCAAATTGTTATAACACGGGTAAGTTGGTCCTGAATGCGGGAACCAATACCATTACCACTCCGATTTTCTTCGGCGGTATTCTCGGCGGTGCCAATACGCTGTTCAAGGGTACAACCAATACCATTACGAGTTGCTATAACCTCTTTGCAATCAAAAAGGGTGAAAACGGGATTCCCGCTACGCTTTCCGGCAATACATACCGTATCGGCGGTTTGCTCGGGTCTTATTGGACCGATAATTTGAATAAAACGAAAGTGGTAAACGGAGAAACAGTAAAGGTATACGGTGACGATGTAGATTTTGCACCGATTTTGGTAAAAAATTCGCAGTCTGTGACTATTGATGCCAATGCATACACAGGGAGCAATACAAGCCGCTTCCAGACAAACAAACTTCGTGACGATGGTTATTGCGTGCGCGAAACGGATGTAAAGAATGACACCGCCGAAAACATCATGGTATTGACCAACGCCATTGACGCGAAGATTAGCGAGGTCCACGCCGCCGCTATCGAGCGCAAGGTGGTCAAGGTCAGCTACCAGAACGAAACGACCGCAGGCTCTACGGCTGTTCGCTTCTCGGCACAGATTCTCGGCAACGAGTACGAGCGCGTCGGCTTCAAAATCTGGGCTTCCTACTCGGACGGCACGGTCTCCGCGGCAAAGGAAATCACGCTCCACAGCTATTACACCTCGCTCAAGGCGGACAATGCAAACGTGACTCCCGACGAGGGCTACTACTTCATCGCGTTCGTCATTGACGAAATCCCGACCGACAAGGGTGATGTGACCTTTACCATGGTCCCCTATGTGGTCGACCTGAACGGCTCGGTGTCCTACGGCAACACGGCAACCGTTACGTTCCCTGTTTCGGCAGGCGAGTGATAAGGAGGAATTGCTATGAAACACTATTTAACTCCCGATATGATGCTTCTGAAGGTGATGTCCGAGGATGTGCTGTCCACCTCCGGCTTTGAGGAGGGCAACGCGGACGATTTGGCGAAGGAGCACTTCTCGATTTTCGGTATCTGATTCTCTCGGCACCCTGTCCCTCGGGGCGGGGTGCCGTACTTTTTGCAAAGGAGTTTGTTATGAATCTATCCGCAAACAGTATGCTGGAAGGAAAGTACGGCTACGAAAAAATGCACGAAATCTACGGCAAAGCGAGTTTTGAATGCAACGATTACGGTCTGGAACGTCTCAAAAACGATGATGACGTGTTGAATTCCGAGTCTTTCCGCACCGAGGCGGAGAACATCCGCAAAAGCGCCGAGCGCAACGGGCTGACCGTCAACCAGATTCACGCGCCCTTTTCGTGGTCCAACAAGCTATGGCTGGACGATGCTTTTTTTGAAGGGACCATCTTCCCGCGCATCGTCCGCTCGCTTGAAATCGCGGGCATTTTCGGCGCAAAGGTCGCGGTGGTTCACCCCCTCCACCATTTCACCTACCCCGGGCATGAGGAGGAGATTTTTGAGGTCAACATGAAGTATTACCGCCGCCTGATTCCCTACGCGAAGGAGTTCGGCATAAAAATCGGCGTGGAGAATATGTATCAGGTCGACCCGCGCCGCAAGCACATCATTGCCGACACCTGCGCGAAGATTCCCGAGTTCATCCGCTACATCGACACGCTGGACAGCGAGCAGATTACCGCCTGCCTTGACATCGGTCACACCACGCTTGTGGAGCAGCTGGACGAGCCGTGGGATTTCGTCCGCGCGCTGGGGCACGACCGTCTCGGTGCGCTCCACGTCCACGACACCGACTACCGCGGCGACCTGCACACCCACCCCTACAACGGCATCATCAATTGGGGCGAGGTTACCCGCGCGCTGGGCGAGATTGACTATCAGGGCGATTTCACCTACGAAATCGGCGCGCCGTGGGCAAAGTGGATGGATGACGGCATGGTGGAGATTCAGGCGCGCTACCTCTCCGACCTCGGGCACCATCTCATTTCCCAAATTGACGCGGCAAGACCCGTCAAGGCGTAACCCTTCGGCTGTGAATTTCCCATTTTTGGGGGCTTCACAGCCGTTTTCTTCTCTTATAGACAAAATTTAGCATTTTTGATGTCTTGGTGGGATGCCGAGCGCGCGGGATAAGTTGTCCCTTTGCGTTACTTTACCGTTTATTCTTTGTCGGAATAACCAAAACACTTTTTTTTTTTTTTGTTTATTTGGCTATTTCTCCGAAAAAAATCGGAAAAAGCCTTGACAAGGCGTTCGGAATCTGTTATAATGAGACTGTCAGTATTTGCTGTTTTTGGGGAGGACGCTATGTTTTACGAATTGACGCATTCTCTGAATCCGAACGATTTACAGTTCAGTGAGGGAGCCCGTTTGTCTTTTCCGTCGCATCTGCACGGGTCCTTTGAGCTGGTCCTGATTACGAGTGGGGCTTGCATCGTTACGGTGGACAAGAAAGCCTACCGTGTCACGCCCGAAACGGCGGTTCTGGTCTTCCCGAATCAGGTGCATTCGATGGAGTCCACCGAGCCCAACACCCATTTTTCCTGCATCTTTTCCTCGGGGTATGTCAAGGCATTCAGCGAATTTGCCTATCAGAATTTGCCCGTGAGCAATCTGTTCTCCCCTCCGCAGGACCTTTTGGATGAATTGCGTTCCCTGCGGCGTGAGGACCGTTTGGTTCACATCAAAAGCGTGCTCTACCGTTTGGTTGACTGCTTCGACCGCACGGCGGAGTACCGCATTCGCGGGAAGAGTGACGAGACGTTGCTTGCGAAGATCTTCGATTACGTGCGCAACCACTACAACGCCGACTGCTCGCTCCAGCTTCTTTCCTCGTCGCTCAACTACCACTACTCCTATCTTTCGCGCCTATTCTCCGAGCAGACGGGGATGTCCTTCACCGAGTACGTCAACCGTTTTCGGATTCACGAAAGCTGTTACTTCCTGACCAACACGGACAAGAGCATCACGCAAATCGCTTTCGACTGCGGCTACAATTCTCTGCGCTCCTTCTACCGCAACTTCATGGACCAGATCGGCGAGACCCCCGGCGAATTCCGCCAGCGCCACTACGCGTTTGAGGTGGTTATGGGGGGATGATAGACCGAAGACCTTGGGACGCTGTCCCAAGCCCTGCTTAGGGGACTTCTTTAGGAGAAGTCCCCTAAGGACCTTCAAGACCTTGAACAAGGGGAGTTTTTGCTCCTCTTTTTTTGTTGTGCGGATTTTGGGTGTAGCCATATTCCGTGCTACGAATTCCGGCTGCTCCCGCGCAAAATCCCGTCC
>ERZ808252.1517-NODE-1517-length-16655-cov-10.341084_pt1 | contig 16655 bp, 15 predicted proteins | sample MGYA00521242_ERZ808252 | MGnify/ENA primary metagenome ERZ808252 (study PRJEB31516, sample SAMN03275581) | gut metagenome | biome: mammalia-associated habitat; material: feces | host: Papio cynocephalus | place: Kenya | collected 2012-08-07 ...
GTAAATTTTTATACCTTTGCAGCCCGAAAATTATAGCAGATAATATATGGAAATCAGGAACATCGCAATAATCGCCCATGTTGACCATGGTAAGACCACTCTCGTGGACAGGATGATCTATCAGGCGAAATTGGTAAGGGGCCAGGAGAATCTCGAGGAACTGATTCTTGACAACAATGACCTTGAGAGGGAACGCGGCATCACCATCCTTGCAAAAAATGTGTCGGTCACCTACAAGGGTGTGAAGATAAATATTATAGACACTCCCGGGCATAGTGATTTCGGCGGTGAGGTTGAGCGTGTGCTCAATATGGCTGACGGCGTGCTCCTGCTTGTCGATGCGTTCGAGGGCTGTATGCCGCAGACGAGGTTTGTGCTCCAGAAGGCAATAGAGATGGGCAAGAAGCCGGTAGTCGTAATCAATAAGGTAGATAAGTTGAACTGCCGTCCAGAAGAGGTGCAGGAAGAGGTGTTTGATCTGATGTGCCAGTTGAACGCCACTGACGATCAGCTTGATTTCAAGACAGTCTACGGAAGCGCCAAGCAGGGCTGGATGTCGTATGATTGGAGGAAGCCGACTACTGACATAACCCCTCTGCTTGACACCATACTTGAAGCTGTTCCCGCACCGGAGATAAAGGAGGGAACACCGCAGATGCTCATTTCTTCGCTGGAATATTCCCCATACGTCGGGCGTATCGCCATCGGAAGGGTGACCCGCGGTGAACTCAAGGCAGGGATGAACATAAGTCTCTGCAAGCGGTACGACATTATACAAAAGCAAAAAATCAAGGATCTTATGGTGTTCTCTGGCTTGGGAAAGACCAAGGTAGAGAGTGTGCAGTGCGGAGACATTTGCGCTGTCGTCGGGATCGACGGGTTTGAAATCGGGGACACCATCGCTGACTACGACAATCCTGAGGCCCTCCCTCCAATCGCTGTTGACGAGCCAACGATGAGCATGCTCTTCTGCATAAACAATTCGCCTTTCTTCGGCCGCGAGGGTAAATTCGTCACTTCCCGCCACCTCAAAGAGCGTCTTGAGAAGGAACTTGAGAAGAATCTCGCCCTTCGTGTGAAACCGGGTCCGAATGCGGATTCGTTTGTAGTCTATGGCCGTGGCGTGCTGCATCTTTCGGTTCTGATCGAGACCATGCGCCGCGAGGGTTTTGAGCTTCAGGTCGGGCAGCCGAAAGTGCTTGACAAGACCATCAACGGGCAGCGCTGCGAGCCTATCGAGAACCTTACCATTGACGTCCCTGAAGAATTTGTAGGCAAGGCAATCGAAATCTCGACCCGCCGCAAGGCAGCCCTCATCCACATGGAGAATAGGGGAGATCGCACACACCTCGAATTCGACATACCTTCGCGCGGACTTATGGGACTACGCAGTAACCTGCTCACTGCGACCCAAGGTGAGGCGGTGGTTGCGCATCGTTTCAAGGATTATGAACCATATAAAGGTGATATAGAGCGCAGGACAAACGGATCTCTCGTCTCTCTTGAGACAGGTGTTTCAGTCGCATATTCAATGGACAAGCTTCAGGACAGAGGGCGTTTCTTTATCGAGCCTGGGGTTGAAATATATGCCGGTCAGGTGGTCGGTGAGCATACCCGCGAGCGGGACTTGAACATCAACATATGCAAGACGAAGAAACTTACGAACATGCGTGCGTCAGGAAGTGATGACAAGGTCATGCTTCCACCGCCGATTGTTTTCTCCCTTGAGGAGGCACTTGAGTATATTCAGGAGGATGAGCTCGTTGAGGTTACGCCTAAATCGATGAGGATAAGGAAGATAATTCTTGATGAAACAGAAAGGAAAAGGCATTCCGGAGCATCGGCTGATGCAGAATAATCGCTTGTGATAACAAAAACAGCCGGATTGAATTGATTTTAGCAAAAATTATTTCTATCTTTGTCGGCTCAAATCTATTTTGGTGTCTATGGAGAATTTTTTACTTGTAGATCTGAATGGATTGTCTTCCGGAAAGACGGTGTTTGAAGGAAGGCTGGGTAAAGAGTTCTTTGTTGAATTTGGTAATGCTGAAATCCTCGATGCGGATGTCAGAACGGTGGTGACTGTCGACAAGAGCGGGAGTCACATAGAGATTGACATGACGCTTGACGGGACAGTGACGGTTGAATGTGACAGATGTCTCGAAGAACTCACCTTGCCGGTCAATCGTACCATACTTCTTGAAGTGAAGTTCGGTGAGGGGCAGGTTCAGGAGCAGCAGGACGGAGCGCGTGAGGTTCTCTATCTCTCAAGGGATGATGCCGAGCTGGATCTCAGTCAGACGGCTTACGATTATGTCTGTCTGAGTCTCCCTTTGCAGCGTCACCACGGGGAAGGCGGATGCAATCCCGAGGCTTTGAAACATCTCAGCGGCTTCGGAAATGATTGTGGCGTTTCAGGGGGATCGTCTTCTGGGAGTCCTTTTGCTTCATTGCAGGGCTTGTTCAACAAAGATTGAAGTGGTTGATTATAAAATAATTAAAAGTATAATAATATGGCACATCCGAAACGAAAGGCCTCCAAACAGAGGCGTGACAAGAGAAGAACTCACGATGTCGCTGTGGTCCCTACACTTGCAACCTGCTCAAACTGCGGTGCAACCATAATGTTCCACAGGGTTTGTCCTGAGTGCGGCTACTATCGTGGTCGTCAGATTATAGAGAAGAAGGGTGAGTAATCCCTCTTCTTTTTATGGTCCCGTAGTTCAACGGATAGAATGGAAGTTTCCTAAACTTTAGATAGCAGTTCGATTCTGCTCGGGACTACGGAAAAAGGATGGTTTGACTGCAAATCATCCTTTTTTCGTACATTTGCATATCTAAAATAAAATCTCAAACATTATGAAGAAGATTATAGCAACGGTGAATGCTCCTAAGGCTGTAGGGCCCTATTCGCAGGCCGTTGAGGTGAACGGAACCGTTTGGGTTTCAGGACAGATTCCTATTGATCCTGTGGATGGGAAAGTGCCGGATACGATTGATGCGCAGTCACGTCAGGCACTGGAGAATGTCGGAGCCATTCTACATGAAGCCGGGCTTTCGTATTCGGACGTGGTGAAAACTACGGTCCTTCTTGCGGATATAGCTGACTTTAAGGCGATGAATATGGTCTATGCTGAGTATTTCACCGAAAAGATGCCAGCGAGAGCGTGCTTCCAGGTGGCTGCTCTTCCACTCGGTGTGAAGGTGGAGATTGAGGTGATAGCTGTCAGACAATAAACAATCGGGAATGAATAGGAAAACTCTGATCGCCGGTCTTTCGATCCTGGTGGCTATGGTTGCGGGAGTTGCCGTAATGATTCTGCTTCTTTATGGAGGGAACGATCCCGAGGACGGAAAGTACCGGGTTAAAAAATCCGAGGCGTTGTTCTGTGCAGTTCCGTCAAATGCGGTGGCTGTTGCCAAGTTTGCTGATCTTCGGTCAGCTTCGGAGAGGATACTATCCATGGACACTCCAGTTGGAAAAGGGCGCGGGGGCTTTGGGAAGGCGGTCGCTGATGCTGTTGCCACTGGGCGTTTTCCCGAACTGTCGGGACAGGCTCTTGTCGTATCCTTCTTTTACTCTAGGAATCTTGTCCCGCTATATGTGTTTGATGCCGGACGTTCCGGTGACAACGATGTCGATGCTGAGGTTGGACTGCTGTCTTCAATAGCATCAGAATACGGACTTTCGTTCAATGATTGCGACTGCTCCAGAATCCTTAATGTGGCAGGGGAACTTCAAGGACGGAGACTTCTGTTGGTATCGCCGTCAGACAACATCGTCAATTCAGCCTTAAGGCATCTTAATGACGGCGTTTCCATCTATGATTCTTCTGGTTTTGCTGCTGCGACCTCGGGTGTTTCATCCTCGTCATCACTATTCTTCTCCATGTCAGCGGCAGATCAGGTGTTACCCGCTGTACTCTCCCCATCATGTAGGCAATATTATAAATTCCTCACCTCCTTTTCGGACTGGATTGGGGCGGAACTTTCCATTGGTGGAAATGGGGTGGAGTTTTATGGGGCAGCCATTTCTGCACGTCAGACTGACTTTGCCAATGTGCTCATGTCCCAGAAGCCGGCATCTTGCGATATTTTTGCGATTGCTCCGGCGAATACCCTATGGGCTCTCTCGATTCCGTTGGATTCCTATACAGGATATATTGAAGCCTATGACGGATGGCTTGACAAGCGGATGAAACTCAGCGATGTCCGGGCACATCGAAGCGCTCTGTCATCCGCTACTGGTGTATCACCATTGGAATGGGTGTCGTCTCTCCGTCCTTCTGAGGTTGCTGCCGTTTCTTTTGTTAGTGGGGATAAGGCGTTGACTGTCAATGCGCTCCATTCCTCAAAGCTGACTGATGATTCTGATGTACAGAAGTTTGCATATGGAGGTTATATGGAAGCGCTTTTCGGTGGCGCGTTCGCTCGCGTGGACGAGAGTTGTTCCTTTGCCACTGACGGTTGGCTCATAACCGGATCGCATGAAGCAGTGGATGAGTGGGCATCAGGACGGGCACGTGAATACAGTCTGCTTTCAAAACTCTGTGATGCTGGGCTTAAGTCATCTGTCCCGACCTCCGGAAATGCCCTTCTGTATTTCTCTGTGGACAAGGAATTGTTATGTCCAGAATCGGCATTTAATTCCGTTGCCAAGGCAAAACTTGCAGACAGACTTAAGAAATGCGACATCATGCCGGCGTTTCTAAATCTCTCTTCTGAAAAGAAATCCGGGCTTGCGGTGGGATTTAGCCTATTCGAGGCGGACATGAAGCGATCAAAGGCGCCGGTGGCAGAGGGAAATGTGCATATAACCGTGCCCAGCGGACCTTTTACAGTGAGAAACTCAGCAACTGGAAAAAACAATAGTTTCGTCCAAAATAGTAATTTGACTCTCAGCCTTTTGGACGAGAACGGCAAGGGCATGTGGACTGTACCTTTCTCGGAGAAATTGTGTGGAACTGTCTCCGACATCGATTATTTTGCAAATGGAAAGATCCAGTTCCTTTTCGGAGCGGGGTCAAAGATATACCTGATTGACCGCCTCGGTCGTTTCGTGCGCCCGTTTCCGCTGGAACTCGGCAAGAAAATTGCGCTCGGTCCCGCGGTCTTCGACTTTAGCGGCTCAAGGAAATACAACATACTTGTTCTGCATGAGGACAATACTGTGAGGATGTACAACCTTCAGGGTCGTGTTCCCGATGGTTGGAAGGACATCACTTCGGAGGATACGATTGTCTCTCTTCCGGAGCGTGTCGCTTCGGGCGGAAATTCTTGCTGGGTAGTGCGCACCTCGCGCCAGACGCTGATTTTCCCTTTCATGGGCGGCGATGCCTTGACAAATCTCTCCGGCGATGCGATGCTTCTTCCTGATGCGGACGTGAGTGTTGCGGAAAACGGTGAGCTTACGGCACGAAGCTATGACGGGAAGACGAGGCGGATAAAAATATGATAATTTGCTGCCGTCACAATGGCTGCGGCGCTGGATTCAATTAATTTATATAGTAAAGATGGTTTACAAATCAGTGAACAAAATGTTTGAGCAGGCATTCCGTGAAAATTGGGAGTGTCTTGCTCTCTCGAATTATAAGGGGACGACAATATTCTATCGGGATTTGGCCGAAAGGATAGCCAAACTTCACATTCTTTTTGAACACTGTGGCTTGCAGAAGGGTGATAAGGTGGCTGTTTGCGGGAGGAATCAGGTCAACTGGGCTGTCTCATTCCTCTCTGCCATGACGTACGGGGCCGTTCCCGTGCCGATTCTTCACGAATTCAAAGCCGGTAATATCCATCATCTTGTCAACCATTCCGAGGCTAAGGTTCTTTTCGTGGATCCCATCGTGTGGGAAGGGCTTTCCGAGTCCGAGATGCCGGAAGTTCAGGCCATTGTGAGAATTGATACCTTCAAGCTGATATATTCCTCATCAGAGAAGATAACATATGCCAGAGAGCATATCAACAGCCTTTTCGGAGCGAAATATCCGGAGTCTTTTGGGCCGTCCGACATAAACTATTATGAGGACAAGCCGGATGAATTGGCCCTGATTAACTATACTTCGGGAACTTCCGGATTCTCCAAGGGCGTCATGATCCCGTATAGGACGATACAGTCGAACATGGAATTCGCAGAGGCAGCCTGCCCATACATGTGCAACACATCCAAAATTATCGCGATGCTCCCTTCCGCGCATATGTACGGCCTCATGTTCGAGGTCGTCTACCAGCTTTACAAGGGAGTGCACGTGCATTTCCTCACGCGTGTACCAAGTCCGAAAATCATCATGGAGGCGCTTGCTGAGGTTAAGCCTGACCTTGTGATATCGGTTCCGCTTGTCATCGAGAAGATCTATAAGAACAAGGTGCGACCTGTGCTCGAGAAGAATGGCATAAGGCAAATGCTACGAGTTCCAATCGTTGACCAGTTGATACTTAATAAGATAAAGTCGGAACTTGTTAATGCTTTCGGAGGACGTTTCCACGAGATCATCATCGGTGGCGCTGCTTTCAACAAGGATGTGGAGGAGTTCTTCAAGAGAATGCATTTCCCCTTCACTGTGGGTTATGGAATGACCGAATGCGGGCCTATCATCGCGTACGATGACTGGTCGACGACGAAACTTTATTCTTGCGGTAAGGCGGCTCCGAACATGACGATTAAGATAGATTCTCCGGATCCGGAAAACGTTCCGGGAGAGGTTCTCGTCAAGGGAGAAAATGTTTTTCTCGGCTACTACAAGAATCAGGAGGCTACTGATGCCGTGTTCACTGAGGACGGCTGGTTCAAGACTGGGGATATGGGAGTGCTTGATAAGGACGGCTATCTTTTCCTCAAGGGACGTTCAAAGTGCATGATCCTCGGCCCTTCCGGTCAGAACATCTATCCGGAGGAAATAGAGGCTGTGCTCAATAGCCTTGCGTATGTCGTTGATTCTCTTGTAATTGAGGATAATGGAGGCCTTACGGCTCTTGTCTATCCGGATCTTCATCAGGCAGAACTTGACGGATTTTCCGGTGATGCGCTTCAGGCTCATCTTGAGGAACTCGTCAGGGAAGCCAATAATGAACTTCCTAACTATGCGAGAATTAAGACTGTCGAAATTATGCCAGAGGATTTCGAGCGAACACCGAAGAGGAGCATCAAGAGATATCTCTATCAGAGAAACAGCAAATAGACTGACATGGAGAAGTTTGATAAGGCCTATCTTGAAATGGCCGCTGTGTGGGCGCGCAATTCCTACTGCAAGCGCCGTCAGGTGGGGGCGCTGCTGGTGAAGGATAGGATGATAATATCCGATGGATATAATGGCACGCCTTCCGGATTCGAGAATATCTGTGAGGACGAAAGCGGTGCCACCAAGCCATATGTGCTTCATGCGGAGGCAAATGCAATTACTAAAGTCGCGAAGTCCGGCAATAGCAGCGAGGGGGCTACGCTCTATGTGACGGCATCCCCATGTATGGAATGCGCGAAACTTATAATCCAAGCCGGCATCAAGCGCGTCGTTTATAGGGATTCTTATCGCCTGACCGATGGAATCGAACTATTGGAGCGAGCTGGAATCGAAGTTGAACAGGTTGATTGATAGAGTATTATGATGAATCGTAGCACATACGCCTGGATTTCTGCTCTGCTGGGAGCCTTCATTGGGGCTATGATATGCCTGATAGGTGTAAGGATTTTTGAACCGTCTAAGAAATTTGATGGGGACTACAACCGTTGGCGTAAGTTGAACCTCATCTTGGAAGAGGTCGAGGCGAACTATGTCGACACCATAGACCAGAAGGCCATGACGGATGCCGCGGTGGTGGCTGCATTGGGGAAATTGGATCCGCATTCGATTTATATGCCTCCAGTCGAACTTAAGGAGTCTGAGACAGAACTCGCAGGAAATTTTGATGGAATAGGGATACAGTTCAATGTCCCGAACGATACTGCGATAGTCCTTAGCGTTATACCTGGGGGGCCATCGGAGAAGGCAGGGCTACTGCAGGGTGATAGGATTCTTCGTGTCGATGACAAGGTGATTGCGGGGACTAAAACCCCTCAAGACTCTATGGTGGGTCTGATGAAAGGTCCGGCCGGTTCCAAGGTGAGGATTACCGTGGGACGCAACGGGGAACAGATTCCGTTTGACATCACGCGCGGAAAGATTCCGGTTCATTGTGTAGACGCTGCGTTTATGCTTGATTCGCATATAGGATACATCAAGCTCGCGAAGTTCACGAGAACTACATATGTTGAGTTCATGTCGGCTGTGTCGAAACTTCGCGCGCAGGGCATGAAGTATCTGATCTTTGATCTTCGGGAGAACACCGGTGGCTATCTTGACCAAGCCTATATGCTATGCAACGAGTTCCTTGAAAAGGGTGATAAGGTCGTGTACATGCAGGGCTTGCACCGCTCGCGTTCCGATTTGGACGCAGACGGGAAGGGAACGCTCAAGGATATTAGGCTTTCAGTGCTCATTGATGAAGGCTCAGCCTCTTCGAGTGAAATTTTTGCCGGTGCTATGCAGGACAATGATAGAGGTGTCATCATCGGGAGGCGCTCATTCGGAAAAGGGTTGGTTCAGGAACCGATAAACTTCACGGACGGCAGCGGGCTGCGGCTTACGGTGGCGCGTTTTTACACTCCTTCCGGACGCTGCATACAGAAGCCTTATGGTGACGATTACGCCTATGACATCTATGAGAGATATGCCCATGGTGAACTTACGGATGCGGACAGCATCAAGGTGAACAAGGATGACGTTTACTACACGGTCGGAGGACGGACTGTCTATGGAGGAGGTGGCATTATTCCGGACATCTTTGTGCCTATGGACACGACCCGAGCATCGGCATTCTACATCCAGTGCAACAAGAAAGCGACAGCGATGCGCTTCGCGAGTGCCATGTTCGACAAATACCATTCTGAACTTGCCGGGATCGATGATTTTGGACAACTGGAACATTGGCTTGACGCGCAGCATCTTGACAGGCAGTTCCTTGACTATGCCGACTCGAAGGACGGGCTTCGCCCGAAGGACGGGGAGTGGGAAGAGTCGAAGGAGTATATGATGGTGCAGATTAAGGCGCTTGTGGGACGCTACTCAAAAGTCGGGGAAGAAGCTTTTTACCGGTTTTATGTCGGCATTGACAAAACCTTACAGGAAGCGTTGAGGTGTGGCGAATAAAAGCGGTCGGTCTGCAACGTCTGGTGGACGTATCGACGTGTAAATGAAACCTAGGCTCCCATATCAGATAATAGGAGAGCCGGACGCCGTTTATGTATGTTCCTCCTATGTGCGTATCGAGCAGCGGTGCAAAAGGTCAATACTTATAAGACCATCATTCTCAAGCAAGGCGGCTAATTCAGCGACATTTTTATAGGACAACCCAGTATCTTCGCACAATCCGTCAAAGTCAATACCGCGCTTTTCTCTGATTTTCAATAGAATGGACGTCATTGCCGGAAGTTTGTCAGAAGGAAGCATTCGCGAATACCGGCTAGTTATGCAGGTCTGCACTGATGCATCTGCATCTTTGCCACCGGTTACGGAACGCGAGCCCACGGCATCCGAGGTTTTCCCGAATCTTCTGTCACTTCGCGACTTCCTACCGCTATCTGCCGCACACAGCCCCAGTTGGACATTTAACCCCTCCAGAGAGTCTATTATCTCTGCAATGCCCTCCCTTATCAGATGATTGCATCCCTGCGAGCGACTGTCATCACCTCTGCCCGGCAGGGCGTAAACGGAACGACTATATGAAAACGCAAGACGGCAGGTAATCATTCCGCCGCCTCTGACCGCTGACTCAACGAGAATCACGCTGTCGCTCAGTCCGGCGATAATCCTATTCCGACGGATAAAGTTCAGCGCGACAGGAGCCGTTCCTGGAGGATAGTCCGTGACAAGGGCGCAGCTCGGAAGCGTAGCGAGCCTGTCGGCAAAGTCCTGATGCCTAGCAGGATAGACTCTATCGACGCCTGTTGCCATGACCCCTATCGTAGGCAAACCGCATTCCACTGCCTTCTTTTGAGCGATTATGTCCGTCCCATATGCCAGCCCGCTCACCACACATGGCCCAGTGCCGGATTCTGCCAATGTCCGCACAATGTCCCGGCACCACTGCTCCCCATATGGCGTAATCTCACGTGTCCCGACGACAGCGACGTAGTGGCCGGTTTCCGGAAATATCCGCTCCGGTGGATTGTCGCTGCGCACGAAAATCCCTATCGGAGCGTCTTCGCAGCATTTGAGACGTCCCGGGTATTCCTTAGAATTGATGCCAATGAACACAGAGCCCTCACCGCGTAGCCTTCTCAGCATAGCCTCGGCAGCATCCAATTCAGACTTTACTATTTTTCCCCTATATTTGCCATACGGCCCGAACGCCGCGTCTTTGTCCGAATCCGACATTGCAAACACCGCTGCGGCACTCCCAAGAGTTTCAAGCAGAGCCATGGCAACGCGCGGCTCATATCCAAAAATCGAATTCAGCGCACAAAGACATACCGTTTCATAATTGTACTCCATTCGCAAAGTATTTTAAACTCTGCAAATCTATTTCAATCAAAATAAAAAACCATCTCTCCATGCTCGTGGAAGGATGGTTTTTTATTTTTTTTATATATTGTTTTTCTCTTTTTATAGATTTTGCAAGTCCGCGCCGTCAAACAATCAGGAGCGCGTCACCATAAGGTCCGAACTTATACCCTTCGTCAAGGGCCACCTTGTATGCATGCATAACTTTCTCGTATCCTCCGAAAGCCGCGACCGACATGAGCATCGTGGACTCCGGAAGATGAAAGTTAGAAACAATAGCATTCGGAATTGCGAACCTATATGGCGGAAATATGAACTTGTTGGTCCAACCATCGTACGGCTTCACTTCATCATCCGTCGTCACAAATGTTTCAAGCCCACGAATAACCGTGATCCCCACAGCTAGCACCTTGTGCCCGCCCTCCTTGGTCGCATTGATTATCCTAGCTGCCTCCGGAGTTATAATCAGCCGTTCAGAGTCCATCTTGTGCTTAGACAAATCCTCTACATCGACCTGCCGGAAATGTCCGATTCCCATGTGTAGAGTTATAAAAGCCTTATTTATATCCTTGAGGATCATTCTATTCATCAGTTCCCTGCTGAAATGCAGCCCCGCAGCAGGCGCACAGACCGCACCTTCCTCAGTCGCAAAAATCGTCTGGTAATTTTCCTCGTCTTCCTTCGTGACATGTGGCTTGACCCATTTTGGAACCGGCGTCTCGCCTAGAGAGAAAAGTGCTTCCTTGAACTCGTCATAACTCCCATCATATAGAAAGCGCAGCGTCCTTCCACGCGAAGTCGTGTTGTCAATAACCTCCGCCACAAGGCTCTCATCATCACCGAAATAGAGTTTATTGCCTATCCTTATCTTCCTAGCAGGGTCAACTATAACGTCCCAGAGTCTCTGTTCCCTGTTAAGTTCGCGAAGCAGAAATACCTCGATTTCCGCACCTGTCTTTTCCTTCTTTCCGTAGAGCCTCGCAGGGAATACTTTGGTGTTGTTGAAGACAAAAGTGTCGCCCTTGCCAAAATAGTTTATGATATCCTTAAAAATCTTGTGCTCGATTTCTCCGCTATCCTTATGGAGTACCATTAGACGGCACTCATCGCGCCATATAGGCGGTTCGGACGCAATCCTGTCAGCCGGTAGGCTGAAATTGAACTGTGAAAGTTTCATTTTATAATATATCGTATAATTTCTTCCGGTGTAAACAATGTATTATACGATATTTTTGGGCTTTTGTTTCATCATCGACCATATTTTTTCGTCAATCTGACGCTATATCTTTTCTCGGAACACCTCAACTATAGACGGATATGTATTCTTAAGGTATGACGGCAGCGCTGATCTCGGAACCCATGCCGCCCTAGAAATGTCTTCCTCGCGCTGCGGTGTAAGGTCGGTTGGGTCGGTGTAAAGCATATCGAACCACCATGTATGCTTGAGATGCCACATTCCGTTGCGGCGGTAGCAGTGGTCCGTAACACAGATAAGATCACCAAGCACGAGCTGGTTAACCCCCGTCTCCTCCCGGACTTCCCTCAGGGCACACGTCTGGATTGTCTCGCCAGCCTCCTGATGGCCTTTGGGAAGATCCCAAAGACCATTGCGGCAGATCAGAAGATAGTCACCACGGCGATTTGACACAAGTCCCCCTCCGGCATTGACCTGTACAAATTCGGCGCATATCTTTCGGTAGGTCTGCCCCACATTTGCAGTTGGAATATATATCCTCAAGAGTGAGTCTGACCTTTCGAACATGTCAATTAGATCGTGGATTCCGAACCGGTCGGCAAGTTGAAAGACAATGGCGTTCGGATCGGAAAGTGCCGGCTCTTCAGGTGGGCATATCACTATGCAGCGCTTTTCCAAATATATCTTATGGATTTCCATTTATCGTCAATTGCGAAAGTTTTTATAATTTTGCATCCTGCGAACATGCAAAGTTATGAAATTTTTGCATCGTATAATTTCAAATTTATAGTTATGGCAAAATACAGCAGCAAGAAAGGTGTGGTCTCGAAAGCACCATACGAACTTTATATGGGACTGACCGACCTGAGGAATATCCTGAATATGATTCCTCAGAATAAGCGGGAAGGGGTTATCGCGGACTATGATAGCATACATGCTAAAATACAGGGATTCGACATCGGCGTGCGCATCATAGAACGGACTCCTTATTCACAGATAGTACTGAAGGATGACGGCGCGCCTTTCGCGTTCACGGTGGCGCTGAATTTCGAGCCTGCGCTCTCGGCATCGCAGACCATTTTCAGCATTGACGTTGACGCAGATCTAAACTTCATGATGAAGACGCTGCTCGGCTCGAAAATCAAGGATGCTCTCGACAAGGTGGTTGATGGTCTCGTAGACGCTTCCAACGGCAGGACTCCCGAGGGATTTGACGCATCAAAGTTCGGACGCTGAACTAGGAGATAATGCTGTCCGCGGATTTCAAAAAATGCCTTGAGGACGTTTTCTGTCCAGAGGATGCAGGGAAAGTGTTGGCAGCGCTTGAGTGTCCTCCGTCAGTTTCCGTACGAATGAATCCGTCTAAATGGATTGCCGATGAGGGGAAACTGCCGAAAATTGCAGGGAGCAACGCTGTCGGAATGGTTCCATGGAACGGCTGGGGATACTTTCTGGAAAAACGTCCTGTGTTCACATTAGACCCGCTGATTCATGCGGGGGTCTATTATGTGCAGGACTCGTCAGCTATGTTCGTAGGATACGTGTTCCGCCAGATGTTGGGGCGGATGCTCAAGGATGGGAGCCTGCCACAATGGAGGAATCTCCGTGTGCTTGACTTGTGCGCTGCCCCCGGAGGAAAGACCACCGACCTTGCGGCATCGCTGCGAGAACTTACCGGTGACAGATTTATCCTTGTCTCCAATGAGGTAATGAAGAGCCGCATAGGGACGCTTGCAGACAATGTGGCGCTATGGGGCGATCCTAACGTGGTCGTAACATCGGCTGACCCAGCCGCATTCGCAAACCTTAACGGATTTTTCGACATTGTTCTGGCTGATGTGCCATGTTCTGGAGAGGGCATGTTCAGAAAAGACATCGAGGCAGCGGAACAATGGTCGGCAGAGACCGTGGCTCTATGCGCGTCAAGACAGCGGAGGATTCTTGCAGACGTTTGGCCCGCACTGGCCCCAGGGGGGCTTATGATATATTCAACCTGCACCTTCAATCGAGCAGAAAACGACGGGAACGTCGGCTGGTGCGCCGAAGAGTTGGGCGGAGACATCATCAAGGCAGATTGCCCCTACGAAGGGCCGGTACAGACAAAGCATGGGTTTGTCTTGGCTCCGGGGCTCGTGCCTGGAGAAGGACAGTATTGCGCTGTGATAAGAAAGCATGCTGGGGGTGATGCGGCCATCTTCCGCACCGATGCGTTCGAAAATTTGACAGCGGTTGATACGAAAAATTGTCGGGCTCGGAAAATATGCAAAAATGGGAATAATAATCACATACGCGCAAATTCACCCCTTCCAGAAGAGGAACTTTCCAAAATGTTCACTAAATCAGTCTCGCTCAAAAACAAGAACGAACTCATCGTTGCTATTCCAATACAAATTGAAACGGATCTTAAAGTCATAGAGAATAGTCTTAGGCCTGTCACATCGGGCATCGCGGTCGGAATGGTCAAAGCCAATCGTCTCATTCCATCTCCCGACTTGGCACTCTCAACGATTCTCAGCCAGAACGCCTTTCCGGACGCAGAACTTGACAAAAAAGCGGCGCTGGAATTTCTCCATCGTGACTGCATAAGGCTCAATAATTCGCCCTTGGGATATATGACCGTTTCCTACAGAAGTCATAGGCTCGGATTCGTCAAGAATATCGGCAACCGCTGTAACAATCTTCACCCGATGTCCAGAAGAATCATAATGAATGTGAACTATGAAACTAACCTTCTCGATAAGCGGGAGTAGAAGCAAAGTTCACTTTGATTGTGCCGAGCGCAGAAAAGTGGTGATTGAAAATCGAACATGCATAAATAAATGTGAGAAAAATTTAAACGGATTCTTAACTTTGCGGCATTATGCTGAATTTCATAGATACACATACTCATCTTTATGATGCCGCATACGAGGGTGATGGGGCTGGAGCTGTGCGGAGGGCTCTTGAGGCTGGCGTTACAAAAATGGTCATGCCCGATACAGACGAGTCCGTGCGAGAGTCTATGTTTGCCTTATGCGGAGAATTTCCCCATAACGCATTTCCTTGCCTAGGATTGCATCCGACAGAGTTTGAGGATAATTGGCGGGAGGAACTGGAGATGATGGACGGGTTTGTCGACCGAAAAATTGTGGCAATCGGAGAGACCGGAATTGACTTGCATTGGCGCAGTGATAATCTTGATGCCCAGATTGAGGTGTTCAGACATCAGATCGAATTGGCGCTGAAACTGAATCTGCCGATAATAATCCACAATCGCGAGGCTACAGGGCATATTTTCCGTGTCCTTGATGATTTCCGTGGCAGGGGACTGCGCGGAGTATTTCATGCATACAGCGGGAGTATGGAGACATTTCGCATTATGGAGCGCTATGGTGACTGGTTCGTGGGGATCGGTGGTGTGGTAACATTCAAGAATGCATCAATCGCCGAAATCGTGAAAGGCATCCCACTTGAAAGGATTGTCCTCGAAACAGATTCTCCATATCTTACGCCATCGCCGTACCGTGGGACCCGCAACGAAAGTGCTTATATCCCCATCATTGCAGAAAAACTCGCTGAACTCAAAGGCATCCCTATAGAGGAAATATCTTCCGTGACGACGGGAAATGCAGAGAAACTTTTTGGACTATAGACGTGTGGGATATGAAGAAAAGAAAATCCTCCATATTGATAATCTATACGGGCGGAACTATAGGAATGAAATCCGATCCGCTGGACAATACGCTTAAACCTTTCAATTTTAGCCAGATACTTGATGAGGTTCCGGAACTTGCGAAATTCGCCTGCCGCGTAGATTCATATTCGTTTAGCCCGATAATAGACTCCTCGGATGTGGAACCATCATTGTGGCTGAAACTTGTGGATCTCATAGACGAAAAGTATGATGAATATGACGGATTCGTCATACTTCATGGAACCGACACCATGTCATATTCCGCTTCCGCACTCAGTTTCATGATTGAGGGTTTGACTAAGCCCGTCATCTTCACGGGGAGTCAGTTGCCCATAGGTGTGCCCCGAACGGACGGAAAGGAAAACCTCATATCCTCCGTTGAAATAGCTTCCGCAAAGAATGCCGAAGGAGACGCCCTTGTCCCAGAGGTCTGCATTTATTTTGACAATCTTCTGATGCGCGGCAACCGCACCATGAAGATGAGTTCGGATAATTTCAATGCATTCTGCAGTGAGAACCTGCCTCCGCTTGCAGAGGCTGGGATCAGCATACGCTACAACACTAGTCTGATTCGCAGGCCAACCAACAGAGACTCCCGTCCGGTATTTCATAAGAGATTGGATACGCGTGTCTCGATTCTGAAGATTCATCCGGGAATCACAACGCAGGTGGTCAGAAATATCCTTTGCGGACCTGAAACCAGAGCTGTCATCATCGAAACTTATGGCTCGGGAAATGCCCCGTCCGCCGACTGGTTCCTGTCGCTGGTACGCGAAGCCCATTCTATGGGGAAAGTGCTTTTGAATGTCACCCAATGTCCTTCTGGTTTCGTTAATATGGATCTGTACGCAACGGGGAAGTGTCTGAAGGAGGCAGGGGTGCGTAATGGTTATGACAGCACCACAGAGAGCGCTTTGGCCAAACTCTTTGTCCTCTTGGGAGAGAATTCTGCAAATTCCATGGTAGAAAATCTTTTGGAGAAAAATCTTCGTGGCGAGATCACTGTCTGAAGTCGCGGGCCGACTGGAAGATGCTCTCCTGCGGTGATTTTGCGATACGCCGCTTTAAATATCCCTGCAAATATTTTTTTGTATGATTTTTTATTGCTAAATTGCACCGATTTTTAAGGTTCCGGTGATGCGCAACCGTGCATTCCATCCTTGTGAAAATTATATTATAACGGAAAACAAACAATTTAATAGTATTAATTATCAAAAAACAGTTATGAAAAAAATTTTCATGTTTTTGGCAG
>ERZ808252.1518-NODE-1518-length-16655-cov-2.624036_pt1 | contig 16655 bp, 17 predicted proteins | sample MGYA00521242_ERZ808252 | MGnify/ENA primary metagenome ERZ808252 (study PRJEB31516, sample SAMN03275581) | gut metagenome | biome: mammalia-associated habitat; material: feces | host: Papio cynocephalus | place: Kenya | collected 2012-08-07 ...
TTGACAAGATTAACAAAACTTGTAAAGTTGCCAAATGTAACAGGTTACATTATTGCTGGTATAATTATTGGTCCATATTGCTTAAACCTTGTACCAAGTGGAATTATTTCAAAAATGGATTTTATATCGGACATTGCTTTGGCATTTATTGCATTTAGTGTTGGAGAGTTCTTTAAACTTGACACATTAAAAAAGAGTGGTTGGAAAATTATTATTTTGACTATTTTTGAAGCTCTTATGGCATCAATTATTGTTTTTTTTGTAATGTATTTCATTTTGCATATTAGTTTATCTTTTTCGATTGTTCTTGCAGCACTTGCATCAGCAACAGCACCAGCATCAACAATTATGACAATAAGACAAACAAAAGCAAAGGGCGATTTCGTAGACACATTACTTCAAGTTGTGGCATTAGATGATGTTGTGAGTTTGGTTGCATATAGCGTTGCAATTTCTATTGCAATGGCAGGGAATGGTGCTGATGGCTTCAGCTTTGCAGTTGTTGGATTGCCTATATTAAAGAATCTTGCTTGCCTTGTTATTGGAGCAATTCTCGGTTTTGTTTTGGCACTTCTTATGAAGGTTAAGCATAGTTCTGACAATAGGTTGATTATTGTTATTTGTGTATTATTTGTTTTTTGTGCAATAGGTTCGTTACTTGATGTTTCACCATTGCTTGGTTGTATGATTATTGGGATGGTGTACATAAATGTGTCAAAAGATGAAAAGTTATTCCTTCAAGTAAATTATTTCAGTCCACCAATTTTATTGCTGTTTTTTGTAAGTTCTGGGCTTAAATTTAATTTGTCATCATTATTTGCTGGGTCGACTGCTGTATTTACAATTCCACTTTGGTCAATTGGACTTATCTATTTCTTCACAAGAATATTAGGCAAATATTTGGGAGCATATCTTGGGTGCTTGACAATAAAGAAAAAGAAAGAAGTGCGAAATTATTTGGGACTGGCACTTATCCCTCAAGCAGGAGGTGCAATTGGACTTGCGGCTATGGGTGCAAGAACAATAGGTGGAGAACTCGGGAGTGCACTGCAAACAATAATTTTGGCATCAAGTGTTCTTTATGAATTGATCGGTCCGGCTTGTGCAAAATTGTCACTATTCTTATCAAAATCATATTCAAACAAATTGGAAGATGTTGCTACAAATGTTGAAATAGCAACGGAAGATGGCGAACAAAAAACGGCTGCACAACTTTTGATTGAAAGGATACAAGACATTTCAAATAAAAATAAATGCGAAATTACGCAAGAAGAAAAAGAAGAAAATGCCTTTAATGAGGCAGGCGAGGAAGACCTCGAAATGTATTATAACGATTTTAGAAATCGTAACTTAAGAAGAAGGTTATAAAGGAGAATTTTATGAATATTATAGATCCATTAGCAACAGTTATGGGAGAGTGGTCAGCAAAGATAACTGTCGGTTCAATTTTTTTAAGATTATTTTTGGCAATATTTTTGTCAGCAATTTTGGGTTGTGAAAGAGCAAGCAAAAGACATTCTGCAGGGTTAAGAACTTTTATGGTAATTTGTCTTGCATCAACAATTGCAAGTATGGTTGATGTGTTTTTTATTGAAACATATAGTTTGACCTTTTCAGTTGTTTCACTTGGTGCAGTTATTGCACTTGCTTCAATAAGTAATAGCTCAATTATCTTTTCTGCAAAAAGCCAGATTAGAGGACTTACAACATCGGCAAGTTTGTGGGCTTGTGGAATAATTGGTTTATGCATTGGTGTTGGATTTTACACAATTGCCTTGATAGGTTTTGCGATCTTATTGTGCAGTTTGTCATTACTCCCAGGGGCAGAAAGATTTCTGAAGAATCGATCAAATCACTTTGAAATCCATTTGGAATTAGATAATAAAAGTAATTTGCCAAACTTTATGGCAACAATAAGAGAACTTGGTCTTAGGATTGATGAAATTGAGTTAAATTCAGCGTACCTTAATTCTGGATTAAGTGTGTATAGTGTTAGCTTGACAATTATTAGTCCTGAATTAAAAAAATATAAAACACATACTGAAATAATTGCAGCAATACAATCTCTTGAATATGTAAACTATATAGAAGAAATGAAATAGGAAAATGTGGGCATAATTGCCTGCATTTTCTTGCATATTAAGAAAAATTTTTGTATAATTTTTTTTAAAAGGGAGAATTTATGACAACTGAAGAATTAGTAAAATTGCCTATTGCAGAATTAGTTGATATGGGTATATGTCCAACTTGTTTGAACAGAGAAACAAATGGTGGAGTTTATGGTGATGATAGTAAATTAAGAATTTATGAAGACAAAGATATTGATTGTTTATTTGTTGCAAATCCAAGAGCAAAAGGTCATATGTCAATTATAAGCAAAACACATTATCACGATATGAGTGAAGCACCTGATGAACTTAATGAAAAAATTGTTAGATTTGCAAAACAATTTATGATTGCGATAAAACAAATTTATGGTTGTGAAAGGGTTTATATGTGTACGATGTGTGATGGTGCAAATAATCATTATCATATACAACTTATTCCAAGATACAAAGATGAAAAGCGTGGCTCAACAAATTTTGTAAAACCAAGAATTGAATATGTTTTTGATAAAGAGAAAACAGAAAAAATGAAAGAGTATATAAATGATTATATAAAAAGAGCAAAATTATGATATTTATTTTGGCAAGCAGACTTAAAACATATATAAAAGATGAAAATGACAACAGAATTCCCACAGCACTTGATGATGAAAATTCTATTTTAACAAATATTAAAAAATATCTAAATAATACAAATAAAATTGTTTCTGTGGCAAATAATGAGAACGACTTTACTACAAATGAAGAACGCTCTCAAATTACATTTGAAAGTTTTTATAAATCAGGCTTTAAATTTAAAGAGCAAATAATTTTAGATGCAAGGAATAAAGACAACGCAAAAAGAATTTTGAGTGATGCAGATGTTATAATCTTAAATGGTGGGAAGTGTTTGTGTCAAAATGACTTTTTTAATGAGATAAATCTAAAAGATATTTTAAAAAACAAGAAAGATGGCATTGTTATAGGAATTTCTGCTGGTGCAATGAATTTGTGTAACACAATCTTTAATTTCCCAGAGGAGTTGAAAGATAAAAATGACCCATTGTTTCTTGATGGAATGAGTTTTTGTAATGATATTATAATTCCACATTTTGATGGGGAACAATACCAATTAGATTATAATGAAATTGATATTATGAATGAGTATATTTTGCCATATTCAAAAAAATATGAGTTCATAGGATTTCCTAATTACTCATATATTTTGATTGATGAAAATAATAAAAAACATTATTTTGGTGATATTTACAAAATATCAAAAGGGGAAATTATTAAGATACAATAATTAATTTTTAATTTTCTCCCAAGAAAATTCATTTCTACCAAAATGACCAAAGCATGCAGTGTTTTTATAAATAGGTTTATTTAAGTCGAGTTCGTTAATTATGTTTTGTGGACTAAAATCAAAGTTCTTGTCTACATAATCATATATTTTTTCGAGTTCGACTTTTTCTGTGCCAAATGTGTCAATGTATATTGAAATAGGTTTTTTTAATCCAATACCATAAGATACACCGATTTCACATTTATCCGCATAGTTATGTGCAACAATATTTTTTGCAACATATCTTGCATAGTAAGCTGCACTTCTGTCAACTTTACTTGCGTTCTTGCTAGAAAAACAACCACCGCCAACTTTTGCTAGTCCACCATAGGTGTCAACAACAATTTTTCTTCCAACACATCCACTGTCTGAAAATGAACCCCAAACTGTGAATTTGCCACTTGGATTTATTATGTATTGAGTGTTCTTTGTCATATTTTTGTAATCTAATAGAACAGGATTTATTACTTTTTCTTGAATTATTTTTGTTATGTCTTTTAGTTCAATATCTTTGTTGTGAGAAACTGAAACAAGCACTGTTGTTATGTTTTGTGGTGTATTGTCATCATATTCAACAGATACTTGACATTTTGCATCAGCATAAAAATGTTTATTTGTTTTTCTAAAATCATCATATTTTTTCATAATTTTATGAGCAATTAAAATAGGAAGTGGCATATATTCTTTTGTTTCATTTGTTGCATAACCAAAAATTATTCCTTGGTCATTTGCACATATTTCTGTTTTTACAACTGCTTGATTAATATCTGGGCTTTGCTCACTGATTTCTTTGATTATTTCAAAATCTTCTGTATAACCAATTTCTTTTAAAACTTTTCTCGCAATTTTGTCATAATCAATTTTTGCTTTTGTTGTTGCTTCTCCGTAAATAAACAATTTGTTGTTTTTGATAGCACATTCAACTGCCATCATTGAATTTGGGTCTTGTGATAATGCTTCATCTAAAAATGAATCTGCGATTGTATCACAAGTTTTGTCAGGGTGTCCAATATTTACACTCTCACTTGTTAAAATTTTTTTCATATACTTTACCTTTTATTATATATTTCCATAAAAAAATTCCATCGAAATCGGTGGAATATATATAATAAAAATAAACCATCGAAATCAGCCTTTAGCACCTTTTCTAAAGATAGGTTGCTGTGTGGTCATAGGGGCTGTCCCTTGCACACTCTTTATGGATATTTATATAATATAATAAATAAATGAAATTGTCAATTATTATGTTTAAGAAAAGAAGCAACTTGTGGGGCACAAATAATAAACCAACTAGCAAAGTCTTGTGGAGAATCTGTTAATTGTTTATTTAACTCATCAATGCTAATCCATTTATATTCACTTGCTTCTTCCAAATTTAAATTTATCTCACCATTATATTTCCCAATAAGAACATGGTCTAGTTCATATTCGTAAAGGTTATCATTAAATTTATTCATATATGTGAATGTGAATAATTCTCTTAAATCGGTAGATATACCAAGTTCTTCAACAAGTCTATTTTTTGCAGATTGAATAATATTTTCATCTTTTTGTGGGTGAGAGCAACAAGCATTTGCCCATAGCCCAGCACTGTGATATTTGTTTTCTGCACGCTTTTGTATTAGGATTTCTTTGTTATCATTATACAAAAATACACTAAAAGCACGATGAAGTATTGGTGATTTGTGAGCATCAGTTTTTGATATTACACCTAATTGATTGTCAAAAATATCTACCTTAACCAAATTGTTCCTAATCATACTGCCTCCTTAAATAATATATTAAAGTATACAAAAAAAATTGTTATGTTGGCAAATTAATCTACATAACTAATTTCTAAAAAATAAAGACATAAATTTTGACCCCAAATTTGACCCCAAAAAATGACGAAATTTTGAAAATTTTGAAAAAATAAAAGAAAATCGAATTAAGAATATAAAAAATGCTGAATACCATATAAATAAAGGTATTCAGCAATATTGTATTTGGCAGAAGGAATGGGATTTGAACCCATGATACCTTTCGGTATACCGGTTTTCGAGACCAGCACATTCAACCACTCTGACATCCTTCCATATGCTATTTTATGATAGCATAAAAAGGGAAGAAAAGCAAATTTTATTTTTTATTAAAGATTTTAGTCGTGGAAATCAATAATATTTCCATTTCCTTTGCAATATGTTTTCATATATTCTACTTTGTTAGCCAAAACTTTATCGAGTCCATCAACTTGTATATTATAGTTTTTGATGTAGTTATGACTAATTGGTGTAATCTCAAAAACAATGTCATGTTTGAGTCCATATTTATTTGATTTTTCAAGATTTGATGATGCAAAAATAGATATTGTACCATTTTTACGGAAGATTGCTCGTGTGTATAAATTCAAATCTTTGTATGGTATTGTTTTTGGCATTTGTTTTGCAAATTCTACGCTTTCTTGTAATTCTTTATAGTCTTCAAATTTTAATAATTTTTGACCAACTTGCTCAAATGCAATTTTTTCGTTAAGAATCATTGCATCAAGATTGATAATAAATTCTTCTTTGTCAAAGCTTAATGAAAGGTAATTTGCAATATCCATAAAATTGTTATAGTTATCATTTGGTATTGGAATAACTTTAAAATTGTAAAGAACTTTGCAATAAATAATATTTTTATTTCTGTAAATTTTTAACGAAATATAATTAAATATTACAGCAAGTAACGAAAATAGTGCAAAGTAACAACAGTAAATATAGAAATTATTAGTAAAAAACAATAATATTAAGAAAACTAATATGTCTATAATGCCAAATATAAAATTTGCCCTTTTATATTTTTTTGTGTAAACAGTAGGTACTTTCATATCTTTGTATTTTACCAATATGTCAACAAGTTTTGAATTTTGCTTTTTAGTTTTAATTAATGTATATATAAGATAGCCAATGCTTAATGCACACAAACTACTCATGGTAATTATACCTGTCATTGTGTCATTTTGTTGTAATTCAATACCTTTGTTAAAATCGAAATTGAATGACGAACTTGTAATGCCAATAACTTCAATTATGGAATCATCGGTTATTGTGTGGAGAGTTACTTCATTGTTCTCAATTTGTTTTAATTCATCAAAATTAATTTCATTAGCAACAATATCATAAACAATATACTTTTTGCCATTACTATCTTCAATAACAATTCGTTCATCTTGATTTTTATTTTCAGTAACTGAAATGATATATGCTTGAATGTTTCTAACATTATCAACTTTATAACTAAAATAGGTAACAGTTAATAAAGTTATGAAAATCATAAAAAATATTGTGATAATTATTGAAGCAATGGTTTGACTGCTTATTTTTTTTGGTTGAGATTTTTCTAAATTTTGCATATATTATTTTTTCCTTTATGCAAGTATAACATAGTTTTAAAAAAACAGTATCACTTTTGCAATACTGTTTTAAAAATTATTTTCAAATTTGTTTGGTGTAAATATTAGTTTGTGGTATCTTTGTTTTGGGGGAATAAATGGAAAATACAAAAAAAATATTAATGATTTCATCTTTATCTTGCCTTGCTGTGTCTTGTCTTATGTTGATTTTGGCAGTATTTGGAGTGCAAGTATTTGATGGTATACTTTTAAGAATATTACTTATTGTAAGTACATTTGCTATTGCTTGTGGACTTGCTATAGGTGAATTATCTGTTATTCAAAAAAATAAGATTTTGGGCTATGTAAGTATTGGACTTTTGGGAGTGTCTGTACTGTTTGCACTAATCATTTTTTGTTCAAGCATTTTGCAAAACGGTGGAGTGTTTGTAAAGATAACAGGGACATTTTCATTGCTTAGCATTTTGTTTATTATAATAATTTCAAATTATATAAAATTAGGTAAGTCAATGCTTGGACTTCAGATTCCAACATATATTGTGCTAATACTTTTAGATTTGTTTTTAATTCTGTTAGTTTGTGGCGTGTCAATGTTTGAGATAAAAGGTATGCTTGAAACATTTATTATTCTTATTATATTAAATGTAGGACTGTTGATTGCAACATCAGTAATTGCATCAAAAAAGAGAAATTCACAAGATACACCAAAAGTGAAAGATGAAAATAATATTGAAGAATTAAAAATACAAATTGAAGTTCTAAAAAATGAAAATGAGCAATTAAGAAAAGAAAATGAAGAATTAAAAGCAAAATTAAAGTAAAAATAAAAAGTTGTAAGCAAAAACGCTTACAATTTTTTATTGCGAGATAATTGCAAAATCATTTTCTTTTCATTAAGTTTTATGGTATATTGTTCCTAGGGAAGATTATATGGAAGAACAAAAATTAAGATTACTCGAAGGTATGGATTCATATTTACCACATGTTGATGGCGTAATTAATTGTATGAATAACTATTGCCTTAATGCTTATAAAAAAATTGATGTTTTGGCTATTGCACCAAGATATAAAAAATATGTGGACAAAAGTCCATATGAAATAAAAAGATGTAAAAGTTTTTATTTCCCAGTGCTTGATATTCAATATGGACAAGCAACAAAAGATAAAAAGTTTTACAAAGAAATAATGTCAAGAGATTTTGATATTGTGCATTGTAATTCTCCTTTTAATATGGCAAAGTTTATGTTAAAAGTTGCAAAAGCGAAAAAGATTCCTGCAGTAATTACATTCCATTCTAATATGCGTCCAATATTTAGGTCGGTTGTTAAATCAAAACTTATTGCAGAACAAATGGTTAAAAGTTTGGGAAAAACTTACAATCAATATGATGAAGTATTTGTATGCTCTCCACTTGTTGCAGAACAATGCAGGTCATTTGGTTATACTGGGAAAATATCATATTTACCATTTGGAACAAACATACCAAAATGTGAAGATAAAACAGAATACATAAAACAAGCGAACCAAGAGCTAAAATTAGATGAAAATGATTTGGTATTCTTATATGTTGGAAGAATTGAAAAATTAAAAAGAGTTGACTTTATATTAAATAGTTTAAAAATCTTAAAAGATGAAGGAATAAAATTCAAATTTTTTGCAGTTGGCAAAGGTTCTGATATGGACAAGTTGCAAAAGTTAAAAAAGAAACTTGGCTTCACTGATGAAGAAGTAATATTTACTGGTTTTGTTGATTCAAAACTATTCCCACTCTTATATTCAAGGGCAAATCTATTTTTATTCCCATCATTATATGATAATTTTGGATTGGTAAAAGTGGAAGCGGCAGCATTTGATACTCCAGGCTTATTTATTGAAGGGTCTTGTGCTGGTTATGGTGTTACAGATGGTGTTAATGGATTTTTATCAAAGGACACAGTTGAAGATTTTGCTGACAAGATAAAACAAGCAATAGCTGACAAAGAAAAGTTAAAAGAAATTGGTAAAAATGCAGGTAAAGATTTGTATATATCTTGGGAAGAATGTACTAACCAATTTATTGAAAGATTAAAAGAAGTTGTTAGGAGATATAAAGATGAAAATAAGAAGTAGAGCACCACTTAGAATTGGACTTGCTGGTGGTGGAACAGATTTGTTAAGTTATAGTAGCATATATGGTGGTGCAGTTTTTAATGCGACAATAAGTATGTATGCTTACTGTTCAATTATACCAACAAATGATAATCGTATTAAAATTGTCGCATATGATAACAACAACACATTAGATACAGAAAGTGTTGACCATTTTGATATTGTTGATGATAATTTAATTCTTCATAAAGGTGTTTATAACAGAATTGTAAAAGACTATAATGGTGGAAAGCCACTTTCATTTATTATGAGCACATCAAATGATGCACCAGTTGGTTCAGGTCTTGGAACTTCATCAACTATGGTTGTTGCAATTTTGGAAGCATTTAACAAATGGCTTGGACTTGGGCTTTCTGATTACAAAAAGGCAGAACTTGCTTATAGTATAGAAAGAGAAGACCTAAAACTTAGTGGTGGAAAACAAGACCAATACAGTGCAGTTTTTGGTGGTTTTAATCTTATGGAATTTAAAAAAGATGGAAAGACCATTGTAAATCCACTAAGAATTGACAAACAAACAATAAATGAATTGGAATGTTCACTTTTACTTTATTATAACGGTAGGAGCAGAAGCTCGGCAAAAATTATTGATGAACAAATTAAAAATACAAAAAATAAAAATGAAAAGACAGTTGATGCAATGCACATCTTAAAACAATGTGCTTTTGATATGAAAGATAGTATTTTGATTGGAGATATAGAAAATTTTGCTCAAATTTTGAGAGAAACTTGGGAGAACAAGAAAAAGACATCATCTATTGTTTCAAACAAAGATTTGGAAACTGTAATTAATTTTGCAATGGCAAATGGTGCAGAAGCAGTTAAAGTTTCAGGTGCTGGTGGTGGTGGATTTTTAATGTTATACACAAATCCAATGAACAGGCAACAACTTATTGATGCAATGAAAAATTTAGACGGAATAATATATCCTGTAAAATTTTCAAAATCAGGAGTTGAAAGTTGGGTAATTGATTAAGGAGATTATATGCAAGCATTAATTCTTGCAGGTGGCAAGGGAACAAGACTTAGCGAACTAACAAAAAATGAGATACCAAAACCAATGGTAAAAATGCTTGGAAAACCATTACTTGAATATGCTATTGACAGATTAAAAGAAAATGGAATAACTGATATTTTTATTAGTATCGGGCATTTGCATGAAAAAATAGAAGAATATTTTGGAGATGGCAAAAAGTTTGGTGTTAATATCACATACTTGTGTGAAAATGAACCTTTGGGTTCAGGTGGAGCGTTATACTTTTTAAAAGGTAAAGTTAATTCAGATTTTGTTATTTGTTCTGCTGATGCAATATTTGATATTGATATTAAAAAGATGTATGAATTTCATAAATCTAAAAATTCATTAATCACTTTGTTTGCTCATCCAAATTTGCACCCATATGATAGTGATTTAATTATTACAGATGATAATGATTGTGTTTTGGAAATAAATTCAAAAAATAATGTGAGAGATTTTTATTATAAAAATTTGGTAAATGCTGGATTTTTTATTGTAAATCCAAAAACACTTGAATATTTTACCGAATTAAAAAAAATCAATTTGGAACACGATTTTATTAATAACTATGTACCACAAAAATGTGTTTTTGCTTATAAATCGAGCGAGTATATTAAAGATGTTGGAACTGTTGAAAGATTTAATTTGACATCAAAAGATATACAAAATAACATTGTTGTACACAAGAATTTAAAATATAAACAAAAAGCAATATTTTTAGATAGAGATGGAACCATTAATGTTTATAAAGGTTTTATAAATAATCATAAAGATATTGAATTATTGCCAACTGTGGTTGATGCAATAAAAAAGATAAATGACAGTGGGTATCTTGCAATTATTATATCAAATCAACCTGTTATTGCACGTGGTGAAGCAAGCAAAGAAGATGTTGATGAGTGCTTTAAAAAGATAGAAACTTTGCTAGGAGAAAAAGGTGCATATATTGATGGAGTTTATTATTGCCCACATCATCCACACAGTGGTTTTATTGGAGAAGTAAAAGAATTAAAAATAAATTGTGAATGTAGGAAACCTAAAATTGGGTTAATAGAAAAAGCACAAAAAGATTTTAATTTAGATTTAAACTCTTGCTATATGATTGGTGATACAAGTGTTGATATAGAAACAGGCAAAAATGCTGGTATTAAAACAATACTTGTAAAAACTGGGAAAAATGAAGAAAAAGCAGTGGAAAGTGATTATGTTGCAAATAATTTGCTTGATGCTGTAAATTTTGTATTAGGAGATTAAAAATGAAACAAAGAACATTAGAAATTAAAAAAGATTTTTTTGAAAGACATACTGATTTGATATATTTAGATGAGCAAATAACAAAATCAATAGAATTGATTGTTGATTTGAAAAAAGAAAACAAAATACTTTTATGTGGAAATGGTGGAAGTGCTGCTGATTGTGAACACATTGCAGGTGAACTCTTAAAATCATTTGAATTAAAAAGAAAATTATCCGACAAAATGTATAAAAAATTGAAAGATAGTTATGGCGAAGAAGGTACATTTATTGCAGACAACTTGCAACAAGCAGTAAAAGCAATACCATTAACATCATTTTGTGCATATAATACTGCATTCTTAAATGATTGTAATGAAAAAATGATGTTTGCTCAACTTGTAAATGCTTTGGGAATTAAAGATGATATTTTAATTTCAATATCAACAAGTGGAAATTCAAAAAATGTTGTTTATGCAAGTATGCTTGCAAAAACAATGGGAATAAAAGTAATTGCTCTCACAGGAGAAACTGGTGGTAAACTTAAAGATATTGCTGATATAACAATCAATGTTCCATCAAAGAGAGTTTATAGAATACAAGAGTATCATTTACCAATTTATCACTTGCTATGCCTTTGCGTTGAAAGTGAATTATTTGAAGAATAAAAGTAAAAAATGCCAAGTGAAAACTTGGTATTTTTTTGTTTGTGATTTGATATATTTATGTTATAATTAAATTGTTATGGATAAGAAAGTTATAAAATTATTATGTTTTTCTTTAATCTTTACAGTGTTTTTACCTGTTGGAATTTTTTTGATAATTTTTGGAGCATCAAAAAGTAGTATACTTTTAACCATTGGAATAATACTAACTGTTCTAGGTTTTTATGGCTGTCCAATAATTTGGATAAAGTTTGGTGAAATGAAAGTTTATCAAAATGTTTGTAACCAAATTATAAAAAATAACATTCAAAGTATTGATGAGCTTGCTTCAATATATGGGAAGAAAAGTGAAGAAATGCTTAAAAATGTGCAATACCTTATTGCACAAGGTTATTTGATGGGCTTTGAGATTGTTGACGGGAAATATATTGTTCCAAAAGACAAAAAAGTTTTATCAAAAGATGAATTACTTGAAAAAGAAGGTCATATCAAAACTGGTGTATGTTTGGGTTGTGGTGCACCAATCGAAATGATTGGTAATGCAAAACCAAAATGTCCATATTGTGGAAGAAGATACGACCAAAAACAATAAATAGTTTACTCTCATATAAGGGGGGATATATGGAAGAAACCAAAATAGAAAAAGTTGAAGCGAATATTGGAGCAGAAATTGAAAAAAACAGTTTTACTCCTTATATGCAAAAACAAGTAAAAAAATTAAGAAAGAAGGGACTTGAATATGGAGTTAGTGTTCCTTATCTTAATTATGAGTTAGATAAGCCCGAAAAACAACGAACAATATTTAATGTTATTGCAATAATATTTTTTGTTTTGGCAATAGCAATGGTTATTGGTACAGTTGTGATGTATTTTTACACTCATATATTCAGTGCTATATTTGAAATTGCAAATAAATCAAACGATTTAACAAGTTATGATACTTTGCAAAATTCGTTGGGATTGTCTGGATTTGTTGGTGTTGCAAGTTGGGCATTGGTATTAATTCTTGTAGTTATTTCATTACTGCCTATTCCTATTATTATTGTAACAATCAATTTTGCAAGAAAAAATTTAAGTTTTGCAAAAATGTCAAAACAGGAAATGGCAAAGGGTTTTGAAATAAAAAATTTTATTATCTTTTTAACTTTTAGTGCAATTTTCTCACTTGCTCTTGCAATTATATTATTGTGTCAAGGCATGGCAAGTGGTGCTTTTGGAATTTGCAGTGTAGTATTCTTATTTTTACTTTTTGTAATATGTATTGCTCTTTCAGTAATTATAATAAAAGAAAAAAATAAAGAAACTCAGTGGTTTAATACACTTCCAATAGAAAAACAACAAGATTTCTTGAATTTTAATAAAAGTTTAAATTTGGTAAAAAGTAAGAAAAATCAATCAAGAAGAATTTAAAAGGAGAAAATATGGCAAGAAATAAAGGAATTTTTAGTTTAATATTCAAAATATTTGATAAGTTTGTGGACATAAGAGTAGCATATAATGATATTAAGTCCAATCCAGAAGCAAAACAAACAAGCACTGTTCTGGCAAAAAAATCAATTTTATATTCTATAATCGGTGCAGTTGTTTTTGCAATTAGTTTTGCTCTTATTTTTTGGGGATTTAGTTTAGTGGATAGTGCATCAGTGTTCTTTGGCATTATGCTAATTATTTTAGGAATATCAATGATATTTTATCCACTTGCATTTTTAATATTGTCATTAAATTTGGTAATAAAACAGTTATTGCTTAATAAAAAGCCACTTGGCTTTATTGCACTTTCAATATTTTTGTTAATGATAGCATTAATAGTTGTTGGAGTAATTTTAACATTTACATATCTAGGCTAAAATAAAAATTCACTTTATATATAAAGTTTGGTATATATAAGGTGTTTTTTTTATATCATTATTGACAAAATTGCTGATGTAATATATATTAAAGTAAAGGAATTATATGGAAAATTTTAACTTAAATTTATTCAAAAATGGAATTAATATTAATGATAAAAATATAAGCCAAGATAGTATTGAATTGACTGGTATTGAACAAAAAATTTGGTTAACAAAAAACAATAAAAAATATTTGTATAAAATTGATGATGAAAAGGTCTTGGGGTTTTATGAACTTATTGTAAGTTACCTATGCCACAAAATTGGTGTTGATTGCGTAAATGCTTATCCAGCAATAGATAATATAAACAAGCAGACTGGAGTCGTTATTGAATCATATTTGACTGGTAAACATGAAACTCAAATTTCACTTGCAAAATTGGTCGAAAAATATAGTGATTATTTTGTCCAAGTTGATGGAAGCAGACTTGGTTATAGTGTTGAAGAAATTGAAGAGATTGTTCAAAAATTACAATTCTTGGGCTTTGAAGTTGAAAATAATCTTATTGAAAATTTGAAAGAAACTTGCCTTGTTGATTATTTGCTTTTTCAATATGATAGACATTTTGGGAATATAGAATTTTTGTTTACAAAAGAAAATGGTAAAGATTGCATAAGACTTGCACCCATGTTTGATAATGGAAGATGCCTAAATTATGATTGTGTAACTCTTGGAGATATAAGATACATAATGAAGGAAAGCGAAGTTTGTTTGTCAATGACAAATAGACAAAGTTCGGATATAGATAAATGCTTATATTCAAAAAATATTGCATACTTTATATGTAAAGAAATTCAAAACAATAAACAGTTAAATGAAATTTACTCAAAACTCTTGGCTATTGATTTTGATAAACTTGTTGATGAAATCGCAAGTATTTATCCAACAAAGATACATCAAGGGAAAATTGATATAATAAAAAAGACATATCAAATAAGACTTAATATGCTTAAAAAATATTTAAAAATCGCAAAACTAGATAAAGATGAAGCATTTTTATATAAAAGCGTGAAAAATATTAGGGTAAAAGTTCCAAAAGATTTTGTAAGAGAAAATTTAACAATTTTGTCGCAAAATGCCTATAACCAAAGTATGATATCACTAAAAAATCGAAATCGAATTGTTATTGATATGGATGAACAAAAAGATGATGATATAAAGGAGCTTATATGGTAGAACTCTATTTTAAGGATAAAAAACTTGGAATATTAAAGTATGATGGAAACAATTATATTTATACCAGTGATTTTGATAATGAAAATTATGCAAAAAATAATTATTTTCTAAATCTAACAGATTACAATTTATATGGAAGTAATTTTAAAATATCTCAAAATTTGTTTAATTTTTTTAAAAAAATCGTAATTCAAGTAAAAAAACGCAAAGATTTGTTAAAAATGTTGCAAATAACAAACAATGACACCGATTTTGATATATTAACAAAATTGGGAAAATCAAGACAAAATAGCGATAAATTTTATTTAAAATCAATTTAGGAGAATTATGAAAAAATTAACATTTGAAAATAAAAATCAAATAGTAACTTATTATGAGTGGAATGATGTTGCAAATCCAAAAGGTATAATTCAAATTGCACATGGAATGGTAGAGTATGCACAAAGATATGACAAAATAGCAAAAATATTTAATCAAAATGGCTATATTGTTGTTGCTGATGACCATAGGGGACATGGGAACACAAATCCAGAAAGCTTGGGTTATAGTGATGGGGAAATGTTTTTTGACACTATTCTTGATATGAAAAAATTGTTAGATATAACAAAAGAAAAATATCCAAACATACCATATATTTTGTTTGGGTTCAGTTATGGCTCATTTTTAACTCAATACTTTATTGGGAATTATGGTAAAAGTCTTGATGCTGTAATTATTGGTGGTAGTAGTAAAAATTCAAGATTATCAACAAAATTTGGACAATTTGTGGCAAAAATAGGTTGTATTTTTAAAGGAAAACAAAAACCTGCAAAATTAATCAAAAAACTTACATTTAATGTTTATGATAACAAATTTGAGGATAAATGCTTTTTATCAACAAACAAAGAAAATAATGAGAAGTATTTTAATGACCCGTTTTGTTCATTTGTATGTAGTTACAACTTTTACTATAATTTCTTTAAAGGACTAAACAAGCTTTACACAAAACATTATAAAAATTCACTTTCAAAAAATCTTGCAACCTTAATAATTTCTGGCGAAGATGACCCAGTTGGAAATATGAGTAAGGGAACAAAAAAATTATTTGACTATTATAAAAATGTTGGGTGCAAGAATGTTGAATTAAAACTCTATGAAAATAGCAGACACGAATTTTTAAATGAAGATAATAATAGAGCATATGACATTTTAGATTTTATTAATAGGAATATATAATAGTTGAATATTTATTCAATTAATATATTATATTTATTATTTGACATCATTGGGTATATTTGATATACTCAATGCGAATTTGCTAATGTAGCACAGCGGTAGTGCACTCGCTTGGTAAGCGAGAGGTCACGGGTCCGATTCCCGTCATTAGCTCCATAAAAAACCTTGGAAAAACCAAGGTTTTTTGTTAAAAAGGGGAAGGAATGGCAAAGTTGTATTTTAAGTATGGAACAATGGGTAGTTCAAAAACAGCATCAGCTCTTATGTGTAAGTTTAATTATGAAGAGCGTGGATTTAGGGTTCTTTTGATAAAATCTTGCATAGATAAACGAGATGTTCAAAATGGAGAAATTATTGTAAAAAGCAGAATTGGTCTTTGGGCAAAGTGTTACACATTTTTGAATAATCAAGATTTATTTGAATTTGTAAAAAGCAAAGATTATCTTAATAGTCGTGATGTTGTTATTGTTGATGAAGCACAATTTTTAACAAAAGAACAAGTTGAACA
>ERZ808252.1522-NODE-1522-length-16614-cov-4.213841_pt1 | contig 16614 bp, 17 predicted proteins | sample MGYA00521242_ERZ808252 | MGnify/ENA primary metagenome ERZ808252 (study PRJEB31516, sample SAMN03275581) | gut metagenome | biome: mammalia-associated habitat; material: feces | host: Papio cynocephalus | place: Kenya | collected 2012-08-07 ...
AAAGGCGCAAGAGTGCCAGCCCACCTACATCGACTTCCTTGCGGAGACACTCAAGTTGCATGATGTACCAGCTTATGCGACAGCTGTAGGTAATCCTGCAAGAATAATAATTTTAAACAAAAATGTATGACTTCTAAAATTTCAGTTATAATACCTGTGTATAACGCAGAGAGTTATGTTGGGCGTTGTATTGAGAGCGTACAGGCTCAGACATACAATGTCTGGCAGATGATTCTTGTTGATGACGGATCAAAGGACAAAAGTCTAGAAATCTGCCAGAAGTATGCAGGTATAGACAATCGTATTCATGTGATACATCAAGAGAACCAAGGGCCAGGCATAGCACGCAATACAGGTATTGCAGCTGCTAAAGGTGATTACGTTGTGTTCATAGATTCTGACGACTATATAGAAAAAGACTATTTTGAAATTTTGGCAAAACACGATGAGGATGAGGTGTTTATCAATGTTCAGAATGTAGATGAGCAAGGAAATGTATTACAAAAGGACTTTATGCCAAGCGATAGGACTTTATCCAAAGATACAATTCTGCGTCGCCAAATGACAGGCAGAATTAATTGGGGGGGGGGTAAGAAAGGCTCTTAAAATCAATGTAATACGAGATAATAATGTAAAATATACAAATCACAAAATCGGCGAGGAAGCATTATATAGTTTCCAAGTGTTATGGTATGCAAAGTCTGTAGCATTCATTGATAAACCTCTTTATAATTATGTACAAAGAGAGGATAGCCAGTCACACTTAAAAGTGGATGACCCTTGGGGAGGAGTGGCTGTGGCAATGAAAAATAAAATCACAGAAATGGGGCTTTATTCCCAATTTGCAAATACCATCAACGCTTTCTTCTTAACAGCATCTGCTGTTTCAGCCAATAGTATTGCCAAAAATCATTCATACTCTACATATCTTACGAAGGTGAAGAAATGTAGGAGGTGTTTGTGTGATGTGATTGACAAGAACTATCCAATAGATAAAACCAACATGAGCATGAAAGCCCGAATCGTAGGGTGGTTGCTAAGGTATGGTTGTTATCGCTCTATTTGGATATTGGCTAAACTAAAGGAGATGCGAGGATAACTATATTCAGCCATGCTTCCGACCATATTGTTAAAATCAAAATTGGAAGTATGGCAAAATACTCTATCATAACACCTCAGTTCAACTCATTTGACTTGATGGACAAATATTTTGATTCCTTGTTGAATCAGACGCTAAAGAATTTTGAAGTAATTATTGTTGACGACTGTTCATCAGATGAATCATGGGAGAAGTTACAGGCGTATGTGAAGAAAAGTCCATTGCAGATAACGCTTTTGCAGTCAAAACAGAATGGTGGTCCCGGCAATGCCCGCAACATCGGCATAGAAGTTGCGAAAGGAGAGTGGATAACATTTGTAGACAATGACGACTGGGTGGCAACAGACTTTCTTGAAAAGGTGGATGCTGTAATAGAGAAAGAAAAGGTAAACTGTGTCATCTACGATTATTATGCTTGGTTGGACGGAAAAACAAGCATTTCAAGATCCATGTATATCAATAAGGGAGGCCGAAAAACAGTCTCCGAATGTATGATTTCGGTACGAAATCATACAATCGGAAAGTTCTACAAACTTTCCGATTGTAGGGATGTACGTTTCCCGAATGTCCGCAGGTGTGAGGATGTGGCGTATGTTTGTCAAGCTATCGCAGCTTGTGGCAATGCGTATTATCTGAATGAACCGCTTTACTATTATCGCCAAAGGCCGACATCTCTTTCAAATAATGCAAAGTTGGATCATAGCGATATGCTCAATGCCTTTGCTATTTTAGAAGAAAAATTTGGTGCAAAGTATCCGCTTGAGATGAAGAACAAATCGGTTACGGATATTCTTTATGGTGCTTTATTGATGATGTGCAAATCAGGGAAAGACAATGCGTCCATTCTTCAATACATAAAGGAGTATGAGAAGAAATATCCTGAATGGTGGAAATGTGACATCATAAAATATTTGGGTAAGCCTAAAATGATGTTCTTGAAATTTGCTCAATGGCATTTTGTGCCAGGAGTAAAGCTGATTGCCTATCTACATTCACAAATGATTAAGAAGGGTGCATAAAGATTAACCACCAATAAAAGAACAGCAAATGAGTTTAGAACAGAAAATAAACTACCAGTTGAACAAAGTTCCTGGAGTAAAGAAATATATAAAGCGAGCCTATCAGTTAGGTTGCTATGCAGTGAGTAAGAAAATAAAGTCGGAGGGGAATATCGTGCGTGTGTCACCTGATGACCCTGAATATGAATATTTCTTTGGCTATTATGACAAATCACCTTGGGACGCAACCATGCGATACATGATTTGCATGAAAGCAGAAGACACATGGAGTGAGCCAGACCCTTTGGGAACAGCAGATATATTGTTGATTGATACAAAGAATGATAATAAAATAAAGAAGATAGCCACAACTCACACGTGGAATGTCCAACAGGGGTGTATGGCACAATGGTTAGGACCTGACTTCAGGACGCACATATTGTATAATGATATGCGTAATGGCAAATATTGCTCCGTAATTCTCAACATAGAGACAATGGAAGAACGAGTATTGCCTATGCCTTGTTATACTGTATCGGCTGATGGAAAAACAGCATTGAGCCTTGACTTCTCCCGTCTACATTCCTTACGCCTTGGTTATGGGTATGCAGAATTGCCAGAAACGACAAAAGGCATGGCTCTTCCTGATAGCACAGCCGTATGGAAAATGAATATTGAAAAAGGTGAAGTGAAAGAACTTTTGAAATACACAGATTTCGCAAAGTTCCAGCCACGTCATGAAATGCAGGAGCATGGAAGTGTGCATAAGGTGAACCATTTGATGCTATCCCCTAATGGCAAACGCTTTATGGTGTTGTATCGTTGGTTTTGCGGTCAGCGAAAATACACACGTCTGATAACTTGTAATGTAGACGGAACAGATATGTATGTTCTCTCAGACGATGACATGGTAAGCCATTGCTATTGGAAGAACGACAATGAAATTATAGCCTTTGAACGAAAGAAAGAATTTGGTCCAGGCTATTATCTGATGAAAGACAAAACACAGGAGTGGACACATATATGGCCGCAGTTGAGTAATGACGGTCATCCGAGTTATTGTTCTACCGACAATCACTTAGTGGTGTTTGACACTTATCCAAGTCGTTCACGTATTCAAGAAGTAAAACTCGGTATTGATACAGACGCTACAGGCGAGAGTGTGAGAACAATTGCCAAGGTTTTCTCTCCTTTTAAATATGATAATGATACCCGATGTGACCTACATCCTCGTTGGAGGCAGGATGGCAAAGCCGTTTGCTTTGACAGTGTGTATGAAGGACACAGAGGATTGTATATAGTAAAAATAGATTAGAATGAACAAGATTGCTGTAATTTTACCCGTATACAAGAACGATAGAGTTCCGTATATAAAACTGTCGTTTGACAGTATTCTGAATCAAACATACAAAGACATCCACTTGTATATTGGTGTGGATGGGCCAGTAGGTGAAGATTTGGAAGAGTGCTTGAAACAATACGAGCAGGATGAGCGTGTAAGCGTGGAATGGTTTAAGGAAAATCGTGGGCTTGCTATCGTGTTGAACGACTTGCTTGATATTTGTTTCAAGGAAGGTTATGAGTACGTAGCCCGAATGGATGCCGATGACATCTCGAAACATGAGCGTATAGAAAAACAAATGGCTTATTTGCTGCAACATCCAGAAATTGATGTTGTTGGTGGAGCGATAGAAGAGATAGACGAGAACAGCGAGAGTAGAGGAAAAACTATAGTCTATCCCGAAACTCCAGAAGGGTGTTATAAGTTCTTTGCCAAGCGCAATCCCCATGCTCATCCAGCTGTAATGTTCAGAAAGAGTTTCTTTGATAAGGCCGGATGCAAGTACCGCCCAGAATACCGACAGAATCAAGACACGATGCTTTGGCTAGATGGGATGAAGGCAGGAACAAAACACGCCAACTTGCAGGAAGTGGTATTGCGCTTCCGTTTTACCAATTCATTGTTTAAGAAACGCCGTAATGGGTGGGTATTCGCCAAAAAACAGTTGCATGACAGAAAAATCATAAATAAGGCACTTGGATATGGATTGGGTGCAACGGTGTTTGGCTACATGATGTTCTGTATGCTTGTAAGTCCTGCATGGGTCAAGAAAATCGCATATAAGGTATTCAGATAAAGATGCTCGAATTTGAATTTATACAGATTGCTTTTGGTTGTAAGTACAGATTTTCATCTAACCCATCAGTGGAAGACTGGACACGCCTCTTGCATTTTGCCCAAAAGCAATCGTTAGTCGGATTCCTTTTCTGAGGCATAGAAAAAATCCCCAAAGAGCAATTGCCACCAAGAGAAATGTTGCTGAGATGGTTTGCCTTGGCAGAGAGAACAAAGCAAGCCAATGCAAAACTGAATGCACGTTGTAAGGATTTGGATGCAATCTTAAAGGAAGGTGGTTTTAGAGAATGTGTTCTTAAAGGGCAAGGAGTCGCTTTGCTCTATTCCAAACCTGAATACCGACAATGTGGAGATATTGATATGTGGTTAGGAACATCAGATGGAAACAAAGTTTCCATAAACTCTATTGTAGCGTATGCCAAACAAAGAGGAGTAACTGTTTCGCATATTGATGTTAAGCATTCAGACATGCAATTCTTTGATGATGCGCAAGTAGAAATTCATTTCAAACCAAGCTACTCGTATAATTTCATTTATGACAGACGACTTGACAAGTGGTTTAAGTCCGTATCGAAAGAGCAATTTGAAAATTTTGATACGGCAGTAGGCTTTGCTTACCCTACTATCAGCTTTAATCTTGTTTACTCATTGTTGCATATTTATCGTCACCTATTTTCTGAGGGGATAGGGTTAAGGCAGATGCTGGATTACCATTATATATTGATGAACAGCACTACAGAAGAACGCAAACAAGCATATAAGACAATGTGCGGTTTCGGAATGAAAAACTTTGCTGGTGCAGTGATGTATGTTTTGCAAGAAGTCTTCGGGCTATATAATGATTATTTTCTTTGTAATCCATCAGAGAAATCTGGTAAGTTCATATTGAATGAGATTCTGACAGCAGGGAATTTCGGGCAATATGATAATCGCACTAAGAAGATAGACAAAGAAAAAAGATTTGCGAGAGGTTTGGTGTAATTGGCAAGAAACCTTCGCTTTGCAAAGTATTATCCACAAGAGGTTTTGGCTTCACCGATATGGAAATGTTGGCATTATGGATGGAGAAAGAAGCATGGGTATTTGTAAATTTATACTCATTGATGATGCAGAAGAATTCCAAATAGGTTCAATAGACAACTCAGAAACACGTTCTTTATGCTGTGAAATACTTGAAGGAGGCGAAAGAGCATTTAGAAAGAGACAGGCTATATATCATATTTAGGTGTCAAAAAAACATACAACATTCTCTTAAAAAAATATGTTTTTGCATTACTTATACCGAGAATTAAGCATTAAAGATTTTAATTTTATGATATTCAAAAGACTCTTTGACATTATAGCGTCCCTATGCGGACTGCTCTTGATTTGGTGGACATTCCCAATAGTAGCGTTTTTAATCCATAAGAAAATGCCGGGCGGACCTGCGTTCTTCTGTCAGAAGCGTGTGGGCAAGGACGGCAAGTTGTTCACTTGCCATAAGTTCCGCTCTATGACGGTGAAACATAGTGGTTCATCGGTGAGTGTGGCTGGTGACAGTCGTATCACTCCGTTCGGGGCAAAGCTGCGCCATTACAAGATTGATGAGTTACCTGAACTGTGGGATGTATTGATTGGTAATATGAGCTTTGTGGGTCCGCGTCCTGATGTGCCGGGATATGCAGACAAACTGCAAGGCGATGACCGGGATGTATTGAAATTGCGTCCAGGTATTACGGGGCCTGCCACATTGAAGTATCGGCTGGAGGACGAAATGATTTCAGAGTATGTGGCAAAGAAACAAGCGGAAGGAGATACACGTCCAATGCAAGAGATCGCTATTGAATATAACGACAATGTAATCTATCCTGACAAAGTTCGCTTGAACTGCTATTACTATCGTCACTATTCATTTTGGAAAGACATTGAAATGATATTTGCGACAGTATTGGGGTTCAAAGTGAAGTTCGCAGGAGAGAAAGTGTAGATCTTATTGTTGAATGTTATGTGGAAGGACTCAGAAACAAAGTCAGACTATCTTAATTTCGACTATCTCATAGATGCTGTAGAGAGCATTGCAATGGATTCAAAACTTACCCCATCGACAATAGGAGTTTATGGAGATTGGGGAAGTGGAAAGTCTAGCCTAATGCAAATGGTGGAAGAAAAGATAAAGTCAGAACATAATGATAACACCTGCTGTATTAGGTTCAACGGATGGTTATTCGAAGGGTATGAAGATGCAAAGACCGCATTTTGTGGTTCGATTCTTGATGCTCTACGAGCAAATGAAACGATGCCCTCCAAAGTGAAAACGAGGATAACCAATCTTTTGAAGAAAGTTGACGGAAAGAAAATTCTCATGAAAGGCGGCTCCGTTGCTCTGGATGTCCTTTTAAGTGGAGGCGTTGGCTCTATTGCATACCTTACTGTTGACACAATCGCAAATGCTCTTAAAGGCAAATTGTCCGATGCCACGGCTTCTGATGTTAAAGACACATTAAAAGGAATATTGGCTGAGAAAAAATCATCTACATCCAACCGTAATGACATTAAGCACTTTCAAGAAGAATTTAAGAAGATACTTAAAGAGTCAAAGATAGAACACTTGGTGATATTTGTTGACGAGTTAGACCGTTGTACTCCAGATACGGTCTTGGATGTCTTTGCTGCAATGAGGTTGTTCTTGTTTGTAGAAAAGACCTCCTTTATTATAGGAGCAGACAGCCGTCTGATAGACTATGCCATAAAATCCCGTTACCAGAACATAGCCGGCAATGAACTTGACATCAGCAAAGAGTATTTGGAGAAACTGATACAATATCCCGTAACGATTCCAAAACTTGACGAGTTGGAATTGGAACGCTATCTTACCTGCTTATTGCTTGAAACCAAAATCAACAATATAGCAGAATGTATTAAAGGAGGAAGTATTTATGATTCTATCAATCAAGAAGAATTGGTGAAAAACCATGAAGGTGAAAAAGAAGAAATTAAAGAAGCCATTGCCTTGTCACGTATAATATCTCCTGTTCTTGCAGCTAAACTGAATGGAAATCCACGACAATGCAAGAGATTCCTCAATACTTTATTCATGAGAGTTAATATGGCAGATACAAGAGGAGTAAAATTGGACAAGAAAATTCTGTCAAAACTCATGCTTTTGGAATATTTCAAGGAACCGATGTATGCAGAAGTTGTAAACCCGAACAACAGGAAAGACTTGGAAGAATTGGAAACAAAGAAGACTATAACAAGCAGAAATGTTTTTAATAAATGGAAAGATGACGAATGGGTAAAAGACTGGTTGGCAATGGATGTACCATTGAATGAGAAAGATTTGAGACCATATTATTACTTTTCACGCAGTACACAAAGAGCCAACCAAGCCATCAATAACCTGTTAAGCCCCAATGCACAACAAAGTCTGAAGTCATTCTTGGCAAAGTCAGACTCTGAAAGAGAAAAAGCAGTGAAACTGTTTGGAACATTAAGCGAATCGGAATGTGCATTGGTTACAGATGCTATATATGAGGAGATGCTAAAGACAGAGGAAATAGACATGGAGATTTTCAAATCATTTATGGCAGTTCTATCATGTAAATCCATGCTTGACCAAGCAGCAAAGCAGATAAAGAAAATACCAGCATCTAAAATTGAAGCAGAAATGTTACCTCTTATCAACGATTTGAAATCCAAATTATCAACCACACAAGACAAAGAGGAAATAGAAGATTATATAAGTAAGAACACCAATTTGTCTAATGCTGCGAAAATAACAGAAGCACTTATGAGATAAAGGTATGGGTACATCAAGCATATACAAAGGGCCTAAGAAAACGATATTGTTGCCAGATGATTATTCTGATGACAACAATCCAAATGACGTTTCCGAATCTCCAGCAGATGAGAAATCCAATGAACAGCCACAAGAAAAACCTTCCGTGACATGGCAATCCGCCAAAAGCGGAGTTGCCAAATCTGTAGGAAGTGATACACGTGCTATGAGAAATGCCATGTCTTCCTATACAAAAGCATTGGGAGGACATAGAAATGCAGCAAAGCAATCTGTTCAGGCAAGAAAGACTACAGCAAACATTATTTCGTTCTTTTCTGGTTCTCCATCAGAGATAAAACATCGCTTAGAATCAGAAGGAATCTCTTTTGAAGGGAAGACAGCAAAAGATATATTCTTCGAGATACGAGATTTGCTTGCTCCTATACCGAACACATTAGAAGACAGTTATGTTAACAAGGCTGTAACGGACACTATATCAGAACTTATGAAGGACTCAAACTTGGAAGCAGAACAAATTGATAATCTGTTAAACCAAGCACTTTTGGAAAAACTTGTTTGTGGAACGGTAAAGAACTATATCTATCAGAAATTCATCAGTCAAGCAACAGCAGGTATTCTCAAAAAAGACAACAGCATTACTGATATTCATCGATTTGAAAAGAAAGCCAAGTTATGGATAGAAGGTATCGTGACAAGTGTTATACCCAAAATGTTGCATAGTGGAGTCAATCCACGCGATATAGACAATAAGGTAAAAGCAATCTACGAAGGATGTTATAAAATTATGGAGAATTTCAAATGATGAATACATTTGTATGTAAGCTTTTTAATTCAGACTCCTTTCATATAGATGGAGCAGAGGTCGTAAATCTGAATGACAACAAACAGTACAATTACACGTTTTGGAAATTGTCGAAGCAATTGTATAGTATACCATACGTATTTACGAAGGAAGCATTAGACCTATTCTATCTTTCACTCATGGTGTTTTATGCAGATAGAGTCGTACTTAGAAGTTCACAACCAGATGGATGGACGAGACACATAGAAGTTTATATGCCTGTGGCAAATGTTGGTAAATGGAATGCAAATTCAGATTTACTGAAACAGATGCTTGATTTTTTGACAGGTGATGATTGGACGTTCCATTTCAGAGACAGAGTTTGTATAACCGATGACGAGGACAAATACAAGAAAGGAAAATATCATTTCAGACGTTCCACTCGAAAGATAGATACCGATGTCTTTTGTATGTTGTCAGGAGGTCTTGACTCCTTTATTAGACCTGTTGTCTTGCAATGTAAAGCCGATATTTGTAGGTAATTATAATGGAGGCAAGGGTGTCAGCGTTTATCAAAATAGAGTTATTGATGCCCTGCAAAAACATTTCAGAATCCCGTCAGAACGTTTCTATCAATTTTATGCAGCCCCCAAAAGCGGAAAAGAAGACACCACGAGGTCGCGTTCTTTATTGTTTTTCTCACACGCCATAATATTGGCTTCAGGTATGAAAAAGCCTGTGAAGTTGTATATTCCCGAAAACGGAGTTATCTCTATGAATATTCCTTTGACCGAACATCGAATGGGAAGTCTAAGCACTCGTACAACCCACCCGTATTTCATGGGAATGTTGCAAGATTTATTGAACGCATTGGAATTGAAAATCACAATTGTCAATCCATACCAATTCAAGACAAAGGGTGAAATGATGTTGGAGTGTATTGATTTTGACTTCTTGAAAAATAACTATCCGTTAACCATGTCGTGTTCGCATCCAGACTTGGGACGTTGGAAAAAAGAAACTGAATCAAGTCATTGTGGCGTATGCTTACCATGTACTATAAGGCGAGCTGCTATAATGAAAGCAGGTTTGAAAGACGAATCGTTTTATCGTGACCCAGAATATAGGGATATTGAAGCGGAAACTAATTTGCGCTCTTACAAATTGGGATTGGCTCGGAAGAAAACTCCTATTTGGGCAATTCAAGAATCAGGACCGATAACACATCATCGACAGGATTTTTCAGATTTGTATCAAAGAGGCTTGGCTGAATTAAAAGAATTTATTGATACACTATGACGAAACAACTGTATGATACACATTTCCATTTAGATTTGCAAAAAGACAAGCCTAAAGCTATAGAAACCATTACAAAAAATGGCATATACACCATAGCAATGACTAATCTCCCCGATTTGTATCAGAAAGAGGTTTCGTTATATGGACAAAAATATATACGCATAGCATTAGGGTTTCACCCTGAACTAATACATGAATATCCTAATAAAATCCCTGTAATGTGGAAGCATTTAGCAGAGGCGAGATACATAGGAGAAGTTGGATTGGATTTTACGGATAAGTCACATGCAAAAGAACAGATTGCGTTCTTTTCAGAGTTGATAGCAAGATGTAAGAATGACACCAACAAGATAATTTCAATTCATTCGAGAGGTGCTGAGACGGAAGTAGTAGACATCATTGGAACAGATTTCAAATTTACCCCAATACTTCATTGGTACTCTGGCACAATCGAAAATTTGAAAAAGGCCTGTAACAGAGGCTATTATTTCTCTGTAAACTCATCAATGATAAGAACGAAGAAATTCGCAAAAATGATGGAGTGTATCCCGAATGATAAGTTATTATTGGAAACAGATAGTCCTTTTACATCAACAAGAATTTCTCATTTGGATAGTTTGAAAACGGTAAATGAACTCTTGAATTCCTATAACATTAATTGTTGGGAGAACTTTCTGAAACTAATAGGTGCGTAGTAACAATAATTATGGATATATCACAGAACAACATATATATAAATTGTAATGTTGGAGCCAATACAATTACAGATTATCAAGGGGAAATAGAAAAGATAAAAGCAATTAAAGACTCTGGCGATATTCCAGATATGATGATGGATTTGAGTCTTGTCAAGCAGGATGTTCCTTTGTATAGAATTGTGCAAGATACATTAAATATTTATGTGGGTACTGTAACTATCATATATTCCATTCACTAAACAAGACGGTCTGCAATGGCAAATGTGTAAGGAATATCTAATTCAGTTGGGTAAAGATGGCGTTTCTTTTGTAACAATTCATTTTACTGCAAATCTTGGTTTACTTGAATTAGCCCAAAACAGAAATATGCCGATGACAAGCAGAGGTGGTGGTATATGTCTTTATGACATGCAACTTAATAGGCGTAAGAAGAATCTATTTCTAGAGCATATTGACGAGATAGTTGATATAGCATTGCAATATGATATAACTATCAGTTTGGGAATAACATTTCGTCCTGGAAACATATTCGATGCTTGTGATGAAGTTCATATAGCAGAAACAAAGCAACAGTTAGCTATTTTCAAGTATTTGAAAGGCAAGGGTGTCAAAATTATTGTTGAAAATATTGGACACATACCTATAGACAAGCTGGAGCAACATGCCAAACTATTAGGAAAGTTTGATGCCCCAATAATGCCTTTAGGACCTATACCAACAGACACCTCTATAGGTCAAGATCATATAAGTTCTGCTATAGGAGCCTCTTTTATGGCGTATTGGGGTGTAGCTAATATATTGAATTGCGTGACGAGAAATGAACATTTGACAGCAACTATCGACAAAGACGTGATGATAGAGGCGATAAAAACAATGAAGATTGTAAGACAGACCATTCTGTTGGCGCAACATAATAGCGGTGCTATTGCTTTAGAGCAACGAGTAGACAAGCAAAAAGAAATGAGACACTCATGTATGATATCAGATGAACATTGCAATAGATGTATGTCTGTTTGTCCATTAAGAATACTATGATAGAAATAGGACGATTTGGAGATTTCAATGATTCAAGGAAACAAGAGTCTGTAGCATTCCCTTATGCAAATGATATGGATGCTGATACAGTTAAACTGTATGAGAAAACATTTTCATCCACTTATCCCAAAATATACAAACTGCTAACGGAAACTACAGCTTTCTATGAACAGCATTTCGGTGAAATGATTGCCAAGGTAGCGCGTGAGAAAAGACGGATGGAATTTGAAACACCCAACAGGGTTCGATTAACCAACGAATATGAGTTAGAAAATACTGAAGCACTTAAAAATGGGGAGTATTATTTGTTTAATACACGTGATCGTTTGAGTTGGTTGACAATATTCACTGATGAAAAACAGGTTGCCGTTGTTGCTCGCAAACGAGTAATGGAATTATTACGGAATTGCCTGAAAACTGAACTAGAAAGATTGGCATCACAAATAAAGAAGTCGCAAGAAGATTTGGTTGAATATCTTTATGAAATGTCTGATGGAAAACCATGTTTTATCTCGTGTAATAGTAATGTAAAATCTATAAGACTTAGCTACTATGATTCTGTGTTAAGCGACAAAAACAAGGCGACAAATAAAGGAAACAAATGCCTTCAACCAATATTGGAAAAAAGTATAACGTATATGTACAGACCATTGGCATCGATATCCAACTGTTGGTTTTACGTAAAATCTCCGAAAGATTTTAATATCTCTATTGTAGATGATAGTAAAAGAGCTAATATAGAGAGGCAATCAAGTCAAGACTTTGAAGTGCAATCAATGGTGATAAAAGGCTCTAAAGAGAGACAAATAGTAAGATTTGATATATATGTTAAAGTCCCTGTTGGCCTGAAATGGTGGTATGTCTCTATCTATTGGGTATCAATAATAGCAATAGTGTTTGCCTTATTCCTAATTGCTATGCATTTGTGGGTAGATGCCAGCAATGATTCTTGGTGGAATGTCATGATAAAAAATGCAGGAAAAGGATGGTATGCTATCGTTGCCGCCTTGATAACAACCCGTGGTTGGATGATGCATGAATCTCATGCTTTCAATTTCTTATCAAAGAGTTATACGATATTTGTCATCTTGCTTTTGGTTGAAGCAATCGTAATGGCAGGATTAAACTTTAGTAAATGAATTTTAATTTGAATAAATAAAATAAACTATGTCAGAAGAAAGGAAAACAATTTATCTCTGCCTTGCCCATATGAGTGAGGCTGGTTTGGAACAGAAATATGTAAAAGAGGCATTTGATACCAACTGGGTAGTGCCTATGGGACCGAATGTAAATGCATTCGAGAAAGACTTGGAGACTTTTGCAAACAGCAAGAGTGATGGAACGGAACCACTTGACCGCAAGGTGGTGTGCTTGTCAGCTGGTACAGCGGCAGTACACTTGGCTTTGATAGGCTGTGGTGTAAAGGCTGGTGATGAAGTATTGGTGCAGAGTTTCACATTCTGTGCTTCTTCTCATCCTATCACTTATCTCGGAGCAAAACCTGTGTTCGTAGGTTCTGAGGGTGAAACATGGAACATGGATCCAGTGTTGTTGGAGAAGGCTATACTTGACCGCAAGGAGAAGACAGGTAAGCTGCCTAAGGCTATAGTACCTGTAGCTCTGTATGGTATGCCTTACCGTATCGACGAGATTATGGCTATTGCTGATAAGTATGGTATACCTGTTGTGGAGGATGCTGCGGAAGGTATGGGATCACGCTTCAATGGTCAGGTACTTGGCACATTCGGCAAGTATGGTGTATTGTCATTTAATGGTAATAAGATGATTACGACGTCGGGCGGTGGCGCATTGATTTGCCGTGATGCAGAAGATGCAAATAATATTATGTGGTATGCTACACAAGCTCGCGACGCTTATCCTTATTATCAACATACAGCCATTGGCTACAACTACCGTATGAGCAATGTGTGTGCAGGTATCGGTCGTGGACAGATGACAGTGCTTAACGACCACATCGCCCACCACAAGCACGTACAGGCTCTATATGAGGAGCTGCTGAAAGATGTACCAGGCGTGCATATGCATAAGCAGCCTGCTGACCAGCGCTTCGATGCAAACTTTTGGCTTTGCGCTGCGACACTTGACAAGGATGTGAAGATACAAGGTCAAGAAAATGCCTATAAGGAAGTTATCAAAACGGCTGTGGGCGGTGCTGCAGGTGTAATCCACGCAGTTGACTCTGCCGTGACGGATTGTCAACCCAACGAGAATGTGGAGGCTTTGCGTGTATTCATGTTGGGCAAGAAGATTGAGTGCCGCCCGGTATGGAAGCCGATGCACAAACAACCCGTGTATGAGGGTGCTCCAGTATATACCAATGGTATTGAAGAAGAACTCTTCAAGGTAGGCTTCTGTCTGCCAGCAGGTCCATATGTGACAGACGATGATGTACGATATATTGTGGAAAGTATCAAGGAAGCGATTGTAAAATAAAAAGTAAATGGGCAGTTAGTGGATGTTGAACATTAATATCCATTAATTGCCCATTAATAGTTCGTTAATTTTATAAGTTTTACGTCGCGGCGCGAACGCCGTAGAACAATAGTTCTTTGAAATCAGTGTTATTTATCTTCAAGTTTGGTCTGTTTCCAAACATGGAAAATAATCGTTCGACCATTGCAGCATTGTGCAGCAGCACTTTGACATCACCGACCGAAAGAGGGGAGCTGTATTGAGCTCCGAACTGTCTCGCAAAGTTGATTGTGGAGAGCGACATGTTAAAGGCGAAGTCCAGGGTGTCGCTATCCCTTGACTGTTCAGCCCGGTAACGAAACTCTCTTTGGAGAAGGAAGCGGATTACTGGGTAAATTTGGAAAACAACATGTGCTTCTCGAAGCAACCGGAAATAGTATGCATAGGTGTTATGAGATTCCTCAAAGTGGAGGACATCTACATGGAAATGCATTCCGATGCCAGAATAAGATACCGACGGCAAGCGGTTTATTCTGAGTGAAAGTCAAAATACCCATGAATATGAAAAGCAATATGACGTGTATTATGACGGAGAGAACTCACCGATAGTGAAGAGGCGAGCGAATATATTTCTGTAGGATAGAAACGTTGTGAATATTCAAAGGCGGATGCCCAAGATAGAGAGTCTTGGGCATCCGCCTTTGGGCGTTTATTACGGTCTGAGTAAATTGATAGGTGCGACATATACACCATCCTCCCGCTGATAAGCACCACCTACAGCTGTGAGCACCATTAAGAAAGAAGGGGCCTGCTCTTCACTCTTTCTAATGATTTTATTCTGCAGCGTCTTTAAAGAACTTGCTCCATATTCAATCAAATCATCCCCTCCAAGTTTGATTTCTACAGCTCCCCATCTTCCGTCTTCAAGATGAAGGACAGCATCACATTCCAATCCTGCATTATCACGATAATGAGATACCGTGCCACCTATGGAATTAGCATATATAGACAAATCCCTTACTGCAAAATCTTCAAAGAAAAGCCCAAAACTTTCCAGGTCACGCATAAGGTCTTTGGGACTGACACCTAAAGAACGGCAGGCGATAGATGTGTCTATGAAGTGTCGTGTCGGAGTGCTCCTTATGGAAGTCTTTGAACGTATATTGGGATTCCATGCCGGCAGATCTTCAAGCACATAAAGGTCTTTCAATGCCTCCATGTAATCATCAAAAGTCTTTGGATCCATCGTCCGCTCATTGCTTTGGCGTACATCCGCTATAATGGTTGAGAGAGCAGCCTCCGTTGAAATATGCCGTGCATAACTTCTCAATATCATCCTTAGCACATCCGGGCGTTTGTTTCTGAATCTCTCATTCTCGCAGTCCTCAAATACGAACAAGCCATTATAATAGTTTTTGGTTATTTCCACAGCAATATCCTTTGGTGCCTGTACGGATATAGGCCAACCACCACGACACATAAGGAAAGCAATGTCATCGAGGGTCATTTCCGTGTTCATATCCCAAGGGTAATCCCCTTTTTTATCAAACAAATCCATCAAGGATATTGTCCCCTTAGATTCTTTTGATTCCCATAGGCTCATCGGACGCATCTTTACGGGTGCAATCCTACCTGCTCCACTATGATGGACCTCTGTTTTGTCCGCAGGAGTGGAACTGCCTGTAAGAATATATTTCCCGAACTGATAGTCAAAATCCAAATCATCTTTCACTTGGTTCCAAATATCAGGAGCTTTCTGCCATTCATCTATAAGCCTTGGCTTTTCGCCATTAAGCACTCCCCTTGGGTTCATACGTGCCATTGTGATAGACTGCTTGGTGTTCAGCTTTACAAAACTTTTTTGATAAAGCATACAAGTCGTGGTCTTGCCACAGAATTTCGGACCTGCCACAACAACCGCCCCGGAAGTTTTTAACTTCAATTCTATCTCTTTTTCTACAAGTCTAGTGTAATACATAAGATGCATAATTATGGTTTTCTTCTGCAAAGTTACAAAATTCCCATAATTTTCGGTTGTAAATTCCCAAGGTTTTCAATATGGAATTCCTGAATTTTTCAATTTTTACTTATCCCAACTGTACCGCGCGCGAGAAGTAGACACGGAAAATAATTTTTAGACGTTATTATTTTCCAAAGTAGACAGCGGCGATGTTTTTGCCGCGTATCTTTTTACAAAAGTAGACATTTTTCAACTTTTTTCAGGGATTTCTTTTTCAAAAGTTGACACGCCCTTGCAATTGTCCTTGTTATCAGCGTATTGTTGTAAGCAGTAACTTTGCATCAGCAGAAATCGGCATAATTGATTCAGCAGTTTTCGGAAATTAACGATTGCAGA
>ERZ808252.1523-NODE-1523-length-16612-cov-4.949810_pt1 | contig 16612 bp, 20 predicted proteins | sample MGYA00521242_ERZ808252 | MGnify/ENA primary metagenome ERZ808252 (study PRJEB31516, sample SAMN03275581) | gut metagenome | biome: mammalia-associated habitat; material: feces | host: Papio cynocephalus | place: Kenya | collected 2012-08-07 ...
GTGGAAGTTGCTTTCTTGGAGATGGCAACTTTTTTTACAGGAGTACCAATCTTGACAGTAATCGTAGCTTTTTTCTTTGCGTTCTGCTTGGATGTTACTGTGATCTTTGCAGAGCCTTTGCTCTTGCGTGCTTTCACAACACCTTTTGAACTTACGCTTACGATTGAAGCTTTGCTTGATTTGTATGTAACCTTTTTACTTGCTTTTTTAGGTGTCACAGAAACCTTCAGTTTCTTTGACTGTCCTTTTTTCAGCACAAGAATTCCTGATCCGCCAACTTTGACCCCAATGGTGACTTTTTTCACTTTCTTAGCCGCCTGAGAATCAACGGACGATACAGTCAAAGATGTGATTACCATCGCGAATACGAGCATCGCTGTCACAAATCTTCTGAAATACTTGGCTGACTGTGTACCGATTTGTCTCATCGTAATACCTCCTAAATTGTTTTGTTTTGTAGTCCATTGCAGAAAAACTCCAATACATCCACAATGATATTTAAGTCGATTATAACACTACTAGCCGTAATATGCAAGGGTGTTTTTGAATTTTGTAAAAAATATGGGCATATTCCTTCTTTCTTTTTTTACAATTTGTTCACATCTCACATATTTTACCTTTAATATAAAAAATAAATTTGTCATCATTATGGCGAAATTCATCTTTTTCTTGACGTTTCCCCTCTTTCCGATATACAATCAAGATAAACTGACAAGATGTATCAATACGAAAGGACTTTTATTATGGAACATTCATTACTGGCTGCGATACAGGAAACATTTTCACTGGAGCCAAAAGATATCAATTTATATGCCCCCCTTACCCTTGCTTATATCGGCGATGCCGTTTATGAGATCATCATCCGTACTTTAATTGTAGAAGAGAAATCCGGTACGGTAAAAAAACTGCACCTGCGTTCCAGTAAACTGGTCAACGCAAAGGCGCAGGCAGACCTTCTTTCTGCCATTGAAGAATCTCTTACAGAAGAAGAACTTTCCTATTATAAAAGGGGACGAAATGCAAAACCTCATTCTGTTGCCAAAAATGCGAATCTGCATGACTATCACACGGCAACCGGTTTCGAGGCTCTGATCGGATATCTCTATCTTTCCGGACAGATGGACCGCGCCCTTGAGCTGGTTCACCGGGGACTGGATGTCATAAAATCGTCCTGATCATAAAAGGGTCATGATCAGGTGCATGACCGGTGCCATGCCGAAAAAACCCGGAAACAGCAGGATTGCACCGGCAAATATGCCGATAACCGTAACACAGAGTCCAAACCGCACCCGGTTCATCGGCATACAGGCTGCCACAAGCACGCCAAAGCTCACAATTCCTCCTGCGATCAGATGCAGGCTCGACGATACCAATTCGGAAAAGGAAAACCACTCTCCCACAAGCGTAATTGCAACAAGACTTCCCACCATACAGACTGCCGCAGGCAGCGACACACGCAGTACATTTCGCAGGAAACCACACGGAATCGTCTCTTCGTGGTGTTCCAGCGCAAGGACAAAGCTCGGAATCCCAATGGCTGTCCCCCCGATCAGACTCAGCTGGATCGGAATAAACGGATAGGATTTTGCCAGTATGATGTAAATGATACATAAAAGGATCGAATATATCGTCTTGGTAAGATACAGTGTACTTACACGCTCGATATTGGATATGATCGTCCTTCCCTCGCCTACGATCTGTCTCATAGACGCAAAATCGGAATCCAGCAGTACGATATGTGCGATCTGCTTTGCCGCGTCGCTCCCTGCTGCCATCGCGATACCGCAGTCCGCGTCTTTCAGGGCAAGCACGTCATTGACTCCGTCTCCCACCATGCCGGTCACATTTCCGACCGCTTCCAGCGCCTTTACGACCGCCTGCTTTTTCTCCGGCGTCACACGACCAAATACGGTATATTTGCCAATTTCTTTTTGCAGTTCTTCTTCCTCATCCGGCAGTTTCCGCGCGTCAATATAATGTGCGGCCTCCGGAAGTCCTGCGCGCATTCCAACGACGGATACCGTCAGCGGGTTATCCCCGGACAAAATCTTAATCTGCACATTTTTCTCCCGGAAAAAGGCAAATGTCTCTGCCGCATCCGGCTTGATAATATCAGACAAAATAATAAAACAACTCTCACGCCCATCATGCGACAGCAGTAGAACGCGCATCCCTTCGGCGGCGTATTTTTCTGCTCTGGAAAGGATTTTCGGATCTGTGCTCAGATACTCCGGCGCCCCCAGACAATATTTTCCTTTTCCTTCTATTGTTATGCTCATGTGCTTACGGCTTGAACTAAATGGTACTTTTTCGATGATCTTCTGCCCGGTCACTTCTGTAAAATGTCTTCGCAGTGCCTCTGTTGTCGCATTGGTCTCCTCAAAAGCATACGCGATCACACCCAGCACCTCTTCCACATTGCCGTCGCGCATAATCGGCTCAACTTTCTCGACCTGCAGATCTCCTGTCGTAATCGTACCGGTCTTGTCCAGGCAAAGCACGTCAACCCGCGCCAGCGCCTCGATTGCTTCCATCTCCTGCACCAGCGCATTTTTCTTAGCCAGACGCCCCACGCCAAGGATAAAGGAAATGCTCGTAAGCAGCACCAGCCCCTCCGGGATCATGCCGATCACTCCTGCCACCGTATTGACGATGGAGTCCGATAAATTGTTGCCGGCCGAAAAACGCTGGATGTAAAAGAGCAGGAGGCCTACCGGGATGAGCGCATAACTGACATATTTAATGATACGCCCGATCGCATCCTGCATTTCCGAGGTTGCCCGGCGCTTTGTCTTCGCCTTTTTCACAAGCTGTGTCGCATAATTATCGTCTCCGGTATGCAGCACTTTCGCAGCTGCACTTCCTGCCACCACATCACTTCCCGAATACACAAAATCTCCCTGCTTTTTCTGCACGGCAAGGGATTCTCCGGTAAGAAGCGATTCATTGACTTCCAGGCCGTCCGTCTTAAGGATTTCACAATCCACCGGGATCTGATCGCCAAGCATGAGTTTCAGCGTATCGCCCTCTTGAATTTCTGCAATCTCGCATTGACATATTTTTCCATCTACGAATCTCCGTGCTTTTGTCGCTGTCACTACGGACAACGCATCTATGACTTTTTTTACTTTTAATTCCTGCGCGATTCCGATCACCGCATTGGTAATCACGATCCCCATAAACAGCATATTTTTGTATTGTCCGGACAGCAGAACCAGACCTGCGAGAACCAGATTTAAAAAGTTAAAATATGTAAATATGTGCGATGAGATGATCTCCCACCGGCTTCGCGATGCCGTACCTTTCATAACCTATCCCTCCAAGTAAGCCAGTTCCGATTTCCGTATAAAACAAAAAGGAAATGACAGGCCTATCCAAACCATTCATTTCCTCTCTCTAAAGCTAGCGACGGGAATCGAACCCGTGACCTCTTCACTACCAATGAAGTGCGCTACCGACTGTGCCACGCCAGCTGAATCATTTAATAACAATCCATGGACTATTCTATCAAAGTATAACGCTTCTGTCAACAAAAATTTTACCAAAATGCCATAAGTTTTTTCTTGATCCGCTGGAGAGCGTTGTCGATGGATTTTGGTGTCTTTTCTAACTCTTTGGCAATCTGCTGGTAATTCAGCCCCTCAATGTAGAGATTGACGACGTTTTGCTCGAATTCGCTCAGATTCTGCCGGATGTACTGCTCAATCTTACCCACACGTTCCCGGTCGATGAGGATATCTTCCGGGTTGGATACGCCGGCCCATTCGATCATCTCACCCAGCGTCGGAGCACCATTTTCCTCATTTCCGCGCGCCTCCACCGGGATATCCAGCGAGACATACGAATTAAGCGGTGAATTTTTGAGCCGGTTTGCCCCTTTTACCGCATTATAAAGCTGCCGGTCAATGCAGACGCTTGCAAAACTGCGGAAAACGGTCTCTTTTCCCATATCATAATCGCGGATGGCTTTATACAGACCGATCATGCCTTCCTGGATGAGGTCATCATTGTCTCCACCGATCAGATACAATGCCCGCGCTTTTTTTCGCACCAGATTTTTGTACTTTTCAAGCAAATAGTCTGTCCCATCTTTGTCTCCTTCGCGGATACCGCAGATGATTTCTTCATCTGTGAGCGTATCATATCTACTTTCCTGCATTTTTTATCAAAATCCCTTTCTCTGGCGCACAATCTCATACGCCAGCACGCCCGCTGCCACGGATGCATTTAACGAATCGATATCTCCCGCCATCGGAATACTCGCCACGTAGTCACAGTGTTTTCGCACCAGCTGCGACACGCCGGCTCCCTCGTTCCCAATCACAAGTCCGATCGGACCTTTGAGATTGTTGCGGTACATGATCTCGCCATCCATGTCGGCGCAGACGAACCACAAACCGCGTTCTTTCAGCCGTTCCATCTCCGCGGAAAGATTGGTTACTTTTGCCACCGGCGTATAATGAATCGCACCGGCAGACGCTTTGACTACGGTCGCCGTCAGTCCAACGGCGCGGCGTTTTGGTATGATGACCCCATGCGCCCCTGCCAGATTGGCGGTACGAATGATCGCTCCCAGATTATGCGGATCCTCTATCCCATCCAAGAGGAAGAAGAACGGATCTTCTCCTCGTTTTTCCGCCAGCGCAAACATATCCTCCACGGTACTGTAGCGAAATGCGGACAAATTCGCGATAACGCCCTGATGTTTCCCGGTCTCGCTCATATGATCCAGCCGCTCTTTTGGCACAAAATCCACCATGACGCCCGCTTTTTTTGCCTCACGCAAAATACTCAGAACCGGGCCGTCCTGACAGCCTTTTAATACAAATAATCGTTCTATCAATTGTCCTGCGCGAAATGCTTCCATGACACTGTGGCGTCCTTCCAGGCGCAGTTCATTTTCCTGTTTTTCCATCTTTGTCTCCTCTCGTATAATACGTATTGCCCCTCGCTTCCGTTCGGCGGCAGGTCGTCGGAACCATCTTTAGGTTATATCGTTAATGTACCAGTTTAGTTTTTGAGCGTCGCCATCATCCGTCAGCGCCCGCGCCATAATATACGGTTTTTCCGTCAGCCGCACGGCAACGCCTTCCCCTTTTACATCCTGTAAAAAATATCCATCTTCAAAAAGCACAGGTTCGTCTTCGCTAACTCCAAGATAATGCCGCAGTGACTCCACCACTTTTACAGCATCTTCCGGCGCGCAGATCATTTCCTGCACCTCGTACCGGTCTTCTTCATGTGTCAGCACGGCAACACCGTGGATCATGGATTCGTTCCGCAGAACCACTACTTTTCCGCCGAGCGTCTTCGTCTCTTTCATCAAAGTATCATAATATCGGACGTCGCGGTATATATACGCGTTAAATTCACTCGCATACAACTGTGCATTGGCAAATTCTACCGCCCGCTCTTTAAGCCGGATGTCGAGATGGGAAAAAGATCCGGCGTGATACCAGCGATGGCGTCTTCCCTTCACTTCCATCTGCTTGCGGTAATAAACGCCCTCAAACCCAAACGGCTTATATATTTCCACATTTGCCGGCGAAAGGAACACATACGGCGCCCCTTCGTTTCTTGCGTCCATCATGCCCTGGTAAAGAAGTGTCTTCATAAATCCTCTGTGACGCCATTCCGGCGCTGTCGCAACCCCCTCTATATAAGGGCATTTCACTTTTTCTCCTTCGATCACCAGCGTGTAATAATTGAAAAATATCATGCTGACCAGATCATGCCCCTCGTATTTCGAATACACCACGGTATGATCCGCTCTTTCTTTAAAATAGAAATCAATATAAGCGTCGTTGTCGCCAAATATTTTTTTCCACAATTGCCTATGGTTCATAGTCAGGCTCCTTTGCTGTCATTCTAAAATGCATACCGCCTGCGCCGAAATCCCTTCGCCGCTTCCGGTAAATCCCAGCCCCTCTTCTGTCGTCGCTTTTACATTGACCCGGTTTAATTCCAGTCCAAGTGTCGATGCAATATTTTCCCGCATCTTCGGAATATACGGCGCCATTTTCGGCTTTTGCGCAATGATTGTCGCGTCGATGTTTCCTACCGAATATCCATTTTCTTCCAGCAGCTGATCCACATACGCCAGCAGCCGCAGGCTGGATATGCCTCTGTACCGCTCATCCGTATCCGGAAAATGTGTCCCGATGTCGCCGAGCGCCGCCGCTCCCAGTAAGGCATCCATCACCGCATGAAGCAGCACATCTGCGTCCGAATGTCCCAGCAACCCATACTCGTATTCTATTTTTTCTCCCCCTATGATCAATTCACGCTCTTCGACCAGACGATGTACGTCATATCCCATTCCAATCCGCATATGCATACCTCCTTGTACTTATCTTTTTTACAAAATCGCAACCATACCTGAATAGTTACATGATAACAAAAAAGTGGGGAAGATTCAAGAGGTTTTGGGAGTTTGGGTGGCTTTTCCGGTTTTTGGGGGTAGGGGTTGGAGTTGGAGGCAGCCTGGGGGATGGATGGTTTGTGTGGTGTGGGGTGCGGACTTGCTTTGGAGTTGCCTTTGAGACTTGGGCGGCGTGAGAAAAGCAACGTAGATGGATGGTTTCTCTCGATTTCGTTGCCTTTGGGGCTTGGGCGGCGTGAGAAAAGCAACGTAGATGGATGGTTTTTCTCGATTTTGTTGCCTTTGGGGCTTGGGCGGCGGGGAAAAGGCAACATAATGGATGGTTTTTCTTGATTTCGTTGCCTTTTTGACTTGTTTGGCGTGCAAAAGGCAACGTAGATGGATGGTTTCTCGCGATTTCGTTGCCTTTGGGGCTTGTTGGCTGGGGAAAAGGCAACGTAGATGGATGGTTTCTCGCGATTTCGTTGCCTTTGGGGCTTGGGCGGCGTGGGAAAGGCAGCATGGATCGTTGATTTCCTCTTTTTTGGCTGCCTTTAGGCAGCCATGCTTGCTTTAAAGGCAACCGGGCTAGGCGACTTCTCTCGAATCGGCTGCCTTTGGGGCTTTTCCTCTCGAATCGGCTGCCTTTTTTGCGCACAAAAAAAGAATGTCTTTCAACATTCTTTTTTAGTAGCGGGAAAGGGATTTGAACCCCCGACACCACGGGTATGAACCGTGTGCTCTCGCCAACTGAGCTATCCCGCCATATATTGTGAAGCTGCTTTTTAGTGATAAATGGGACCTACAGGGCTCGAACCTGTGACCCTCTGCTTGTAAGGCAGATGCTCTCCCAGCTGAGCTAAGATCCCATTTGGTGTATCGCTTATCAGCAGCACCATTGATTATTATATATGGTGTCCACCTTTTTGTCAATAGTTTTTTTCATTTTTTTAAAAACTATTTTCAACCACAATAATCTCATTATTACAGCCGCCTCTTATTCAAGCAGCTGCTCCCAGCCGGACAGCCCTCTTATCCAAACAGCGCCATAAAGGTTCCTCTTGCGAAGAAACTCAGGCAGAACATAATCGTTCCGGCCACCAGTACGCCGCCCATGCAGGCGAGGACGCTCTTCTTGAATCCCATGTCAAGGATGCTGGCTGCAAGGGTTCCTGTCCATGCGCCGGTTCCCGGAAGAGGAATGCCGACAAACAAAAGGAGTGCTATAAACAGACCTTGTCCTGCTTTCTCCTGCAGTTTTCTACCGCCCTTTTCGCCTTTTTCGAGGCAGAAGCTAAAGAATTTGCCGATTATAGGCTTGTCCGCTCCCCAGACGAGGACTTTTCTTGCAAACAGGTAGATGAATGGCACCGGGATCATGTTTCCGATCACGGCAATGAGGATGGCAAGCCAGAGAGGCTGTGCATCCCAGAGTACAGCGTAAGGGATTGCTCCACGAAGTTCAATGATCGGAACCATTGAGATCAGTCCGACAAGTAACATTTTCTTTAACATAATTATTTTCCTTTCAATTTTCATTCAAATTTTGTTTTCTAACTTTGTTTTGAAATTTTTTTCTAATTTCATTTTCTAATTTTTTATTGCTTATTTGGGAAGTTTTACAATTTCAATGGAAATCTCGCCATTTGGCAGAAATTCCATCCAGGCATATGTACATTCAAATCCACTTTGGCGCGGGCGTGAAATGCTGCCGGGATTGAGGATTGTCATCTGGCTGCTCTGCTCGACAAAAGGCACATGCGTGTGTCCGTAAAGGACAACGTCTGCCTCATTTTGAAGCGCCCAGTATTTCAATATATCGACGCCGCGTTCGACATGCTGATTGTGTCCGTGCGTCATCGCAATGCGGTGACCGTGGAGACGGAACACATTTTCCGTGCGCAGACCGGAACGCGTATCGCAGTTTCCGCGAACGATGTAAACCGGACCTTTGACCATCAGACTGAGATCCTCCGCGGCATCTGCTACATCACCGAGGTGAAATAGTCCGTCAATCTGATCCTTGTTTTGGCGGATGATATCGTACATCCGGTCATTTTTGCCATGTGAATCACTAAAAACAATGTATTTTGCCATTTTTTTCCTCCCATATTATGCCTGTTCGTTTAACTTTTCAACCATCTTGCGGAGTGCGATGCCCCGGTGGCTGATCTTATTTTTCTCCTCCGGCAGCAATTCTCCGGTTGTACAGCCGCGCTCCGGCAGATAAAAGATTGGATCGTAGCCGAAACCATGCGTCCCTTTTGGTTCGTGCGCCAGTTTACCCTCGATCACACCTTTGGTCGTTACGACATTGCCGTCCGGATACGCGCAGGCGATCACACAGACAAAACGCGCATCGCGCTGTTCTTCCGGCACCCCTTCACAGCGTTTGAGAATGTCGGCATTTTTGATGTCATACGACGTATCTTCGCCGAGATAACGCGCCGAATAGATCCCCGGCTCGCCATTCAGATAATCTACTTCAAATCCGGAATCGTCTGCCAGAACCATCTCGCCCGTCATCTCGCAGATTGCCTTCGCTTTGATGATGGCATTTTCTTCAAAAGACGTTCCGTTTTCCTCGATCTCCGTATGGATGTCAAGGTCTTTGAGAGAAAATACGTCGTAGCCTTCTCCCAAAATCTGTTTGATCTCCACAACCTTTCCCTGATTGTGTGTTGCAAATATCAATTTTTTTCCCATTTGCTTCATTCCCTGTGTAAAAATTTAGGTCAAATTTCGACCCTAATACGACTAGTATATATGTTATCTGCGAAAAGCGCAAGCATTTTCGGGATTTTTTTCCTATTTTTGCTGATCCTTTACCGTTCTTTTCGGCGGTTTGATTCCCATATATTGGTAAAGATAGGTCTTCATCATGCCATTGTAGATCTTGCGGTTTTTGTCTGCCTTTTTGCCGATCATTTTCTGCGCCTCTTCGTAACCGCTCAAAAGGAAAAATGACCACGTATCATTTTCCTTGATGATCTGACCGATGCTGCGGTACAGCATTTCCATCTGTTTTTTGTCGGAAAGGCGCTCGCCGTACGGTGGATTGGAAACGACAAAGCCGTATTTTTTCGGCGAACTGAAATTGATGATATCACGGCGCTGGAAGTGAATCTTGTCCTCCACGCCGGCAAGCGCCGCATTGGCACGCGCCATTTTGAGCACCTCATCGTCGATATCGTAGCCCTGAATCTGTACCTCGGCATCCTCGCAGACCATATCCTGCGCCTCTTCCACGACGCCGTACCATTCTTTTTTCGGGATCAGGTTGTCCCATTCTTCGGACAAAAATTCGCGGTTTAAGCCCGGCGCGATCCGGCACGCGATCATGGCCGCCTCGATCGGGATCGTGCCGCTTCCGCAAAATGGATCGACGAGAATGCGGTCCTTTTTCCACGGAGAAAGCAGGAGCATCGCCGCCGCCAGCGTTTCCGTCACTGGCGCCGGTGCGGTATATCGGCGGTAACCGCGTTTGTGCAGCGACACTCCCGTCGTGTCAAGCGATACGGTCACGATGTCTTTCATAATGTTGATGCGGAGCGGATACGAGGCGCCGTCTTCGACAAACCAGCTGACCTGATACGTCCGTTTGAGGCTCTCCACCATCGCTTTCTTGACAATGCGCTGTATGTCGGATGGGCTGAATAATTTACTATTGACGGAGGTTGCTTTTGTCACCCAGAATTTTCCATTTTCCGGAATATAACGTTCCCAGGGGATTGCCTTGCAGGCTTCAAATAATTCATCAAATGTCTCCGCCTTAAATTCTGCCACTTTGAGCAAAATCCGTTCCGTCGTGCGGAGGAAAATATTACCGCGGCAGATCCCCTCGGCATCCGCCAGAAAGGTGACTTTTCCATTTTCCACTTTTGAGATCTCATATCCAAGATCGTTGATCTCCCGTTTTAATACGGCTTCCATGCCAAAATGGCAAGGCGCAGTTAACTCAAATATTTCTTTGCCCATCGTACTCTTTTTTTCCTTTCTTTTTCCATATCCGGTAGCTTTCGAAGCCGCCGGCAATACTTGCTGCATGATACCCCAGCCGGTTCATTTCCCTGGCTGCGTACATGCTCTGGTTTCCGCGGTCACAGTAAAAGATCAAATACGCAAACTGATGCCGCCACTCCTCTTTTTCCCGTTCCCATCGTTCGTACGGAATATTTACCGCTCCCTTGATGTGCTCTTCCTGATACTCTTCGCGTTCCCGTAAATCAATGAGAATCGTCCCTTCTCTTGCCTGCCACGAAGCCAGCTGACGGATCGAGATAATCGAAAAACTCATAGTATCACGTTCTTTTTCTTTTATTGTATGCGTTTTTTCGACAAAATGTGCCCGTCTTCCTGAGCGAATCCGCTTTTCCGCCTTGTGCAGTAAAAAAGGCCGCCTCCTTTTATGGTGACGGCCCGTTTGTTCTTTTTACAGTTAGTACAACCTCTTAGTTGTCATGGTGACAATTGGAACTGTTCGTAGAATTGGAAGCGTTTGACGCGTTTGACGCATTGGATGAATTGGATGCGTTCGATGAATTCTTAGAACTGTTTCCGGAAGAATTCTTCGCGCGGTTTTTCGCCTTATTCTTTGAACTGTTTGTACTATTTGTACTGTTTTGATTTGAATCGTAATCGTCTAAAAAGTTTTTCGCCATTTTAAAACCCTCCTGTCAGCAATGTTTTGTTACAGGAGATAGTATCTGCGATTTTCGAATTGTTATACAATTCAAGCTTTTCCAACAGAACCAAATAATTCCATTTTTTCTTTTACAGTCGCTTTGATTGCTTCTGCACCGGGAGCAAGAAGTTTACGAGGGTCAAATCCTTTTCCTTCGAGATCCTTTCCTGCTTCAATGTACTTACGTGTTGCTTCTGCGAAAGAAAGCTGACACTCTGTGTTTACATTGATCTTAGATACGCCAAGGCTGATTGCCTTTTTGATCATATCTTCCGGAATACCTGTACCTCCATGAAGTACGAGTGGCATTTCTCCGGTCAGCTGCTGAACCGCATCCAATGTCTCAAAGCTGAGTCCTGCCCAGTTTTCCGGATATTTTCCGTGAATATTTCCGATTCCTGCTGCCAGCATCGTTACGCCAAGGTCAGCGATCATCTTACATTCTTTTGGATCTGCACATTCGCCGGCTCCGATGACACCATCTTCTTCTCCACCGATGGAACCAACTTCTGCTTCGATCGACATTCCTTTTTCTTTACAGATTGCTACGAGTTCTTTGGTCTTTGCCACATTTTCTTCAATCGGATAATGAGATCCGTCAAACATGATTGAAGAAAATCCTGCTTCGATACACGCTTTGGCACCTTCGTAGCTGCCGTGGTCAAGGTGAAGGGCAACCGGAACCGTAATATTAAGTTCTTCAAGCATACCGTTTACCATGCCTACAACCGTCTTATAACCACACATATATTTTCCGGCTCCCTCGGATACGCCAAGGATAACCGGTGAGTTGCACTCCTGTGCTGTGAGGAGAATGGATTTTGTCCACTCCAGGTTGTTGATGTTGAACTGACCTACTGCATATTTACCTGCTTTTGCTTTTTTAAGCATCTCTTCTGCTGAAACTAACATCTTTCTTCCTCCATTTCATTTTTTATTTTGGGTCTGCTTACACAGACTTATCGTCCACAACATTTTTTGTATTTTTTGCCGCTTCCGCATGGGCACGGATCATTTCTTCCAATTTTTGGTGATTCGCGGCGGATCGTACCGGAATTTTTCTGACTGCGGTACAATTCTTTTCTGCGCTCTTCACTGAGGATCTTGTCCCACTCCGGCATCTTATAAAGCCATTCTGCGTTGCAGTCTACCATATTATAATACAATTTTTCACAGTCAATATCCAATTTTACTTCGGTATCTTTTTCCATCGTTTCGATTGGGTTTGGCTCTTTCAAACTGTCATTGATCCCATCCAGGAATCCAACCATCATAGAAAGCGGCACTTCGTATTTTTCTGCCAGTCCTTCTACGGTTCCGGTCACAACTTCTTCCGGATTTGCCAAAAGTTTCTCATAAATGCCTTTTTCCAATTGGAAGTAGTTGTTCCAAAGCTGTTCTCCCTCTTTTGAATTCTGCATTTCTTCACTATATGCGTACTCACGCCATTCTTGTAACAATGACATCTTTAAATTCCTCCTGCGATTTTGCAATTTTCATAGGGTTTTCCCTTTTTTATTGTATCACATTTTTTAGTGACAAGCAATGATTTTTACTGTAAAAACGCATCAACACCATCGGCAATTCCTTTTACCATCTTTTTCTGATAGGAAGCCGATGCCATCTTCAGATCTTCGGCGCGGTTGCTCATAAATCCCATCTCAATGATCGTCACCGGGACTTTGCACCAGTTAATGCCTGTCATCGTGTCGGTGTACATTACGCCGCGGTTTTTGGCACCTGTCGCCGCGCAGTATTTTTGGATCATTTTCTTGGAAAATTTCTGGCTGGCTTTCCGCACTTTCTTTGACATATATTTGTTGTTTCCGGTCGGAGCAATCGACAATGCGCCGCTTACCGAAGCACTCTCCGAAGAATTTGCATGGATTCGGATGAAAGCATCCGCGTTTGCATTATTTGCCACTTTGGCACGCTCGACATTGGAAATGTTTACGTTGTGCTTCGTACGCACCATAACCACTTTATATCCTCTTGCCACCAATTCTTTTTTTACTTTTTTTGCTACCTGCAGGTTTAATTGATATTCTCCGAGACCACTCGCTTTTCCGGAAGTTCCCGATGTCACTTTCGCCTTTTTCGTCGAAGATCCTGGGCCGTTTGGCTCCAGAGAACTGTTGCCGCGCAGCTGATGTCCGGCATCAATAGCTACGACTTTCTGTCCATCTTTGGCCGCCGCCTGCGCCACACCTGCCTGCGCCACTCCTCCTGTCAGCATTACACCCACGATCAATCCTGCAGCTAATACACGTAATTTCATTTGTTATTCCCTTCCTTTCATTTACTGCTATAACGCAAAAAGAGCAAACACATAACGTATTTGCTCTTTCATGCGGAGTATGGGACTTGAACCCACACGTCTTAGAGACACATGATCCTTAGTCATGCCTGTCTGCCAATTCCAGCAACTCCGCATACCGCAGTCAAACCGTGTCCACGACTTGACTGCTTGACTATTGTATCAAATATTTATACGAATGTCAAGGATTTTTTTGAAAATTTTCTATACTTTCTATTGTTTGATAAACCAGCTGAGAAGATCCGTATTTTCCTTCTTTATCTTCTTCCACTGCGAATGTGGCAGTGGAGCCATGACGGAGCCGGTTTCGACTGTTACATTAGGAATCTTCTTTTTGTAAATAAGCCAGTCGCCAAATCCTCCGTTTGGATCTGTACTGATGGATTTTGGCATCAGGCGGTAGTGGGTAAAACCGTTTACCTTTGCCGCAAGCGCTTTCTGGCGCGCATAGAGCGAGGCATCGGATTCCACGTTGTAGTTCCAGTACAAGATGCTTCCCGTCGAATGGTAATTGAGCGATGCTTTCCATCCGGAATGCCCGTTCACCAGCCTCATCATTGCCTGGGTTTCTTTTTCGGAACCGGCTTTTTTGCCCGGATATGACAAACCGTCTGCCTTTTTGGATTTTCCTTTTTTGTTCCAGCCGCCCGGACAGTTGAAGTTGAGATTTACCCCGCGGGCATTGCCTTTCCAGGTGCGCGCAGAGTTCTTTGTCTTTTTGCATATTTTCCGCAGTTTCGGATTGCGGATCGCATCAAACCCGGATTGTGAGATCGTGACGCCATCCGGATTGATCATCGGCACGATGTAGATACATCGATTTCGCAAAACGTCCTTATAATCTGCATATTCCCGGAGAATCTCCTCGCTTTTGTGCGTAAGGAACTGGCAGTTCAGCCATTCTCTGGCGTGAATCCCGCCGTTGATCAGATATTTTTTTGACGCGGAAGCATTTCCGATACGCAGGCACCAGATCGTGCGGCCATCCTCGCTGTTTCCGATGCTTTGCAGGCTGGCTTTTCCGCGGTATTTCCACGCAAGTTTACGCAGATCCGACGTCATGTCCTCGTAGGTGTAGAGGGTGTCCTTTTCATTGACGATCCACGGTTCTTCCTTCACGGTGATGCGGATCTTAAATTGGTTTTTTACAGAATCTTTTACTTTTACGGTAATGGTTGTCTTTCCCTTTTTGCGCGCTGTGATCTTCCCTTTTTTATCCACCACAGCCGCCTTTTTATTGGACGAAGTAAAAGTAAGACGGCTCATTTTATAGTTTGTGCGTATACGGCTTTCTTTTCCCTGATAGAGCAGTTCTTTGCTTTTCCCATTATTTTCCAGTTTCTTTTCAAATTTTATCGTTACAATAAAACTTCGTTTTCCACTCGTTTCCGTCACTTTTACTTGACAGTTCTGTGCCTTGGACTGCCCTTTTTTCGTGCATTTTATCTGTCCGTTTTTTTCTATTTTCAAAATTCCGCGCCGACACAGGGAAACGGTATCCCCGACGGGTTCAAATTTTGCTTTTAAGGACGCTTTCAATGTGACAATATCCGTCACATAGGAATGGATCTGATATTGCACTTTATTTTTGCTGTTTTTTCTGGATGCATTTTTATTTAACAGGGTAAATGAACGGTTTTGCGGGGTTGCACTTGACATTGCCGTCGGTGTCACGCCCGGCTGTATTGATGGCGTGATAGTTGCCGCGGCAGATGCCGCCGGGTATATGCCGGAAGGTGTAACAGACGGTGCAGTTGGTTCTACACTTGTAGTCGCAGTTGGCGACGGCGACGCTGTCACTTCCGGATACGGCGTGCCGTACGGAACTGTCTCCGCCTTTGCTTTTACAGTATTTATCGGCATTTGCGTGAAAAATAAACCTATCAAAAGAATCCAGATAAGATGCTTTTTATTTTTTTGCGATGCCATGTCACTTCCCCCTTATTTTCAAATAGAAAGGGCACCTCAATATCTGAAGTACCCTTATCCTCAATTGTCTTTATGATTTAACTTAAGCAAGTTTGCTTTTTGCAACTTCTACCAATGTTGCAAATCCTTCCGGATCGCTGATTGCCATCTCAGAAAGCATTTTACGGTTTACATCAACACTTGCCAGTTTCAAACCATGCATGAATTTGCTGTAAGAAAGTCCATTGATGCGGGCAGCTGCGTTGATACGAGCAATCCAAAGCTGTCTGAACTGTCTCTTTCTCTGTTTTCTACCTGTATAAGATGTCTCCAAAGCACGCATAACAGACTGTTTTGCAACACGATACTGTTTGGATCTTGCGCCTCTGTAACCCTTTGCTAATTTCAAAACTCTTTTATGTTTTTTCTTTGCGTTTAATCCGCCTTTAATTCTAGCCATTTTTATTTACCTCCTAATTGCGTTCAAGTAACCGATATTATGCGTAAGGCATAATCTTTTTCATTGTCTTAACGTTTGTCTCGTCAACCAAAGTTGATTTTCTAAGATTTCTCTTTCTCTTTGTTGTTTTCTTTGTCAAAATGTGGCTTTTGTATGCCTTATTACGAACCAGTTTACCTGTTCCAGTTACTTTGAATCGCTTTGCAGCGGCTCTTTTTGTTTTCATTTTCTGATTTGCCATAATGTATTCCTCCATTTATATTTGATAGCGCTCAAAACTCTATCATTATTTTGCGGCTGTTAAAAACATGATCATGCTTCTTCCTTCCATCTTCGGATCTTTTTCGATCACTGCCACATCTTCCAATTTCTCGAAAAATGCATTGAGCACTTCACGGCCAACATCCTTATGTGCCATCTCACGACCGCGGAAACGAAGCGTAACTTTCACTTTGTCTCCCTTGGACAGGAATTTACGAGCCTGATTGGATTTGGTATTCAAATCGTTGGTATCAATGTTTGGTGAAAGACGAATCTCTTTCACATCGATGGTTTTTTGTTTCTTCTTTGCTTCCTTTTCACGTCTAGCCTGCTCATAACGGTATTTTCCGTAATTGATAATCTTGCATACCGGTGGTTTGGCACCCGGGGCAATCTTAACCAGATCAAGTTCTGCATTTTTTGCCATCAAATAAGCCTCTTTGGCTGACATAATTCCAAGCTGTTCTCCGTCCTGGCCGATCACGCGTACTTCTTTGTCACGGATCTGCTCATTAATCATTAATTCGCTGATGATTCGCACCTCCAAATGAAATAAAAAAAAGATAACTGTTTTTAAAGCCAGCTATCCACAGAAATTCTTCATTCAAATGTATGAAAAAA
>ERZ808252.1525-NODE-1525-length-16577-cov-5.134487_pt1 | contig 16577 bp, 11 predicted proteins | sample MGYA00521242_ERZ808252 | MGnify/ENA primary metagenome ERZ808252 (study PRJEB31516, sample SAMN03275581) | gut metagenome | biome: mammalia-associated habitat; material: feces | host: Papio cynocephalus | place: Kenya | collected 2012-08-07 ...
CCTTGGATGTTTGCGGAGATCATGCGGTTCACGGCATTGTTTCCGCCGCCGCCGACACCGATAACCTTGATATTCACACCGCACTCGAGGCTATCGTCGTGTTCAAAGGTCATGTTTTTTTCCTCCCGGACTTCTGCTTTTTCCATCCCGCACCTCAGGGGCGGGAGGTTCCTTCGGCTTTTTCGCATCACGCAGGGTGTTGCTGAATCTACTCATATAATATCTTACTATTTTTTTGCGCTTTTTTCAAGTCTTTTTTCAATTTTTTTTTTGAAATTCCCGTTATTTTTTTATTTTTCTTCCTCTCGGCTCGATTTTCATCAATGCTCAGTATCATTTTCCGTCAAAACACGAAAAAACGCGGCAAAACGGGACTGCCGATTCCCCTCCCGAAAAAGAGGAGGCTATGCTCGATAGCCCCCTTATCGGATTGCGGTCCTTATGCTTCCTCCGTGAGCAGATAAGCGCGGAGCGGCTTTCTCGGAAGCGTCAGCTTGCCGCTCTCCCCGTTGTAGACCCCGCCCTCAATCAGGTCGCGGTACACGCCCGCGTGCGGCAAAGTAATCTCCGCTGCCGAATCGGTTGCGTTGTATACGCCGATTGTGCGGGTGTTCGGGTACACATAAACCCCGTCCCGCTCGCTGTAGATGAACGCGCCCGCCAGCCTTGCAATCTCGCGCAGGAGCGCGGAAGGAAGCGTGGGAAGCGCCGAATAGACCGACAGATAGCCCGCCTTGCGTGTATACGCAACGGCAACACTGCCGTCCTCGAAATACGCAAGCGGCACGGCATCGCGGTCGGAGATTGCAAAGTAGGGCGCATCGGTTTTGTAGGAATAGGTCTCCCCGCCGTATACAAGCCCGCCGTGCGGCGCGTCCGATTCGACCACCCGAATTCCCGTCAGCTCGGATATCCGCGATACCGCCAAGCTGCCGTCGGTTGCATAGCTCGGGGCATAGAGCCGGAGCGCCGCCGCATCGGTCGCCTTGAGCCGATTGAGAATTTCGGTCCGAAGCGCGGGCGGAAGGTCGTATTGGTCGCAGAATACGAACAGCTTGTAGGCGGGCAATTCCGCGTTGCCGATGTCAACGGTGGAGCAGAGGTCATACCACGCGCCGCATTCCGCAAGACGACGGCGGAATTCCGAAAGGCTGTGCCCCACCAAAAGGCTCGACTTCCTGACACGGTAAAGCGACCTGCCCTCGGCAAATACGCCGATCTCCGCAACCGACCCAACCTCGCATTCGGAAAGCCTGCGGTTTACGGCAATCATGTGCCCGATTGCCTCCATCAGCTCGGGCGCGCGAAACCAACCGTCGAACATATCAAACCACCAGAGCGCCGCGCGGTTTGCCGTGGTCAGCAGGAAATCGCGGTACATCAGGTTCAGCGATTCGGTCGCATCGACACATTTGCTGTCCGCGCCCGGGATTTTTACGAATTTCCCGTTTGCCGCAACGGTTTTCCCGTCGTGAACCTCCTCGGGCGCAACATGGGTAATGTGATCGAACTCCAGAAAATACAGCTTGTTGTGAAGGTCCAGCGTCTTTTGCGTTACCATAAACGCGCTCGGGTCGCGGAGCTTCCGAAAGCTGTAGGACGAGGGGCTGGAAATCATGTCGATATCCTTGCTCGTGTATATCTTTTCATATTCGAGCACACCGAAATTGTGGCATCTGGCTTGGTCCAGCTCCAGCAGATAGCCGTAGTACAGCCCAAGCAGCTTTTTGTGCTCCAGAATCGTCTGCGCTTCGCGCGCAAAATAGAGAATCAGCTCGGCAATCGTGTCCGAATGGAAGCGGCGCGCCATATAGACATCGCTTTCCTCGGGGGTCAGGAACGCCGCGCCGTCCGCGTTCATCCGCTCGGAGGACGGCAGACACGCGTCCTCCCTGCCGAGCCATTTTCGGTAACCCGCCTCCTTGATGGGATGCGGCGCTTCACGGTCGTATGCGGAAAACCACTCGGTGGTCATGCCGCAGAGCATAAAATAGCCGAATATCCTCTCGCCGTATTTCGCCTCGCAATGGGAAATAACCGCCTTCAGATACGCCGCGGCGGAGCGTCTCCAATCCTCATACCACGCCGTCTGCGACAGCCTCAGAAAGGAGTTCGGCACCTCGGGATGTAATTTCAGATACCAATCGCGGGTGTCAAGCTGAATCATGATTGCAAAATACGCCTCGGGCGCGTTTTCGAGGAACAGCTCAATCTGGCGGTCAATCGGTCCGAAATCGTATTCCCCCTCCCCAATCCAAGACTCCCCGTAAAGCGAATAGGGAACCCCGAGCGCGGAGGTGACACCGCTTGTGAGAATGCTGTAGAGCCGCAGTCCCGCGCCGTAAAACTCGGAAATATTGGCTTTGTTCGGTCGGAACGACTTAAACGCGAGCGGCGGATAGTATTTCCCGTCAATCCTGACATTCAGCACCCCATTGTGCCTTTCAACCCTTGCAACCATAAAAATCGCTCCTTTACCCTTCCGTTGTTTTCGGAATCCGTCCCAATCCCTTTACGCAAGATTATACCACAATTCCCGCCTCTTGTCAACACACCCCGTAATGAATGTGCGATATTCCGTCCCTCTGCCCCAAACCCAAAGCTTCCCCCCAAGCACCCGCCGTCAAACACAGCGAAACAAATTTTCGCCACGCAACCGGCGGGTGCTTGGGGGGAAGTTCGGGGAGAGCAGGAGGGGCTTGGGGAGGGAGAGGACCCCCTCCGAAAGGGGGTCCTCTCCCTCCCCAAGGTCTTTAATAGCTCAACAACAGCTCGGCGGATTGCATACTGCGGTAGGTCGTCTTTTTGAGGTCGGAAACGTCGACGATTGCGTAGGGCGAATCGTTTTCAAAGCGCGCACCGAGAATCTGCTCGGTCATCTCCAGCTTCAGATCCACATCCGAGAGCTTGCCCAGCACCACACGGATGCGGTCCTCCAGAATGTAGGAAATGTGGTACTTCTCGCTCACGTCTATGTAGGTAACGTGCGACATCAAGCCCTCGCGCGACAGCAGGTCCAACAGCTCCTCGATGTAGTCCCGCCCGATGTCGTCCTCGCGGAACTGTACCCGATTCCCAACCGACAGCTTTACAACCGTCGGCAGAACCAGACGCGGGTACGCCGCATAGTCCTCCTGCGACCCGCTCATGCTCAGAACCTTCAAATCGCGGTCCAGCAAAAACCAATAGCCCGCATACGCCATGTAGCCGATGCCCTGCTCCGTGACCTCAATCGTGATTTTCGACAGCCCGCGCGTGACGCGGATTCTCTGCATCGTCGGGAATTTGTCCGCCAGACGGTCCACAACCGCCATCTGGTCCACCGCGAAAATCTCATCCCCGACCGACACCCCCGCCGCCGCGAGAATGTCCGCCGTTGAGGTCACGCTGTTTCCCTTGACCACAATCTCCTTGACCCGCAGGGTCGGAAAGATCAGAAGCATCAGCCCGATCACCGCAACCGCCGCGCAAAGCAAAAGAATCGCCGCCCGTATCAGTCCCAAGCGCAAGCGCTGCTTCTTTTTCCACTCTGCGTGCCCCGCAGAGATCGGTACCGCCCGCTCCATTTTCTCATCCCCTTTTTTCGCAAACTTCAGACTTCCTTTTTCTCGGTCAGTGCCAGAATGTCCTCCCAAATCACCTTTCCCGCATCGGTCCCCGCAAAGGGAGCTGCCGCGCGCGACATGGAAAGAAGCCGCGCATCGTCGCCGAGAAGCGCATCCAATTCGGCGGTCAGCCGACCGCCCTCCAATTCCTTTTCCTCAATCAATACCGCCGCCCCCGCGTCCGCAAAGGTCTTGGCGTTGAGGTATTGGTGATTGTCCGCCACGTGCGGTGACGGGACCAGAACCGACGGCAGAGACATCCGCCCCAGCTCCGAGAGCGTCATTGCCCCCGCCCGCGTGACCGCAAGGTCCGCCGCCGACATCCACAGCGGCATATCGTAAATATAATCGACCAGCGTACAGTTGGAAGCCGCATCCAACCCCGCCGCGCACCAGACCTCGCCCAGCGCCGCATAGTCCCGCTTGCCGCTTGCAAGGCAGAAGCGGACGTTCCCCCACTTCGGCGCAAGCGCGCGCATAGCTTCAACCACCGCGCGGTTGAGCGGCTCCGCACCGAGACTGCCGCCAAAGCAAAGCACCAGCTTCTCCGAAGGTCCCAGTCCCAGCCTTTCCTTTGCGGTCCCGCGCGGAATCGCGCCGAAGCCGCCGCGCAGAGGATTCCCCACCCGCTTGACACGGGCGGCGGGGTCCAGCAAATCGGCGGTTCCTTCAAAGTTGGTCCAGATGCGGTCCACCTTTTTTTGCAGCTTCCGCACCGCAAGCCCCGGGAGCGCGTTGGATTCGTGCAGAGCGGTCGGGATTCCCCGCCGCGCCGCCGCCGCCATGATGGGCCAGCAGGCATAGCCGCCCGTCCCGATTACAATATCGGGTCGGAATTCATCGAGAATCGCGCGGGTCGAACGGGCGTAGGGCGACCACGCCGCAAGCCAGAGCGCCTGCACGTTGGACACCACCGCCGACGGACGAAGCGACCGCCGAATCCCCTTTGATTTTACATAATACAGCCGATAGCCCTCACGCGGGACCAGATCGTCCTCCTTGCCGCCGCGAATGCCGACAAACGCGACCTCCGCCCCTGCGGAATTCCGACGGATCAGCTCGGCAATGGCGAGCGCGGGATTGATATGCCCCGCAGTCCCGCCGCCGGTCAGTAACACTCTCATATGCCGCCTCCTCAGATCTTCCGATGCGTCGCGTAGCGCGAGATCGACAGAATGATCGCAACCTCGATCATTTGCAGGACCAGCGAGGTCCCGCCGTAGCTGAAGAACGGCAGGGAAATTCCCGTGTTCGGCATGGAATTGGTCACGACCGCGATATTCAGCGCCACCTGTAGCCCCACCTTGAAGGTCAGACCGTAAACGACAAGCGCGGAGAAGGCATCGGTGGTGTGCCTTGCGATGTAGAAGCCGCGCCAGACGAACATGACGAACAGCGCAACCACGAAGAACGCGCCGAAGAAGCCGAGCTCCTCGCAGACGATGGTGAAAATAAAGTCATTCTGCGGCTGGGAAACGTAGCCGAATTTCTGCTGGCTGTTCCCGAGCCCCGTTCCGAACAGTCCGCCCGAGCCGATTGCCATCAGCCCCTGAAGCGTCTGCCACGCCGCGCCGAGCGGGTCGGCTTGGTCGATATGGAGCCACGTATCCACGCGCGCCTGCGCGTAGGACGAAACCAGCACCAGCACGCAGCCTGCGGCAACAACCACGCCGCCGATTGCCGCAATCCAGCGCACCTTGGTTCCGCCGAGGAACATGACCGAAATGCCGAGCATTCCGACAATCATCAGTCCCGAAATGTGATGCTCCAGCGCAATCAGTCCCGCCACGGCAGCGATAATCATGCCCGGGTACACCACGCCGTAAAGAAAGCTGCCGCCGAAGCGGTACTCCGAGCGGACCTTGTCGCGGTACTTGGTCATATACTTTGCAAGAATCATGACCAGCGCCAGCTTAGCAACCTCGGAGGGCTGGAGCGTGATGAAGCCGAAATTAAGCCACCGCTTGGCGCCGCTTCCGAGGTCGTCGCCGACCACAAGCACCGCCAGAAGCAGAAGGACCGAAATCGCAAACAGAATCACCGCAAAGTCCTGCCAGAAAACAGGCGTGCAGAAGCGGATAATCAGGAACATTGCCGCCGCGCCGATGAGCGCGAAAATGAGGTGTCGGACGATGAAGTAGGTGCTGTCGTGATGGTACTGCTCCGCATAGACCGCCGAGGCGCTGTAAACCATCACGCACCCGAACAGAACCAGAATCACGGTCAGAAGCAGCATCGGAATGTCGGGACTTCCCTTTACAGAGAGAGGCGCATCCTCCTCTCCGCCGCTTGCAACGGGCAGAGAGGTCCGGACCGCCATCCGTTTTTCTTCATTCATAAATCGGCATACCCCCTCCCGCACGGGAATCAGTGCAGAGCGAACCAAGCAAGCACGCAGAACAGCGCTTCCGCCAGCGAGAAGGTCAGCACAATGCGGTTTTCGCTCCAGCCGCACTGCTCGAAGTGGTGATGAATCGGAGCCATTTTGAAAAGCCGCTTGCCGTGCGTCAGGCGGAAATAGACCACCTGCAACAGGCTGGAGAGCATTTCGAGAATATACACCGCCGCAACCATCAGTCCCACAATCGGCTCGCGCATCATGAAGGCACAGCCGATGACCAGAGAGCCGAGGAAGAGCGACCCCGTGTCCCCCATAAAGACCTTTGCGGGGTGGAAGTTGTAAACCAGAAAGCCGAGCGTTGCGCCCACGAGGATTGCCGACACCGCGCCGAGCTGCTCATCCCGCAAGGAGAACGCGCAAACGGCAAGGAACGCGCCGACAACGAAGGTCACGCCCGAGGCAAGACCGTCCACGCCGTCGGTGATGTTGCCGCCATTGGTTACGCCCGCAAGGATAATCACCGCGATGGGATAGAAGCCCCAGCCGAGCTCCAGCGTTTTCTCGGTAAACGGCAGATTCACTGCCGTGGAAAGATTGCCGGTGTAGGACATGACCACGACATACGCGGTTGCGAGCGCGAGCTGAAGAAAGAGCTTCTGCTTCCACGTCAGCCCCTCGTTCTGCTTCTTGACCAGCTTGCAATAGTCATCAACAAAGCCGATGGCACCGTTTCCGACCGCAAGCCCCAGCGTCAGCGCCAGCGGGATATACTCCGCCCCGCGCCCCTGTACTCCGCGCACGACGAAAAAGACTGCCATAACGACCAGAGCGGCAAGGATAAAGCCCAGTCCGCCCATGATGGGAGTCCCCTCTTTTGATTTATGCCAGCGGGGTCCGATGTCGAGGATCTTCTGCCCCAGCTTGTGACTGCGCAGAATCGGGATGAGGACCCGCTCCGCCGCCACGGTCAGGGCGAACACCGCCGCCGCGCCGATTGCGAATGTGATGCTGAATTCTTTCATGTCTCGTCTTACTCCGGTTGCTTATCGTTCCGTCCCCCGCACGGGGAACGCTTGTTTCTTCTTTGCTACGGATTCACGGAAGCGGTCTCACGCTTGAGCGCTTCGATAATCCGCTCCTCCCCCACGGCGCGACTTGCCTTGAACAGCACCACGTCACCGTCGAGCAGGATTTCCTTGAGCGTTTCCACCACGGGGGTGATATCGCTCCAATCGTAAAAGCTGTGAATCGCCTCGGGGTCCAGTCCCATCTGGCGGGCACCCGCCGCGATTTGCAGGCTCATGGGTCCCACGGTGATGAGCTGCTCCACGCCGAGGTACGCAAGGTGCGCGCCGACTCTGCGGTGAAGCGCGGGGCTTTGCCCGCCCAGCTCCAGCATATCCCCCAGCACCGCCACGCTTCTGCGGTCGGTCTGCCGACAGAAATCCTGAAGCACCTCAACCGAGGCGGTCATGGATTCGGGGGACGCGTTGTAGCAGTCCTCAATGAGCGTCAGGGTTCCGAGGTCGGTCATTCTCTGCCGCAGACCCTCTGGCACAAAGCGCTCCAGCCCGCGTCGGATTTCGTCGGGCTCCATTCCGCTCATGACGCCGATTGCAAAGGCGAACAGCGCCGCGTAGACGTTATGCTTGCCCATGACGTTCACGCACAGGTCGCGCTCCTCGCCGCCCTCCCAAGAGAGGTCAAACAGCGTGCGCGATTCCTCCACGCGGATGTTCCGCGCGCGGAAATCGGCTTTCGCGTTGTCCAGCGAGACGTAAACCGTCCGATATCCCGTTCCGCCGATGCCGCGCAGGAGCGGCTCGTCACCGTTGAGCAGAAGCGTTCCGCCCGTGCGCAGTCCGCACAGGACCTCGAGCTTTGCCCGACAGATATTTTCCCGCGAACCGAGCGCTTCCATGTGCGCCGTGCCGATGTTGGTAATAATTGCGAAATCAGGCTCTGCCGCAACCGACAGCCGCTCGACCTCGCCGAACGCGCTCATGCCCATCTCCAGCACCGCCCACGCGGTGTCGGCGGGAATCTCGCTGACGGAGAGCGGCATTCCGATCAGGCTGTTGTGGTTCCCGGGGGTCCGATAGGTTTTGTGCTTTTCGGAAAGGACCGCCCAGATCATATCCTTCGTTGTGGTTTTTCCCACGCTTCCCGTAACGGCAACCGTGTGGCAGGTCAGCGCGTGGCGGCAGGCGTTTGCGAAATAGGAGAGCGCCAGCTCGGTGTTGTTGACCACCACTGCGGCGGCTCCCGCCTGCTCGATCGCGTCACAGCTGTGCTCGCAGAGGATACAGCGGCATCCGTTTGCGATGGCGTTTGCGATGTAATTGTGACCGTCCTCGCGTTCCCCGCGCAGAGCCGTAAAAACGGTTTCCGCGTCGGCTTCTCCCGAGTCGGTGCAAATGGAGCGGATGCGCAGCTCCGCACCTCTGCCATCCCGCAGGGTGCCGCCGCACATTTCCGCAAAGGTTCCGGCGCTGATCGCGCCCATACTGAATCGGATTTTCACTGTCTCAAAGCCTCCCGTCCGCAAGCCGCGGGATTTTTTTCGGGTCAGTCGCCCCGCTCGCGGCGGCACCGCTCCTCACACGCCTTCAGCACCAGCTCGCGCTCGGAAAACCGATGTCTCCCCGTTCGGTCGATCTCATACTCCTCATGTCCCTTTCCCGCAAGCAGGATCAGGTCGTTCTTCTCCGCCGTCAGGACCGCTTGGCGGATTGCTTCGGCGCGGTCGGGGATGACCTCCGCCGTGCCGTGCCGCATTCCCGCGAGGATGTCGGCGATAATCGCCTGCGGGTCCTCGCTTCGGCTGTTATCGGAGGTGACGATGACGCGGTCCGCGTAAAGCTCCGCCACGCTCCCCATCATTGCCCGTTTGCTTCGGTCACGGTCCCCGCCACAGCCGAACAGCAGGACCACCCGCTGTCCGTCCGTGCAGGAATCGCGCGCCGTGCGCAGCAGCTTTTCCAGTGCGTCCGGTGTGTGTGCGTAGTCAATCAATACGCTGAAGTCTGCGCCCACGCCGAGCCGAACCCGCTCCATTCTCCCCCTGACACCGGTCATGGACGCGAGTGCATCCTGAATGGAGGGTGGACCGATGCCGAGCTCGATTGCGCAGACAGCCGCCTGCATGGAGTTCATAACCGTAAAGCCGCCCGGAATCGGGCAGGAAATTTTCATTCTTGTGTTTCCGGAGTGCAATTCATATTCCACTCCGCGGACCGATGCGAGATGCAGGTTCTCCGCGCGGTAATCGGCAGGTCTGCCGACTGCGCTACAGGTCACGCACCGTCCCGTCGCCGCGCGCCGCATCCGCTCCCCGTAGGGAGAATCGGTGTTGACAACCGCCAGTGCGGACCGTCGGAACAGCTCCGCCTTTGCGTCCGCGTAGGCGTTCATGGTCCCGTGGAAGTCCAGATGCTCGGGGGTCAGGTTGGTAAAGATGCCCGCCGCAAAGCGGATGGGGTCGAGCTTTCCGAGCGCCAGCGCGTGGGAGGTGACCTCCATCAGCACATATTCCACGCCGTCATCGACCATTTCCCGCAGCATACGGTAGAGGTCGGGCGGGTCGGGCGTGGTCATGTTTGCAAGCGGGTCGCGGTTTTGCGCCGCCAGATGCCGCCCGCAGGATTCGCATCCCACCGTTCCGATCAGTCCCGTGCGGTACATGGAGGCTTCCAGTATCGCGCGGAGCATATGCGTTACGGTGGTTTTGCCGTTGGTTCCCGTCACGCCGATGAATTTCAGGCTTGCAACGGGATTGCCCCAGAACGCGTTGTAAAGCCTTGCGGCGGCGCGTCTCGGGTTGTCGGAATAAACAGTTGGGACCGATGCGGCTTTCCGTCCCGTTTCGCACAGGACCGCGACCGCACCCTTTGCGATTGCCTCCCCGATGTAAGTATGCCCATCGGTATGCAGACCGCGAATACAGACGAAAAGACTTCCCTTCGTCACGCGTCCCGAATCCATTGCAATTGCGGAAATTTCCGTTTCGGCGCCGCTCTCGGGACATTCCAGCGCCGCCGCTTGGCAGAGTTCTTTCAGCTTCAAGGCTTCCTCCGGCACAGTAGGACTTCCGTCTTTTGACATCCGTGGAAGGTCGCGGGGCTTTGCCCCGCACCCCACGCAGGAAGCTTCTTAAAAGAAGCTTCCTGCGAACCTTCAAGAACTTTCATAAAAGGGTTGAGATACAGCCGTTTTGAGAATGCGTATATTACACATTTCTCACGGCTACAATCAAACGAAAAGACATTCTCCGAGGCTTCCCCTTGGGGGGAAGCTGTCGCGCAAGCGACTGATGAGGGGGGATAAATCAGATAAAATCAAATGAAATCAAGCAGTCTTTACGGGTCATCCTCCCACCCGCGGTCGTCATCGGTCTGCGAATAGAAGCGGATTTCGATAACAGTCCCCTTCGGGACGGGAGTTCCCTTTTCCACCGACTGCGAAACAACGGTTGCGTTCGTTCCCGAGGTGTAGTATTTGGTACCCTTGATGCGGACATTCAGCCCCAGCAGGCGGAGCTTTCCCGCCGCCGCAACAGCCGTCATGCCGCTGAGGTCGGGGACAATCACGGTCTCGGGAATGACATCCGAGGCGCGCTTGCCCGTGTAAAGAATCAGCTGTGCCGTCTCGCGCTCCACGGCGGTTCCCGCCGCAGGATACTGCGCAACAACCGTGCCTTCCTCGTCACCCACAACGTGAATCTCGAATTTCTCGCCGTAGCGGTTCTGCACGGCGCTGACATTCCAGCCCGTCACGCGCGGCGCTTCAATCACTTGGTGCTCGAGTTCGTCCTCGGAATAGACCGCCTCCACGCCGAGATACGGCAGGATGGTCTCCATGACGTTTGCGACATACGGCGCGGCAACGGTGCTTCCGTAGAGAACACCTCTGCTCGGCTCGTCGACGATGATAATCACCGCGTATTGCGGATTCTCCGCAGGTGCATATGCAACCGTGGAGCAGACATATTTGCCCTTTGCCCCGACATCCTTTTTCTCGGACGTACCGGTTTTTGCGGCAATGCGGTAGCCCGCAACGTAGGCATTCTTCGCGCCGCCGTCGGTGGAAACACCCTCCTCCAGAATGGCGGAAACGGTTTTGCAGACCTCTGCGCTGACCACCTGACGGCGAACCTGTGTATCGTTGGAGCGAATCACGTTTCCGTCACGGTCGGTCACCTTGGAGAGCAGATGCGGGGTTACCAGATAACCGCCGTTTGCCACCGCCGAAATTGCGGTAATCTGCTGAATCAGGGTTACGTTGAAGTTCTGTCCGAAGGCATAAATGGCAAGGTCAAGGTCCGAGATGTCTCCCGCCGCCTTGATTACGCCCTTGCCCTCCCCGGGGAGGTCGATACCGGTTTTTTCGCGGTATCCGAACGAAGTAATATAATTGGAAAAGGTCTCTTTCCCGAGCCGCAGACCAACGGTCATCAGCCACGGGTTGCAGGACTGCTGAATGCCTTTGGAAAAGGTCAGAGTACCGTGTCCCGTTGTTTTGTGACAGTGGATTTTGTGCCCGAGGATGGTCTCATAGCCGATGCAGGTATGGGTTTCGTCGATTTTGACCTTATCCTCCTCCAGCGCCATGGAAGCCGTGATGACCTTGAAGGTCGAGCCGGGGATGTAGGAGTCGGTCAGCGCCTTGTTCTTCCACATTTCCATGAGCAGCTTCTGCTTGTAAGCATCGTGCTCCTCGGTCCCCTCTTCGCATTCGCAGTCACTCAGCTTTTCCTCGGACTGTTCATCCAGCGTCCACGGGTCGTTAAGGTCAAAATACGGATAAACCGCCATGCCGAGGATTTCCCCCGTGTTGACATCCATCACGATACCCGCCGCGCGGTTCTTGCCGCCCGATGCGGTGTAAGCGTTCTCAAGCTGCTGCTCGAGCGCCGCCTGCACATAGGCATCCAGAGTGGTGGTCAGGTTGTAGCCGTCCTTCGCCTCGATGTACTCTTCATATTCATAAGGCATTTCATTGCCGCGCGCGTCACGGGCGGTGATAATCCGACCGTTCGTTCCGGCAAGCAGTTGGTTATAGTAATTTTCCAGACCGTAAAGCCCCGTGCCGTCGCTTCCCGTAAAGCCGATGACATGGGAGGCAAGCGTGGAGCGCGGGTAGTAGCGGGTGGAGGTCGGTTGCAGGTAAACCATTCTCTGCAAACCCTTTTCCTTGATGAAGGCGCGGACGGTATCCGCCGTTTCCTCGCTGACATTCCGCTTGACGGTGCGGTCAAGGTAGCGGGTCTTTGCCACCTCCTGAAGCACGAAATCGCGCGAGACCTCCAGCAGCTCCGAGAGCCCGTCGGCAATCATTCCGCCGAGGTCGATATTCTCGCCATTCCGCTTCATCTCGGCTTGCGCGTCGGAAATCGACGAGGGCGAGATGAAGATACGGTAGGTTGTGATGTTGGTTGCCAGCGCAACGCCGTTGCGGTCATAAATGCCGCCGCGGTTTGCGGCGACCTCGGTTTGTGTGGTAATCTGGTCAATGACCTTTTGCTGATAGCGGTCGTACTCCACAGTCTGGAGAATCAGAATCCGTATCAGCAGGATGGCAAGCAGACCCGTAACGGTCAGCGCGAGAATCCCCGCGCGGCGGACCGTCAGTCCGTCCGCAGGACCGTCGGGTCTGTTCTGTTTTGGTTTCATCCGACTCCCCCTTCCAACGGTCTTTCGGTCGGCGGGACCGGTTCGCTTTCTCCGCCATCGGTATAGTGTATGGACAAAGCAGGCGGGTTATGACTGTTTCGGGATCATTTCCAACCGATGGCACTGAGAAGTCCCGCCAGTCCGATTCCCGAATTCTTCTTTTCTCCCTTGACCTCGGCAATCTCGTCGCGGTCAAGTGCGATGTAATCCATTTTGAGGTATTCCTCGCCGACCATTCCGTATTCCTCGGTTGCAATCCGCCGAATCTCCAGCAGGTCGACCGATGTTTCCAGATCGGATTTGAGGTCGGTGATGTCCTCGTGCAATTGGGTAATCTCCGCATTGAGACGGCTGATTTGCGTCTCCGCGCCGATGACCATCAGCGAGCCCGCCACAATCAGCATCATGGAAATGGCAACCGCGGCAACTGCGGCAAAAGCCGACAGCGGGAATCGCCGTTTTTCCTTTTCGGTCGACCCTTTTCGCGGGTCAAACCACAGGGAATGCCGTTTTTTCACCGTTTCGACGGTTTGCGACGGCAGATTTTTCAGATTTTCGCCCGTTTTCCGCACGGTTTCCAGCGCGGTCGGCTTTTTCACGGCAGGCTCCAGCGCGTGCGCCTCGGCGCTCTCGTAGACCCCTGCGGTGTCGGCGGAGAAGTCCTTCCCCTCCACCCGCATCGCGCGGCTCTCCCCCGCATAGCGGAGCAAGCCATCCTCGGTCATCTCTTCCCCGTCGGTTCGGTACGCGTTGACCCCGTTCTCGTCCATATCGGAGAGGCGGTATGCAAGCGGTGCTTCCACGCGGGTCTCGGTCTCTCTTGCCTGCTGCTCCTCTGCGTCCCGACGGACCGTTTTTGCCAGTCCCCGTCCCGCAAAGACCGAGGACACGGAATTCGGGCAGGAAGCCTGTCCGTCACTCCGTTCCGTCAATTCCGTTTCTGCCATTTCCGCACCTCCGTTTCATCATTATAATATAAGCAATTTACAGCTTTTCCGCAATCCGCAGCTTTGCGCTCCGCGAACGCGGGTTTTCCTCCAGCTCCCGCTCCCCCGGCAGAATCGGCTTGCGGTTGACGAGCCGAACCGTCGGCTTCTTTCCGCAAACGCATACAGGCAGGGTTTTGGGGCAGGTACAGCCCGTTGCAAGGTCTGCAAAGGTCTGCTTCACAATCCGATCCTCGAGGGAATGGAAGGTGATGACGGCAGCTCTGCCGCCCGTTTTCAGCATTGCGACCGCCGAGCGGATCGCAGGCTCTATCACATCAAGCTCCGCATTGACCTCAATGCGGATTGCCTGAAAGGTTCTCTTTGCCGGATGGTGCCCCCCATCCCGCGCACCGGCAGGAATTGCTTCCTTCACGATTCCAACCAGTTCCCCTGTGGTCCGAATCGGTCTTTGTTCCCGATGGCGCAGGATAGCGGAGGCGATTCTTCCGGAGAAGCGTTCTTCTCCGTAGTCGTAAAGAATCCGACGAAGCTGTTGTTCGCTGTAGGTATTGACCACATCGTATGCGGTCAGCGGATTGTGTGAATCCATCCGCATATCAAGCGGTGCATCCGCCTGATAGGAGAATCCGCGCTCCGCAGTGTCAAGCTGATAGGAAGAAACGCCGAGGTCGAGAAGCAGACCGTCTATCGCTTCAATGCCGAGCATCCGACAAACGTCCGCCACCTGTCTGAAATTGCTTCTCACCACCGAGACGCGCTCCCCGAACGGCGCGAGCTTTTCGCTTGCCGCGCGGATGGCAGCCTCGTCCTGATCGATGGCAATCAGCCGTCCCCCCTCACCGAGGCGGGAAGCGATTCCAAAGCTGTGATTTCCGCCGCCCGCCGTTCCGTCAACGTAAACGCCGTTGGGACGGATGGCAAGCGCCTCCATACATTCCTCAAAAAGAACGGGCTTGTGGGAAAACCGAATTTGTTCTTCCATATATCATTCGGCTCCTTTCCGCCGTCAGAGTCCGAGCTCCTCCAGTTGGCGCAGGATATCCGCCATGTCGGTCTCGCTCTTCATCTTCTCGTAGTTCTCCTCGGACCAGATTTCCGCGTAATCGCCACAGCCGACAACCACCGCGTTCTTTTCGATTTCCGCATAGTCAACCAGCTCCTGCGTCAGGAGGATTCTGCCCTGCGCGTCGGGTGTCACCTGCGCGCTTGTGGAGTTGAGGATACGGAACACCTGATCCTGCAATTTACGGTTCTGCTCCCGCAGAGGTGCGAGGTATGCTTCCCAGCCCGCGAGCGAGAATACCTTCAGGCATTTGTCGCGGAGGGACTTTGCCACGCAGAAGGTGGAACCCAATTCATCGCGCAGCTTTGCGGGCGTAAAGATTCGGTTTTTGGGGTCAAGGGTATGTCTGTATTCACCGCCGAGCATATCGGGTCCTCCTTTCTCGGGTTCGGTTGCGGAATCGGTTGGGATTTTCCTCCCATTTCGCACCACTCCGCACCATTTCACACCACCGTGCTTATATTATATTATATTTTTTCGGATTATGCAAGGGGTTTTCGGAAATTTCTTTGGATTTTTTTCAGTTTTTTCCCTCTTTTTTTCGTTCGGGCGGCTCCTGCGACAAAATGTCGTGCCTCTTGTCGTACCGAATGTCGTATCGTTCCGCGCGTCGGTCGGGGACTTTCAAAAATTAACTTCCTGAATTTGTAAAAAAGCGCTTGACGGAAACGCCGAAGTATGCTATACTAAAGATAAGTACCATCGAAAATGCCACAGAAAGAAGGACGCAAATGGAAGAAAACAAAAACCCCGCAGAGACTGATGAATTGCGCGCCTCGCTCGTCGCGCTCCGACAGGAATTGAAGGAGCGGGAAAAAGCGCAAACGGGTCACACACCCGTGGTTTGCAGTGACGAATCCATCGACGAAATGCTTCGCCTGATGCCGAAGAAGCCCACCGACTTTTACAGCATCACGGGCGTTGGTCCCGCGTTTGTCGAAAAGTACGCCGAGCGCTTTCTTGAGGTCCTCACGGCGGGAGAGAAGAAGCAGGAGCTCGGCGATGCGACGATGGCAACGCTCCGCGAGCTGTCGAAGAAGCTCATCAGCATCACGCGCAACAATCGGATGCTGTTTTTGCCGCGCCTGTCTCCGAAATATGCCGTTGATATTTACGACCCCACGGGTCGCTACAACCCGCTCGACATCCTGTTCCACGCCACCGCGCCGCTGACGATTGCGGACGTTTCGGATCAGGACCTCCCGCGCACCGACCCCGCACGCGAGCGCTACCGCAACCTCGTCGGACTAATCCGCGAAACCATCCGCGACCAGCGCGACAAGGGACAAAACGATCTGTACGTCGGCTACCCCTTCGTGCAGGGCTGTCTGGTCGGCGGCGACTTCGGCATCCGTGCGCCGCTCTGCCTCTTCCCTGTCACGCTGGACCGTTCCACTGCGAACATCACGGTCAGCGCCGACCCCACGCGCGACATCCTCTACAACTCCACGCTGATTCTGGCGCACGACAAGTTCAACAGCCTCGACACCGCCCTCCCCGACTGCGCACTGGAGGACGCCGAGCCCGAAACCTTCATTGATACCCTTCTGAATTTCTATGCGGAAAATGATATCCGCATCGAAAAAGGGACACCCGAAAACCTCAAAAAGTTTACAGAATATGTAGGCGAGAGCTTCCCGCACTACACCAAGGGAACGCTGAAGCTCGTGCCGAACATTGTAATCGGTCGCTTCCCCGCCTACTCCAATTCCATTCAGCGCGACTTTGACGAGATTCTCGACAAGGGCTTGGTCAACAGCCTTGTCACCGACCTGATTTCGGATTACGGCGGGACCGACTTCTACTCGGACGAAACCACCGTGGAGGAGCTGAACACGCCCGAAAAGCCGGTCTCGGTCAGCGAATCCTCGCTGGTCTATATCAACCCGCTGAACAGCGCGCAGGAGGCGGTCCTCTACTCCGCCGAGCATCAGGACGAGCTGGTGG
>ERZ808252.1529-NODE-1529-length-16525-cov-5.712872_pt1 | contig 16525 bp, 12 predicted proteins | sample MGYA00521242_ERZ808252 | MGnify/ENA primary metagenome ERZ808252 (study PRJEB31516, sample SAMN03275581) | gut metagenome | biome: mammalia-associated habitat; material: feces | host: Papio cynocephalus | place: Kenya | collected 2012-08-07 ...
AATCTTTTTGCCTTTAGTATAGGAAGGGCATCTTTGAGGAAAATATCTTTTCTTGCTTTAAGAACGTCTTTTCTTGTCGCTTTGTACCTTCGCACTTTTGGGTATCTCCATAAAAGCAAAGAGAATGCAAACATGGCGAAGAAAAACAAGACATGTCTCATGCTCAGCTCTTCTTTTTCAAATACTGTATCATGTTGTCTATCATAATAGAAATTGGTACTTTCCGCCTCTTTGCATTGTTTTCTACTTACTCCAACATAATAGGTTTTGTCTAAGTAAGCTATTCTTATAGTTGAACCACCTCTGTAACCACCACTGCAATTTACTTCCAAGATGGAATAGCCGGTAATGGGCCGTTCGGATTTGACAATCTCGTTTCGTTGGTGGTACGTCTTCAAAACGTTTATGGCTAAGCACAGCATCGCTATGTTTATAGCCAAGACTAAAGTAATCCATTTGTTTATGCGCATTATGCTGCTTTTTCTATTTAATGCTACAAAGATATAGTTTTGCTGTGATAACCTATCATGGGAGAAAGTCTTTTCGAATAAGCTGGTGGCATATTTTGACGAATTTGAATTTATACTCTGCAATACGTGAGACTTTGGAGCATGTTCAGTAAATGCAGTATACAAGAACGTGCATGAAAATCATCTATTTCTTGTTGCAATCTTTGTCGCCCGTGTCTTGTTTGTCATGGCAAAAGGTTATCTTTGCATGTGAATAATCAGCATATACAGGTATGAGTCATTGTTCTGCAATCGTCATAAGCCCTTATCAGTCACCTTGCGGACAGCTTGTGTTGGGAGAGTGGGGCGGTGAGCTTTGCTTGTGCGACTGGAATGTAAGAAAGCGGCGAGAGGTCATTTCATGCAGATTGTTGAAGCACTTTCAGGCGGTTGCTTTCGAATGGGGCGATACTCCGTTGTTGCGGCAAGCCGCATTCCAATTGGATGAATATTTCAGAAGGAAGCGCCGGACTTTCGACTTGCCTCTGCGCTTTGCCGGCACACCTTTTCAGAAGAGGGTTTGGCATTCGTTGCTCGGGATAGACTACGGTCGTACTGTTTCCTATTCTGATTTATCATTGTTGTTGAGAAGTCCGAAAGCCACTCGTGCCGTTGCTTCGGCAGTCGGAGCAAATGCGATGTCGATCGTCATACCATGCCATCGGGTTATCGGTGCCGATGGAAGTTTGACCGGCTATGCAGGAGGTTTGTCGGCCAAGCGCTACTTGCTTGATATGGAAAATATTTTGTAATAATTCAAGCGTGGAGTTGAAAAAGATCCGTTTTCTTTTGGCCGGAAACTCTTAGTCGGGAACGAAATGCGATAATAGAAAAATGACTAACTTTGTGCCGAATAAACTCTAAGTTAGGAGTAAATGAATAATATAAAGCAGATCACAACTATTTACGGCAATCGTTGGGAGGCTCATTTGGTTTTTGTTTTTATGTCTCTCCTCGCTTTTGCAGGTTGCAGCGATCCTGACGGGAAATGGGAACCGATGAAGTGGGTCACCACGCCATCCGGACTTGACAAAAAAGATGTGGTGAGAGTGCCTGCTGATGGTGATAGCTACCTGTTTGTGTGCAACAATTACAACGCCTTTTGGATTTCCGAGATTTGCGAAGATGGCGAATACATGGATTTAAAGTCAAACAATCAGCTTTTTGATGGTGATTGGTATCATGTTACAATATCAGAGCGTCAGATGCTGGTCGTAATCAATAGCAATGAAACAGGTAAACCGCGGACGTTGATGGTAGGGCTGCAATCAGGAGATGCCTTTGACACGTTTACATTAGTGCAAGACGCTATGAAATAAGGCTTTTTAAGACGTTTACTGAATTTGTCTCACCTAAATAAGACTGGTTATGCATTACCGTTATCTTTTTTCCATTATTCTTTCTGCAATAGCACTCATCACATTTGTTGCATGCCAAGACTCAGAAAACGGAGGAGGCAACAATGAAGACTCCCCTTTCAAGAAAGAAACTTACTATGCTGTGCAAGACACCGCCAACGGCTGGGAGGAGGGCATATACTATAATGGCACGTTCCTCATGGCTCATGCCAACAAAAGCAAAGGCACAATACTTTACTATCTTGACGATTCGCAATATTATACATACAAGGCTTTTCTTTTCGAGGTTGACCCAGAAGACAATCATATACTCAGGATAGGCGGACTTGACCAGATGTCAGACGTGTGTGAGGCGGACGGCAAGCTGACAGTCTTTGAAGCCGGCAGCGACACATGGGGCGAAATTGATGCGCGCACCGTGCCGATAACGGATAAGGACACCAAGGCGGCATCAAGCAGAGCAGCGCGCACGAAAGGTGTGGTGGGCGACTGGACGAAATCGATGATTGAGAAGCTGCTTACCAAAAACATTCCGCATCTTGACGACCTGCTCACCGCCTGCAAGTTCACCGAGGAGATGCACGACGAGAAATGGGTAAAAGCTTCGCTCACCACCCTGACAGCCGGCATCAGCAAGACGGCCGGCTCTTCTGCCGGTGCTGTCACATTGCCTTTGGGCTGGGCCGCCCAGGAATATGAGGCGCAGGTGGCCAAAGTGCAAGATTTCCTGTATGGAAACGCCGGCGTAAAGATAACCGACATAAAGAAACGCAGCGACAGCGGCTACAATGTAACGGTAGAGATTGAGGGTGCCAACGGCATTCCGCACGAAATCACGCAGAACCACACGGAGTTGGGGGCATGCGTACAAAAAACCTATGTCAACAGCGTCTATTGCGGAGTGCTGGCACGCGATGTTATAGACCCGTGGTACAACCGCACCGATGTGCGCTCGGGCGAAATCCTTGTGAGTAAGACCGACGATTATCGGGCGCAATATACTCTTGTGGTTTACCCTACCGGTGACCACATCAAACTGCGCCCATATCTTATTTCCGATCTCGACTTCCTTGGCAAGGAACGCTTCAAATTGAGCTGCGACTTTGTGAGGCACGGCGAAACGGTTCCTCTGGCGGCATCGGACGTGGATTTCACTTTCAGGCAGACTTCGGCAAGCTGCGAGGCGACATACTCGCCCGACAACGAATGCTACGAAGACAAAAAGGTGTATTTTCAGTTCGAGTTCAACGCCACTTGCAACGCATACGCCAATAAGAACATCACAGCCATACGCGACTGGGGATTTGAGATATTCCGCTCGGGGCAGAGCTTCCACAAGTTTTCCATGATTTCCGAGAGCGACAACCCCAACTCGGGCAACGTAACTTCAGCCACCTCGACGCAAAACTTTTCGGTCGACGAAAATGAAATGTTCATCGACTACAACAACCTTACAGCCGTTACCGACGGCGACTACACCATTTGCTCCTATGTTGAATACACCACCGACTATAACCTGAGCGACTTCAACATTGCCTATGGCGAGCCGGTGCCCATAGAGCTCAAATACGATCAAAAACCTTACTTCCGCTTCACAGGTGCAAAGTATCTTGGAACATACACTTCGAGCAATCCGCAAATTCCATACGGCGCATGGTGCAAGGGAACTATACTTGGCACGCAAAGCGAAAACCAGTATGAATGCCAGTTGCAAGGGCTGCTTTTCCTCAAAACCTGTATGCTCAAAAAGAGCGGGGGCGGATGGAACCAGTATTGCGACGCATGGTATGCTTACGGCGGTACTACTCCATGGCAAACGGCACCATGGGGCTTCAATGAGGGATACAGCAATCCTTACGGTGCATATAACTTGTGCAAATTCGCATTCTATTCACCCGACAAGGTAGGCAAGGGTGCACTCGATGTAAGCGTGGACCTCGTGGTTGCTGAAACAGGGCGACACATTGCCGGAGCCAACAAGATTTCATACGAGTATTACAGCAAGACCGAAAGCGGCGAGACCTACATCAAAGGCTTTCAGGCGGTGGTCAAATAGCGGTTGGCGGCAGTCGACAAGCTAACACCGCAGCAACGGCAGCATTGACAGAGCCGCAAAATAAATCTGCCCAGAATAAAACGTATTGCATTCCTAAAACTTTCCGTTTCCAAATAGTTTTAGGAATATATTCCGCAAAAATCCAAATTCTTCGGAGTTTTAGGATTTCAATACCGCAAAAAATCATATCTTCGCACTACAAATAATCCCATAAAATGAAAAGAATAGAGCGGAACGATTACCTTGAAAAGCTGATAGCCTTTAGAGACAAGAAGTTGATAAAAGTCATAACGGGAATACGCCGTTGCGGCAAATCAACCCTTATGGACATATTCCGCGACTGGCTGCTGAAAAACGGCGTTGTTCCCGGACAAATCTTTTACTTGAACTTTGAGGACTACGACAACAGGGAACTGCGCGACCCCATAGCCTTGTACAGATATATCAAACCCCTTATTCTGCCCGACAAGCCAACGTACATTTTTTTTGATGAGATACAACACGTAAAAGACTTTCCCGACATCATCAACAGCCTCAACAGCCTCAACCTGAAACCATACGTCGATTTGTATATTACAGGTTCCAACGCCTATATGCTTTCAAGTGAGATAGCCACACTGCTTTCTGGGAGATATGTGGAAATTGATATGCTCCCCCTTTCGTTTAAGGAATATGTAACAGGCAGCGGCAAACAAGACAATCTTGCAAAAGCCTATACAGACTACATCACACAAAGTAGTTTTCCATACACACTGACTCTTGAACGTGCCGGTGACATTGCCGACTATTTGAATGGGGTATATAACACCATCGTCGTGAAAGACATTATGAGCAGGAAGAAAATACAAGACGTGATGATGCTTGAAAGTGTGATACGCTTCATTGCCGATAACATCGGAAACATTATGTCAACCAAACGTATAGCCGACATAATGACCGCAGACGGAAGAAAAATTGACCAAAAGACGGTGGAAAAATACCTGACTTCACTGTGTGAGACATTCTTCGTGTATGAAGCTAAAAGGTATAACGTAAAAGGCAGACAGCTTCTCAAAACTTTGAGCAAGTACTATTTGGTGGATGTGGGGCTGCGGAGAATGCTTCTTGGCTCACGCTCGTTTGATGCGAGGCGTTTGTTGGAAAATGTTGTGTATCTTGAACTGCTGCACCGCCAAAAGAAAGTCTATGTCGGGAAAATCAATGATTTGGAAGTAGACTTTGTTGCAATGGACGAAAATGACATAGTATATTATCAAGTGGCTGCCACGGTGAGGGATGAAGCCACACTTAAACGGGAACTGAAGCCACTGCAAGAAATTGACGACCAATACCCCAAATGCATACTTACCTTGGACGAAGACCCTGAGGCAGACTATAACGGCATCAAAAGGATGAATGCCCTAAAATGGTTGATGGGGGAATGTGGCGTATAATGCTTTATTTGTGCAAATTCGCATACTATCCATCCGACAAGGTGGTCAAATAAAAGTGAGGCTACGGATTGTAGTCGCGTACCTGTCGGATATAGGTTGTGACTTCTCCGACACTTACGTGTGCATTCCGGCAAATCCATGAAATGCCCATGTCGGCATTCTTATGCTGGTAGACATTGGTTCCCAATTTACCCAAAGAGAAATAGGAGCTGACCATAGTCCCTCTTTCAACGTTATTTACCTTCCACCAATTACCATCGCAATAAAGCGACATGAGGGCTCCTTCCCTGATGTTGGGAATCCTGTAGCCGTCATCGCAAGGCGAATTTCCCGATTCAAGCGTGCTTTTTAGCGAGGTGTAGCCTTGGTTGATGTTTTTTAAATCACCCGTCTCAAAACCTTTATAGACCTTCGCTATTTCCGAGTTCTCATTGGCAGGTTCCAATTCTCTTGTCGTATAATAGCGGAGAGACTTTTCATTGACATTGGTCATGTCAAACCGATAGACCGAAGATGAGGTGATGGTTCCACCGGGTTGGATGACGTTTATCAAAGGGGTGGGAAGATTGCTGTCCTTGTCTTTGATGGTGCTTGCCGTAGCATCGGGCATTCCGAGGTTTCTGACGCAGCGGATGGAATAAGCTCCGCATTGGTAGGCCCCGTCCACGTCTTTCCATCCATTTCCTTCGAGAGGCTGCTTGTAATTGCTGACAGAAATGCCTTCTTCGGCCCACAACACCTTTACTTTGCCGCCACTGACGGTGCTGCTGACAACATGCGACCTCCATTTCTTGAAACCGCTATAAGGACTGCTTGCATCAAAAGTTTCATTCGCGGCAGTGGCAAAACTCTTTTTATACAGCTTGGCGTCGCCCGAAAGTCCTTGCTCGCCGATGTAGAGTCCGTCCAACTGGCCGAGGCCGGCCACATACCAGCGCACCTCTTCGGGGTCTATGATGCCGTTGCCGTTGTTGTCGCGGTTGCGCATCATGGCAGCATAGCGAAGCACGGCCTTGTCGTCTTTCATGAACAGGGTGTTATAGTCGTTCTTGCGTTCGTAATCGAGATAATCGTCCCATTTGATGCTGCTTTTGTCCATACCCCATAAAAGAGCCGTGTTGTAGAGGCCGTTGTCGGTGTCCGAATTAGTCAGATTCTCTATATAAGATGTTGTAGTGCTGTTTTCATTAGTGGAGAAAAACCAGTTGATGCCGGCGGCTTCCTCCGACGACTCGTCGATGGTCTCGCATCCCCACGCCGTTTTCAGTTCGTCCTTGTTGAGGGCGTAAGGCGTCTGTATAGAGTTTTGTCGCAGGGTAATGACACTTCCCGTGGCCGTGCTGGCTTTGTCGAGGCTGGTCTTGCTGTCGCTGAGGATGTGCATCACGCGGTTGGGCTGGTTAACGAATTTCTTCCACAGGTCATCACTACTTTCCTGTGTGATGGGATCGCTGTCATAGTAGAACTCGTCGATGAAAACCGTCACATAGATGCGGCTGCGGATATATTTGCTTGGGTCGTTGGGATACTTCTGTTTCCAGTCTGCGTCCGTTTCCTTATGAAAGTCGTTGGACTGCCCTTTGTCGAATTTTCGTTTCTGCTGCTTGATATATTTGGTAAATTGCACCACGTCCATCAGCTCGTCACTATTGTCTCCGGGATATTTCCGGTTCAGTTGGCTGTAGGGCGTGTCTTGTGCTTCGTCGTCGCGGGTTGCCGACACCTCGTTGATCATGAAATGCGCCCATTTGTAGTCCAGGCCTGAAGGCATTTCCGTATCTCCCACTTTGACCGGCGTTCCTTCGCGTCCGAACGGCGTTTTGACATACCATGTAACCGTTTCCGGATTGATATATTCGGCATCAAAGCAGAAAACGCGTTGCCCGTAGTGTGCATCAAACGTGTGGATGCTCTCTTTGGCGATATATACATGGCCCGTTGCTCCCGATTCGCGTTCTTCGAATGTCTCCCCGGGCTGCGATGTCTCCACTTCCACCTGTATGCTGTTTACGCCGTTCACCGTAATAGTGTAGGTATAAAAGGTGTTTCGCTCCACCTCATAGTTTTCCCATTTGTTTCCTGCGAAGTCGCCCAGATGGATGTAGTAGACGACATCGGCCGACAACTGTTGCTCCTTGGCTTCGCTCGATACATCAACGTCCATGACCACCTCGCCTTTTATTTCCAGATAAGTGCCGTTTTCAGGGGCTTTGGTCCATAAATCTCCCGATGTGTCATAGCTGCCGTCGGCATTCTTTTTGCGTTGGTCGCGTTCGTGAAAGTTCAGCGGATTGGCTTTTGCCTTTTGCTTGTTTTCGAGCATGTAAAAAGAAAAGCCGTGAAGCGTTTCCGAGTTGGCACCCTTTTCTTCCGTCTCAAAAGGCATTTCGTTGCTGTTAAAATATTCCGTGTCGGCATTCTCGGTCTGTTCGAAAGCATAGGCCGCTTTCGGAATGTTGACCACGCGCCAGCTTTCGGGTCGGAAATCCTTGATGGTCTGCCGGGTGGTAGTGTTTCCTTCCGTTGTGGTAGTAGAACTGTTTTTGTTTACCTTGATGTTTACTTTCACTTTGGCGTCCAGTCGTTTGAGCAGGGCGGGCAGCGCATTGTCATCGGTCGAGGTGATGCTGTTTCCTTCAATCGTGATATGTTCCACCTTCGCGGTCATGGGGAAATAGCCGTTTCGCGATGTCACCTCCTGATTCAGCTGTGCTTCCATGCTGTTCAGCTCGTCTTCGGTCGTAATGGCACTGAGTCTTTCCGGCGAAATGTTCACCATGTCGGCATCGATGTTGGCCACGAGGTACATGGTGGCTTCGCTCACGGTGGGGCATTTGATGCGCACCGTTCCCCGGGTCTCGTCGCCGTCTTCCGTCTGCATGTTTTCCACATACCAGGCATCTTCCGACTGATTTTTCAGAGCATTCAGACTTTGCAGTTTGTCATCGCTGTCGAAGTGGTGCGAATAGATGCGCTTGCCGTTGGCGAAAATAAACACAAACAGGTTGTTGACGCGCGATTCCGGAAGAATGCCCAATGTGGCGCGTGTTTTTATGTCGACGCGTTTGAAACTGCAATCGCCGAATTTGAAATCCACTACGGTTTCTTGTCCTATAGTGCTGTTTTCAATGCCATCGTTGTCCGTGCAGCCGCTCAAAAGCAGTACAGGCAGCAGGCTTAGCAGCCATATTGTTTTATGTATGATGCTCATGGTTTGGAGTTGTGGTTAGTTGTATTCTATATCCTCGTCTTTCGTTGTCCATGGCAACACTTTAAATTCAAAGTCGATGGTCGAAGGACTGTATGAAATGCTGACAAGGCTGCGTATGAAGTCATTGCGTTTTATTTCCGTCAGGTCTTCCACGTTTCCTGTCGTCGGATGAATGTCGCGGAGCTCAAATGTGGCTGTTTTATTGGGGATATCCTTATATCCGGCAGTGATGGTATAAGTGTAACGGTTTGTTTCATCCTTACTTTCAAGTATATAGGCATCAAAAACGGCCTTTCGGTTGCTTTCCGTTTGGGCAATATGTGGTATTTTCACAGTTCCATTAAACGGAATGATGGCATTTGTCGAACCCACGGTCGGTGCTCCTTTGGCCGTTATGCTGTATTTGCGGCCGCTGTTGTCGGGATCATCGAAAATGTAAGCTTCTTTTTGTGCAAAGTTCGTGCTAAACCGTAGATTTGTGATGCTTAATTCCTCCTCGCTGTGGTTGGCGGCTTCAATGCGTATGCGCGAATAGGTGCGCACGAGTTCGGCCGATACCGAATTGTCACCGGTTTGCAGTTGCAGGTCTTTTACAAGGGTCAGCACTTGTGGCTGTTGCGGACAAACGTAGTCGTTTCCTGCCGATATCTTTGTATTGAACAGGTTTTGGTAATTGGTGTTGGTTGTTGAAAGACCGGTTTCTTCTAAAAAGCTATTTTTGATGCTGTTGATGTTTCCTATGACACCGGCGTTGCCTGCATAAGTCATGTTTGTTCCGCCATCATTGTCTGCCGAAACTTTCGAGTAGTTGGCTATAATCACCATGCGGTATTCTCCGTGTTTCAGTATTTCTATGTCTCCGTGCTTGGGGTCCATGTATTGAAAAGATGCTGTGGCAGTTTTTCCGTCCTCGGCAATCGTGATGCCGTTCTCGCTTCCGTCTTTGCTGTCGCGGTAGCCTACGATGGTATTTGTCTTTTTATTGATGAGGAATAGTGTGACGCGGTAGAGCTTTCTTCCGTCCACATATTTGTCCCATTCGCTCATGTCATCGGCGTTTCCGTCTGGGTCGCTCAACGATACGCTGCGGCTGTCAATACTGATGGAGGGGCTGTTCACCGCGATGGTCAGGTTGGCGAAACCGGCCGTTTTCTTTTCGTCTTGCACATCGTTTTGGCAACACGTCAGCAGCAGTGCTGCCGGGATAATGGCGAGCAGGTGGTATATTGTGCGTAGGTGGGTATTTTTCATTTAGAAAATAATTTCGTCCGATGTCTTGCGGACGTTCCAATCCGCAATCGACAAATTTACGTCAAGGTTGGTCTTAGTGAGTGCTATGGTATAGATATAGCGTTTGCCGGCAGCGAAATAATAAGGTGGTGTTGTCACGGCGTTGCCGTCCTTGTCGGTTCCCGTTGCTTCGGGCAACAGAACTTTGAAAACGGTGCTCCCGCCTTGTTCCGTGGTGAAGCAGAGGCGAAGCCCTCCCTTGTATTCTTGCGGAATAACGAGCAGATAACCGTCGTTCTTCGTATAGAGATTGCCTTCGGTTGCTTGGCCGGTATAGGCCGTAGCCGAAAGTTTGTCCGTAAATGCTTTTCCGCTTTGCGGTTGCCAATAATAAATCTTTTCTCCTATCGGTTCCCAGAAAGTTGGTTGCCAATCGATGGCTTCTTCGGTGGCGGAATTGCCATAGACGAGTACGCCGGTCGTAGCAAAGCGTTCCGATTCTTCGGCATTTGTATTTTCGAGCCAACAAGAAGTCAGTACATCGTTGTCGGCATGATTTTCTTTATATTTGAATTGAAACATGATGGCAGCCAATGCATGCTTAAAGCCAAGCGGCACGGGAGTATGGAGGTCAAATGTGCCTCCTGTGGGTTGGTGCAATATGTCCAATGTGGCTGTATTGACGCGGTTGTAGGCCACGAGCAAGTCTTCTTGCAATTGATAGGTACTGTAGTCTATCTGAAACGATGTTGCCGATGAAGCCGTAGTGATGTATTCGCGCATCTCTTCTTGCGGATAAAAGGCGCGGAACTTGTAGATGCCGCCTATTTGCCAATATAAGTCATCGCCGGCATAGTTCCAATTGCTGTGTGGATTGCCATCGGTTTTGGCTTCATAAACCAATCTGGCATTTTTGAATATATCCGTATAGGTCTGATTGTCCATAATGCAATCGCCCCAAATGCCAATGCTCTTGTTTCCTGTGTTAGGAGTGCATGCCTGTTGAAACGTTTCATTTGATGTGATCAGTGAACGTGTCTGTACAGAGTCCACATTAAACATGATGAATGGCTTTGCAGGGGGCGTAGTACGTTCGTGCCCATCTTCACTGCAGGCGATGAAGACACTGGCTGCAAAGCTGTATATAATAATCAAGAAACTGTTTCTAAGCATTCGTTTTAGGTGATAATTGATACAATAAGTATCAGTCAGCCATGAATTACTTTCAGGCTGGCTGATACTTAGGATTCTTTACAAATCAATTGATGACATAGTTTCATCTTTCCAGGCTTCAACTTCCGGTGAGAAGTAAATCTTAGAAAGGCTTATGGTTATGTTATAGATGTAACGGTAACCCATTTTCCATTCTGCAGTAAGAGTTTTCAAGTCAACGGTCTTTGTTTGTTCGATTGCAGTACTGCCTGAACTCTGTATGGTGTATTCGACTGTTACTTTGGCGTCATCTCCCAAGTCTTGTGGAAGGGCAATTATTGCGTTGTGTTCAAAGATTTTTTCACTGTTGGTGACCTCTTCACCCGCTGTTTCATTGAATGCGACGTATGGATTAGAGACATTAACATTACCGCTAAGGTTTTCCCATCCGGTTGTTTTGCTATCTTCGTTCTCTCGCACTTTTTGATCCTTGATGTTTTCTTTGAAATTGCCTTGATTCTTAATTCCGTAAATATAAATCTTTTTTATTCTGATAGTTGTTCCGGAATATGCATCTTTAGTCTTAGCTTTGAAAACAATGGACGAAAGAGCATGCTTGAAATTTATGTCAACTCCCGAGTAAGTGGTTCCGCCCGTGCTTTCTTGTTTGTCACAAGTGCGGTCGCTGTACATCAAGTCGTATTGTTTCCCAGTTTCTGAGACCGTGAAGCCGGTAATAGACAATCCGTTTGCTCCATATTCAATTTTTGTTGCATTATTGGATGCTGCAACCGGAGAGTAGGCTGCAAAAGACAGGTAACCTTCTTTCGGCCAGTAATAATCTGTTTCAGGTTCCCACCAACCTTTTGGTGTACCGTTTTTGTATGTTACGTCAACATCCATGTAAGGTGTACCGGCTGCCCAAGTTTCAAAATTGCCCTTTGTCCATACGGCATAGACGTGAAACTGTTCTCCCGTATCATACGTTGTTCCTTGTTCACCGTAAACTGCGCGTGTGTTGCCGTTTACGATGGGTGCGTTGAACACGATTTTCGAGGGCTGCGATTGTTTGGCCGCTTCGTTTTGTTCGTCACTTGTACAGCCGGCGAGTGCTGTGGTCGCGAGTGCTGTGAGGAATAATAGTTTTTTCATTGTTCTGGAATGTTATTGATTAATGTTTATGCTTATTTTCAAATAGGTATGTCGGTGCGGATGTCTTCCCACTCGTCCACTTTCGGAGAAAATCCCCCTTCGCCTCCTCCGGGGCCGGGTGGTGTCGGTGGTGGGTCGATGACGATTTCCTTATCGAGGATAATCCATTGGTTTTCGCGCACCATCGGTGTCTCAAACAGGTCGGTGATGTTGATGGTCTCTACCTGTGAGCGTCCGTCGGTGGTGACAAACTCAAAGGTGAGGGTGAGCAGTGTATTTTCCTTGGGCAGCTTGCCGAAAGTGTTGAATGTGGTATAGATATAGGCCGTATTGACGGAGTCGGCCGCCCTGTAGTTGTCCATTTCCATATAGAGCCTCACGGAGTCGGTCTCGACCATCGACCGTGTGGCCAATACCGACGAGCCCGCCATGCCCGAGAGGAGCGCCGTGGCCGTGCTCACGTAGCGGATGCCTTTGACGCGCACCTGCATGTAATAGGCCTTGACGAGTGTGGATGCCTTGAAAAAACTTCCGTCGTGCCCGCGCAGCGTGTCGATGTTGTGAGTGTAGGGAATATCTACCTGCCGGTGTGCAGCCACAAACAGGTGGTCGGGCATGTAGGCAATCTTGCTTCCCGAAAAGGCCCTTACCGATTGCGGTATGCGCGCGTAGAGCTGCGACTGTATGGGGTTGGTATAGGCCGTGGCCGTGTTGTAGTTGTAATTGTCGCGTATGTTGGTCGTTTCCGTCCCTATGTTGTATACCATAAGGTCGTAGCTGCCGGCATCGGCAATGATATATCCGTCAAGATAATAGCCCAACGAGTCGCGTCCCGAGTGCTGCAGATAGGATTCTGCGGTCTGTGCTCCGCTTTGGCGGTCGTTAAGGGTGACGCGCACCACCTGCGGCAATTTGAATTCGGGGCGTGCGAGCGTGTCGTTATAGAACCGGCAGGTGGTATTCCTGATACTGTCGTCGATATAGATGCGGATGTAGTGGGTGTTGCCCATTTCCTCCAACGGACGGTGGATACAGGCCGTGAACATCAAGGCCGAAGCAATGGCGGCAAGCGCGGCAGTCAGCACTTTCATAGGTTGCCTCCTTTCGTTGTCCAATAGCGTTTGACAATGGGCAGTACCAGCGAAATTTCGAGTTTGGTAGGGCCAAAATAGTGCCATGTTCCCGTTTTGTCGGGGTTGCGCAACAGGATACCGTAATCGTCGGTCGGCGTATAGTTGCGGTAGGGAATGGAGGCGTAGCCCAGCGAGATGCCGAATTCCAGGTTGAGCCGTCGCCCTATCGGCCTGGAAAAACCGTAGGAGAGGCCGGTGCTCCAGAATTCGCCCTGATAGCATATCTTGCGCTTCCATTCAAAGTCCCATTTGCCGCCCATGCCATAGACGCCTATATAGTGTCCCATGAGTTTGTCGCGGCGCAGGTGTCGGCCGTAAGGTTCGCGCGGCATGGGGCGAAACCACCAGCGCGCTTCGCCGCCTATGGAAAGAAAGCGGTTGCAGTATTCGTTGCGTCCTTTTCCCCAGCGAAACCACGGACATTGGTGCATGTAGACCAGCGAGAGGCGGTCTTTATAGACGGGCACCTCGACGGCAAAGTTGATCCACGTCACGGCATCATAAAGCAGGTTGGTCTTGAGGGACAGGATGGTTTTCGTGTCGCTCGTGCGCTCAATGACGGTGGTTGTGTCGGCCGTCTCTTCCTGCGGTGTGGGCAGAGGCAGCGTGTCTATGGGCAGTGGCTTGATGGTGTCTGCAGGAACGGCGGGTTGGGGCAGGGCTTGTTTCACGGTGTCCTTCCTGAAGTGCCACACATAGGTCCATGTGGCGTAGCGCAGGTGTGGCATGATGTGCGTGCGCAGATACTGCCATGTGCGTCCGCCATCGAGCGCCTTGAGACGCGCTTTCTTTTGTCCGTCACCGACAGGGCTTTCCAAAATGCCTATTACGCGGTTGCGGTCGCGTCGGTGGTAACGGCTTTTGACTTCACGGAGCAGTCCTTCCCAGTTTTCGGCCGTTGGGCTTATATATATAGGTATGTCGTTCTGACGCGCATTGTCGAAAATATGTTCCAGAATGTATTTTCGTGCCGTTTCGCCGCGACCTGCCGAAAGCCGCTTGTTAAAGGCATAGGTTCCTTCGGGCGAGGCATACGAAAAGATGACGAGGCTGTCTATATGGAGTGTGTCGGCGCAAAACCTGCGTATGCGTTCAAGGTTTTCACTGTTGTCCATATAGTTTTCACGGATGTCAATTTTGCTGACGGGATAGTAAATGCGGAAGCTGTCTTTCCTGACACTGTCGGGAATCATTGCCGGAATGCCTGTGTCTGCCTGTGCCTTTTCGGGCAAAAGCGCTAAACACGTCAACAGAAACACAAATATGGCTTTTAGCATGGCTATATCCGCAAATATTCGGGGAATACTCCTAAAATGTTCCCTTTGTTAAAATAGTTGTTTGGTTAAATGAAATGTTTTCTTAATCCCGCTGCAAAAGTAAATGTAAAGGCTGAAATTTACCCCCCCCGATAGTTAAAATAAGCAAACATCAAAGTTCTTCCGCCTTCATAAGCGTGTTTGAAGCGGCAAGGCGCGATTTTGCCATCTGCCATGCCTTATTTTGGAAAATTGCGCCGGGGAGACGAGCGATGGGCTCAGCCGCCGAAAACGTGGGCAGGGATTTTAAAGGGCGGGGCGGCAAATGAAAAATGGAAGGCCGGCTTTCCGCCCTGCTAAATAGCGGCTTTTTTGCTGCTCGTTATAAGGCTTGTTTTCTGTGGTTATTCCGATGTCCCAATCGGAATAAACCTTTCCATATATCTTTGAAAAGCAATAATAATATTTTTGAGCTGTTCTTGTATTGTGAAGCATAAAAGCCTTCGCGTTGCATGGATACGTGATGGCTTTTATGTTTTTATGCCGGCTGGTGTATCAGCTGATCGGTGTAATAAGTCCTACGCTGCAACCGAGGGCGGCAGCTATGCGGTAGAAGGTGGAAACTTTCGGTTCTATCTGTCCGCTTTCGATGCGCGTTATATAGGCGCGGTCTGTGCCTAACCTCCGCGCTAATTCAGCTTTGCTGATCTTGGCTCTCTTTCGTGCTTCCTCAATTATCGCACCCGTATAGAATGTATAGGCGCGTTCTTCCGCTTCGGTCCGTTCCGGTGTTCCTTCCTTGCCAAAGCGTTCATCTATCAATGCATCAATGTCGTAGATATCCTTTTTGATCTCTTTTGCTTGCATAGTATTCTTCTTTTAGTTTTAATGCCTTCTTTATCTCGTTCGCCGGTGTCTTCTGTGTCTTCTTTTGAAAGCCGTTGAATAGTACTACAATCTTGTTGCCATCAAATATGAAGAAAATGCGGTATATGTTGCTGCTGTACCCTATCCGTACTTCAAAAAGCCCGTCGCGTATTGCCTTTATAAACGTTGTCGGCAGGCGGTCTTGTGTGCGTAGCAGCATCAGAACGTACAATACCTTATCTTGTGTTCCCTTGTCAAGCCCGGCAAAAAAAGGTGTTGAAGTAATCCTTGTATGCTATTATTTTCCTTTTCATCGGTTTTGTTCTTTTGACGCAGGCAAAGGTACCAAATGTTGTAATGCTATACAACAAAATGGCCGATTATTTTAGTCTGAATAGTTATGTTTAGGCATGTTTGTTCCTTTTTATCGTGCTATTTTGCGTCCATGCGGTTATGCTTGGTGCTTTTGTCACGCTTTTAAAAAATGGAAGGCCGGGTGTTGGCGGCATATGGGTTTAAATGCGTATTTTTGCAGCCATAAGAAAAAGAATAGGGGTGTGAAAGTGGATTTCGAAAGTGAGTTGAACGAGTCGCAGCTCCGTGCGGTGGAATATTGCGAGGGGCCTTCGCTGGTGATAGCCGGCGCTGGCTCGGGCAAGACGCGCGTATTGACCTATAAGATTGCCTATCTGATGCAGGAAAAGGGGCTGGCGCCATGGAGCATCCTGGCTTTGACGTTTACCAACAAGGCTGCCCGCGAAATGAAGGAGCGCATAGCCGGACTGGTGGGCGAGGCCAAGGCCTCTGCATTGTGGATGGGCACGTTTCACTCGCTGTTCAGCCGCATGCTGCGCCGGGAGGCGGCTTTGACGGGCTTCACGCCTAATTTTACCATCTATCAGCCGGCCGACTCGAAGAGCCTGGTCAAGGAAATGGTCAAGGAGATGCACTTAGACGATAAAGTCTATAAACCAGCCTCGGTGTGCGCCCGCATCTCGGAGGCCAAGAATGCCCTGGTGATGCCCGAGGCCTATGCCGGCGACCCTTCGACCTATAAGCGCGACGCGGAGGCCGGACTGCCCATGACGGGCACTCTCTATAAGGAGTATGCCCGGCGCATGAGGCGCGCCAACGCCATGGATTTCGATGATTTGCTGCTCAATACCTA
>ERZ808252.1531-NODE-1531-length-16498-cov-20.924406_pt1 | contig 16498 bp, 28 predicted proteins | sample MGYA00521242_ERZ808252 | MGnify/ENA primary metagenome ERZ808252 (study PRJEB31516, sample SAMN03275581) | gut metagenome | biome: mammalia-associated habitat; material: feces | host: Papio cynocephalus | place: Kenya | collected 2012-08-07 ...
AAAGTTGAGTTCTACAAAATGATTCATTAATTTTGCACTTGCCACTTGACTCTACGCATTAACATATGGAAGACGTTTAGCACCCATTAGTACGACATACAGACATCGCAAGGGCGAAGGCCGTTTTCGGTCTTCGCCCTTATTGTTGCGGTAAAGCATACGCCGGTCATCAGCCTAAGTACTACGCGGATGTGCGCCGAAGCTGCCGGGGTCGAGGCGTCCAATGCTTTCCAGTGGCTGACCGGCGAGATGTGGAAGGATTACGTTTAATAATCCGGTCTTATCGTTTATAGCATTTATGGCATGGTGTGCGTCCCATGCTTTCCGCATCATACAGGCAGACTTCCTCGATGCTTCCCCTGCATTTGCTCAGTCCTTTGCAGTCTTGGTATGCGTGGTAGCGCTTTGAGCTTCTCCCGGTACAAACCCACACCTCAACGCCGGTGTCTGTCGGCACCGGCACGCGCTTGTGGGACCTATCGTTACTGCACGAACACAGCAGCAGTGTGGCGAATATGATTATTTGTTTCATTGTGACTGTTTCTAAAAACTTATATATAGCTATCACTGTGCTGCATAACGATCTTCCTGTATCATGCTATAGCACGTAATCCCTGCGACAACAATCGCGATTAGGGATTGTACAGCGCCTTTCCACCCATCTACGACAAGGCACAGCGCACCAAGAATACCGAAGATGATGACAACCAAAGCGAAAAGCACCAATGAACTTATGATTTTAGAAGGCGCTACTAATGCCCCGACATACACGGTCGTTGCGCCAAATATGGCTGCGTTGATGAACGGGACAAAGAAACATTCGACATAAATTAGTTGTGGATTATTCCAGTACACCCAGAAGGATCCATCGAGTATGTCCCCGATTAAACACATCAGAGTGCAAGCAATAACTGCTACAACTGCGGATAGAATTCCGCATGGGATGAATCCTATCCATCGAAATATTAAACCAGCTGTGGTTTCCCAAAATGGGAGGCGTTGGGAGTTCATTTCTCCACTAATTTTTCGTAAACCTTAATCAATCGCTCTTTCTCGGCAAGCAACGCCTCCAGCGCCTTCACGCGCTCGGCAAGCACGGCGTCCGTGGCGACCGATACATTACCGTGCATCGACGCCGGACTGAAGTCTCCGTTAGTCTCTACGCTGGTATTGCTGGCGAATGTTATTTCGTCAAAGAGATACCCGATAGATAAATCGAGATAATTCACAACTTTCAAGAACTTGTGTAGACCGATTTCTCCTCCTTTGAGTAGAGTATCGAGCGTTACACGAGATATGCCGCAGTCGGATGCCAGTCTCAGCTTTGATATTCTTCTTTTTTCTATTTCGGATGCTAATTTACTTGTATTCAGTTCGATATTTTTCATTGCAGATAAAATAATTTACATATTAACAATTTTTAATTGTATAGAATACTTTACATTGGCTAAAATAACTTACCTTTGTACCATAAAGTTACTGAAAATAAACCTAACAACAATACAATGGCACTTAAAAAGCTGAAACCCCAGTCATTGGGAGAAGCCCTCCGCGACATGGCAGTGGGCGAGACTTGCGTGGCGCCTGACGGGTATTCCGTGCAGACCGTGCGCAAGACCGTACATGACATCAACGCCACCGGCAAATATGTATTCATCTCCTCACTCCGCTCTGGAGTGCAGACAATCACCCGCCTATCATGAACGAAGAAATCAAACAAACACTCGCCGAGATCAAGCAGTCCGTTCTCGTAATGATGAAGAATATTTGGAGCGTCCCCGACCTTGCCCTTGTGCTTGGCGTCAGCGAAAGCCGCATACGCCACATGGCAGCAGAACGCGCGTTTCCTTCCTACAAACAGAATGGCCAACTTTTCTTCAAACGCGAAGAAATCGAAGCTTGGCAGACCGCGCACCGCACAGCATCTCAATCCGAAATCAACTCGCAAGCCGCAACATATTTAGCGACACGCCGGATTAGATGATTGGCCTCTCAAAGGCCCACACCCCTAACCACACAGCAATGAAAACAATCGCAACACTCATCATCGCCGCCGCACTCGCCCTCCCCGGCTGCCGCGGCATCTCCGAGGCCCAACTCTCCGAGCTTCGCAACCAAGTCTCCTGGCAGGCCTTCTGCGCCGCCACAGGCCACTCCACCGACGACAACACATTCGCAACCCTCAACGAGTGGATGGACGGATGGATCGGCTCGGCCGCCGAGGAACAGGCATTCATCAACGCCGGAGTGCAGCCCTACTAAGTCGATACAGCCATGGCCAAGCATAAGAGATCAAGCAATAATTCAAGCAACATCGTCGCCCTCTGCTCGTCAAGGGACGCGATGCTGAGGATTGACTGCGACAAAGCCGTACCCTACGACCTATGGGACACGGACGCAAACCGCCGCATCTATAGGCCGCTGACAAAGGAAGAGCGAGGTGAGTTTGTCGGCTGCGTCCTGCTTTACGGACGTTCTCCATTGCCGTACCGGCTCTTCAAGCTCCTAATCCTTTCATTGACCAAGCGCGTATATCCGCAACACGGGGCGCCAAACGACCCTGATTGAAAAATAGGCACGGATATTTCACCGTTGGCCATCAGCTTGAACCGCACGCCGTGATAGCCGCCACAGTCAGGACATTGCATCGCATCACATTAACGGCAGAGCCTGTCCACCGCACGAGAAAAATCTTCATTCATAGTTCTTAATCTTTGGTTTTCCACCCGCAAAGTTAAGAAATCCCCCGAAAAGCGCCGAGCGCCGCTTCGATGCGGCCGGGGGAACAAATACAAACAACAAAACACTCATCCCGATATGACCGAACACGACAAAAAACTCATCGCACAAGCCGAGAGCCTGCCTCGCTGGTACTTCCGCGACATCGATGCACTCATCGCCCAGGCCGACACCGACGAAGCACGCCGACGCCTCTTCGAAATACAAGACGAACTCCACGAATTCGTACAAGAAACCCTCTAACCCACACAACAACAATGAACAAGACTATATCAGCAATACGCATAGCCGCACTCGCGGCTCTAATCATCACCGCAGCCGTCTGCATCCTCTCCGAACCACTTGAAACATACGACATGCCCCGGTGGCTGCTGGCTTTCGCCGCCTCCAAGACTATAGGCGCCGCAGCACTACTCGCCGTCATCCGAATATACCCGCGCTGGCGACGCTCGGATCGCTGCATAGCTGCATTCGACCGATGGTGCTCACGCGGCATCGAAAACGCATAACATAAGGTGAAATAGATATTTAGGGTTTTGGTTGCGTCACTCTTGACGCCGTCGTCGCGAGACGACATAATAGCTAATTTTTCACGTTAATCCCCGGCATCGTCCGGGCCCGGGAGGCAGGCGATATTTGGCGCCACCAAGGGGTGTTCGATTCCCCCTCCTCCCACATCAAAAAAACAAATGTAATATGTACACAACCAACTTTGACATCGCAACAGACTACGCCGACTGGATGGTCTACAACCTGGACCTCGGCTTCCTTTTCGAGAATCTCATACAGGGCATCATAGATGCTCGCGCCGACCTCGCCGACCGCATAGGCTGCTCACCGGACGACATCGAACTGCCCGGCTTCTCCAAACGCATCTACCGCGTTATGCGCGGCAATACGGAGATCTTCGACCGCGAGGCCGCACACAAATGGACCGGCCGACAGCTCTCCGACAACGAACTTCGCGACGCCTCCCGCGAAATATGGCGCCGCATCACCGACGTCATATCCGCCAAAGAAAACGAATTCTAAATCATCAGATTAACGACAAGTGTCTATATATTGATTTATGGATAACCTCGGGTGCGCGCTACAGAGGTAGCAATCCCGCGATACACCGCCGCGAGGCAGGCGTATCCGAAAGCGCAAGGGGCGGCAAAAGCTTATTTGTTCACCATCGCAATTCTTTCACCCGAAAGCCGCCGCCTCAATTACCCTCGAAAGAGTGTGCGAAAGGATAGCCGCACACAGGATTTTGCCAAGGCATCACCTACGACCCTTAAGAAACAACGCTATGCGCGGTTCGATTCCGCGCCGGGGGACACAGACAAGTATTTAATAACCAACAACAAAACCGAACATTATGGACAACGAAATCATCGAAGTACAACAAGCCGATATGCTACAAGCTATCAACCGTAGCGAGATCGACATCCAAATCGCAACCGCCAAGACATATCCGCGCGACATCACCCGAAGCCTCGAACGCATCAAAGCCATCGCAACACTCGACACCGAGACCGCCGAAGACTGCTTCTACGCTCTACGTCGCGGACGAGGCAATGACACACAGCTTATCGAAGGTGTCAGCGTACGCCTCGCCGAGATCATAGCCGGCGCTTGGGGCAACCTCCGTGTGGCAACACGTATCGTAGGCAACGACGGCAAGACCATCACGGCACAGGCCGTATGCCATGACTTGGAGACTAATCTCGCTGTCAGCCTCGAAGTCAAACGCCGCATCACGGACAAGAGCGGAAAGACGTACAGCGATGACATGCAGGTCGTGACGGGCAACGCCGCATCGGCCATAGCTTTCCGCAATGCAGTGTTGAAAATCGTGCCTCCGGCAGTCACAAAGCGCGTAATCAACGACATCAAGCAGGTCGCTATGGGACATGGATTGACCCGCGAAACTCAGATGCAGCGCATGGCCGATTACTTCGCCAAGCTCGGCGTAACTCTCAAGGAGCTGCTCGCCTATCTCGGCATCAAGAATATCATCGAAGTAACCGATGATATGGTCTTCGAACTCCGCGGCCTTGCCAACGCCATAAAGGAGGGGACTACAACGGTACAGGAAACATTCCGCGCCACCAACATCGCAAGCGAAAAAGCGGCCGCCGATGCACGCCTAAAAGCCGAAGAAGCAAAGTTAAAGGCCGCACAAGCTATGGCCGCAGCTCAGAGCGGCACATCCACACAAGCCGCAGCTGTCAATCCCGAAACAGGCGAAGTCCTCGAAGTGTCGGAGGAAAACTAACATCAACCATACAGACAACACATTATGAACAACACTATTATTCGACCGAAGAGCCGTGAGGAGTGGCTCGAAGTACGCAAAAGCGGAATAGGCTCATCGGAAGTCGCCACAATCGTAGGCCTCAATCCCTGGGAAACGCCTTATCAGCTTTGGAGACGCAAGGTCGGCATTGATCCCCCCAAGGAGGAGAATTTTGCGATGAAAGCGGGACACTACCTCGAAGATGCCGTCTCTCGTTTTTGGGCCGACGAAACAGGCCGAAAGGTTATCAAGCGCAGCGCCGGCGACTGGATTATACGCGACAACAAGCACCCATTCTTGCAAGTCTCTCCCGACCGCACCTATTGGCTCGGAGAAAGCCGCGCCAACGATGACAAAGGCATCCTCGAGTGCAAAACCACGCAAATGAGCATAGATGCCGACGACCTCCCCAAGCACTGGTTCTGTCAGGTGCAGTATCAACTCGGAGTGGCCGGATACACGCAGGGTAGCCTCGCCTGGCTCTGCTCTGCACGGGATTTCGGCTATACGGACATCACTCTCGTACCGGATTTCTACGAGTGGCTCACTGACGAGGTCGCACGCTTTTGGAATGACAATATCCAAGGAGGCAAAGAACCTGATGCAGTGAGCGTCAGCGATGTTTTACTAAAATACAATCGGCATACCAACGGCAAGAGCATCGAAGTATCGGACGACGTATTCCAAGCTTATTTACAACTCAAAGACGTCCGCAAGGAACTCGCCGAACTCGATGAGCGCAAGGAAGCACTTGAAGCCAAAATCAAACTTGCGTTCACCGATGCGGAAGCGCTAACGCATGACGGCCAAACCATAGCCACATGGCGCTCGCCAAAGCCCTCGCGCCGCTTCGATACCAAGCGCTTCCAGGCCGACCATCCCGATGTGGCGGAAGGTTATTTCTCCGAGGTACAAGGTGCTCGCCGTCTCTTACTCAAGTAAAAGTACAATGATAACTATCAGCAACTACGACCGCGACCGTGCCGCCGCTTACATCGAGGCATACGCCGAGACGTTGGCAGCGGCGGCGCGAAGCAACGCCAAAGCGGCCAACCGCCGCCGCATGGCACTGCTGCTGGCGCGGAAGCTGCGCCGCCGATAGTAGCGACCACAGACGGCGTCTACCCGACTCCTGCAGCGTTCCCGGTATTCCCATATTTCTCATTATCCCCATCAATAAATCTACAAAATGTACAACTGGATTGAAGTTAAAACCCGTTACACCAAAATCATGGACAACGGCGCTGCCAAACAAGTCACCGAGGCATATCTCGTTGACGCTATGTCTTGCACCGAGGCCGAAGCTCGCATAATCGAAGTACTCGACCCGGCAGAAAATCTGTCGGTCCTCTCGGCAACAACAACCAAAATCACCGAGGTCTTCGATTTCGTCGGCGAAAAGTATTACAAGGTTAAGGCCAATTTCATCAGCCTTGACGCGACGTCTGGCCAGGAACGCAAGACCTCGTCATACTCTATCGCCCCGGCGGACAGCCTTCCCGAAGCACTTCGCAATTACAATGCAGCTATGAAGGGCTCAACGGAATGCATAGAGATTGTGTCTGTCTGCGAGACTAAGTATGTCGATGTATTCTTTTACACTCCCCGGACTAAGTAACCGACCATGGGCAGGGCTAACAAGTTTGGCGCACAGCGCGTCGGCACGCACGCCTCCAAGAAGGAGCATAGCCGCGCCGCGCAACTGCGGTTGTGGCAACAAGCCGGGGCTATCTCCGACCTGCGCGAGCAAGTGCCTTACATACTTATCCCTGCCCAGTATGGCGAATGCGGCACAGACCTTAAAGGCCGTCCGGTACGAGTGCTCATCGAACGCGCCTGCCGTTATGTCGCCGATTTCGTATACGTCGACAACCAAACCGGCCAAACAATCGTCGAGGACACCAAAGGTGTACGCACACGTGATTATATAATCAAGCGGAAGCTCATGCTATACATACACGGTATCCGCATCAAGGAAGTCTGAGTAATGAAAGGGGCCTGCACAGTGGGTCGGCCGAACAGGAGTTGACGCCGGGGCTTTGCAGCACTTTGCATAAAAGATCGTGAACATGGAAAGAGATTCGTTTATCTTCTATAAGAGTTTTTACGAGGCTATAAAGCCATTGTCAAAGGACATACAAGTTGAGATTTATACGGCTATTATGGAATATGCCCTCTATGGAAATCTCTCCGAGAGTCTGAAACCTGTTGCCAATAGCGTGTTTACGCTCGTAAAACCTATCCTTGATACCAACAAAACCCGCTATAGCTCGGGCCGACGCGGCGGACGTCCGACCAAGCCGGCTGACACCGCACCCGTGCAATCGTACGAACAAGAAGTGGAGCTTATGAAGGCCGACACCGACCTGAGAAAGTCTGTCTGCACCGATTTCTCCATCTCCGAAACCGAGTACACCGAACGTCTGTCTCGCTTCCTGCGACATTGCAATGACGAGAAAAAAACGCGTGGCAAAGCGTGCCACGACAGCCTCGCAGACGCCAAAAAGCATCTGCGCTATTGGATGTCTAAGGCATTCCCGGCTCAACCGCCTTTACTCGATATCCCGGCCGAAAACACTCCGCAAGACTACGGCTTCTCCGGCGGCTTCGGCGGAATGGACAATTAACACCACACGATTATGCCGACTTATCCTCAATGCCTCATTGACGCTCTCGCCGGGTTCGGACAACGACCGACCGGAGACCTCGAATGGGATCGCGCCGTACTCAATTCGCTACGGACACACAACCGCAGCGACCGCGACCCGTGGGCTACTATGCACGTTCTGGCCGTACGAGCCACCGACGAAATGCGCCGTACGCGCGCTAAGTATGCCGACCTATCTGACGCTAACACTTACGCCGCTCACGTCAAGTTCTTCTTATGGGTGGCTAACAATATAGTCCTGGCTCCGCAACGCCGCCGCTTCGTCATTGATGACGACAACCGCGATGTGCTGCGCTTCCTCCTGTATTATTTCAACGAGTGCCCGCTGGCCGAGGAGGTCTTCCCTTCTCGCGGATACAAGCTGCACAAGAATATCCTCTTGCAAGGTGGCGTCGGCGTGGGCAAAACGCTAATGATGCAGGTGTTCTCGGAATATCTCCGGCGTCTCAACAACCCGCTGTACTTCCCCAATGTCAGCGTCACACAGATGGTCAACCATTTCTCCATCTACAACAATATCGACCTATACACTTACAACGAAGGCGGCAACACGGGCTTCCAAATCAAACCAATGCATCTGTGCCTCAACGATGTCGGCGTGGACAACCGTCCTTTCTACGGCATCGACACACTTACCGTGGTCAACGATTTCCTCCACGCTCGCAACGAGCTGTGGGCCAATCTCGCTATCTCCGACCGTCGCTTCGCACATATCACCACCAACCTCTCGGTCAACCAACTCAAAGACAAGTTCAACCAAAAGGACGCCTACGGACGCATCGTTGACCGCTTCAAAACTTACAATATAATCCCACTTACAGGCTCTTCTCGCCGCTAATCCACCACACAGCATTATGATTTATTGCATCGGCACCGGAACTTCCCGCAAGGCTTGCAAGCTATGCAAGCTGTGCCACCGCTTTTCGCCCATCGACCGCGTCTCGCAATTCCGTCAGACCGATTGGACCCCGGTACACTATGACAAAACATCGAAAGAATGTCCTATGCATCTCCCCCTGCGCCACTATTCACTCGGCTTCGTATTCTCGGAAGACGATATGCGTATGCACGCTCGCGCCATCGCCGATGCGGATAAGTTTATGGCCGACTTTGGCCGCGGACACTCGCCGCATCTCGTCCGCAATACAAAGGCTTATTACGGATCTTCTTTGCTAAAATGATACGACAATGAAAACCTCAATAACTCGCCTATCCGAGTATGCACAACGCATCAAAGCACAGGATGCCTCACGCCCTGACGCTGTACGGCTGCAGCCAATCAATATCGAACTGACACGCGAAACAGCCGAATGGATACTCGAAGACCTCGCCAAACGCGGCAAGCGTCTGCAAATGTGCGTCGAAAACCCCAATACACGCCCGTCTAAACGTGAAAAGCGCGAAGCAGAGCTGTCTCGCCTCGCCTACGCTGTCGATGCTATCAACCTCGCACTAACTTATTCGGAAACCCCGAACAACTAAACAACAATGAAAAAACTACTTAATTGGATCACAACCTCAAACCGACATCTGCATATCCTCGGCGGCGTGCTTATAGGATTGTTCTCTGACGGCATATATTGCGCCGCTTATGCCACCATAATCACCGCCTCGGCATTGGAGTTCAAAGATGTTCAATGGGGCGGTAGGTGGGACTGGACGGACTGGTCTATGACCATACTTGGTGGCGCTCTCGGGTTCGGCCTGCAAACACTGGTATGCAGCTGTCTGTCTCTCTAAAGTTATCATGCACCATACGTTATCTCGGTTTATATTCGCGCCATGAAACAGCTCATATCTACAACACGCCGTCCGGACATCACTTTCTGCCGAGACGGACGTATCCATATCACGGCCGCCGTCGCCGCCGCATTGCAACTGCAACCGGGCGACAGCATCAATGTCTATGCCGATGATGGCGAGTTCTATGTCTTTGCCGTGCCCAATGCGGGACACGGCCGCTTCCACGCTCGTATATACCCGACTAAACAGGGCTGCCGAAATTTCCGAGCCAATTCGGCTCGCCTGGCTCGTCGCCTGCTGGACGCCTGCGGCATCTCGGCTCACTATGCAGCCTTCGCCACCGGCAACCCTATATGCCTGTTCGGTCGCACTTATATTCCCATTATCACCAAACACCCGCTCAGCAATGATTAAGGAGGTTTCTCTCAAAGGTATCACTGCCATCCCCTCGGATTACAACTGCGAGGACGGCTCTCTCGACCAAGCCGTTAACCTCGTCCCCGAAAACGGCGAACTTCACCCCGTATTTCCGCCTAAGACGCTCTTTAACATCCCGGCACGTTATACCCTGCTGGCTGTACATAAGGTCGCAGGCAAGGATATTCTGCTATTCTCCGCACCGGATGACAACGGCAAAATATTCTACGGCGACAAATCCGAACTCGCCACCGATTTCGCCGCCAATATCAAGGAGGTCTCGGGCGTGTTCATCGGCGCCGATAGCTTAATCTACGACTGCACCATTATCGGCAATACGGTATGCCTCGCCACCGAAAGCGGATTGCAATATCTCGTGTATAAAGATGGTGCATATATGTACCTGGGCTCTAAGCCGCCTTTCATCGCACTCGAATTCGGAATGCTCAAGGTGAAGGATCGCAGCTCTTACCCGGAGCAGGATATCTCCGTACACAAAAATCTGTCGCCGGAAAAGCCCGCGCCCTCTACCTTCGGTATGGAATCGGAACTCGCCTCACTCACACAACAGCTATATGGGATGCTGCTGCCGTACGTCAACGATAATATCACCACCAAAGGCTTGTTCTACCAGCCGTTCTTCGTCCGATATGCCTACCGACTTTATGACGGCTCGCATTACTGGCCGTCGGCACCTATACTGATGCTGCCAACCGCCACTATCCCGCTGCTCAAACTCGGAAAGGTCTCCTCGGGCGATGACGACGACCATATAAAGGTCAAGACAACTGCTCTCATCGAAGGCTACGCTCTCATGTGTCGCCCCTGCGGCGTATCATCCGACGGCGGCCCGCTGTCGGCATGGTCCGACATCGTCACGGGTATCGACATCTTCGTCTCCGCCCCTATATACACCTATATGCAGTCTAAGGACTTGACTTACCCCTGGAAAAAAGACAAAGACATCATGCGATCCGCACCTTTTTCCTATACCAAGTCTATTACTATCACGGACGAAACAGGCACAGAAACAACCGGCACACAGGTGATAGCACTCACCGGCCATTATGCGGATACAGTCGGCGACAGCTGCATCGACCGCGTCTTCACTTCTTCCGATGATTACCTCCCGGGTAGTGAGCCTCCCAAGTACTGGAACCTCGTGGCCAACGAGGATTTCACGGAGAACCTCTGCAACACCTGCAATTTCTATCTATACAAGAGTATGAGTCTTGGCGAGGCTTCTCACTTCGACGATACTCCGAGCAGGCTGACCCCGGATGAGCCGGACCTCACAAATCTTGTGACACGCCAATCGCTCAAGGATAGCTATCAGTCTCACCATGCTCTGATACCGCATCACCTTTTCGCCTTCAATGCACGCCTCAATTGCGCGGATATGCGCATCCGAATACCGCAGCCGTTTCCGCTCAATTCGATTATGGAACGAACGTATGTCAAGGTCGAACAGGATCATCATGTGAACGTGGATTATGCCGTGGCTATACGCGTATACTGCCGCGTCAATAATCTAATATACACCCGCATCCACCAAGGAGTCAAACGCAGCGACAATGCCTTGGGCATGGACGTATTGTTCAACCCAAGCACTACCGCCCCGCGCTATTTTTTCTATCCGGACGCCAATGCCTTCCGCGCCGTAATCGAGTGCGAGTATACCGACAGCACCGGCGCGGAAGTACAGGTGCGGCACGTCCTCCCGCTCAAAGCTCACGAGTATCTAAACGGCGCTTATTTCTTCGAGGCTCTTGCGCCGGGGAAAGTGCCGCAAATTGTCTCGTCTACGGTCTCTGCCGTTAGCGGTGAAGCGGATATTCCCAACAAGGTGTACACCTCGGAGGTCAATAACCCCTTCTCTTTCTCTCCTTCGGGCATCAACACCATCGGCAACAAACGCATTATGGCACTGTCTGCCGCCGTCAAGGCGCTCTCGCAAGGCCAGTTCGGCCAATTTCCCTTATATGCCTTCGCCTCTGACGGCGTATGGGCTCTCCAAACCAATGACAAAGGCACTTATTCGGCCGTCACGCCCGTGTCTCGCGATGTCTGCACCGACCCGGCAGGAATCACTCAAACCGACTCGGAGATCCTTTTCCCCTCCGCTCGCGGCCTTATGGTACTGTCGGGCTCTAACCTCGAGTGCATCTCGGATGCCATAGACAATAAGTCTCCGTTTAATATCCCCTTGGATGCTCTCCCGGGGCTGGACAAAATACACGAAATCTTGCGACATGACAACGATGATTGTATTACCATCATCCCCTTCCGCGATTTCCTTTCGGGCGCTCGGACAATATACGACCATGCACACCAACGAATTTTCATCGCCAATGTCGCCAAGTCGTATGCTTATGTCTTTTCTATCTCCGACCGCTGCTGGGGTATGGCGCACTCCTCGCTGGATTACGGCGTTTTATCATACCCGTATACCCTCGCCGTCAGCCGCATCTACGGCCAAGGTGACAGCGCCCGACGCTCCGTACTCGATTTCTCGCTTTACGATAATGCCGATTCGGATGCGCAGTGTATGTGCGTTACTCGTCCGCTCAAACTGGACGCCCCGGATATACTCAAAACTATCTCGGGGGCTTTAATACGCGGACACTTCCATAAAAACCATGTCGCGGTTGCCCTCTACGGCTCTCGCGACCTTTCTTCTTGGCACCTTATATGGTCGTCCTCAAACCACCGCCTGCGTGGCTTCTCGGGCTCTCCCTACAAGTATTTCCGCTTCGCTCTCTACGCGTCTCTATATGCGGACGAAAGCATTAGCGGTATATCACTGTACGTATCGTCACGTTATAAAAACCGATTACGATGAGGTTCTTTTTTCATAGTTGATTGGTTTGTTAGTAGAGGGCGGGCCGGGATGCGCGATGCACCTCGGCCTGTTTTTTAACACTTAAAATTACCTATACTTAGTAATTTATAGCTACCTTTGCGCATCATTTCACCTACCAATGAATGTCGTATTCATAGATAATGCCCTAAAGGAGCTGTACGAGACGGGCAAAACCAAAAGTAGCCGATATAAGAAACTATGCCGGGACAGGAGTTTCATCGTAGACTATATCGGCGTGGTGGATTTGATGTTCTCGGTTGACAAGGTTGACGACCTCAAAACTTATAGTTTCCTTCACTACGAGAAATTAAAGCACCGGCCTGAGAGCTCGGTAAGAATAGATAACGGACGAGTAGAACGTCTCATATTTACCGAGCACGAAGACGGAATAGAAGTTAGAATAATCGAAATAGACTCGACTCACTATGGCAACAAACACTAAAAACATCATCCCGGCTGTGGCAACCCACCCGGGAACTGTGCTGAAAAAGGAGCTCAAGGCACGTGGCATTAAACAAAAGGATTTTGCCGCCTCCATCGGTATGCTCGCGCCAAATCTGAGCGAGCTAATAACCGGCAAAAGAAATATAACAGAAGCAATTGCCATAAAGCTTCAGGAAGCTCTCGGTATCCCATACCAAAATTGGATGAACCTCCAAAATCGATACTACTACGTAACGAAACATCAAGAGGGTATGGACGCGAACGAATCAGCTGAAATGACGGAGGGATACAGGCTGGTGCTTCGTATGCCTTCCGAACTTCACAGCCTCGTCGCACGCGCTGCCGCCGACGCCGGAACTACAATAAACGATTTCATTAACAAGGCCGTCTCGGCCGAAGTGGCTCACTCCTTGAAATAGCCCTGCCGTCACAACCAGTGCGGCCGTATGCGCGTGCGCTTCGTCCGAGCATGCACACACACTCGTATGCGGCTCTCTATGTCATACACCTTGGAGGCCCACACTTCCGCCTTACTCGGATTGGTGATGCTCATCCAGTCCGCCACCGCACTGCATACCAGGTACTCGTGTATCAAGCGCTCTAACAGCGTCAACGTCGTCTGCGAAAAGTCTTCGGGCACCTGCATCACGATGCCGTAGGATGCTCGCTCTTTGAATTTGTCATCATACGCATATTTGTCTATATCGCGCTTGGCATAGGGATATAGCAACTCGCGACAATGGGATATGGCGAGGTCTAAAACCCTGGTAATACGGTCTACATTCCCGGCCTCGCCGATATCTTTGACCATGTGCCGACTGTGCTCGCTGTCCGCAGGCATGATATGCCCCTCGATATACGCGGCGTTGCGTATGTCGTACAACAATTGCTCGCGCCCGAAGGTCAGTATGACACCGACCTTGCCGGGCTCGTTGTCTATCAGGCATTCCATACTCATTCGGGTCGCTTGGGGCGGCTGCGCTTGCTCACCGCCTGCTGTATCGACAACATGCTTTTCTGCGCAAGTGTAAAGTAATCGTTGGCCTCGCTCTTATTGGTCACCAAATACCACTCGGCAACAGTGCTGTTCTTCAAGTAGTCGTGTACGGCCTCGCCTATACCGACAGTGGCGGCCTCGTTGAAGTTGCTCGGCATCTGAAGGTTTAAGACAAGATCTGTGTCTTTGTCGATGGGCTTGTCGTCTACCGCCGTGGCACTCTCGTCCAGGTACTCGCTAAGCTCTGATTTCACCTCGGCAAAGCCTTTCTTGATACTCCGCAAGGTCTTCTCTATGTTTTCTTCGTCCTCGGAGGCGTACATACTGGCAACCGCTTTGTGGTTGTCTTTGTCTTGTATCGTGCGACCTCTCAAGTAGGTCTCGTTCATAATGTCGTACAACAACCACGACATCTTTACGGTAACAGTCACCGGTTTCTTGGACTTGTCTATTACGGGTGTTAGTGGCATATCTCTATTATTTATTGTTATATTGTTTGTTTATTCTCTGGGTCTCGTCGGTCGCCTGCGACTGTACAATAACCGCTCGGCGGCCGTAACCATCTCTGCGGCTTGCACAAAATAGTCGGCGGCTTCACTCTTATTGGCAAACTTGAACCACTGCCCTATTATGGAGGCTATGAAGAAGCTGCGCAGCGCGCTCTGAACACCGGATGTCAGCGTCTTGTCGAATGCTTTGCTAACTTCTATCTCGGCTGTATACTCGCGCCCGCCTGACGTCTGTATGCTTTTGCCTGACACAAGCATCTCCTTGAGGTGCTCGTTGACGGCCAACACGCTCTCGTCCCAAAATCTCCCGAGGTCGGCGAGGTCGGCGTCTGCCGCAAGTATGCGGTCGCGAGCTCCTTCGTCTCCGCTCTCTAATTTCGATCCGGTGTAATCGGTGGCCTTGGCCACTTCTTCGTAGACTTCGTCTTGTGCTATTTGTATCTTGATTGTGTCCATCGTCTTGCGTAATATATCAGTATCGTTGTCGCTACCACCGCCACCACCAACAGCCACCACGGCCTACCACCGCGGTTGCTCTCGCTGTGCGACTGCGCTGCTGCCTGCCTGCTCGTGTGCCCTTGCGACACAACCGATGTCGTATCGGTCTGTTGCGTCTGCACTTTCTCGGTGGCTGTCGCTGTCGGCTTGTAGGCCGTGCGCGTCCACCGCACGCGGTGCAGCGTCTCGCGCGTACCGTCGGCCTTGGTCTGCACCACGCTGTCGGCACTCACCGTCCATACGATGCTGTCGGCTGCCTCGGCCTGCTCAGTCTGCGTGTCGCTGCGACTGTCGGTGCGCGCCTGCTGCGTCTCCACGGTCTGCGCCTGCTGCGTCTCGGCCACGCGGATGTCGCTCTCCTTGTGGCTGCGACAACCGACCACGGCCATAAGCAGCAGCGGCAATATCACTCGGCCTCGCATTGCCTTACATATTTGGTTATCGCGGCAACGTGCAGGGCTGTCAGCTCGGCCTTGCCGGCTTCGCTAAGCAAATATGCCACGTCTTCGACGTTGTCCTGGAATAGGTTTTCGGTCAAAACCGCGGCACACTTGGTGTCGCGACATATCGCGAAATCGGCCGTCCAATAACCGCGAGGTGGCACATAGCGGTTGCCTAAAAGGTCGCGTGCTGCGGCCTCCTCGGCCAATAGTGCGGCCAGTCGGCGACTGCCTTGGCCGCCGTTAAGCGCAATGTATACGGCAAATCCGCGTGCATCGTGCCAGTGTCCGTCCGCTCCTGCGGCGTTGTTGTGGATGCTGACGAGGCAGACGTTGCGTGTGCCTTCGGCGGCGCAGACGGCGTTGGCGCGGCGCACTCGCACACTCAGCGGTATGTCCGTGGTCTCTGGCACAAGCAGTCGTGCGTCTATGCCCTCACGCTGCAACGCTATGGCTATGCGCTGGGCAATCTCCCTCGCCCAGGCATACTCGCGCAGTCGTCCGTCGGGACTGCGCTTGCCGGGAGTGTCAACTCCGTGGCCGTTGTCAATCAGTATTATCATTGTCGTCTGCATTTGGTCGGTGAGTCTTGCTCGCTCCTATCCCCGACAGGTCAATGTCGAAGTGTCGCGAGGTCTTGTCCACGAGTATCTTTTGCGCAACCTTTGCCCAACGAGCGCCGTTGCAGCTGCTTTCGTTTTCGAGGATGCTCCAAATCTGCCAAAAGCATATTGCGCCGGCAGCTACCTTGGTCAGGTCTATGGGTATGTCGTTTGTAATGTGCTGGTTTATCAAAAATGCCATGATAATAAGCGCGTAACTCTTTATGAGCGTCAGCAGCACATGCCCGAAGTGGTGCGACTGAAACTTATGGCCGTCTTTCGTAACTTTGTCCG
>ERZ808252.1532-NODE-1532-length-16495-cov-5.027251_pt1 | contig 16495 bp, 11 predicted proteins | sample MGYA00521242_ERZ808252 | MGnify/ENA primary metagenome ERZ808252 (study PRJEB31516, sample SAMN03275581) | gut metagenome | biome: mammalia-associated habitat; material: feces | host: Papio cynocephalus | place: Kenya | collected 2012-08-07 ...
TGACATCCGGTCCAAACGTGTTCCATGTATTCCATCCAAGCGGCGGTGTGTTCTGAATCATTTTCTTATCCTCTTTTCTATATTTTTCGGTAGCCAATTTCGTAAAATTCCATATCACACAACAAGCCCTCGGAAAAATCCGAGGGCTTGCCGGTCAATCATTCAATCAACCTCAGAGGTGATCAGTCATGTTTCTTGCGGAATGCGAATGCGCCCGCCATTCCGATTACCATCAGAGAGACGAATCCAATGGAGATGCTGCTTCCGCAACCGCCTTTTTCCTCAGTCTTGCCGTCACCCGTTGTGGTGGCATTCTTTGCGGTCTTTTCAAATACAGCGGTGTAAGTTGTATTCTCGCTTGCGGCAACGAGCTCCTTGTCCCAACCAATGAACTTATAGGTATACTCATCGTCTTCCGCCTTGGTGGGCTTGCCTTTGTAGGAGGGCTTCACGCCTGCGAGATAGGATTCAACGGTTTCCTTGCCGTCAATTACCCATGTGATCTTGTACTTGTTCTTCACCTCATACTGCGCTGTGTAGGTTACATCCTCTTCAGCGGCAACAATTTCTTTATCCCAACCCTTGAAAGAGTAAATAGCGGTATCGTCCTCCTCCTTAAGGGTATTACCCTTGAAGGTCGGCATATCCCCCTTCTTGTAATATTCAACCGTCTCAACACCGTCCACCATCCAAGTCACCTTAACCTTATTGAATGTATCATACGTTGCGGTGTAGGTCACATCTGCAGTTACGTGAGTAAGTTCAGGCGACCAACCGGTGAATACAAACAGTTGCGTATCGGTCATCGGCTTGTCGGTGCTTCCCTTATAGCTCGGAGTTGCCCCCTGCCGATAAACTTCGGTGGTTTTAACACCTTCAACATCCCAAGTAACGGTAAAGGTCGGCAGTTCCTTGTAATCATAGCCATAGCTTTGGGTTTCAAAGATGGCATCATTGAACTCGTCAGTACAATCCTTATAGGTAAAATTAAATCCATCACCCGAATCATCTATGTCTGCCGCTCCAACGAAGTCCAGCGCAATCTCAGTTTCATATGCTGTACCGACATCCTTGATTGTATATGTTGCGCCCATTGTGGGATCGTCTGACCCTTTGAAACGGAATTTGCCAACCGGCATCAGCGGATTCGCCTCGTCCATAGAACCGCTCGGCTGTATTTTGGATGCCGAGAAATCAATAAAGGTCGGATGTGCTTGGAAATTTCCTTCAATATAGCCGAACACACCACCCTCATAATCGACCGAACTGGTTCCTTTTACCAATTTAACACTTTCTTCAACAGTTGTGTTTGTGATAGAGACATTTAATGTTTTTCCGGCTTGCATCTCCTCTGCAGAAAGAACACCGTAGTAGGAACCAATCAGTCCACCCAATGCTCCTTTGGCACCTTCAAGTGCCGTGATCGTACCGTTTTTCATCGTGACATTATCAATTGTCACATTGCCAATAACAGATCCAAATAAGCCACCAATTCCACCTCGTCCGAAAACGGGAAGACGAGTAGTGTTATTGCTACACACATAAAAGCCATCGATAGTCAGATTTTTAACGGTTGCATTATCGGCATAGGGGAAAATACCGCACGGCTGATCACTCCGGAACCCAGAGCCTTCGATAATTACACCGCGAAGGGTATGATTTCCGCCATCAAAAATACCGGAAAAACCCTTCCAAGAATTTTTGATAGGAACAAATCTTCTTGCATCATCTTTGGCATACCAATCGTCTGCGGTCGTATCATTCAGCACAATGTCATGTAGCATCGTTATGGTTTTCCCTGCAAAGTCCATTTTTTCTGTATAAACAGAATGGAAAAAATTGATGTAATCATCCGCAGTGGAAATAGTCGGATTGTCTGCATACGCATCAAATGTGCTGGTAATTTCATCCTCTGCCGAAGCAGGAATAACCAACATTGCCAAAAGCATAGAAAGCAGTACAGAGATTGCAAGTAGTTTTTTCATTGTTTTTTCCTCCGTAAATCTTAATTTGATAATTCGAATGCGAGAAAAATGATTCCGAACATTTTTATTATGCGATCTACCTCCTTTATTGCTGTTTTGTGCCCCGTGCCATTTATAGTATACAATAACTATCACAAAAATGTAATGGCAGAATTTGATTATTTAGTGGCAGTTTTATCCCATTGATCCGGTCAACATGGACGAGCAGTTGGAGAATATCTTTTCGCGTACCACTATTGCTATACATTGCAAACCAAGTGACCGTTTTGCTCTTTCAGCGAGATAAAAATCACCTTTTCTGCACATTCTTCACAGGGCTTATTGGGCGAGTGGACACACAAAAACAAGTTTCCGTTAAGGTCTCTGAAAATCATGCCGTGCCCACCGTCATGGTTTCCCGTGATTCGGTTAGAAAACAACGGTGCCTCTTCTTGTGTCCATTTCCCGTCCGGGTAACCGTTGTTACTATGTGCAACTCCGACACAGTAACCTTCATAGCCGTTTGATGCAAAATTTGACCAGATCATGGCAAGATCACCGTTTGCCATATCGTACATAAAACATCCGTCCGTGACATTTAAATCCGACCAAGCAGGAGCATCCGCCCGAAACAGTTCAACCGGTTCCGTAACAAAATGAGTCAGATCATCTGAAAGTCTCGCCGCTGCCATCCTGCCGATTTTATCATCTGTGCAGGTCCATTCCTGTACGTAAATCATCCACGGTCTGCCGTCTCGGTCAATATAGAAGGTTCCGTCAATTGCATCCCTGTCATGCGGTGTAATATGACCGTTTGTGATTTCAACAAAAGGTCCTTCCGGAGTATCCGCTTTTAGAATCGTAACGCCCCTGTGATTCGTTGCGGATGAAAAATAGGTAGCAAACATATAAAACTTGCCCCTATATCGATGCACCTCAGGTGCCCAGAAGTTTTTCACAGCAGATTGCGGACAGATGTACACCTTGCTGTCAGTAAGCTTCCACACACCGTCGAGCTTGCCGCTTGTGTTCTTATAGCAAGCCCAAACTGTGTTTTTCCAGTCATCGCTTGAAACTCCGGTACCATAAGCATAGTAGATACCGTTTTCCACCAAAATAAACGGATCTCTCAAATGCTCAATATTTGTCGTAACAATCATTGCCGGTTTCCAATCAATCGCCTATTTAAGGCTCGCTATGAAAGCAGTCAATGTTGTAGTAATCGCTTCCTTATATTGACGAATTGCACTCGTTGCAGTGGTAGTTGCGCTGTATCCTGTCATGATGGAACGGATTTCAAGATAATAATCCGTTGTCCATCCATAAACCAAGCTCGTTTCAAAGCATCTTGTATCGCGGATAATATCCAGCATCTTTGAAGCCTGAAGTGTCCCAAGCTGCTTATAGGACAAGCAACTTTCATAATACACCGGAAGCAACTCTTTATAACTCAAATACGCCATTGTGTCCAAAATCCGACCGGTTTTGTCCGCATTGGTATTCGTATTCGGAATTACCAGCAGAGGGGTGGCTCGGTTTACGTTGGAATAATAGGTTTCCTGATTGCTATCATACATCGGAACCGGAACCAGCCCATATTCTATCCCTGTAGCACGGAATTTTGCCGTTGCCTTCACTTCAACACCGGCAAAAAGTGCGCGCTGCTTAGCGAAAATATCTTCATAATGGAAGCCTTCATCGTTTGCGTGCTTCATCATTCCGGGAGTATTGAAAGCAGTTGCATACCGCTCCACGACATCAGAGAAGCGCTCCCCTTCTCCCGTGAAAACAGGCATTCCAATGTCATTTTTTCTCGTAAGGAAACACCCTGCACCATTCAGAGCCGCCATCGCAAAGTTGTTGTAAGTTACAAGACCGAGGATGCAGGAAGTGTCCTCGTTGTAAGTATAGGAGTCATCCGGATTCGGCTGCATTCCATCCTTCGCCATTTCAAACAGCTTATTCATTGTCCACTGCTTATTCTCAACCAAATCATACGGATTTTCCATATCCAAGGCAGTAATACGCGCTATATTGAACACAACGCCCCATGTCAGCTCAAAACCTGTAACCGAAATGTCGCTTTGCGCAAAATACAACGTTGAAGCTCCGCCAAATTGGGATTCTTCACGGATGGTCTGCCCCCACCAAGGCTCATATATCTGAATGTCCGGCATCGCCGCGATGTCATTCAGCAATCCCTCTCCGATAAGGCCGGAAATCTTCATTCCCATTACAAATGCCGCATCAACAGCTTCATCGCCGCCCATGCACTGTGTTCTGACAAAATCTGCCGTTTCTTCAATGTCTCTGGTAATGCACTTGAAATTCACGTTATAAAGTGTTCCTAATTTTACATTTCTGGAATATACCGCATCAGAAAATTCATCTCCTGTTTCCCCATTCTCCGGGGTGAGCGCTGTTTTCATTCCATATGTATCATCATAACACTGAAGAAACGTAAAATCCTCGTTGCCGCAGTCCAGCTTTCCGTAGTCATACCCATCGTTATAATCCAAATCAATGGTTTCTTGCGTTGTATCGTTGCCTTTCCCGTTATCCTTTTTGCAAGAAACAAGCGGTGTCAGCACTGTAAGCAATGCAAGAAAAAGTGCAAAATATTTCTTTTTCATGATTTACCTCCGTTTATTAAGAAACTTTCACCAAACAAATATCGGTCAAATCAAAATATCCGTTCTCCGCCCATTCACATGTAAATTGCAAATATATTTGCAACTGCTTTTGATCAGCAGCGGAAACCTTGAAATTCAGGGTACCTTCTGTCAAATCGGTTCCAACAGATACAGTTGTTGAGTTGAGAGAAGTACTTCCCATTCCATAGCCAACTCCTGCCGAGAGTTTCACAGATTTGTCGGATTTCACCTTAAACGTCAGACGGTAATTCCCCACACCGTATTTTTTTATCGCCTCGTTCAAGAGACAATACACACCGTAACCGTATGCAGTGGAAGCGCTTCCTGTTGTAGCGTGTAACACGGTTGATCCTTGCGCTTTTGACGCAACAACTTCCTGGTATCCGGGATTCGTCTGTGCAAACTGTGAAATAATCCCGCTGTCCGGCAGAATCAGATTTCCACCGAAATAATTCGGGGTCAGAATCAGATTATTCCCCTCATTTTTTATCGCACTTGCCATTCCGGATTCTACCAGTGAGGCGGCAGTGACGTACTGAATCCCGTTCCGCTCGATTACGGTTGCGGACTTGCCCGTGCGAAGCTCCTGCTGGGTCTGCTTCAACGGGAGCAGAATATCGTTCCCCTCGCGAATCACAGGGTCTGTGTAGTACACCTGCCAAATCCCAATCAAAACATTCAAGTCATTCTTATAATTGACCGTTGTAAGATTCTTTTTGACGTTCGAATCAAAATCTGCTGTCGTACTGTAAGTAAACGTATGCGTATTGGGATACTCGATTTTGCCCCAGTTCTTGCTCGGATAAACGTATCCACTGTATTTGTTTCCGCTACGGTTTAGCGAAATGGAAGGAATCAATACCCCATCAACAGAAACATTGATCAAGTTCACCTCATAGTTTCCGTTTACTATATTTTGATAAAAAATCGATTTGAAACCTTTAATGTCCGGCATATAAACATTTTTTATGGTCAATCCACCATTACTGGATACCACCGGTGTCTTAATTCTGGTGATATCCAAAAAACTGTTGGTAGCCGTGACATCCTGCAAGTAAAGATTTGTTATGGTGCTGTTATCAATCGGTGTGGATTCGCCTTCTTCCATACTTGCGCGGATGATATTGTCGTCCGAACGGAACACATAAATATCTTCAAGTGAGCAGTTGCGAACGGCGGTTTGCGGATACATTGCACTACAGGTCGTTCCAACCAAAATGTCTTTATAATGGGCTTCATCTTCGTAGACAAGTGCATTATCCCCGCAATAGACAAAGCAATGTTCGGCTGTCGAATTTTTATTGTAATAGTTAAACGACAAACCATCGGAACACAGTGCGGAAGACATGATTTTCGCATTGGTTACACGGGTATTCTTTGAATATGTTCTTCCCCAAACGCCTTGCACGAAAATATTAAAACCATGAGAGTTCAAGAGATGAACCCCGTCAACCTTTGCATTGTTTGCATTGCGAATCCAAACCAACCCGCCCTGTGAAAAATCTTTCTCATCATAGTTATAAATGTCACCGCACGGATCAAGAATTGCACCGCGACCGATAATCTTACAGTCATCGGCATTCACTTTGATTCTGGCATTTAGAACTGCGCCCGGTTTAATGTATACAGTTGTTCCCGCCTTTTTCAGCTCCAGAACACCGCCATCTACATCCTTCCAGCCTTCCACAATAATCGTGTTGGCATCTTTTGTGGGAATTTCACTTTCCGGCTCATCTGCAAACACGGCAAGTACCGTGCTGTCCATATCGTTCAAGCGGACAACGAAATATTCCGGCTTCTCAAGATAGACCGAAATTACCCCTTTATGAAATTCATTCTTGAATTTCTTCGCAGATGGGATAACAGAATAACTCTCAAAATCCCGATTGACCCGAATGTCCACACGCACACCACCGCCGTTCGGATCAAAAGCAAAAGTTGAGAACCTACGGTTTTCATCCGAGGACGTATCCAACGGGTTTCGCGTACAGCCGCTGACCACCGCATGGTTATAAACCGGCAACGTTGCGGTTTTGTCACCTTGCGTTACGCTGACTGTATACATATAGTCCCGTTCGATTCGTGCATCAAACTCCGGATAGATAATCAACGTAGACGGTTCTCCATCATCGTTGCCGTTTGGTTCTTCCGTGTAGCCTTGCGGTTGCTTCGTTCCGGTTTCTTCCGAAGTGCCATTCTCCTTACGACATCCCGCCAACAGGCACGGGGCAACCATAAGGAGGCAAAGCAGAAAGGAAAGCACCTTCAACGAATGTTTTTTCATAGCTTTTTCCTCCGGTTATTTTATTTTTTTGAAGCAAATATTCTTCACATCAAAAACATCGATTGCAATTTCCCCGTTCCCGCAAATAATCATCGCAATTTTGGTTTCATCCAAATCCGACTCGGTAACCGTAACATCCAATGTACAGGAACACCAGTCCGGATGCATATCATAGCACTTTTCAGCGGCGGGACCGTTGCTGTAATCAATCATTGCACGAACCGGCTTCTGCTCTTCCGATCGCACATCAAAGGTCAGACGATAGACTCCGGCACCGTATTTGCGTACCTCCTCGGCAACAATGCGGAAAATACCGACATACTTATTCTTGAATGTGTTGATAATGCGATAAACGGTTTCTCCGTTCTCGCGCAGGGTAACCAAGTGTGCAGAATAGCAGACGTGTTCGGTGAACTTGGAAACAATTCCGCTGTCGGGCAGGAGCAAATTGCAGGAGTTGTCATTCGGCGTTACAATCAGCCGGTTCCCGTTAACCGTAACCGCCTTTGCCATGCCGCTCTCTTTCAGGTCAGCGGCGCGAACATACTCCACTCCTTCGTGCAGAACAACTTTCGCCATTCTTTCGGTGCGAAGCTCTGCCTGCATAGGAAGAGCAGGAAGCAACACATCTGCCCCGTTGCAAAGAATCGGATTCCGGAAAAAGATCTGCTGATGTCCGATAAACACATTTATCGGCGCTTTGTAATCAACCTTTTCCCGTACAGGAATCACAGCAGGGTCAAAGTTGCCGTCTGTCAGGTAATGGAAAGTTTGTCCAACCGGATCCACTACAGAGCCAACTGTCTCGGTGGTCAGAGATTTCATCAGCTTTCCACCGATGGAAACATTCTTCATCGTAACTTTGTAGTCACCGGTTGCAATTGTTTGGTAGAAGCCGCCGGATTTTGTTTCGGATGGAATTCGAAGCCAAACATTCTCAATCGTCAACCCGTCTCCGGTTGTTTCAACGGGACTGGACTTTGGAATCTCCACAAACAGGAAATAAGGAGTATAGGTGATATCAACCGCGGAAAAATTACGGATTGTGTGATTCTCCAAACGGGTCTTTCCGTCATCGCCGCCCATTGCAGCATTGATCAATCCTTCATCGGCGCGGAAAACGTATACATCCTCAACCGAAGAATCCCGCACATCGGTCTGCGGATAAAGCGCATTGCAGGTTGTTCCGATGGTAATATCCTTATAATGCGCATAATCTTCATAGACAAGTGCATTGTCACCGCAATAGACAAAGCAATGCTCCGCACGCGAATTTCGTGCATTATAGCAAAACGTGATGCCATCGCTTGACATTTGCGTAGAGAGAATCTTTACATTCCGAACCAGATTATCGTTCGACCACCCGTCCGGCCAGCTTCCGATAACCTCAACATTAAATGCCTTGGAATCCAACAGGTGAATTCCGTCAACCAAGGTTCGGACAACTGCCTTCATCAAAAGAACTCCACGTGTGCAATCCAACTCCGCAGCACTGTATCGGTAAATATCACCGACGGGATCTACGATTGCGCCGCGTCCGAGAATGCGACAATCGTCAGCAAGGACCTGAATTCTCGAATACAAGACTGCACCGGCGGGGATGTAAACCGTTGTATGCGGCTTTGTGAGCTTCAGGACACCGCCCTCGAATTCCTGCCATTTGTCAACTACAATGGTGTTTTCATCGGCTGTTGGAATTTCGGTCTCCGGCTCGTCTGCAAGAATGGACAAAATGGTATGATCCAAGCCGTCAAGCCGAATAACAAAGTAATCGGGACGGTCAAGATATACCGAAATCACACCGTCATGAAAGCTATGCCGGAAGTGCTTCCGTGCAGGCATGACCGCATAATCTTGGAAGTCACGGTTCACCTGAATGTCAACACGCACGCCCTCCCCCGCAAAAGCAAAGGAAGAAAACCGGCGGAATTCGTCCGCACATCTGCCATCAACCGGATTGCGGTTGACACAACTGTCTTCGGTATGGTTGTAAACAGGGAGGGCTTTGGTCTGCGTTCCCTGCGTGACGGTCACATGATACAGATAGTCCCGTTCAATGCGGGCATCAAATTCAGGATAAATAATCAATTGATTTTCCATATGGATCTCCTATTTTGGGGAAAGGCTGATTGCATCAAAAAAATCGGTAAAAATGCGTAAACAGTCAAAAGCGGTCGCCGCTCCGCTCCACTCAATTCTGCCTGACGGAGCGGCGGGATTCAAACCTTATTGAATCAAATCATTAAATGCGGCTTTATCCTCTGTCAATGCATCAAAATTCTGCACAGAGATGGTCACAATATCCTCTGCATCCATCGGGATGAGAGTCAGTTCCGCTTTGGTATAATTCTTTTTCATCATCGGTACTCCTTTTTTGAAATCAGGATGCCGCACGGGTATGTGTGTAACTACCCGTGGTTGTGGTGCAAAGTGTTCCTTCCACAGTTGCGCTTGCCTTGATGGTGAATGTCGTTCCATTCTCAACGCCTGTAACAACAAAGGTGAAGTAATAATAACCTTCGGGAGCCGTCAACGTTTCCCCTGCTGCCAAAATAGACTCGTAAACCTTGGTGCTTTGAATCTTATCCGTCCCAATTGTTTTATCCCCAACAGTAATTTCAAAGCCGAGGTCAGTAATCAGGTTGAGATCACCCTTTTTAATCAAACCAACAAAGCGAAGATCATCGCTGCCGTTAGTCGCAGGCTGTACGCCAACGAGTTGTACTGTTGCAACCGCATTTGTTCCGTAGCATCCCAGCGTTACGATTGCTTCGTTGAATCCAGTCGCGCAATCCGTATACTGAGTACCATTGGCAGTTTTCTGATTTTCCGCGGAATACGTTGCTGCTCTCCACTGAGTCTTATCCCCAAAGTAACCATTCGCAGAATTAGAAAGCGCCCAAGAAGCCTTACTCTTGTCTTTACCCCAATGCCTTACCTCTTTAATCGGAGACAATTCCTTGCCAGCATCACCGGTGATTTGCTGAAAAACAGAGCCGGACAAATTGAATTCAGCCGCAACCGCACCGGAGTTATCATTTTTACCGGCATTTTCAGCACTGAAAATGCCGATAAGTCCGCCGATTAAATCATTCACACATCCACCTTTCAGCACTTGAACATTGGAAACAACGGTATTGGTGATATTCAGTTTTGCTCCACCGGCTGGCTTTGTGGCTTTGTACGCCCCGATTAAGCCCCCCAAACTACTCTTTACGTTAGCCTCTCCCGTAACAATTCCGTTTTCCACAGAACAATTGTCCACGGTCAGATTATCCACTCCACATCCAATCAAACTGCCAATTCCGGCATTTCCATATACAGGAATTGTTGCTGCGTTCGTCCCTGATACATAAAAGCCGTTAATATTCAAATTCTTGATAGATGCTCCATGCCCAACATAAGGGAACAACCCCAAAGATTTATTATTACCATTACCCCGAACAATCACTCCGGAAATGGTATGATCGCCACCATCAAATGTGCCGCAAAACGCGGTCCAGTCAGCAATATCAATAATAAGCTTGCTCACATTCTCTTTGGTATACCAATCTGCTGTGGAGATATCGTTAAAGTCGATATCCTTCGCCAAGGTAACCGTTATGCCTTCAAAAGATTTGCCCTCAGAAGTGCTCTTGTGTTCTACGAATGCAGTATTCCAAAATGCTATAAAGTCTGCTTTCGTTGAAATAGTGTATTTCCCTTCATCATAGTTAAATGTGTTGCCGGATTCCTCATCTGCCGCCAACACGGGGAGCGCGGGGATTAGAGTTGCCAAAAGCATAGCGGCAACCAATAAAAAGCTGATTTTTCTTTTCATGTTTTCCTCCGTTTAAATTAGACAATGTATTTATGAAAATCTTCGTGGAGCCGGTTAAAAGCAGCATTTTTTCGAGTGGATTCGGCGTCACACCTTGAACCGGTTTCCTCTGCAGATTTTTCACACATAAAATCAGGGTTTTCCTTGACTCAAAATAAAGTTTTTGGAATTTCCCAAACTTCCGGCGTGAACAAAATTCTGCCTGTATACAATTCTTTTATACGTACAAGAGGTAAGATTGTTATAGAACGAGGTGATTCCGGACGGCGTTGCCACATAATCACCCAACCCTGCACTTTCGATGTATACGCTACAGGTGATTCTTTTTGCAAAATTCACGCTGTCATAATACTCCAATGCCTCGGTATACGCCGGCATGAAGGTGCTCTTCTGCCTGCCGTCCGTTCCGCAACCGCCGATATCGCAAAGCCACGGAATATAGAGTGTTGCCTGTGTAACGTCCGAGTCAAGCGCCGCAACCGCCGCACATTGGAAGCCGCCCTGACTTCCCCCCGACAGTATCAACGTCTTTTTCTCGTTCCACAGCCCCTTAAAGCGGACATCCGATCCATCCGAATCAAAGTACCGCTTCATAAACCGGACTCCCTGAACATCCCGCAGAATCATTTCACGGAAGTAAACCGTTTCACGGGTTGCGTTGTACTCCGCTTTGAAGCCGTAGTCCTTCAGCTTTCCGGATTCCAGTTGCGTATAGTACCATGAAGGCTTTCCAAGCTCCAGACTGTGCGCCGCAATATTCAGCGTTGCACGTCCGGATACACATTCCTTCGTTGCATCTGCAACACCGTAGCCGTTAAACGTAACATACAAGGAAAGGGACCCCGGCTTTGCATTTTTCGGAACCGAAAGATAACCGGAGACATAATTGCCCCACGTATTATCCTCACAGAAGCGGATTTTCACAGCATATACCGTGTAGGAGGCATTTGGCGATTCCACCTCCTTGGCTTCCAGAAGCTCCGGTACCGTTCCGTCCAGCTTCTCCAACTGGCTCTTCCAGAACGCATCAAAATCGGCAGGTTCCGCTTTCTTCTTTCGGACATCGGAGATACCGACAGCCGCACCGCCATCGAATTTTCCAACGCCTTCAATCGGTTTACCGTCTTTGTCACACACCGTGACCTGCAAATGAACAAATCCCGGAACATCCAGCTTTGTTGTCAGGGTAAGTACTCCTGTTTTTCCATCTGCATAGGCTTCTTTTGCGGCTCTGCCGTCATCCGCTCCTAAAACATACTTGAATTGGGGACAGGAGGCTGTTTTTCCGTCAGCATCCAAGCGAATGGTAAAAGTGATACTCTCGCCGACCTGATAGGAAATCGCATCCTTGTCCGTCTGCCCGACAAGTGATTTATTCTTTGCCTGAACCGTTTCAATATCCACTTTGGGTATCACCTCTTCCTGCTTCCCGCCTGTTGTTTCCCCATCGGTGCGCCCACCTGCGGTGGTTTGCGTTGCATCGTTCGGTCCCTCTGTGTATGCACGAGGACGTGTTTCGGTCGTTCCAACCGGAGGCTCAACCTTTCCACCGCAACCTGTGAGCAAAACCGCGCCAAGCAGACACAGCAGACTTATCCCGATTTTCCTTGTTTTCCGTTGCTTCATATGGAATATCTCCTTTTCTACTCTCAGTTTACGGAAGCTTCCACGTAAAGAGTGAATTTATACAGCTTCTTCGGAGCACGCGAATGCGATTGATTCTGAATATAGATAATTCTGCGCTCAATTGTCGGATTCAAGTTATTCCAAAATACCGTTACGCCCGTTGTGGTTGCGACATCATCACCAAGCCCCTCCGCTTCAATAAAGGTCGGGCAGGTCAATCTTTTCCCAAAGTTTACGGTGTCATAGTATTCCAAAGCAGGTGTATAGGTCGGCATAAACGTGCTTGCCATCCGTCCGTCTGTTCCGCATCCGCCAACGTCGCAAAGCCACGGATACTTGATGACAATTTTTGTAATATCCGGCTCCAACGCCGCAACAGCTACGCACTGGAATCCGCCCTGGCTTCCGCCGGACAGAACCAACTCCTTATTCGCGTTCCACAAACCACTAAAGCGTTCATCCGTCCCGTCTGCACCAAAGTATTTTTTCATGAATCGCACCGCCTGAATATCCCGCAAAATCATTTCACGGAAATAAACGCTTTCGCGCGTTTCATTGTGCGCCTCAAAATAGTTTCTCAGGGAGCCGTTCATCAAGCCACCGTAATAGTATTTATCCTGCCCAAGCTCCAAGCAGTGTGCTGAAACGACCAGTGTAGCGGTTCTCGCGGTACAAACCTTATCGATATCAAAAATTCCGGCTCCCATGTAAACCAAGTTCAGAGACAGAGACTCTTTCTTTGCATTCTTTGGAACCGAAAGATACCCCGAAACATAGCTCCCCCATGTATTTCGCGAACAAAAACGGATTTTTACGGAATAAACCGTAAAAGAGGCGTTGGGAGAAGCAACCTCACGAGCATCCAACAACGATGGTGCCGTTCCGTTTAACAGCGTAAGCTGTTCCTTCCAAAAATCATCAAAGTCAGCCGGCTCCGCTTTCGCCTTTTGAATATTTGCAATATCTGCGCCTGCGCCCCCCGTAAACGGATCCACGCCGTTAATCACAATTCCATCCTTATCGCACGCAATAACCTGCAAATTCACAAACCCGGGAATGCCAATCTTCGTGGTCAGTTTAAACACACCGGTTTTACCGTCTGCATAGCCGGTTTCAACCTTTCTGCCGTCATCCCCTTTCAAGATGTACTTGAATTTCGCACAGGATGCCAGCTTCTCATCTGCATACAGAGAAACCGTAAAGTGCATTTCTTCGCCAACCTGATAAGCAATCGGGTCTTTATCCGTCTCTCCGAGAAAATACTTTCGCGAAGCTGAAACTTTTTCGATATCCACCGTCGGTAATTCCTCCTGCTTTCCGTCATCCTTTGTCGGCTCTTCCGTTTTGGTTTCGCCGGTTGTTTCGTTGCGGTTTGTCGCCTCACCGCCCGACGAGTCAGTTGATTCTGAATGCACTGTTTTATCGGTTTCATTCACGGGTCCCGCTGTACGATTCCCGCATCCGCCAAATAACAATGCCCCCAGCAAACATAACAGTCCAACCCGAATACTTCTTTTTCTCTTGATATTCATCAAATACTCCTTTCCGATGTTCAAACAAACAAGCCTCCAATAGAAATCACTTCATATTTTATATTTTTATCACTCAAATATCAATGGCACTATTCGACTTTTTCATGGCAATTTTAGATTCGTCATCCTATACAAAAATCCGTTTTTTTAACTAAATAAAGCTTTTTCTTTTCAGATCAATTGTAATATTATGCTATATTTCTCTTGCATCATTCAGCCAAAGTATTATGAAAAAGGAGGTATCCTCTCTATTGGTCGAGAGTTTTCTTTTTTTCAGATGCCGAGACTCTCTTCGTATTTCTGTACTCTGTCGGTGTGCAGCCGTAAATTGCTTTGAAATGTCGCAAAAAGTTACGCACACTATTAAAACCGGATTCCAACATAATCGATTCCACAGTCATTTTTGAGTCTGCGTTAAGAAGGCGTGCCGCTTCCAATACGCGTGTTCTGTCAATGTAATTTGTTATGGACATACCCATCGTTTTTTTGAAACAATTTGATAGAATTTTCTGATGACAACCGGTCTTCCTGCAAATCATTTCCACTGTAAGTTCATTTTTAAAATTATTTTCGATAACCTGAACCGCATCGGCAACAAGAGAGGAGGTGCGGTGACGCTCATGAAGTCCGCAATGATTGATGAGAAGATCTGTGATGTAAGCCCCCCAAAAATGCAATTGCGATTCACGGTAGTGGTCAGATTGTGCACCGGTTGGATTGCCAAACACATTTCGGTCACACAAAGCATTCTCTATGTTTCGAAAAATACCTAAAAAAGGCTTTTCGCCGACATCGGTAACAACAGGATTACAAAAGCTGTTCGCATTAAAAACGTCTTGATATTCTCGGAAATAGCGATTGGGAATGGAACAAAAAACGTACTCTCCCTCTCTGCATTTTTCATAATAGTGCGTAGAGAAACAAGAGACCGCGCACAGTTGATCAGAAACGAGGTGGTAAATTTCTCCATCAATATGAGCCGTCACATCCCCATTCAAAACGTAAACAACTTCCAGTCCATTGTGGAAATGCTTCTCCGGATTGAGAGTTGACTGAATCTCCATATAAAAGGAATTGCTTCTGTCCTGATTGAATTCATAAACATACATACATTATACCACCCATATATTCCGATACATGCAAAAAGTGCAGTTTACCAATCCACCTTGAGATTGGGGAAATACTTGCAGAACTCTTGGATTTCCTTGCGGTAGTCGCCCTGCATTTCGACGAAATGGTGGATGTAGGGACCGTCAATGAGCTTATCCTCCACCGCCTGCAGGTCATCAAATTCGCCCCAGATATAGGTACCGTGCGTCAGCGGACCCTCGGTTGTATGGCAATGGAGCGGGAGAATGACATACTGCCCGCCGGTCTCGCGGTCGATGCGTGCCACGGTATAGTCGCCGTCCTTTCCGCGGAACCATTCGCGCTGGTTGACCAGTCTTGCTTCGCTGTCCGGGGCTTTTTGCGAGAGCGGAAACGGTCCGCAGTGCCAAAGCAGTTCCGCGTTTTTGTTTTCGGGATGCCGCACGGTAAACTCCCCGAACAGCGGCTTGCCCTCCCCCATCGTTGCGCACTTCAGGAGCGCCATGGTCATGGCACAGTGCAGGTCGCTCTCACAGGAGACCAGGTAGCCGAGATCGTTCAGCAGTCCGTAGACCGCGCAGGGTGCCAGTCCCGCAAACATCACGGGCGTTGCCGTCCAGCATTCGGCGGAAAGGATGTCGAGGTCGAACTCCTCAAACAAGTGCCGGTAGGTTGCCGCAAGCGTTGCCATAGGCTTAATCTGCGGCGGGGTCAGGTCATCGAGGCGGAAGTTGTGGGTGAAATACCGCTCGTATTCCGCAATTTCCTCCGCGTACTTCTCCGGCGCTTCCTTCATTCTCTGCTCAAGCGTGGCAAAGTTGATGGGGATAATCTTCACCCCGAACTGCTCCATCAGCTCACCCTCGTTCCAAATGACCGAAAAGAACGGTGCGGGACGGGTTCCAAGCTGACCGATGCGCATCCCGCGGAAATTCTTAACCATGCAGGCAACGCGTACGAAACGTTCAAAGCCCTCCCGGAATTCCGGAGATTCCACCCGACAGCACGGCAGGTGGGAGAACGGGATGCGGAACCGTTGCAGCTGCCGTGACACACCAAACAACCCGCACTGTGAATCGGTCGGACGCATTCCGTCCACGTAGTATTCGTCATCCAGCGGCGCCCACAGAAGGACCGGCTTGCCGAGTGCCTGCGCAATATCCGCCGCCGCTTCCTCGTTCCCGAAATTGCAATTGACAATCATCACCGCATCCACGTTTTCTCTGCGGAACCGCTCAATGACCGCCTGCGCGCTCGCCGCGTCAAAAATCAGGTCGTTGTGACCAAGTCCGCGTTGATCGGTAAAGCTGACGTGATCGTTTGCAAAGTGGCTTTCGATATAATCAATATTCTTTTTCTCCCGCTGTTCTGCGGAATACCAAGTGAGAAAGGTTCCGCGCGGGCGGTCTGTGGTGTTGCGCCGCATGGCAACAAGACCGATCTTTACCCGATAATCAAGCATGATACAAATCCTCCAATTCTTCAAACGAACAGCGGATGCCGTAGTCCGCATAATCAAAAATCGG
>ERZ808252.1534-NODE-1534-length-16477-cov-5.225795_pt1 | contig 16477 bp, 10 predicted proteins | sample MGYA00521242_ERZ808252 | MGnify/ENA primary metagenome ERZ808252 (study PRJEB31516, sample SAMN03275581) | gut metagenome | biome: mammalia-associated habitat; material: feces | host: Papio cynocephalus | place: Kenya | collected 2012-08-07 ...
TTCCGGTATCCGTTTGGTAATTTTGAAATCGTGACGGTGAAGGTCTTATAATGTTGAGCCTAAAATTTTTCAAAAGCAATGTCAGTTTTGACTTGTCTTCCGGTTTCGCTGAGATTTCCGGTTCGTTTTTCTGCAATGGCAAGGAGTGTATTTATGATAGCAAATGAGCGGACAGAGAAAATGTCCCCGATTGAACGGTGTAATATTCTGATTGTTATAATTACGGTGGCTTTGAAAACGGTAATTTCGCTGTTTTCAACCGGATCTTTATTACAGAATGTTTTGATGGATGAAAGCATTGGGCTCTCTAAAGCAAGTACATCCATTTTGACCGTAACACTTCCGCAATTTGCACAGATGGCTGCAATCGGGTTGACCTTCTTCTTCGCGGATCGTCTGTCCGGAATTATCCGAAAGTCTGCATGGTGCTATGCAACGGTCATTTTCCAATTCCTTGCAATTTTGGTTGCATGGCAATACGGAATAAACAGATTGACTTTTTCGCTCCTTTTTGCGGCTATTCTCATTTGTAATGTCTTCGGGGGAATAGATACCGTATGGGCATACAAAATCCCGTATCTGATCTACCATATTACCTATTTTGGAAGCATTCAATCGGTTAGCGGAATTGTTGGAAACATCGTTTCTTCGGGACTTAGTATTTTGATTCCTATTTTGACATCCCTGAACTATGGAATTGTTATGCGATGCTTTTTTATCAGCGGCATTGCGTTGACGGTGCTCTATGTCTTTTTGGAATATCGGCTCAAAGTGCTTCCCGGAGCAAAAGAGGACGACCGACAAACCGAACGGGTTCATTTCGGAGAGCTGTTTCGGCAACCGACCGGAAGACACTTGCTACTCTCCAATTTTATTCGGGGATTATCTATGGGGGTCTTTCAATGCGCAACGATTATAGCGGCAAAATTGTTTGATGTTTCCGGAACTGAGTTATCTGTATTGGTAACCGTAACAACGATAGGCGCTATTGCAGGAAATCTGATTTTTACTCTTATCGGTAAACCGAGGCATTTAGCAAGGAAATTTACGGTGACAGCTGTTCTCTATGCGTTGCTTTTCCCGCTACTCTTTTTCGTGAAAAATTGGTATGTGTTTATCGGTCTCTTCTTCCTTTTACAAATTGATTATATCATTATCAGCATCTTAGTGCCGACATCGGTATGTCTTTTGGTTTCGTATCGTGACAGCGGTAGTTATACATCGGTGCGAATGATGCTGACAACGGGGGGGACTGCAGTCGGAGGCTTTGTTAGTGGGTTGATCCTGGATCGGTCGACACATCCCTTGTCCATCTTTCTTCTTTTGGTGAGTGCCGGACTTTTACAGCTTTTCTATGGACTGATTTATGCTGCCTTTTTCCGCAAATATCGAAAGGATATTTCATAGAGAATATGAAAATTTGTTGCAAAAATTGACTTGCCGAAACGAGATAAAATTTTCGATGGATTCTTCAAAAGTGCCGTTAAATAAGCATTTTTTGCGCTTGATAAGAATGCGGATATGTTGTATAATTTGATTGACCGTATCGTTGTGTATGTGCAATAAATTGCACGGATTAGGAGGAAAAATGAAAAACAGATTGATTGTTTACCCTGAATTTGACGCACGGATTGCACGAGACTATATGTATTCCGTTTGTGTGACACAGGGAGAGAAAACCGTTAGCTTACCTGTGTATAATCACACGGAAGACAGTCCGGTCTGCCGTAATCCGATAGATGATGAGCGTTCGGACGAATACAGACGATTCTCAACATTTGCATTTGAGGGGGATCACGTTCGGGTTGATATTCGGGTAAACCGTGATTTCAGTGATTATGCTGTAATCCCGACTGCAAAAAGATTCAAACATGAATTTCATGACGGAGTGATCTCGGTATTCTTGGATCACCCGGATTACTTCGCCGTTCGGTTGGACGGCAAGGACCATACGATTTTGGCTGTATTTGCGGACGAGCCGGAATCCGAGATTCCGACTGAGGGAGAGAATACCTATATTATAAACGGTTGGCATGAGGTGGAGGGTGGCATTTGGAAGATAACAAAGCCGAATACAACCATTTATGTTGCTCCCGGAGCGATTTTGAACGCAAGAGTTCATTTCTTTGCCGATAACTGCAAGCTGATTGGGCGCGGGGCGATTGTTGACCCCGTTGGAGATATCTACCGTTATGATGCCGAGGAACTGAGCGGCGAAGGGGGAGTACTGTTTGTAATGGGCGCAAGCAACACCCTGATTGACGGTATCCATATGCTTGATTCAAAAGCGTTCAATATTTATTTCCGCGGCATTTGGAAAGAGCGGTGGGCAGACGGGAATCATGTGAGAAACGTCAAAATTCTTTCCACACAAATGTCAAGTGACGGAATTGCATTCGGATACTACTCCAGAAATTCCTATGCAGAGCACTGTTTTATTCACGGAGCCGATAATGCGTTGGTATACGAGGAATACGGACACTATCGTGATATTACAATCGGAACGACCTGCAATGCAATCTATCCGCAGACCGATGTAATTGACTCCTTGGTGGAGGATATATATATTTTCCGTGCGGATGAGGGTATTATCAATCCATCCATGGGGGGAGAAGACGGTATTACAAGGGTCGAGAACCATACGATTAAAAATTTGTATGCAACCGATATTACTTTTACGCCGTATTTCCTGTTTATGGAGTTTCCCTCCTCCCATCCGATTGTAACAGCTCGTGGTGGATTTACGATTGAAAACATTTGGCTTCCATGGCTGAAAGACACACAAACCGGTACTTTTTGCAGCACTATGTCAAGCGGTGACTGCACGGTTACAATGCGAAATGTTTCCGTTAATGGTAAAGTGGTACGGGAAGTTACGCCGGAAACGGTTGGCGCTGAGGTTGGACATGGGGGACTTGTTCTGAAATATTCGGTACAGGAACCTTTTGATGCGGATATCGTGCTTGACAGGCGTCGGATTGACTATAGAAACGAGATCAATGTCTTTGTCGGAAGGTATCCGATCTACTTCCAATATCCGATCATCCGAGAGGGAAATACGGTTCTTCTGCCGGCGGATCAGCTGTGCTTTGAACTTCGCGCGGGGCACATGACGGAGATAGTATTACATGGGGGTATCAACTATGTCCCTGTTGATAAACTCGTGGATGGCGGAATGGCAGAAAAGGTTACTGTCAAAGAAAATGTCGTGGTGATAACACCCAACGAATATTCCGGAAATTTGTTTCTGGAGGATCGTGGTATCATCTCAAAGTACACCGAGTATACCTGCTATGCGTGCCATTTGGTGACACGGAAAGAGGAAAATGATACGGTGTACCGTCTCATCAATGTCATCAATCATTGCTATGTTGGAATGTGTCGGTCGTTGCGTGAAGAGATTCAGAAATACGGTGAGGGGAGATACCGGATTTCTTTTGAAGCGCGCTCGACGAAGCCCAATGCAATCAAACTGATCGTTGATTACAATGCCTGCCCTGCGGAAGAAAAGCTACTCGAAGTTGATACCGCATGGAAAGAATGCTCGATGGATGTGACCGTCGGAGAGGCGCAGATCCGTGCAGCAAGAGCCGAGATGATCATTCGCGGAAACGGAGAGGTTGCTGTTGACGTGTTTGATGTTAAGAACATTCGGTTAGTCAAACTGAAATAAATCCAATTATTTATTGAAGGAGCATGAAATGAAAAAACTGAAACGATACATCATATTTGTTTTGTGTATGTCAATGATTATCTCCGGCGGACTTGTCGGGTGTAAGGGGAATGGTGAAATGAGCGAAACCAAAGAGACGCATGGGACAAGCGGTGGAACAACGGAGCCGGATATAAGTCCTGATAAGACCGGTCCATTGACGATTTATCCCGAACTTACCGACCGTATCGGACGTGATTATTTGTATACGGTCAGCGTGACGCAACAGGAACAGACGGCAAAATTGCCTGTTTACAATCATGTTTTTGCAAGTGGTGTTACTCGGAATCCGCAGGAAACTGCCGCAGACCAGAACCGGCGTTTTTCAACCTTTGCTTTCGATGCGGTGAACGGACAGGTGCGGGTAGATATTCGCGTGAATTGTGACTTTAACAGCTATTCGGTCATTCCGTCTGCAAAGAATTTCAAAAATGAGTTTTCAAACGGCGTGATTTCCGTATACCTTGATAAGCCGGATTACTTTATGATTCGTCTTGACAATAAGGACAGTACGTTGTTGGCGGTATTTGCTGATGAGCCGGAAACCGACGTCCCGAAGGCAGGAGCTAATACGATTGTTATTGACGGTTGGCATGAGGAAGAGAATGGTGTACTGGAACTCAAAAAAGAGGGAACCACACTGTATATCAAACCCGGAGCCGTGCTGAATGCGAGAGTTCATGTTCGGGCTGATAACTGTAAGATTATCGGACGCGGTATTATACTTGACCCGTTTAGCGATATATACCGCTCCTTTGAAAGCAATGTAGAGCAGCATGGAGTGATATGGGTGTATAATGCTGATAGTACAATCATTGACGGTATTCATATCCTAAATGCGAAAGCGTTCAATATTTTCGTTCAGGGTGTATGGGCAAGAACCTATTCGGATAACACGCGGGTAACGAACGTCAAGATTTTGTCGAGTGAAATTACAAGCGACGGCATTTCTTTCAACTATTATAATAGGGATTCGCTTGCCGAGCATTGCTTTGTATACTGCGGGGATAACGCTCTGGTTTTTGAAGATGAGGCGCACTACAAGGATATACTGATCGGGACAGTCTGTAATGCGATTTACCCTCAAACCGATATTCACAATAGTTCCTGCGAGGATATCTATGTTTTCCGTGCGGATGAGGGAATCATCAATACTGCTATGAGCGGTTCCAATAGCTGCACGGTAATAGATAACTGCACAATTACAAATTTGTATGTGTTGGACATTACCTATGCGCCGTATTTTCTGTTCGTAGAAAATCCGGCGGCTGACCCCATTGTGTCCAAAAACGGTGGACTGACGATTAAAAATGTATATCTGCCGAGGATTGAATCGCTTGGGAAACGATTTTATCAGAATATCACAACCGGAAAACTTCAGCTCACGGTTACGAATGTTTCCATAGACGGTACCGTTGTTGGAAGTGTTGAGACAACCTTTGACAATGGTGCGGATGGATACAGAGGCTATGTTTGTAAGGACGGTTCCGGAAACTGGGGTTGGATCGGATACCCGAAGGGACATGAATTCAGTTATTCCACGACCTCGGACTTCGACGCCAATGTCAGAAAGCATTCTGCAACCGTAAATTATAAGAACGATACCAATGTTTTTGTCGGAAGATACCCCATTTATTATGAAGCGCCGATTATCCGCGAGGGAACGACCGTCCTTCTTCCGCTTGAGCAAACTCAGCGGGAACTGCGTACCGATATGCTGCCGACAACTGTCGAGAGAAACAATATTACATATGTTTCTGTGGACAATCTTGTGAATGGCGGACTTGCAAAAGAGGTAGAGGTTGACGGCAACCAAGTGGTTATCACGCCTAATTACAATGGAGAGAATCTGCTTCTGCAGGACGGCACATCCGGTGTTTCACAATTTGACCGACAGTATGGTTCCCATGAGGTGATAGCGGTAAAAGAGGGAAATACAACCGTATATCGTGTTGTGGATTCTCAGAACCAAGCCTCAACCATTGGACTGACCGGATTGATTAACGAAGCAATCAAAAAGTACGGAGCCGGAACCTATCGGATTACCTTTGATGTGAAAACCGATGCGACGGCAAAAATCAATACTTCAGTTACCTATGGAAATTCTGTTGATCATAAGTCAGGGGTCACCACAGCAAAGAGCGGTTGGACGACCTGTACATTGGAGTTCACTGTTAAAAACAGCCTGCTTGTTCAACCGCAGATTCGTCTGACGATTACGGAATCCCAAAACGCTCTTTCGGAATTTGAGATTAAAGATCTGTGCCTTGTCAAGACTGCTTGATTGGTATTGAAAATGGATATGAAGAAAAAATCTGAGGACTTTATTGATCAAGTGTTGTCCGAAATGACGCTTCGGGAAAAGTTCGGACAGTTGACCCAACTTGAAACCGTTCGGGCGGAACAGGAAGAGGAACTGAAAGAAAAAGTCAGACGCGGCGAAGTTGGGTCAATTTTGATGTCGGTTGGCGCTACTGCGGGGAATACCCCGCAGGGCGACATCAACACGGACTTTTACAATGAGCTTCAGAAAATTGCGGTAGAAGAAAGTCCGCATGGAATCCCGCTTCTGTTCGGGCGGGATGTCATTCATGGGCATCGGACCGTTTATCCCATCCCGCTTGCGATGGCGGCGTCTTTCGACTTTGATCTGATCAGAAACTGCTATCGTGAAATCGCGGAAGAAGCGGCAAACGATAGCGTGCATTGGTCGTTTGCGCCTATGTTGGATCTTTCCCGTGATCCGAGATGGGGACGAATCATCGAGGGATATGGCGAAGACCCGTTTGTCGGTTCGCAGATGGCAAAAGCGGTGGTAGAGGGCTTGCAGGGCAATGCGCTCGACGAAGTCGGCAGTGTGCTTGCGTGTGCGAAGCATTTTGTCGGGTACGGTGCAGCGGAAGGGGGAAGAGATTACTGTCACGCGGAAATTTCCGACTATGGCTTGTATAACTACTATCTCCCTGCTTTCCGCGAAGCGATTCGTGCGGGGGCGTTGACTGTCATGTCTTCGTTCAATGATTTGAACGGAGAGCCGATCAGCGCAAGCCGATATTATCTGACGGAAATTCTGCGGGATTATCTTGGCTTTAATGGCTTTGTTGTTTCCGACTATGCGGCAGTTCATCAGCTAATCCGCAATGGTGTTGCCAAGGATGACCGTGAGGCAACGGAGCTTGCTCTGAATGCGGGCGTTGACATGGATATGTGGGATTCCTGCTATATCAACGAGGGCGAACGTGCGGTTCGTGAGGGACGTATTTCGGTAGAAACGGTTGACCGTGCGGTGAAAAAGATCCTGCGTGTAAAATTGGCAAAGGGACTGTTCACATCGCCATATTGCGAAAAGAAGCCGATTGACTATGCTTCTCATCGAGAGAGCGCAAAGGCGCTTGCCGCAAAGTCGGCGGTGCTGCTTAAAAACGAGGGGGATGTATTGCCCCTGAACCGAAGCGCAAAGGTTTTACTTGTCGGGGAAGGTGCAACGGAACGTCGAAGCCTGCACGGAAGCTGGGCGCTTGACGGAAAAGTGGACGAAACACCGAATTTTTATGAGGCAATGCAGGAGAAGCTACCCATCAATCAATTGCATTATGACAAAAACTGTGAGTCCAATATTACCGATGCGGACGTGGTGGTTGTAGCACTGTGTGAGGATCATTACAGCAGCGGTGAAAACGCCAGTATTTCGCACATTTCCATTACCGATTATGAAAAATTCATTCTGAAAAGAGCCAAGGTACTTGGGAAAAAGCTTGTGGGTGTGTTTTTCTACGGCAGACCGATTGCCATGCAGGGCGTTGCGGAATATTTTGATGCGATTCTGTATGCGTGGCACGGCGGTTGTGAAGTTGCGCGTGCGGCGGCGGACCTGCTCTTTGGGGATTGCTTGCCTTGCGGCAGACTTCCCGTAACCTTTCCGAGGCGTGCAACGCATTTGCCGCTGTATTACAATTGCTATTCCAGTGGGCATGAAGTCAATTCTTATTATGGAGAATGTCTCCCCGGCTGTTATCGGGACAGTCATGCTTCGCCGTATTATCCGTTTGGTTACGGATTATCCTATTCGAGCATTCGGTATGGTAGCGTGCTTTGTGACAGGGCAGAGCTTTCCGTAAGTGAGATTCAGGCGGGAAAGCGCTTCTGCGTTTCTGTCGAGGTTGAAAATGTGGGAATGCGTGACGCAGAGGAAACGGTGCAGTTATATATCTGCGATAAGGTTGCTAAAATATCCAGACCGCTCCGCGAACTGAAATCGTTTCGGAAGATCTTTTTGAAAAAGGGAGAAGCTGTCGCAGTTTCCTTTGAACTTGGCATAAATGATCTCGGTTATTATAACAAAAAGGGTGAATTTACGCTTGAGGCGGGAGACTTTGATGTGTTTATTGGCGAAAATTGCCTGACAAAAAACAAGGTAACCGTTTCCTTGAAGTAATGGGGTATATTGTTCTGCAAACTGCAATGAAAGGAAGATACTATGAAAAAAATTACGATAAAGAGTACTGTCGAGCTTGCATCAAGTGATACTGAGCCAATCCTGTGGGGGGGATATCAGATCCCGTTTATCCGCTACGCGGACGGGGGACTGTATGTTAAATTTATGGGCAGAAAAGATTTTGTTGAGTGTCATGGATTAGAAGAGCTTGACCCGGTATATGCTTCCTATGACAACGGCGCTACATGGGAGCGGAGCGATCTTTCTGCATGGAGACGGGCAGCGCCGTCGTTGCCGAATGGAGACCGTATTGATTTCCTTCAGCGTAAAAATATCAGCTACCATTCGGAATTGCCTCGCGCGTCCAAGGAGGGATACGGAGACAAAGTATCGGTATACCGTGTTGAAGATCTTGCGGGGTTGGTAGACGGACTTGACAAAACGTTTACGGTCAGCCGATTGGTTGCAGGGTCCACCGAGCTGCGGGAGGAACGCTGTGCTGTCAATTGGGAAGATATGCCGGTTCTCTGCTACAGAAAAGAGAATGAGGTGCTGATTAACCAACTTTCTCCGGGGGAATGTGACATTAAGGCGGATCGGGATGGCGTGCTTTGGTTGCCGGTCTATACCTGCGCGGTTGCATCCGACAGGGAATCCATTACAAGCCGCTTCATGTCTGTCCATCTTCTTCGGTCAGACGATCAGGGACATACGTGGGATTATGTCAGTTCGGTTTATTACGATCCCGCATTCGATGCGCCCGATGCCTATAAGGTGGAGGGGTTCAACGAATCGACCTTGGAGATTCTGGATAACGGAGATTTTATTATGATGATCCGTTCGGGGTCGCTTAGCCCGTTCGGTCAAGAGGGACGTCCGATTCCGAAAATGTTTGTTGTGCGCTCCTCCGATAAGGGTAAGAGTTGGACAAAGCCGCAGGTGTTTTACGACTATGGCATACATCCGCATTCTACGCGCCTCAAAGACGGAACCATTCTTTTGATTTCGGGGCGTCCGGGGGTATATTTGAGAACCTGTGAGGATCCGGAGGGGAAAAAGTGGAGCGAAATCACCGAGCTTGTTCATGTTCCCGAAGAGGATGTTATGACAAAGTATTATGAATACACCTGTAGCAATGCCGATTTCTGTGTTACGGATGACGGAAGAATCTTTGCGGCATACAGCACATTCTCTGTGGATAAAGAGGCGGGCACGCATGAAAAGCGGATTCTTGTTTCCGAAATTTGCTTGGAGGATTGATTTTTCGGGTTGAGGAAAATTTTGTTTCTCAATTTTTATGGAAGGGAATGCTATGAAAACAAAAAACGCATGGATAAGTGGTGTACTTCTGCTCACCCTTTTGCTTGCCGGTTGTGGCGGTAAGCCGACGAACCCGTCAAACGAAGCGGAAAACACAACCAATCGGGTAGAGACTACAACCGAAGTTGTAACAACGGCAGAAGAAAAACCGACGGTGGATATTGAGACGGTTGTTGCGGTTCAAAAACAGTTTGTGGGAGTGACCGATAAAGATGCGATTGCCTATCAGGTTGGGGAGACAATGGAGTTTACCATTCGACTGATTGCCAACGGAAAGTTGGCTTCGTGTCCCCAATTCAAATATATTTTGAAGGCGGATGACGGAAGAACCCCTGAAGAGGCATATGTGGACGGTTCCGGCGGAAAATTTACGCTGAAGACCAAGTTGGATGTTCCGGGATTTGTGAGCTTGCAGGTGATTGCCTGCAACAAGAACGGTGATCCGATTGAGGGTGTGGATCAGTTCAACGGCGGAGCGGCGGCTAATGTGACCGACATTCGGAAAAAGAAGGCGGAGCCGGATGATTTTGACGCTTTTTGGGATAGTCAATTGAAGAAGCTGGATGAAACAGAGCCTGAACTGTTGGAGGCAAAGGAAGTGGCATCCACCAATCCCCTGTGCACGGTTTATGCGGTGAAGATTCGCTTCTGCAAAGAGAACACATGGGGAAGCTATGTATCCGGATTCCTTTCGGTTCCCAAGGGGGCAAAGGCGGGGTCGTTGCCCTTGTCCGTAAACTTTCAGGGATATGGGATCAGAGACGCAGGTAAGGGCGGTTCCACGTCAATGGCTGTATTGTCGGTTGCGGCGCATAGCATGGAAGTGGGAAGAAGCGAGGATTACTACAATGGGCTGCAAAATGGGTTGCTTCAGCAATACGGGTTTAAGAGCGAGCAGAACGCAAGCAGGGAAACCGTATACTTCCGTGAAATGATACTGCGTGATGTTCAGGCTGTACGCTTCATGAAACGATACTTTGGACCGGATGGACCGGACAGTCGGTTCAAGGGACTGTGGACGGATGAAAAGACGTTGAGCCTGACCGGAGGTAGTCAGGGCGGCTTCCAAAGTGCGGCGGTTGCGGCATTGGAATCCGGAATTACAACAGTGACATTATCATACCCGTGGCTCTGCGATATCGGGGGCGGCGGGACAGACGGCAGACTGCCAAGCACATTTATGCCGGAGTATACCGAAGCGTTGGAGTATTATGACAGCGTCAATTTTGCAAAGCGAATTACCTGTAAAAATGTCATCATTGCAACAGAGGGCTTAGGCGATTATATTGCCCCGCCGTCCGGCGTTGCTGCATTTTATAATAGTTTGGGAAAGAATGTTTCTAAGGTGATTGTTTTCAAGCAAAACACAACCCACGGCGGAAGCTCCGGAAATCCTGCAAGTTATAAATTGGAAAGCGAAGCGGAGAAAAATTGAGATGATGTGCGCCGTGTCGGGCAGAATCGGCGTCTGCGATTCTGTCCGATACCGCCAAAGCCCCCCGCATCCGATTGTACGGATGCGGGGGGCTTTGGCGGAAGGTAGCTCGATGCGAGCAGAGAACATCAGTTTAAGGGATGCCTTTCCTTGTACACTGCCGGAGTGCAACGGTAAATGCTTTTGAAATCCCGCAGGAAGGTTCTGCTGCTTTTGTAGCCGACCTCCAGCATGACCTGATCGTTTGTCATATGTGGGTATTGTCGGAGAAGTCGCGTTGCTTCAATCAGCCTTGTTCGCTTGATATAGTCAAGGATGGACATATTCAAGGTTTTATTGAAGTTGGCGGATAAGTCCCTTTGCTTGCAGTTCAGCTTACTGCAAAGGCTTGAAACGTTGAGGTGTGACTTGTAATCCGTTTCAATGATACCAATCGCATCTGCCACAAGGGAAGAGATGCGTTTGCGCTCATACAGACCGCATTGGTTAATGAAGGTATTGACAAGATAGGAACTGAGATAAAAAAGCTGTAGCTCCTTGAATTTTTCGGTGTATTGCTGTGGCGATTCCTCCCATATATCTTGGTTGTAGAGAATGTGTCGGATCTGTTGGATGATATTGAGGATTGGTTTTGTTCCGCTGTCGGTTATGACGGGATTCCGCAGACTGTTGTTGTTAAAGATATGGTCCATTTCGCGGTAATAACGCCGCGGGATCAGGCAAACGATAAACTGTCCTGTCTGTACCGTTTCATAATAGTGCGTGGAAAAGCAGGAAACAGCACATATCTGACCGGAGGAAAAACGATATTCCATTTCATCGATATGGGCAACCGCTTCGCCCGATATGATATAAATAAGCTCGATACAGTTGTGAAAGTGTTTGTTGCCGGCATCTAAGCCTTCTTGATAGTCTATTATAATTCGGTTGTCTTTGTCGCGGTAATACTCGTAATCATACATAACAATTATACTCCCAACCACCTGAACTTATATCTATTATACCATAAACTCCATAAAAAATCAAGGCATGACTTCAAAAATAAAGGAGGATTATCCGTGATTTTTTATATTTTCCGTCCTCCCTTGCAATAAAAAGTCCACTTTGCAAAAAGTGCTTGTAAAATATCCAGTTTTGCGATTGACAATGGTGCAATATTACTATATAATTAAAGCAAGCGAACTGCTCACGGCATTCTATGCTTTATCATCGGCCGGGTAAAGCGGAATGCGGAGGCAGTTCAAAAAAACAATCAAAGTATGGAGGAAATCATGAAAAAGAAGGCACTTACACTCTTGTTGGCTGTCGTGATGATTCTGACAGCCGCGTTCTCCGCACTCCCCGCATCCGCTGTCGAAGATTCTTCGGACAATACGTTTACTCTGACCAACTATGACACCGATACTGTTTTTGAAATCAGCACAAAGGAGGATTTGATTGCCTTTTTGACGTGTGGAAAAGATTTCGGCAACAAAACGGTCAAGCTCACCAAAGATATTGTTCTCAACGACACTTCTTCTGATAATTGGTATACGGCTGAAAATGTGTATGCCTTTACGGGCAAGACCGGCTATACGTTTTACGGAACTTTTGACGGTCAGGGTCATGAGATTGAAGGATTGGTAATTCGGAATACGCCCGCAAGTACAGGACACTGGCAGAAGAGCACAGGTATGTTTTGTGTTGTTTGGCCGAATGCCGTGATTAAGAATTATACATTGAACGGTTTTTATATTGAAAGCAACGGCATGAGTTCGACCGCCGCAATCGTAGGGCATGGAACCGGTAGCCTTACGTTATCAAATGTTGAGGTAAGAAACGGGGTCGTAAACGCAATCAACAGTGTTCCCAGAGATACGGCGTTTGCTCCTTATTCGGGAACCGGAGTCCTTATTGGAATTCATTTGGCTGACGGTAGTGCGTCGGTTGTCAATATAACTGATTGTAATGTGGAGAAATCTGTTACGGTAAAAAGTAATACATCCGATATGGGTGGCATTTGCGGAGGATTGGTATGGCAATCTAATTATCCGCAATATTGGTTGACCGGTTCGAGAATTCAGCCCTTGACCTCTGATGGCAGTTATCCGGATCCGATTGGCTCTGTTTATTGTAACGGGAACACGACTTATCTGGTAACGGATGGTATCAACCACCGTTTCGGCGGAGAGTTTACGTTTTCCCAGAAAGATGATATCCATGAGCAAATCAATGCACTCTTTACGGAAGACAATGCTACTTTCAATAGGTCAAAGCTGTACTGCTACGGTGAAACCGCTCCCTTTGTAACGGTTGAGGGGACTCAGATGAGAAACGATGGCGCATTCCGCTTTGTCGGTTTGGTCAAAAAGCCCGCTAACCTTACAGACATCTCCTCTCTCGGCTTCTCGCTGAAGGTTGGCGAAACGACTGCGGCAGTGCAGTGCTGGAACGTTTATGAGTCAATCAAGGCGAACAACGAAACGATTGTTGCACCGGACGGCTACTATTACTTCACTTTCGTAGTGACCGAGCCGGTAGAGAACACGAGCTTTGATGTTGTAGCAACGGTTACGGTTGGAGAAGCTTCGTATTCCACTACGCTGTATACCTATGTTTACACGTCTGCGCAGTCCTGATTTTGAAAGGAGCATTGATGATGAAAAAATATACGAATGCTGAAGCGGAAATCGTCCGTCTGGACGGGGCGGATGTTTTAACATCAAGCGGTGAGCTTACCGTTTGCAATTTCAATGACGCTGTAGAGGACGCCGGTTCTTTTAACGACTTATTCGGAATCCGGTAAATCGATTTCGGTTCCCTCTTGCTCGGTTAGACGGCGAGAGGGAACCTTTTTGGGAGGAAAATGAAATTATGAAAATAACAGTGAGATTACTTGCGCTCTTTTGCATTTTTGCCATTCTTGCCGTGAATATTACCGGATGCCAAACAAAGGGGAATATCTCCGCCCCTACCGATTCCGGCAGCACTGCCGGCGGAACAAAAGCAGACGGGACGAAAACAACCAATACGGAATCGGAGGATCCGAACGTGAATAAACCGAACAAAAACAATGAATTTACAGAATATATCAACTACCGCGCCCTTCTTCCCAATACTTATAAAAAGTTAAACGAAGATAAGAATCTAAAGGTCGTTTATTTCGGCGGCTCGGTGACGGACGGATACGGAGCAAGCAATGCAAATTCGCGTTCGTGGCGCGGGCTTGTCGGCAGTTGGCTGAAAAAAGAATTTCCGAAAGCAACGGTGAAAAACATAAATCGCGCTCTTGGCGGCGCAGGAACTTATCTTAGCGCATATCGCATGGAGCATGAAGTGCTTCCGGAAAAGCCTGATCTGATCTTTTTGGAATTTTCCATCAATGATTCCTATAGCGGAGCAACCTATCAGGAGTCTGCCTCTCAGTTTGAAACCATCATTCGGGAGCTGAAAACAGCCCTGCCCGATGCAGATATTGTCACCGTGCTGGTGACCGACAAAAATCAGCTGGAGACCAACAAAGAGGGAAAGCTCCACATTCAGGCTCAGGCACATGAGGATATTGCAAAAGCCTACAATATATCCACCATTCATGCGGGGCGCTATCTTGCATCGGTAGCAAAATATGATGCCGATGAGTGGGCGAAATACGCAATCGACTCGGTGCATCTCAACGATACCGGATATGAGGTATACTACCGCATCATTCAGGAGTTTTTGAAGACCTGTCTTTTTGAAATTGACTATTCCAAGCCATACGGAAAGTTTGTTTGGGTAGATCAGGTCAGCGATACGCTGTTTGACGGAAATCGGAAAACACTTCTTCCGTCGCAGGATTTGCTTGCTCTTTCCGAAGGCTTGGGTGGCACAGGTGTAACGTGGACGAACAAAAGCAGTTTCGGAAATCAAAACGTTGGCTCGGCGTTCGGGCAATTCCTGTTTGATCGGGTAAAGGATGTGCTGGTTATTCGATTTAACGGGACGGAAATCGGTGCCTATGTGATGCCGGGCGTTTCATGGCAGGTGTCGGTTGATGGTAGCGCATACAAAAAGGTGGATCAAATGCCCAATATGCCCATGATTTTTGTCACAGGGCTGGAGTCGGGAGAGCATACCATAACATTGAGACTGTACGGCTCCGGTTCGGTTGCTGTGGGGGCAATATTTACGCGCGACAGCTCTTTGGCAACAAAGAAATCCTGAACGGAATGTACTTGTATTGTGCCAAAACATGATGGATTACTTCTGAGGTTGATTGAATGATTGACCGACAAGCCCTCGGATTTTTCCGAGGGCTTGCTGTATGAAACAAACAGATTGGATATTTAAAATGCGAATACAAATGATAAAAGAGAATGAGCAGGTTGTCGGAGTGGAAGCAGTGGTGACCTGCGTTCATTATGGGCAAACGCGTGCTTTTTATGTAGATGTATGCAAAACCGATGGAGGGATTGTAATAGTCCCGCGCCTGTCGGAGCCGGATGAATATGTGGCGATTGAAAAGCATTCGCCTTTTTGGTGCCGTCCGTTCTTCGGGCATGACCTGCACGATATTCCCGCATGGACGCAGGCGCTGCTCCTGCGTAAAGGGGAGCGGTATCGCTATATCCTGCCGGTCTGTGCCGATACTTGGAAAACGGTGATTCGCGGTGGGCAGGACGGGATGGAGCTTCGCATTTCCGCAGAGTGCGCCGGTGTCACCGACTGCGTGCGTCAGCTTGCATGGGTGGAAGCGGAAGGGGCAGACCCGCTGAAGCTGGCGCACGACTGTGCCGAAGCCGCCGCGGCATTGCTCGAAAACGGGCTGAAGCTGCGGGCGGAGCGGCACTATCCGGAAGTGCTGGAGTACCTCGGCTGGTGCTCGTGGGACGCGTTTCAGATTCGGGTCAGCGAGCAGGGACTGCTGGAGAAGGCGCAGGAATTTCGCAACAAGCAGATTCCGGTACAATTCGCCATCATCGACGATATGTGGGCAGATGTGCCGCATCTGAAGGAAATTCCGCAGGATGCCGATTTTTCGGATATGGTTCGTGAGATGCACAAAAGCCCGATCCGCTCGTTTGAGGGCGATCCCATGCGCTTCCCGAACGGCATGAGGCATACCGTGGAAGCGCTGAAGGAAGCGGGCATCCGCAATGTCGGCATCTGGTTTCCAACCACGGGCTACTGGTTCGGCGTGGAGCCGGGGAGCGCGATGGAGCGCGAATTTGCTGACGATCTTTTCACCGCTCCGGACGGCAGGCGCATCGTCAAACCCGAACTTCCGCACACGACGCACTGGTTCGGCGCACTCTGCGGCAAAGCGAAATCTTGGGGCGCGGACTTTGTCAAGATTGACAATCAGGGCTGTCAGCATTTCTACCGCGAGGCGGGACCGATTGGAAAGACAGCCCGCGCTGTGCAAACGGGAATCGAGACGGCGGTTGCGGAGCATTTCGGCGGCGCGGTCATCAACTGCATGGGAATGCCGTCGGAATGTATGTTCAACCGCCCCGACAGTGCGGTGAGCCGCTGCTCGGATGATTTCAAGCCGGAGAATCACGAGTGGTTCACCAAGAACATCCTGCAATGCGCCTACAACGGCATTTTGCAGGGA